>Ga0137403_10001032_pt1 | contig 35319 bp, 29 predicted proteins | sample CZOMad2_1_16fung_FD_122057 | JGI IMG/M metagenome (GOLD analysis project Ga0137403, IMG submission 122057) | Vadose zone soil fungal communities from Angelo Coast Range Reserve, California, USA - CZOMad2_1_16fungal (Hybrid Assembly) | ecosystem: Environmental > Terrestrial > Soil > Vadose zone... | reverse complement strand
GTGGTCGGTGCTACCCAAGATCAGTCGACGTTGCCGCGAAGAGGGCACGATTTATCGTGCCCCTACGGCTTTTGGTTGGCCGATAAGCTTTAGTTCGGGGTGGTTGCCGGCGCAAGATAGGCCTGGCGATGATCGACGCGATACCAGAAGTGCTTCACCTTCACCTTGATGGAATGAATTTGGCCATCGAAAGCGGGAGGAGCAAATGCCAGGCTGTATTCGTGGCGAACGAGCTGCGCGATTTCCGAGTAAGTGCGCGCAAATTCCTTATCGTTTTTCGGGAAGTAGACGCGGCCTCCCGTGGCGAAAGAAAGCTCGCGGAGCGATTGATCCGCTTGGGCGAAGCCTTGTTTCAGGAAAACGCGGTCAGTCCGGGCTTCCGGCGAAAGCTTTTTGACCTTGGCTGGTTTGCGAATTTCGCCAGAGAGTGAAACTGCCAGAATCCGGATGTCGGAGACGTTCAGCTTTTGCTGGATGCTTTGCCAATTCGCCTCGGGCGAGGTATCCAGGCCGGAAGAGAGCAGCACGATAGTTTTCTTGCCGGGAAAGAGTGCCAGCCAGTCAATTGTAGATGCCAGGCTGGAGGATAGATTCAATTCGCCGAATCCGTTGGAAAAGTTCAAACTGCGAAGAGCATCTTGGGTTGCCAGCTTGTCGGGCGAGAATTCCCACAACAGTTGCGGGCCACGCGAATAGCCCGCGATGGCCACGCGATCATCGGGAGCCAGACTATTCAGCAGGTTGTCTGCTGACTGAAGGTAAGTCTTGCCCAGAAACCGCGCAGCCGGTCCGGATTCAATGAGCAGGACAACCTGAGCGGGTTCTTGAATGGGTAGAAAGCTCGCTATGGGTTGTTCGACGCCGTTGTCATAGACGTGAAAATCTTCCCGGCGAAGACCTTCGACAAAGCGCCCTTGCGAGTCGGTGACAACCACACCGACATTGACGCGGTTGACGGTGATGCGAATCGGAGGCGCTTCCTGAGTGCTTGGTTGCTGGGCTACCTCGCGCGCAACACCGGCAAGTGCCGCCACGAGGACGATGGCCAGCCGGCAGCAGCGAGAACCCCACATGATTCGATTAGTCGAGCCACTCTTCGAAGTGGAAGCCTTGGGCGTCTTTCCAGGAGGCGGCGAAGGCGGAATGCAGATGGCGGGCGAAGACCTGGGGATCGATTTGTTCGAGCCAGGCGGGCACGGGTGTTGATAGGGCGGACGCGGGTTTTTGGCCGGTGAGAGCTTTGGCGGTAGTGGCTTTTTTCATTTCATGAATCCAGTGATCCTTCAAGCCGGGCCAATCGATTTTCTTGAAATCGCAATAGTTCAGCCCGTCGATATTTTGCGGGAATTGGGCGCGGGCCGCCTGAAATTGCGGAAGCGACGCGAAACCGGGCGCGGTGTTTTGCGCGCGCCGCGCCAGAATCTGGTGCAGAGTGTCCAGTTTGTGGGCGCCAAGAATGGTATCCGGCGTTACGGCGACGTGGTAGAAGTTAAATTGCGCTACGCCGGCGGTGGTTTGGCTGCCGCCGAGAGAAACTTTCAGGAAGGTAGTGTCGCCTTCGGCGCGTTCGCTGGAAATTTGCGCGCTGAAGAGCGTGCGGATGAGTTTTAGCGTGTCCTGCTTGTTGCGAATCCCCAGGAAATAAACTTGTTTGTCCATGTCCATGACCGGGCTGGACTGAATGGAAGCGAACTCACCGGTGAGCAGCGCGAGAGCGTCGGTGACGGGCATGCCGAGGCGGGTTTGCGCGATGGTGTCAATGACATCGGCGTTGCCCTGCTGGCCCTGCGGAAAGACCGAGCGCATGGCGCGCTTGATCGTCGCATAGATGCCAGTGAAGCTTACTCGCGTGGTGTTGAGGTAGACGGTGTCAGGCGAAGCGAAGGCGAGAGCAGCGGGAGTGGGTGCGCCGTCGGAGAAAATATCAAAGAGCGTCCCGGCGGAGGCATCGCCAAGAATGGCGCCTTGCAAGCGAGTCTTCGTGCCTTCAAAAGAAACCTGGCCGTAGATGGAATGGATGGCGTCTAGCCGCAGCGCGTCGAGCATCGGCTGGACCTTGAAGCCCTGTTGCGCGGGGATATCCGCGGCGAATTCCTTGAGATCGGGAATGCGCAGGAATATTTCCAGTGCGCCGCGGCTGAGGAGCGGCTGCGCTTCTTGATAGGCGGCGGACTCGGAGAGCGAACCGCCGGCGGATTTGCCGTCCAGGCGCGCGAGGATTTCCTCCATCACGGAGCGCTCGCCGCCACTGACCAAATACTTGCCCTTTTCTACCCAATACGTGCTGCCAGTCTTGCTGGTGAACTTTACAGCGGGCAGCCCGGCGATGGTGGTCTGTGACATCTCGGGCGGTTCTTTTTGACTCGCGCGCATGCGCAGGAGCGCTTTGGCCAGAAGAGTTTCTTTGCCGGAGCGGTCGTAAACGAAAAAGACGCCGTTCCACTCGGGCGGTTTGGTGCCGGCGGCCGAGGGGGTTGCCGGGTTTTTCTTAGGGTTAGTCAAAAAACCGAGGACGTAGGAATTGTCGAAAAGCGGCGCGTACTCGTCCCAGTCGGCGGCGGTGAATGGCGGCGTCTTGGCATCCCTTGGGGAATCCTTTTGCTTCGAGGAATCGAAGAGGTTCTGAGCCATGGCGGCGCGAGTGGCGGACAGGCCCGGATCGTCCCAAAGCGCGAAAAGAGAGTTGGTCTTGCGGATGTCGCCGGCAGGCATGCCGCGCCAGATGACGTAGAAGGCGGTGCGGGCGGGCAATTGGGCGGGCTCAAGAGGAGCTTGAGCGGCGGCCGGGCCGGCAAATGACAGGGTCAAGAGAAACAAGGATAGGAATACAGCGATGCGCGGGCGTTTCATGGGGACACTCCGGGGCTTCAGAAGAAGCAAGGTCTATCGTTTTAATGCTAGCCCGAAGGGGAAAAAGGCAGAAGCCCGGTGCCGCGTGAAGTTTCCAGAACGCGAGACCGGGCTTCGTATAAGGAGTAAAGATCCGAAGAAAGCTTAGGACGTGGGCTTTGCAGCTGCGGGAGCTGCGGCCGGTGCGGCGGCGCCGTCTTTGGGCGTAGAGAGATAGCCGGTCACCTGGCTCTTGCCCACGGTGAAGACTACGATCTCGAACACTCCATTGCGGGAATTACCGACGTAGAACTGTATAGGCTCTCCGGAGGTCTTATCCTTCTTTTCGATCTGGCGGTCGTCGGCGAATACCACCAAGGTGTATTTCGATTTCTTCGGATCGGTCTTGGAAAGATTCATTTGAATGGGACCGACGCGCTGGGGAGATTTGGCCTTGGCCAGCGTGAATTCGTAGTAGTTACGATCGCCCCTGCGTTTGAGGTCTTCCAAGTCGTCGTGATTGCGGGCAATCAAACCGCTCATGACGTTCATGTCGCCGAGGCTGCGTTCGAGCTTGCCTTTTGTTGCTTCCAGATCGCTTTTGGTGGCTTCGATGTCCTTTTTGGCGCCGCCGACTTCCGTGGCGACCGCTCCGATTTTCTCGGCGCTTTCCTTCTGGACTTCGGTGAGTTGCGCGGCGAGCTTCTGGCCGGAAGCGACTTGCTCCTTGCGGATGGCTTCGGCGCGGCTCGTGGCCTTGGCGATTTCCGATTGGCTCATGCCGACTTTTTGCTCGGTGACTTCCAGATGGCCTTTGAGGTCGGCAATGCGCGAATTGGCCTGCTCGAGCTGGGCTGAGAGGATTTTGTTCTGCTCTTGCGCTTTGGTGAGATCCTGATCCATGCGCGACTGAACGGAATGTCCGGCGTAACCCAACACAGCGAGAGCTGCAAACAAAACGACAAACAAGACGACGATCCAGCGGGGCGTGCCCGAAGATTCGTAGTGATACGACTCCTGCGGGTTCGGTACGTTTGGAGAAATGCTCATTCTCCCTCCTCAGGGGTTTGGCCATCGAAGATGGCTGCGCCAAGAATTATCGCTTGCCCGGCGCGGCGTGTCCATTGCCGGATTGCGTAGTTTGCCGGAGGGAGCTAAGGGCCAGGCTCAGTCAAAACGCAGGGCGATCAGCGGATCGAGGCCGGCACCCCGGTGTGCCGGAACATAACAGGCGGCGATAGCGACCGTCAGCAGAACGCCGGCTGAGAAGAGCAGCGGCAAAATTTCCAGGCCGTGAACCTCAGAAAGGAAGCTGGTGAGCACACGATTCATCGCAATGGTGATGAGCAAGCCGATCACCAGGCCGGAGCCACTCAGTTTCAGGCCGCGCGCCAATACGCCGGACAAGACCTGATTGCTGGTGGCGCCCAGGGCCATGCGAATACCGATTTCGTGCGTGCGCTGAATCACCGCAAAGGCCATCACTCCATAAACGCCCAGCGCGGCCAGCAGCAATCCAAATCCACCAAAGAAACTCATCACGCGTGCGCCCAGTTGCTCGCGTTCCAGGCTGGTGGAGTAGTAGCGATCCATCAGGGAAATATCGTAAACGGCGAGAGATTTGTCTGCGTGCCAGACACCTTGCTTGATACCGGTGATGGCTTCCGGTGAGTCCGAGCGGACGCGCACCATCAGGTAAATCGAGTCCGCTGCTGCTGCTGCTGCCTGCTGTGCATAAGGCAGGTACCAAGTTTCGCGCGGGTCGCCGGGATCGCCTGCGTCATGCACGTTGCCAGCGATGCCGACTACCGTAAGCCAGGGGGTATTGGGACGATCGATGCGCAAGCGTTTGCCAAGTGCGTCGGTATTCGGCCAAAAGCGCTCCGCCATCGCTTTACTTATGATGGCGACCGGCTGGCCTCGTTCGTTGTCAAGATCCGTGAAAGCACGCCCGCGGAGCAATGGAATTCCCATGGTGCCGAAGAGATCGGCGCTGATCAGACGATGGTTAACGATGAAGTCGGCGGTCCTTGCGCCATTCTCCGTGCCTTCGATAAGAATCGGCGCGCCCCAGGTGCCTCCGCCTAGCGGATTGACGGTGGTTGCCGCCGCGCTCGCGACTTCTGGCGCCGAACGTACCTCCTGGAGGATTCGGCCGAGCAAAACAGTTCGCAGCGGTCCGCGTGGATAGCTGGTAAGCGACGGAGTCATCTGCATAGTCACAAGCCGATGAGTATCGAAGCCGAGGTCGCGCGTTTGCAGCCGGCGGAAATGCTCCGTCATCAGCGCGGCGCCCGCGGTGAGAACCAGCGCGAGAGCCATTTGCGCAACTACGAAGGTGCTGAGCACGCGATTGGCTGTGCGTCCAGCACCCGAACCGGATCGCCCTGCTTGCTTAAGAGCGTTCGCGGAATCCGACTGCGCCTGGCCAAGGCCGGGAAAAAGGCCCGCGAAAATTCCTGCGAGCATGGTTAGCGCGAGGCTGAAGATCAATACGTGATAGTCGAGTTCCGGTGTCGGCATCCCCAGTTGCAATCGGAAATCCGCAGGCAGAAGCGTGGCCAGGTAACGGTTCAACCAGATGGCCAGCAGCAAGCCGCAACCGCAGCCCGCGAATGCCAAAAGCATGCTTTCCGTCAGGGTCTGCTGCAATTGGCGGCCGCGGCTGGCGCCGAGAGCCGCGCGAATGGCGAATTCGCGCGCGCGCACCGCGGAACGGGCGAGCAAGAGATTGGCAACGTTGACGCAAGTGAGCAGCAGCAAAAACCCGACGATGCACAGCAGCGCGAACATGGTGCGCTCCTGATTGCCGTTCAGGTTTTCGCGGAGGGTAATGCTGGTTACTTGATAGCCCGGCGGCGTTTGTGGATAGCTTTCCTTGATCCGCGCAGTCACTTGGTTCAGAGATTCCCTGGCTTGGCGCAGCGTGACTCCGGGCTTGATGTGCGCGAACACGGCGAATTCCGTAGCGCCATCCAAGCGGTCGACGACATACGGCACCCACACATCTCCGTCATAGGGAAACTTGAAGCCGCGCGGCATAACACCGATGACGTGGAACGTGCGGTTGTCGAGGTTGAGGGATTCTTGCAACACGTTGGCGCTGCCGGCGAAATGCCGCTGCCACAATCCATAGCTGATAATTGCCGCGCCGCTCCCGATTCCCTGGCGTTCTTCCTCTTGCGAGAAGTCCCGGCCCAGTGCCGGGGGCACTTTGAGTGTGGACGACCACCCTTCCGAGCGATAAATCACGCTGACGCGCTCCGGCTCGGTTCCGCTGGCAAGAGTGAGATTCTCGCCGTGCAGCGCGACGAGTCCGTCAAACGCCGTATTTGCTTCGCGCAGCGTCACAACGTGCGGACTGTGCATACCGAATGTGCTGAGGTGACCGTCGGGGCCGCGATTGGAGTCGAGGATGCGCAGGGTGCGGTCAGGGCCATCCAACGGCAGGGTGCGGAAGAAGATGGTGTTTACGAGGCTGAAGATGGAGATGTTGGCGCCCAAGCCGAGGGCCAGGGTAAGCACGGCGACGGCTGTAAACATCGGCGCGTGGCGCAGGAGACGCAAAGCGTAGCGCATGTCTTGCCAGAGGCTGGCCATCGGTTTCTCCAGACTAACTAGACGCGGGAGGGATGGCTTCGTTTTCGCTGCGTCTTGCACGGTGGTGGGTTGCGAAGCGTGGGCGAACAGAGTTGGCGCTCCCCCCTGTTTCTTGTAAGTGTTGATTCTAAAAGACTTACGAATCGTGCAAGTCCTTTGTTTTCATGCAGTTCTGTTGGTGTCTGTAAGTATTGATTTTAAAGGAGTTAATCGATCCACCGGAAGAGCTTGGAGCTTGTTCCGGGGGGCGCTGCCAAAAACGCCTGCGCGGAAAGACGCGCGGCCTCGGCAACGGAAAACAAAAACGCCCCGATCGGATCGGGGCGCGAGGAAGGGAACGCAATGTTCCCTATTTATAAAAATACATCAGGACGCAAAAGGAGTCAAGGGCTAAGAATAGCAGCACGTTCTGGGCACAGGTAATTAGCGCGGGATTGCAGCTTCGGTTCTGGGGTTGCGTGACTTGATTGGTCAGCTATTGGCTGCGGCAATCTCGGTAGACGTGATCTCGTACTTGAAATTGTCGGGATCGAGGCAATCGAGCCGGCCTTCAGCGGTTTCGGCTTGCGGATACATGAAGAAGGTCACCGGGGCGCCCGTCGAACCAGGCAACGCGACTTCGCTGGCGAAATTGTAGGCCATCCAGTTCATTTCCCAGGAGCCGAAGAGGCGCTTGCGGGCGGCCTTGACCATGTCGTCATCGAGCGGGCGGTTGCCGGGCGGTTCTTCGAGGACGACTTTGCGGACGTCAGCGGGATCGACCGGGACCCAGCCGTAGTCAGTGAGGTACACCTCGGCGCGGCAGTGCTGCGACTTGGTGACTTTCTCCGAAGAAGTGCCCAGGCTTTTGTAGCCGAGTTCGGACTTGGCGACACGGATGCCGTAGACATCGCGGGCGGGGAGACCTGCGGCGCGTGCCAGCCCAACATAGAGAGCGTTGAGATCGGCGCACTTGCCGCCTAAGTCCTTAGCTTCGAGCATGAAGCGAATATCGCCGACGCCGCAGCCGCGAGTCTTGGGATTGCGGAAGGTGTTGTCGACGATCCAGTCGTAGATGGCTTGGGCTTTCTGGACGTCGGTCTTGGAATTCCTGGTGATCTCCATGGCCGTCGTTTTGACGATGCCATCGGTGGGCATGTGCTTGGTGGAGCGCAGAAAATACTGGAGTTCGGTGCGGTCGGCTTTGGGGGCCTTGCCGGGGCTGGAGACGTCCACGGCAAGATCTTGCGTGGCGATGCGGCTGGTGACCGTGAGGAGGGGCTTTACGCCAGCGGGGAACTCGGCGGCGATGATGCTGAGAGAGTCGGATTGATTTTCAAGGAGTTTTGCGGTGCCGCCCTCGGCGGCGAATTTGTTCGAGAGAGTCTTTTGGAAGGGCGTGGGATTGAGGAGTGCACCGGGTACCCAAATACGGGTGATACCGGCGGATTTCAGGACTTCCACGCGAGTGGTCACCTCAAAGGTGCGCCAAGTGCCGGGCGCGGCACCCTCCGCGAAGAGGCGCACGGGGTTGGCGAGGGCCAAAGTCGCTGACGCAGCGCTGGCGGACCACAAAAAGTCGCGACGATTCATTACATCACCTCTCGACTGGAACGGTCTCCTTGACCGTCCAACGATCGATAAAAATACACCTGATTGCGCGGGCGCGCAAATTCATGGGGTGCGCGGTCATAGGAGTCGTGGTATTGGGGATTTGCGCTGGCGGTGGCGGCGTTTGCCGCAACGCTGAACGTGAAAGTGCTTTTTGTAATTATGGCGGCGAGCTTGTTGCTGTTTTGGGTGATGTCGATGGCGTCGCAGAAGAAAGCAGACGCGGCGTCGCCCTCGGCGCCAGCGCCGAAGTAAGACAGAGCCGGACGTAGAGACGCAGAAGGCGCAGAGAAGAGCGCGTCTGGCGATACACGGGCGTGTGGTAGCGCCCACGGTTTTGGCTGCCCGGTAGTTCTGTAAGTCTCCTGTAATCAATATGTTGGAATTGGTGTGCACCGTGCGATCGAGTGTGGCGTAGCACGGGAGACATGCCATGAGCGAAATCCTGCACTTCACAACTCTAGCGGTGGCGACGGTTTTTGCGGCCGCGGCAGCGGTGGCTTTCGATTGGCTGCTATTGCTGGCGGCGTTCAGGTTGATGAAGCCGGCGACCGCGCGGCGTGCTCCGTTGCGTGCTCAAGACAAGGCGGGGTTGGCGCGCGGGACAATGCAGTTGGCTCGGGCGTTTGATTCGCGGAGGTAGTGGGCTACGGGTGGGTAAGGGACCTGGAGCAAAGAGCACAGGCAAGAGTGCCTGTGCTACTGGAGAACTTCGATGCTGGTACTGAAATATCTGTTAATGATTCTTGGGGCAGTGTTGTTTGGCAGTTCGGCGGGTTTGGTGGCTTATGACATTTTTCTTTCGACGCAGTTGCGGCGGTTGCTGCGCCGCGGGTCCGGTGAGACGGGTGCGCCAGGGACGGAGCTGGCGCAGCACCCTTTTCGCCCGGTGCGTTGGCGGCTAGCGGTGCAATTGGCGGCGGCAGGCGTATTGGCGCTGCTGGTGACGCAAAGCGTCGCGGTGGTGCCGGATGGCGCGGCCGGCGTGCGGGTGAGCCAAATCTGGGGCGTGCGCCCCGGTACGTTGTATCCGGGAGTGCATCTGGTTACGCCGTTTATCGACGGCATCGCGACGTATGACACGCGGGAGCAGGTGTATACGACGCTGGCTACGGAATTAGTGAAGGCGAAGGGTGAAGCGCCGATCGGCGAAGTGCTGGCGGTGCAAGCGCGCGAGGGATTGAGCATTGGGCTGGCGGTCTCCGTGCGTTACCGCCTGGATCCGCGAAAGCTGGATACCATTCACGCGAATTTGCCGAAGCCGATTGGCGAACAAGTGGTGGCGCCGGTGGTGGCGACGATTTACCGGCAACTGGCGCCGACGTACGTGACGCGCGAGATCTTCGCCACTAAGCGCGAAGAATTGCGGACCAAGGCTGCCGAGGCGATCACGGCGCGGTTGAGCAGCGACGGAATTATCGTGCGGGAAGTGCTGCTGCGCGACCTGAAACTGCCCCCGGAGTACGCGAAGGGACTGGAAGGATTACTGCTGAAGGAACAAGAGAACGAGCGGCTGGGGACGGAACAAGAGATCAAGCTGAAACAGGTGAAGATCGCGGAACTCGAGGCGGACGCGCAGAAAGCTCGCGACGTGAAGCAAGCGGAAGCGCAAGCGCAGGTGCGCGTTCTGCAGGCCAAGGCGGAATCGGACTCGATGCAGTACACGCTGCCGCTGAAACAGAAGCAGATCGAGCAGAGCAAGCTGGAAGCGGAAGCGCGGAAGCAAGCGACGATACAGAACGCGGAAGCCGCGGCACAGGCCAAGATCATCGACAGCAAAGCGGAAGTAGAGCGGCAGAAGAATCTGACGGAAGCCGAAGGGAACCGTTTGCGAGTTACCGCGGATGCGGAAGCCAACCGGATTCGCGTGACGGCGGCCGCGGACTCGGAGCGCATGAGGTTCGAGGCGGCAGTGCTGAAGCAGAACCCCATGCTGATTCAAAAAATTATCGCGGAGCGGTTGTCGGACAAGCTGCAAATCATGATGGTACCGATCGATGGGAAGAACTTCTTTGCGAATGACGTGCTGCGGTCGGCCTTTTCGGGAGTGGGCGGGAGCGGCGGATCGGGTGGCAGCGATCCGGACGATGCCTCGATTACTGCATCGACGCAAAAGAAACCGTCGAAACGGCCGTGAATTCGATGAGATCCGCCAGCCAATACCCCTGTGGGTGGCTCGGAATGCGCCGCTGGAAAGGAGGAACAACCATGGAACGCAAGGCAAGCACCGCCGCGCTTGACCTGGACGTCAGCCGGAAGTTGAGCCTCCGCCAGCGGCGCACTCTGGGCCACCCGGCTGGCGGGAGGAATGAAGTAAGGAAGTAAAGAGATAACGACGTAAGGCAAAGAAGGAAAGATAGCGCAGAGACGCAGAGAGCGCGGAGATTTCGCGGAGAAGAGAATTCACTGGAAGAAGGAGGATGCCATGCGAGACGGGCGGATGATCGAAATGAGGACGGGACGCGCGAACGGCGCCAAGTTGCGGGTGATACGAGCCGTGGCGCTGGGTGCGTTGCTCTTCGCGGTGCCGGTGATTGCTGCGGCTGCGCCAGTTGCGCATAAGGAAGTGCGGATTCCTCGGGTGGATCGACGGGCGATCGAGAATTTGCAGCGGTGGGTGAATGGCGGGCATGACGGGTGGTGCAAGGATGCGCGGGAAGTGGCGTCAGCGGAGTTGCGACGGGTGGCGCCGGAGTTTTCTGGCGACCGGTTTGATTTGGCGTCGCTGCCGGTGAATGCGCAGGCCAAGGGCGGGAAGCGGGCCGAATTTACCTGGGCGGCGCTGGATGGAAGCGCTGCGTATCGGATTACCGTTGAGCGATTGGATTGGCTGAAGCCAGTTGCTGGCAGCGTTGGCAGAATGGTTTGGGTACCTACGCGGGTGGAGATTGTGCGGACGGAGCCAGCGCGGCCGGTTACGAGGAGTTTTGCGGAAATTCCTCGAGCTTAGATGAAGAGAAAAAACGAGGAGATAGAGACAGGGCCGGCTTCCCTCGCTGGCCCTGATTTTTTTGGGAGAGTTGCGGAGTCGGGAAGGTGGCTTGGGTGGTGGGGGGCGGAAAGCGGCGTCGAGCCGCCGCACTCCATAGGAGCCTATGCGGGCGCAGCATGCTGCGCCACTACAAAGAGATGCCCCGAATCGTTAGCGAGCCACGGGTTTGCGGAGACCTAGGCGTTCTAATCGCGGGAGGACTTCGTCGCGGAAGTAGGGGAATTCTTTTATGTAATCGACGAAGCTTAGGGTAGTGCCGGCGAAACCGGAGGCGGTGATTTTCTTCATTTCGTTGACGAGGGTATCGGGATCGCCGACCAGCGGATAGGTGCCGTGACCTCCGGCGAAGCGGCCGCGCATGGTGCGCAGAGCTTCGGGCGGGAAAGATTGCGCGTGCAGGCCTTGCAGGCGCATGAGATTGTCGACGGCGCCCCAATCGGCATGTTCGTCGGCGTAGTAGTGGTAATACTCTTCGGCTTCTTTTTTTGTGGGGCGGCAAACAACGTGGCAAAGCGTGAAGACGCCGGTGTTGCGGCCGAGTTTCGCGGCGCGCTCCTTGATCTGCACGACTTCCTGGGCGGATTGCTGGAGATCGATGGAGATGGCGAAGAGAAAGTCGGCGTTGCGTGCGGCGAAATCACGGCCTTCGCCGGAGCCGGCGGCGTTCATGACCGGAGGATTGCCGTCAAAGGGACGCGGAAAGCCGTAGATGCCCTGGCCCTTGAAATATTTGCCGTTCCAATCGAAAGCGCCATTGTGATTCCAGATTCTGGTGACGAGATCGAACCACTCCTGAGCCATGGCGTAACGATCGGTGTGCTGCTGCGGGAGATCGATGCCGAACGCGTCGTACTCGGGTTTGTTCCAGCCGGCGACCACGTTTAGGCCGAGACGGCCGTGGCTGAGCTGATCGGCGGTGGCGAGTTGTTTGGCGGCGACGAGCGGATGAATGAACGCGGTGTGCACGGTGGCAAAAACGTTGATGTGTTTGGTGTTGGCGAGCAGGCCGGTAGCCCAGATCAACGTTTCGAGAACGCTGCCGTGAAAATCGGTTTCGCCGCCGTAACCGATCCAGCGGGCGATGGGCAGCATGAATTCGATTCCGGCTTCGTCGGCGAGCTGCGCGAGGCGAATATTGTTGTCCCAGGAATTGACCCAGCGCTCGGGGACTTTGGTGACGGACATGCCGCCGGAGCAATTGGCGGAGAAGAAGCCGAGCTTGAGGGCATTGTCATTCAGAATCGGAGACTGCTGGCGGCCCATGAATACCTCGCGTGATTTTTTGCGTGCGCGGGGCCATACGATACAACAAAGCGCGGCGAAAGCGATGGCGAGAAAAGCACAGGGCGGCGGAAAAGAGGAACGATGAATGTTGAATTTGATGGTGGCTGGGGCGCAGCAGTGCTGCGCCCCTACGAGACGCGCTGCGTTATTCTTTGGCGACCGGATACTTCGGGCGCGGGAGTTGCTTGACGTCTTTCAGCGCGGCGTTGGCGAGTTCGATGGCCTTTTCGAGCTGAGGATCGCGGCCATTGACGACCAGATCGGGCCGTTGCGGCACAACGTAATCAGGATCGACGCCGTGCTGCTCGACAATCCATTCGCCGCCGTTGTCGGTGCTCCAAAAGCCGAAGCTCGGCGCGGTAACGGCGCCACCGTCGTGCAGCGGCTGGACATTGTTGATGCCGACGAGGCCGCCCCAGGTGCGCGTGCCAACGATCGGGCCGATTTTTTCGCGGCGGAAAAACCACGGGAAACAATCACCGCCGGAACCGGCAAGTTCGTTGACGATCATGACTTTGGGGCCGTGAATCGCGGTCGGCGGCCAGGCGATGTCTTTGGTGTCGCGACCGGCGATATAGCCAAGAAGGATGCGGCGAAGTTTTTCCGTGAAGAAGTCGGGAATATTGCCGCCGCCGTTGTAGCGCTCGTCGACGATGATGCCGTCTTTGTCGAGCTGCGCGTTGAAGGCCTTGTCGAACTCGATGATGCCGGTGATGCCGGTGTCCGGCACGTGCATGTAACCAATGCGGCCGCCGGTGGCGTCCGAGACTTTCTTGCGGTTGGCTTCGACCCACTCGAGATAGCGCGGGCCGTTTTCATTGGCGGCGGGCTTGACGGTGATTTCCCAGGCGCCTTCCGCGCTGGGTTTGCTGTTGACCTTGAGCGCGACTTGCTTTCCGGCAAGATTCTGGAAGTAGGAATAGACCTCTTGCGATGATTTGGTTTCGCGGCCGTTCACCGCAATCAGATAGTCCCCGGCTTTCACTTTGAGGCCGGGTTCGGTGAGCGGGGAGCGCGTCGCTTCGTGCCAATTTTCGCCGGGATAAATTTTGGCGATGCGATAGTATCCACCATCGGGCCGCAGTTCGGCGCCGAGCATGCCCACGCTGACGTGCGGCTTTTTGGGTTCGTCGCCGCCGCCGACATAGGTGTGCGACGTGCTCAACTCAGCGATCAGTTCGCCGAGCAGATAGTTCAGATCGCTGCGGTGCGCCACCCAGGGAAGCAGCGCTTCGTAGCGCGCGCCGATTTTCTTCCAGTCGTGCCCGGTCATGTCCGGGTCCCAATAGAAATCGCGCTCGATGCGCCAGGCTTCGTGGAAGGTTTGCCGCCACTCCTGGCGGGGGTCGATGTTCACTTGCATGCCGGAGAGATCGAGTTTGCCTTCGCCGACTTTTTTGCCAGGGGCTGCTTCGATGACGCCAAGAACCGGCCCGGCCTTGTACACGACTTTCTTGCCTTCTCTGTCCGCGTCGTAGCCTTCGATCCCGCCGATGACTTCCTTGTCTTCGCGCTTCTCCAGATCGTAAACGTGCAGGACGCCGCGCGGCGCGCCATCCTGTTCGGTTCCGGCGGTCAGCGATTCCTGCGGCTGAGCGATATAGAAGAATTTGCCTTTGCGGACGACCAGTGCGTTGTAGATTCCGGAGGGAATGGGAACCGGCACCACGCGGTCGGCGATGCCGCCGAAATCGACTTGAACCGGCTTGGGAGCTTCTTGTTTCTTTTCATCCTTCTTGGATTCGTCTTTTTTCTCATCGCCGGAAGCGTCGTCTTTTTTGGCGTTCTTTTTGTCCTTGTCGTCTTTCTTGTCTTTATCTTTTTCCTTGTCAGCGGCTTTCTCGTCGTCGCTCTGCGCCTTGAAGGGGGATGGCGTATCGGCCTTTAGCGTCAGCGCGAAAACGCCGTCAGTGGTGTAGTAATTGAATCGCTGGTCGATGCGGCTGATGCTCGGGAAAAAGAATCGCTGCGAGATGAAGAAGACATATTTCCCTTCGGGATCGAAGGCAGGATTGCCGTCATTGTAGTAGCCGTTCGAGATTCTGGAGGTTTTTTTCTGCGCCAGCGAATAGAGATACAACTGGCTGCCGCCGCGACCCTCGGTCTTGGAGTACGCAATCCACTGGCTGTCGGGCGCCCAAGCGCCATCGGAGATGTCTGCGAATCCGCTCTGGTCCACCTGCACCGGCTTCTTCTCTTCGACGCCGACGTACCAGAGCCGGTGCATCTTGTCCCAGAAGAGCAGCTTCTTGCTGTCCGGCGCCCAGACCGGGCCGTAGCGGTACATGCTGCCGTCGGAGGTTACGCGAACTTCGTCGCCACCGAGTTGCGGGCGGACATAAATCTCGTACTCCCCGGTTTTGTCCGAGAGATACGCGATCCATTGTCCGTCCGGCGACCACGCGGGATTCAACTCATGAACGCTGGAATTGTCCGTGGTCAGTGTGCGAATACTGCCGTGCTCGGTGGGAATGGCGAAGATGTTGCCGCGCGCTTCGACCAGAGCACGCACGCCGGACGGCGAAATCGTAAAGGCATTGATATTCTCGGCGACGTTTTTGAATTCCGGGCGGGCTTCCACGTCCTCGGCGCGCACTTCGATGGGAATATTGCGAGCCTTGCCCGAATCGATGGCGTATTCGTAGAGCAAGCCGCCATTTTCATAGACGATGGCATCAGGTCCAAGGCTGGGCCACTTAATATCGTATTCCTTGTAGTCGGTAAGCTTTTTGGTTTGCTTGGAGCTGAGGTCGTAGCTGTAGAGATTCATGACGCCATCGCGGTCGCTGATGAAATAGATGGCATTGCCGTGCCACATGGGGAACAAATCCATGCCGTTGGTTTTCGGGAGTTCCTCGTAAGTGTTTTTCTTCAAATCGTAAATCGCGATCGGCAAGCTCCAGCCGCCGCGATACTTTTTCCAGGTGCGGAATTCCTGGGACGTTTCGATGTAGGCGATCTTGTTGCCGTCGGGCGAAAAGCTGGTGAGGTCCGCGCGCGGCGGAGGCAGTTCGCGGGCTGGGCCGCCTTGCGGCGAGACGAGGTAAAGCTTGGTAGTGCGTTGCGGAGGGCCGCCGGTGCGGTCGGCGCGGAACAGAATGTCCTTGCCGTCGGGAGTCCAGCCAAGCACGATGTCGTTCGAAGGATGAAAGGTGAGCCGCTTGGGCTCGCCACCTTCGGCGGAGACCACGTAGACGTCCGGGTTGCCGTCATACTCGCCAGTGAAGGCGATCCATCTGCCGTCCGGCGAAAACTTGGGGAAGATTTCGTCGCCGACGTGCGAAGTCAAGCGGCGAGCGTCACCGCCCTGGCGCGAGGCGATCCACAAATCGCCCGCGTATGCGAAGACCACTCGATCTTTGGAGATGTCCGCATAGCGCAGCAGCCGCGTGGCCCCGCTGGCGGATTCCTCCGGCCTGCCGGCAGCGTGCTCGCGGGCCGGCAACAGCACGACACACGCGAAAATCACCGGCAGCAGGGCAAGCAGGGTACGGCGCAACCACATCGGCCTCATTGATAGCTCCTTCTTCGGCAGCAGTTTGAGCACACCAGTATGGTGAGGGGTCAACAGTAGATAGACGCGGGAGTCGTGGAAAAGTTCTGGGTTTCTGACCATCCCCGCAGATTTCGCATTGGCCCCTATAACATCCTAACTCGTCCCGCGCGCGCTCCGCGGATACGAACGTGATATCATCTGCTTTTATTCCAGTGTCCGCCAACAATAACTTTGTCCGCGGATGTTTGTGCGTCCTAGTGTTCTCCGGTATGGCTGCGGCGGCGGCTCTGCCCGCGGACTCGTGTGCGGCACGCCCAATTCCGTCAACGCCACGTTCTTCCGCAGACGATCTGTTGCAGGACGCAGTGCTAACGCTCGCGAATGAAGTGGCCGCGATTCGCGACCTCCGTGGTCCCTTTCATTTGGATTGGCAAAATGGTTCCTCTCTGGCGAATGCGCAGTCGGAGGCACTCCAGGGCCAGTTTGCCGCGCGGCTTGCGGCCGTTCACGGACTGCTTACGGACGATGCCGCTGCTCCGCTTCTGCGCGTGACGCTGCGGGAAACAGCTACGCAATTGGTTATCGTGGTCTGCGTTGCGACCCCGGATGGCGGCCAGGTTCGCGTTGCACAAGTCAGCCGTGCTGCGTTTGCCTCGCAGGATGCCTCCCAGCCCGCACCCTATTTGCAAAAGCAATTGGTGTGGAAACAGCGCGAGCCGATTTTGGACGCGCTCGAACATGCGACTGGCACCGGAAATGTCCTGCTAGTGCTCGGTCGAGAAACATTGTGGGTTTATGGTTCTCCCTCGGAACAACCCGCGCTGCAAGCCGTTGCGCACATTCCTGGCGCGGCCCATGTTTCGCGATCGCTAGCCGGACGCATCCGGTTTCCGAACGAGGATGCTACGCACTTCATGCTCGAACTGCCCGGCAAGATGTGTTCCGGCTTGCTGGGCGAGAAAATTGTTTTGGATTGCGTGCCTGCCGAAAGCCGCAACGCGCGCGGCGGCCGAGCGCGCTCGATTTCATCTGCTGATGATTCCGCGAAGCTGATCGCGCCGTGCGATCACACCTCCTGGGTTCTTTCTTCGGACACGGGAGACTGGTCGAAACTGGACCGGCTCTTTCTGCACGACGGCCGCAGCGCGGGGCCGGACCGCACAGCGGTGCTGGAGACCGCAGGCCCGGTGTTGGCGTTGACCAGCGGTCCGGAAGCGGCTTCGAGCATCGCCGTGGTCTTGAATTTGAGTACGGGGGAGTATGAGATTCATCGCTTCGCGCTGGCTTGCCGGAATTAGGCAAGCCATTCTCACGCTGTTCGTCTGCGCCACGCTGGTGCCCCTCGCTACGGCCACCAAGCATCCGCGTTATGGCGGGACGCTGCGCGTCGAGCTGCGTGAGGCGGCCATTTCGCTCGATCCGCGTTCGTGGAAACCAGGCACTCTGGAATCCGCAGCCAACGAGAGAATCGCGGCCCTGGTTTTTGATCGGCTGGTCTCGCTTGACAACTACGGTCACTTTCAGCCGGAGGTCGCGGTGGAATGGTCGCACGACGCGACATCTCGGCGCTGGCAAATCCGCCTGCGTGACGGCGTAAAATTCTCGGACGACGCTCCACTCACTGCCGCCGATGTAGTGGCAGCGCTCCAGCCATTGCTCTCCGCAACGACACAACTCAGCGCTTCGGGCAACACTGTTGTGCTGCAATCAGCCACGCCGCTACCGGATTTGCTCGAGCTGCTGGCTTCAGGCCGCTACTTTATCTATCGTGTGCAACCCGATGGCGCGTTGGCAGGCACCGGCCCGTTCTTCGTCTCCGAGGCCTTGCCTGTCGCAAGCGACGGCAAGAATGCGCGTTACGTACTGAGGGCCAGCGAAAACTGCTGGGCGGGCCGTCCCTTCGTTGATGCTGTCGAACTCATTCTCGGCCTGCCCGCGTTGCGCCGCCTGCTCGATCTGCAACTCGGCAAAGCTGATCTCATCGAAATCGCGCCAGAGCTGGTGCGCCGCGCGTCCCAGGAAAATCTTCGCGTGTGGGCCTCGACACCAGTGATCACGTACGGACTGCGCATCGATGCATCGCAATCCGCGGCGTCGAATGCCCAGCTACGCCAGGCGCTTTCCTACTCTCTCGACCGCTCGACCATGGCCAACGTGTTGCTACAGAGGCAAGCCGAACCTGCAGCGGCCCTTTTGCCGCAGTGGTTATCGGGCTATGCTTTTCTATTCGACGTGGACACTAGTCTCGATCGCGCCAAGGAACTCCGAGCCACGCTGCCGGCAAGTCTCGCGGCCAGCGGGGAACCTCTGCGCTTGCGGGTTGACGCGCCCGGCGAATTGCCGAAGTTGCTCGCTGAACGAGTGGCCGTGAATGCGCGTCAAGCGGGATTGACCGTGCAAGTGCTGAATCGCCCGGTGCAACGCGAAGCTGGCGCCGCGCCGCTGCGCGAGGAGCTCGCCGCCAGCTTGCATCTTTTCGCTTGGCACGTAACTTCGCTTTCGCCAAGGCTGGAACTTGAGTCGCTTTTGAAAGCTTTCGGCACGAGTGATTCTTCCGGCGTGGACAACACCGCCGCGGAACCCGAGCAACTCTACGCGCGCGAGCGTAAGATTCTCGAGGATCGCCGCGTTCTTCCGCTTGTCGCGTTGCCGGAGTACGCCGGACTCGGCGCCAGCGTGCGCAATTGGCTGCCGGCGCGCTGGGGCGAGTGGCATCTCGCCGATGTCTGGCTCGATGTTCTCGAAGCCGCGCCGGCAGCTGCGAATTCGCCGGTCGGGCCAATCCAGCAGCAAGGGGCACCCGCAGGAGCAAATCCATGAGTTTCCGCACGAAATTGTTCCTGGTTTTTCTGGTTACCGTGCTGGCGTCCGTCTCGCTGGTCGCCTACGGCGTAACGCACTACACGCAAAACGCTTTTGAAGCGATGGATGCGCAGCGTACCCAGGCCCTGGTCACGCAATTCAAGCGTGAATACGCGCAGCGTGGCGAAGCCGTTTTACAGGAAGTGAAAAATATCGCCAACGCGGAGATTACACTGCGCATGGCCATCGATCTGGCTCGGCCAAACGCCGACCAGTCCACCTACGTGCGCGACGCCAACGGCGCGGCGCAGGACCACAATCTGGACTTCGTGCAATTCGTGAATTCCGACGGCACCCTGATTTCTTCCGCACAATATCCCGCGCGAGTCGGCTACAAGGACGAGTGGGTCACCGCGCGCAAGGATTGGAACGACACTCCGGCATTTCTGCGCAAGGAAGAATTGCCCGACGGTGTCGAGCTATCGCTCACCGTCGTGCGGGCCCTTCCGGTCGGCGATAAAACTCTATATATCGTCGGCGGGCGCCGTGTGGACCAGCACTTTCTCGCCTCGTTGGCCTTGCCCGAAGGCATGCGCGCACTGCTGTACCGCAATCTCGAGCCGAACTTCACGCCCACCGCGCTTACGGACAAAGACGGTGCCGTCGCGCAAGCCGACCGCTTCCAGCCGCTGATTGAGCTGGTACAAAAGCAATCTCGCGCCCAAGCCGAGCCGCTGGTGCAGCGCATCGATTGGACTGCCAACGCCGCGGAGTCGGAAACCTTCAACGCCATTCCGCTCACTGGTCCGAACAACGAGTTGCTCGGCGTACTGCTCGCCGGCAGCTCGCAAAAAGAGCTGGTCTTGCTCACGCGGCAAATCGTGAAAATCTCCGCCGCGGTGGCGGGCGCGGCGATTCTAATCGGCCTGCTCATCAGTTGGTGGGTCTCCTCGCGCATCACCAAACCGGTCGAGGAACTCGCGGAGGGCGCGCGAGAAGTAGCCACGGGCCGCTGGGACACGCGCATCGATGTGCGCGGCAGCGATGAAATCGGCCAGCTGGCCACCGCGTTCAACGACATGACGCGAACGCTGGCCTCGCAAAAAGAGAAGCTGGTGCAGACCGAGCGCGTTGCCGCATGGCGCGAACTCGCGCGCCGCCTGGCTCACGAACTGCGCAATCCGCTTTTCCCGCTGCAAATCACGGTGGAGAATTTGCAGCGCGCCAAGCAGCTTGAAGCCAAGCAGTTTCTCGAAGTATTCAACGAATCCACCGCCACGCTGAGAGCAGAACTCGCCAATCTCAATACCATCGTCACTCGCTTCAGCGATTTCTCGAAAATGCCCGCACCGCAATTCGCCCACGTCAACATCAACGAATCGCTGCGCAATTCCATCCGCCTCTTCGAGCCGCAATTCAACGAAGTTGGCAAGCCCACCATCACCCCGGAGTTTTTCCTCGTCGAGCCGCTTCCGGAAATCGAAGCCGATCCAGACCTACTGCACCGCGCGTTCCAGAATCTGGTGCTCAATGCGCTCGATGCCATGCCCGCTGGCGGCACGCTTACGGTGCGCACCTCCGAGCCCCTTTCCGGGCACGACGGCAACGTGCGCATTGAAGTCACGGACACCGGCAAAGGCCTCACGCCTGAAGAATGCTCGCGCTTGTTCACGCCGTACTACACCACCAAGCTACAAGGAACCGGCCTGGGCCTCGCCATCGTGCAATCCGTCGTCAGCGATCATCATGGCACCATCTCCGTCTCCAGCGAAGAAGGCCGCGGCGCCACCTTCCGCATCGAATTGCCGCAGCGCCAGCCCGGGGGCATCGGCATTACGCATCCCAAGCAAGACGCTCCTTCCGCAAAGTCGCCGCTCTCCACCTTTGCGGCTGCTTCTGACTAACCCGAGGACACTGACGCTTGCCCCGCAAAGCCCATCTCCTGCTCGTCGACGACGACCCCAACACTCTCGCGTCTCTTTCGCGCGCCTTCCGCCTCGCCGGCCACGAAGCCACCGTGTGCGACAATGCGTCTCGTGCCGTCGAGCTACTCAAGACCGAATCCTTCGACGTAATTCTCTCGGACGTCGTCATGCCCGGTAAAAGCGGCCTCGAATTGCTGGAAGAACTGAAGAAAAACGGCGTGAAGACGCCTATCGTCCTGATCTCCGGCCAGGCCAATATCGAAATGGCTGTCCGCGCCACCAAACTCGGCGCGCTCGATTTTCTCGAAAAACCGCTCTCCACGGACAAGCTGCTTCTCACTGTCGAGAACGCCCTGCGCCTCTCGCGCCTGGAAGACGAAAATCGCGAGCTCAAGCACCGCCTCGGCAAGCACGAACTCGTCGGCACCGGCGCCGCTATGAAAAAGCTACTCGGGCAGATTGACCGCGTCGCCGCCAGCGAAACTCGCGTTTGCATCCTCGGCGAAACCGGCACCGGCAAGGAACTAGTCGCCCGCGCCATTCACGAAAAATCTCCGCGCCACGAAAACGCGTTTGTCACCCTGAACTGCGCCGCGGTTCCCGCTGAACTGATCGAATCCGAGCTCTTCGGCCACGAAAAAGGCGCCTTCACCGGAGCCGCGGTCCGCCACGCCGGAAAATTCGAACAAGCCGATGGCGGCACGCTCTTTCTCGACGAAATCGGCGATATGCCGGTAGCCATGCAAGCCAAGCTGCTGCGCGTACTCGAAGAAGCCGAAGTCGAGCGGGTCGGCGGCGACAAACCCATCAAGGTGAACGTGCGGGTAGTGGTAGCCACGCACCGCAACCTCGAGGATCTCGTCCAGCAAAACGCCTTCCGCCGCGACCTTTTTCATCGCGTGTACGTTTTTCCACTGCTCCTGCCGCCCCTGCGCGAACGCCCCGAAGATTTTCCCGCGCTCGTCGAGCATTTCGCCCGTCAAGTCGCCGCACAAAACGGCTGGAAAGAGAAAGCCTTCACTGATGACGCCATTGCCGAACTCCGCCGCTATTCCTGGCCCGGCAACGTCCGCGAATTGCGCAATATCGTAGAGCGCCTGGTTCTGCTCGCCACCGACGACGCCATCAGCCCCGCCGATGTTCGCTTGGTCCTTCCATCTTCCTCGTCCTCTGCGTCCTCAACTTCTTCGACTTCTATTTCTTCCGGCACGCTTGCCGAGCGGACCGAGTCCTTCGAGAAAGAAGTGATGCTCGCCGAAATCCGCCGCCACAATTTTCATATGACCAACGTCGCGCGCGCCCTCGGCCTGGAGCGCAGCCACCTCTATAAGAAGTGCCAGCAACTCGGCATCGATCTACAATCCCTGCGCAAACCCGAGTAATTTCGCCCTACCGCCAAGCAATCCAGACTGGCTTCCGTCATCAGAAAACTCTGTAAGTTATTGTAAACAAGCAATTTACAGTGACAAGAAATGCTCTCACCGATTTCTCTTGACAAATTACGTATTGCAATATATAAATTACGTATTGCAATTGCCTCTGGACCAAACCAATGACTCTCGGCGACAAACTCCGCTCCCTCCGCACCGTTGAAGGCTCGCTTCGCGGCCTGGATCGTCCCATGACCCAGCTCGAAGTCGCCACCGCGATGAAGAAGGAAGTGGGCCGCGGCCTCAGCCAGGCCTACCTCTCGCAGATCGAGAGCGGCATGCGTCCGCACGTGACGCAGACCACTCGCGAATTGCTGGCTAGGTTCTTCCGCGTCTACCCGGGATTTCTGGTCGACGATCCGGAGGGCTACACCAAGGGCTTGCAGTCCGAGCTTCGTGCTGTCGACGCGAAGATCGATTCCTGGCTGTACGCCGGCGCCGAGCAATTTTCCGCCGATCCGGAAATGCGCAACGCGCTTCTCGAAATCGCGCAGTACGACGATTCGCGCAAAGCCGTTCTGTTGCTCGCGGAGATTTTGCGCAGCCCGGATTTGGCGGAGCGGCTTTCCGAGGTTTTGCGTCCGGAGCCGCGGCAGGGGAGCGGTCATCCGCCGCCCCTAGGTTTACTGGGGAACTAAGGGATTTCGGCGTCTCGAATCCAGCTTGCACGGAGCGCGGTAAATAGCGCGGTGCTTCGAGGTGTGTCATGACGTGGACTGACTTTTATCTGCTGTGTTTTCTGGTCGGGTTTTCGCTCAGCGCGCTGGCAGTGCTCGCAGGCGCCACACATTTTCACCTGCCGCTGAAGGTCCACCTGCCGTTTCACCATGGTCACGTGGCTCATCAGGGCGGCGGTGGCGGCGCGCTGCGCGGCGGCGCGAAGGGTGGCATTTCCTGGTTCAACGCGTCCACCGCCATGGCATTTCTCGCTTGGTTCGGCGGTACCGGATACATCCTGACGAAACATTCGCACTTCGTCGCGTTGACGTCGTTGAGCATTTCGATGCTCTCCGGCTTATTCGCCGGCGCTGTCGTCTTCCGCTTCATGGCTCGCATCGTCAAAGCTACCGAATCGCAACTGCTTGATTGGGACTACCGCATGGAAGGCGCTGTCGGATTCATCAGCTCTCCGATTCGCGAAAACGGCACGGGCGAAATGATCTTCGAACAGAACAGCATTCGCAAAAGTCTCGCGGCCCGCAGTGGCGACGGCACGTCTCTCGAAAAAGGAACCGAAGTGGTCATCGAGCGCTACGACAACGGAATTGCCTACGTAAGGAAGTGGGAAGAATTCACGCGCTGAGCACCAAGCAGAAAGCAAGCGCCACGCAACGAACGAATTTCTCGGGCTGACGCACGATGCCAACAGCCCGGTGCGGGTGAAAGGGAGGTCCTCTATGTTTGGTTTTCCAAGCGTTTGGGTAATGGCCGGTCTTCTGGTGCTGGTGATCTTTTTTCTGATGGTCGCGTTCGCCAGCTTGCTCAGAAAGGCTGGTCCGCATGAAGCGCTGATTATTTACGGCATTCGCGGGACGCGCATTATCAAGGGCGGCGGCACGCTCCTGATTCCGATGTTCGAGCAATGCCGCGAACTCTCGCTCGAGTTGATGTCCTTTGACGTCGCTCCACAGCAGAGTCTCTACACCAACCAAGGCGTAGCCGTAACGGTCGAAGCGGTCGCCCAACTTAAAGTGAAGTCGGATCCCGTCTCCATCCGCACCGCCGCCGAGCAATTCCTGACCAAGCGCCCGGAACAGCGCGAAGGTCTAATCCGCCTGGTGATGGAAGGCCACCTCCGCGGCATCATCGGCCAGCTCACCGTCGAGCAAATCGTCAAGGAGCCCGAACTCGTCGGCGACCGCATGCGTTCCACTTGCGCATCGGACATGAACAAGATGGGCCTCGAAGTCGTGAGCTTCACCATTAAGGAAGTCCGCGACAAGAACGAATACATCACCAACATGGGTCGCCCGGACATCGCCCGCATCAAGCGCGACGCCGAAGTAGCCGCCGCTGAAGCCGACCGCGACATCGCCATCAAACGCGCCGAAGCCTCTCGCGCCTCCGCCGTCGCCAAAGCACAAGCCGACCAGGAACGCGTCGCCGCCGAAACTGCTTCGCTAGCAAAACAAGCCGAAGCCGAACGCGACCTGGACATCAAGAAAGCCAGCTACCTGGAAATGACCAAGAAAGCCCAGGCCACCGCCGACAAAGCCTATGAAATCGAAACCAACGTCATGCAACAGCGCGTCGTCGCGGAATCCGTGCGCGTGCAGCAAATCGAACGCGAAGCTCAGGTTAAGGTGCAGGAAGCCGAAATCGAGCGCCGCGAACGCGAGTTGATTGCCACCGTCCTCAAACCCGCGGAAGTCGAACGCCAGCGTATCGAGACCATCGCCAACGCCGAACGCCAGAAACTGATGAGCGAAGCGGAAGGCCGCGCCTCCGCGATTCGCGCGCAAGGTGAAGCTGAAGCCGAAATCATCTTCAAAAAGGGCGAAGCCGAAGCCAAAGCCATGAACATCAAGGCGGAAGCCTTCCAGGAGTACAACCAGGCCGCCATCATCGACAAACTCTTTACCGGAATGCCGGATATCGTTCGCGCCCTCGCCGAACCGCTTAGCAGAATCGACAAAGTCACCATCGTCTCCACAGGCAATGGCGACGCCGCCGGAGCGCACAAGCTCACCGGCGACATCACCAAAATCGCCGCGCAAGTCCCCGCGCTCTTCGAAGCTCTCTCCGGCATGCAAATGTCGGACCTGCTCAGCAAAGTGCGCATGATCGGCGACAAGCCGGCCGCGCCTGCTCCGCCCGCAGCCACCAAGTAATTGTTCGCTTCCGTTCCGGTGAGTCTGGGTGGACTCACCGGGACGCTTTCAAAGTCTTCGAGGGATGGATACACAACATGGCTATCAAGCAGAAGTTCTTGATCGTCTGGATCATCGCGGCAATAGCGGCGGCGTTTCTCGCTAGGCACTTCTTGGGTTGCTTGACCTCTAGCCTCGAGAATTTTATCGCCTGCGATTTCGGCTCCACTGCAATTCTCGGAAAGTTCGCGGCAGCATTTGCCACATCGTGGCATTCGTAACTCATCGGAAGGGAGAAATACCATGGGACTCTTGGAACGTGTAGGAACTCTGATTCGCGCCAATCTGAACGACATGATCGATCGCGCGGAAGATCCGGAAAAGATGATCAAGCAAGTGATGCTCGACATGGAGAATCAATATCTGCAAGTCAAGACGCAGGTTGCCGTCTCCATTGCCGACCAGCATATGCTCGAGAAAAAGCTGAAGGAAAACGAAGACTCCGGCAAGGACTGGATGCGCAAAGCCGAAATCGCCGTAGACAAAGGCGCTGACGACTTGGCCCGCGCCGCCCTCGACCGCTACCAGACCACTGCGCGCATGGCGCAAAGTTTTCGCGAACAAGTGGACGACCAGCGCCTGCAAGTCGATCTCCTCAAAGGCGCGCTGCAAAAACTGGAGGCGAAATTGGACGAAGCCAAACAAAAGCGTGATCTTTTGATTGCCCGGCACCGCCGCGGTATAGCGCTCGGCAAAGCCGCCCGCGCCGGCACCGTCCTTGGCGATCAATCGAACTCAGCGGCCTTCGACCGTCTCAAGGACCGCGTGCACCACACCGAGTCCGTAGCCACCGCTGAAGTCGAGTTACTCTCCGACGACGTCGGCGACCGCCTGAATCGCCTCGACCGCGACGTCGAAGTCGAGCGCTTGCTCAGCGACCTGAAAACGCGCCGCATCCTGCCCCCGGCTTGAGCGATCGCCGTCCGAGCCTTCCGCGGTGGTTCGTAGGGGCACGATACATCGTGCCCCTTTGATGCTACTGCGCTGGCTGCCCAGCCGTGCGAGAATGGCCGCCGTGAATCCGTGGCTCATCGGAGCGCCGGTAGCGGCGGCTGCCGCGGCAGGCGGCTTGGCCTACGCCGCCTTCCATCCGCGCTCGGAATTCTTTGGCCAGCACATCCACGCCACAAACTCTGCCGGCCAACTCGTCATTACGTTCGACGATGGGCCGAATCCAGCCATCACGCCCAAGCTATTGGACCTCTTCGACCGATACAGCGCGCGGGCTACCTTCTTTGTGGTCGGCAAGTTTGTTCGCGACGCGCCCGATTTATTGCGAGAAACCGTCGCCCGCGGCCACTCCATCGGCAACCATACTGAAACCCATCCCAATCTTTCTCTGGCCCTGCCCTCGCGCATTCGCGAGGAACTCGAGGATTGCAACGGAGCTATTTCCGAGGTTCTAGGGTCCAAGCCCAGATGGTTCCGGCCGCCGTTCGGTCTGCGCAATCCCTGGGTCATTCCCACCGCGAATAAACTCGGAATGCGGGCCGTGATGTGGACGCTGCTCCCCGGCGACTGGCGCGCCCCATCTACGGAGTGGCTGATTCCGCGGCTCCAGCCCATTGCCACCCGAGCCATAAAAAACTCCAAAGGCCCCGGCAACTTCCGCGAAAATGTCCCGGGCGACCTGCTCTGCCTCCATGACGGCTATCACCGCCACCAAAACGGCGACCGCCGCCACACCCTGAAGACCTTGGAGTATTGGCTCCCCCGATGGCGGGACCTGGGCCTGAAATTTGTTACAATCGACGAAGCGGTGCGATAAGCAGTGGATAGGATATTTCTTTAGCTATGGACGAACGCGCCTTTTATACGGAAAAAGAAGAGATTCGCAAGATCAAGCTGGTCTGCCCCAGCTGCAAGGGAGAATTCGAGGCTCCCGTGCGCTGGAAAGTCTGTCGCAAGAAGCGCGAATTGCCGCGCGGCGCCGGCGAGGAAGACCGCAGAAAATTCGCCAAAGCCTCATCCTACATGGTCCGCCTCGAAGACTTGGTCGCCTGCTACAAATGCCGCAAGCGCTTCGAGCTCACCGGACAATCCACGGTGCTCATCAACGATAATCTCGGCGATCCCAGCGTCGATCCCGAGAACTTCGGCAACCGCTAGTGCGCTATCCAGTCTCGCCTTTCTCTTTCGGAGGCCGGGGCTTCAGCCCTGGCGTAAGGTGTTTGGAATGAGTTGGGCTTTAGCCTCTGAAGATTCTGAGCATCCTCACGCTGTTCTGGACTCAACCCGCGCTGCACGGAAGCCGTCGCCATTGTCATTCCGAGCGTAGCAAGGAATCTGCTTTCCGCAAATGCAAGCAACCCATTCGGATCGATCTGCGATCGATCAGCCGCCGCTAAATCTCTGGATACATCTCAAAAAACGCATCAATCGACTGCCGCAACGTGTTTTCGATCTCTTCTTTTGACCCGGCGATCAGATGCATCGTCACGCGCGTGGTTCGGCCGTTCTTCAGCCCGACGACGGCATCTTTCACTTCGCCGAGATCCTCTTCGGGCAGCAAGCGCATTCCGTAAACTAAAGCCAGCTTTGCCATCTGTTGCTCTCCTCCGGCCTTTCCTCTGCCGCCTGTCTATTCCGGCAGCCGTTCCGCAAACTCCACCCGCGCACCCTTAGGCGCTATTCTTCGCTACCGCACTCGCCGTATTTCTCAGTGTGCCTCTTCTAAAAGAAAGTACCACGCTCCGGCTGTCCGCTTCTCATGACAGATAGCTGCCCTGTGCTGCACCCGCAAACTCCACGCCGCCCATCGAACCGGCGAACGGACCTGCCGAGTCCGCGTAAAGCTCTGATAAGGAAGGACCCGTCGACGCCAGGCAGCATTTCTATCTCTCCGCCGATGGCGGCCAACGCCGTGCTCCTCCTCAACTGCGGGAGGATCGCCATGAATCGTCGACGCGGGTTGTTTTGCCCAATTCTATTAGTTCTAGTTCTCGTTGCGCCTGGTCGCGTTCACGCACAGCAGCCATTCCAGCCGCAACGCACGGATGCTCTTCGCGCGGATTTGCTGTTCGAGCTAGATCCGTCATTTTCGAGCGTCCAGCTGCGAGTTCCGGATCCGCTGGCAATTCACCTGCCGGAACCGCAGCGCCCGAACCAGGTTCAATCCGATCGTCGCCAGCTCGAAATCGCACAGGAAGGGTTCTTCCAAAAAATGAGCCAAGACCGCCATCACGATCTCGAAGTGGCGCTGAAACATCACAAGCCGATGAGTGGCCGAGTCCTTTCCGCGGACAGTGACGGCTTCGTTTTTCGACCCAGGCACAGCAAGCACGAAACGACCATTCGTTACGAGGACGTGGACTACTGGAAACAGCTTCCGACCGAAGGCACACAAGTCCTGCGGACGACAGCGTTGATCCTCATTACCATTCCGCTCTTTCCCTTCTTTTTTCTCGGCGCCTTGGCGGGTTGGCAGTGCTGACTGCTCTTTGAACCCTCCGCACCAGAACCAGCGGTATACTCGGACATCCAGTAGCTCGCCCAGCCGCATCGCACAGGGCGAGGCGGAGGATTACCATGAGAACGTGGCAGTGCCGAAGAGACTTGCTCTGCGGGCTCACCCTCGCGGTAGCGTTGGTGAACGTACAGCTCGCCAAGGCTCAGCAACCAGAAGGGCCGCAGCAAGACGCTCCGGCGCTGGTCAAACCGCCTCAGCCTCCTGTTTCCGCTGCGCCGGAAAACGCGGCATCCACTGAGAAGATCATAGTTCCGTCGGGCACCCGTCTCGCTGTGTACCTCGAGAACGGCATCTCGACGCGCTCGGCCAAACCCGGCGATTCCGTCTACCTGCGCACCTCCTTTCCGATCACCGAAAAGAACCGCATCGTTATTCCCGTCGGCTCGTACTTGCGAGGTGAAATTCTGGAATCCAAGCGGCCCGGCCGCGTCAAGGGCAAGGGCGAGCTGCGCATGCGGCTGAATACCTTGATCTTCCCCAATGGTTACACCATCAATCTAAATGCCGCGCCCCGCAGTGCGGACACCGGCGGCAAGGAAACCATGGATTCCGAAGGCAAGGTCAGCAGCTCGGGTGGCAAAGGGACGGACGTACCCACCATCATTCGCACCACTGCGGAAACCACCGGCGTGGGCACGGCGATCGGTGCCATATCCGGCGGAGCCAAAGGCGCGGGCATCGGTGCCGGTATCGGTGCCCTGGTAGGGATCGCAGCCATCATGCTGACGCGCGGTCCGGACGCCCACTTACCGCGCGGGTCAACCCTCGACCTGGTGTTGGAACACGAAGTAGCCCTGGATGCCAGCCAGATTCACTACAAGGACGTTGGGCAAGCCATGCCGGTTACCGCGCCTCCTCCTCCGCAGTGAAGCTCCATTTTTTTTCTTGACTTTATTGTCATTTGTGCTATAATGTACCTTTGGTAACTGGAATACCGGCGCTAGCGCGCCCCGATCCCGTCGGGGCGTTTGCACTTTCTGAGGAGGCCATACGGTCATAACCCCTGCAAATTCAACACTTACAGACGAACTCCGCGTTTTACCGGGTTTTGACCGCAAAAACGGCCACAACCCCTTTAGAATCAACACTTATGAAAGTGTATGATAACAAAGGACTTGCTGGCGTGTTAAGCTCTTTAGAATCAACACTTACAAGGAATCATGGGGGAGGATCGGAAATTCTGCGAATGAAACCTCTCGACAATATCATCGTCTGGTATGTCCAAGTGCCTGCCGCCAGCGCACGACACTGGCGGGACTTGCTGGCAGATGCATCACGGGCCGTGCTCTCTCGCGGCCAGTTCCCGCGGCCCTCGTTGACACGAGTCTTCGCTCAAGTCGCAGCAAGCAAAGCCCTTGGAGGGTTGCACGGAATCGCACCGGGACCGGCGGGGCAAGAGTTGGTTTGGAAGGGCGCCTGCTAACCGCGAGATGGGGGCCAGTTTCGTGCCCTTGAGGTATCGCCCATGTTGCCGCGAATTCTATGTCTTGGTGCCGCAATGTTGATCCTGTTAGCCGCAGGCGGGGCCGACGCCTCCGGGCAATGGTCGCAAGTCACGGAAACCACGCAGATTTCCTCGGCCTCTCCTGGACCAGCGCAAGACGCGCCGGTTCCCGCTCCGGTGCGCGCTCCCGACGCACGGGAAGACAAGTTGATCGTGCCGATGGGCACGCATTTGCCCCTCGTGCTACGCAACGGCATCAACAGCCGGACCGCCAAGGCCGGTGACGTGGTCTATTTCGAGACCATGTATCCGATTTCTCAGGACAATCGCGTGGTCATCCCCATGGGCTCGTTTGTGCGTGGCGAACTGCTGTCCGTGAAGCGGCCGGGACGAATCGCCGGGCGAGGAGAATTCCGTGTGGCCTTGCAACAGATGACTCTCTTGAACGGCTACACCATCGATTTGCGCGCGACGCCCAGCAGCGTGGACCGCGACGGCCGCGAGGGCGTCGATGCCGAGGGCAAGATCAAAGGCGTATCGAGCAAAGGCCGGGACATCGGCATCGTGCTGGCCGCAACAGGCGGCGGTGCGTATATCGGAACATTGGCCGGCGCCGCCATCAACGGCGCGGCCGGACGCGGAGCGTTGATCGGCGGCGGCGCTGTTGGCATCGGCGCGCTGATTGCCATTCTGGCCACCCGCGGGCCGGAAGCGGAACTTCCGCGAGGCACCACGATGGATGTGGCATTTGACCGCCCGCTGATTCTGAGCAGCGCGTATCTGCCCGCAAATACTACAGGGGCGGACCCACAGCGGTCTCTGCCCCCGCCTTCCGATGACGCGCACCGGCGTCGCGAGGAGCGCCGCAATCGCGTGCCGCGTTTTCCATTTCCGTTTTTTCCGTACTGAGCGGGTAACTGCGTTAAGCGCGGCGGTCGGCGGCGATATTTGGCAAGGGAGGATTCTGGCGCAGCATGGCATGCTGCGCCACTACAAGCCACTACAAGGAGGTGGCGCGGTGGGCGGCTTCAGCCGCCTGAAAGCGCAGCGGGCTGAAGCGTTCGCAATCGATGCTGGCGCGGCCCAGCGTGACCCATTCGCGAATGAGGCGTCCTGTGACGGGAGCGAGAAGAATGCCGCTGCGAAAATGCCCAGTGGCCAGGAACAGCCCTTGCACATCGGTCGGACCGAGGATCGGCAGGTGATCGGGCGAATCTGGACGGAGACCTGCCCAGGTTTCTTCGATGGAGGCGCTGGCCAGCGCGGGAGCGAGTTCGATGGCTCCGGCGAGAATCTTTTCCATGCCTCCGGCGGTCACGCTTTTTTCAAAGCCGACATATTCGACGGTGGCCCCGGCGAGGATGCGGCCGTCATTGCGCGGCACGAGATACGCTTTGTCCGACCACAGCACGCGTTCGATGGAGACACCGGGAGCGCGGAGCGCAAGCATCTGGCCCTTCGCCGGCTGTACCGGGGCGAACGGTGCGATTCCGGCGATGTTTGCGGAGAAGCACCCTGCCGCGATGATCGTTGAGGCTGCGGCGATTTTTTCTTCACCCACGATCAATCCCGAGCAGCGATCGCCTTCGCGCCAGATGGATGTGACGGCCCGTCCGGAAAAGAATTGCGCGCCGCTGCGCTTGGCGGCTTCAACGGTGGCCGCAGTGAGCGCGCGATTGTCGACCGACGCTTCATCAGGGCGGAGCACTGCGGCTTCGAGATCTTCGCTGAGCGCAGGCTCAAGTTCGCGCGCGTCTTCCGCGCTGAGCGGTTCGGCGCGCAGACCGACGCCATGATGCACCGCGATGATGGTATTCAGTTCCCCTCGCACATCGCGCGAGAAGAGCGCTTCAACCGTGCCCTTGGGACGAAACCCGCACGACCGCGCGGAGATTTCCTCGATGGCCGCAATGAACTCGGGATAAATCGCAATGCTGGCCTGGCAAATCGGCACCGCCGGCAACATCCCCGGATTTTCCGGAGCCGGAGACAGTATCCCCGCCCCGGCCCAGGAAGATTCCGTCCCGGGCAATTGCGGATCGAAAACGCCAACGCTCAGCCCGGCGCGAGCAAGCTCAAGAGCGATGGAAGCGCCAATGATCCCGGCCCCAGCGATCACGGCGTCAAAGGATTGCGATGCAGGCATGCGTAGACTTTAGCAAGGCGTGCTGGAATGTTGGTAGCGAGATCTGCCGCCACTAGGTGCTTCCGGGACATCGTGTTTCAAGGGCAGGCAACTGGGTCGGAAAGCCGCCCTCTGAAGAGGGCGGCTACAAATGCGCGTTAGAGCGAGCGGGTGAGTTCTTCAGAGAGGACTTGGGCTTTGCGGGCCAGGCTGCGGGCGCGGGTCCAGTCCCCGTTGCGGGCGGCTTCGCGGGCGTCGTTCATGAAGTTTCTTACCTTGTTGGACATGTCGGTTTGCGCGGGATTCAACGTCTTGCCTCGGACCGCGCCGAGATTTTTCTCGGCAGTGCTAAGGCTGACGTTGGTCTCCTGCTGTGCGCTGGCGGATTCTTCGGGGGTGATTTGCGGGACGATCAGCGGACGTTCGTCTTTAGCGCCGCCATTCGTGGCCGGCTGGGCTGCAACGCGCGGTCGCGGCGGGACCGCGTGCGCGGGAACGAACGTAGCGTGGGGCTGGGGCACTTCGATCGAAGGCAGCGAGGTGATTTCGGGCAATGTGCTGGCGTCCGCGGGTTGCGGCACGGGAACGATGGGGCGAACGATGGAGGCTGTTTTCCAGGCGATGGCCGGATGTTTTTTCGCAGCCATGCAGCCGCCCAGAAGCAGCGCCGCGCTGCCGAACACCAGCACACGCGAAGCGCAGCCGCGCAAACGAATAACGATCGGGAACGGAAGTAGCGGCGTCATTATCTGAATTTAGGCGGCAAGCGGCAGCTCGATACGGAACGTCGTGCCGCGTCCGACCTCCGAAGTAAAGTCTATCGAACCGTTGTGAAGCTGCACAATTCGGAAAGCGCTGGCCAGGCCGATGCCGCTGCCGCCGGGGCGCGTGGTGAAAAAGAGCTGAAATATTTTCTGGCGATTCTCCAGCGCGATGCCCTTTCCGGTGTCGCCCACGGAAATTTCCGCCATTTCTCCGCGGCGGCTAAGCACCACGCGCAATTGCCCGCCGTTGGGCATGGCTTCAACGGCGTTGAGCACGAGATTGAGGACGGCCTGCTTGAGGAGATCGCGGTCCACGTAGACCTGCGGAACGTCAATAGGTAGAAGCTGTGCGACCTGGACGTTCGCGCGTTGCATTTGCGGTTGCGCGATCTCGAGGACTTCCTTGAGCAGTTCCGCGAGATGCGTGGCCTCGAGGCGTACGTCCATGGGCCGGCTGAAATCGAGAAAACGCTTGACCACGGCGTCCAGGCGGTCGATTTCCTTGTCCAGAACCTGGACCGCTTGCAGAGCGTTGCTGTCCTGATCGTCCGGGAGCGACTCTTTGAGATTCTCGAGCCACAGGCGCATGGAGTTCAGCGGATTTTTTACTTCGTGCGCGACGCCAGCGGTGATGCGGCCAAGCGCGGCGAGGCGCTCGCTGACTTGCAGTTGCGTGTTGATGCTTTCGAGAGAATCGAGATCGCGCAGAGTGACCAGCGCGCCCATGCGTTCGCCGTCTTCTTGAATGGCCTGCACGCTGACGCTGACGCGTTTGAGCCCTTCGGTGGTTTGCAGTTCGGTTTCCGCGGCGACTTCGCTGAGCTCATCGCCATCGAGGTGCAACGCCTGGCGCAATGGGTGGCTCGGCGGGAAAATCTCGGTGACGCGGCGGCCGAGAAATTGTCCGGCTTCGCCGCCGAGAAATTTCTCCGCCGCGGGACTGATCATCACGGCGCGGGCGTCGCGGGTGAAGAGCAGCAGGCCGTCTTCGAGTCCGGCCATGACCGAATTCATGTTCTCGCGAAGGGTGCTGAAGATTTCGTGGACGCCCCGGAGTTGCTGGCCGACTTGGGTAATCTTGCGGCTGACTTGGCCAATTTCGTCGCTGTCTACAGCGAAGCCGGCGAGGCCTTTCATTTGCGGAGCGGGAGCGTCGAACTGCCCCGCGGAGATGCGGTCCAGTTGCGCGGAAATATTGCGCAAGGGAGCGAGCGCAGCACCGCTGACAATTGCCGCAAGGAGGGTTGAGATGACAAGTGCGACGCCGACGATGGTTGCGGAGGAGCGAATGCTCGGCGCGAGGTCGTCGACGAGGAGACCTGAGGAAAGCACGACGCGCACTTCTCCGAACGGCTGCTTGCTGACGTTGAAGGGCAAGCCCAGTTCGTACTGGCGATCAGCGCCGCTCAGCACCTTAATTTGGTGCAAAAATCCGCGCTGGACAAGTTGGGAAAGCGGCGTGCGGCGCGGCTCGAACTTACCCGGCAGATTCTTGTCCGTCGAGATCAGGACTATACCGTCGTTATCGACGATGGAGAGCTCGTATAACGGTTTGTAATGAGAAGCGGCGGCGTCGAGCTGGCCTTGCAGCCCTTCATTGACTTCAAAGGAGTGCCGCACGTAATCGTGAATGTCTTCCGGCGCATTAGAGGCGGGGCGCTGTCCGCGGTCTCGCGCATCGTTTAACGCGTTTTGCGCCTGGATGAGAACCAGCTGCGCTATGTAGGTGACGCGGCTGCGCGTTTCCTGGAGAACTTGTTCGAGGAGTTCGCCGAGGAAAACCGTGGAGAGGACGATGACGACGAGGAGAACCAGGCTCGTCATGACGAGCGTGAGCTTGGTGCGCAGCCGGAGCTGCATGGGCATTACTCGGATTCGGCGCGATCGCCGCCGTATTCTTTAAGTTTGTTGTGCAGGGTTTTGAGGCTGATGCCGAGAAGCTCGGCGGCGCGCGTCTTGTTGTTGTTAGTGGCGCTGAGTGTCTGCACGATCAGTTCGCGTTCCATGGCGTCCACGGTGGTGCCGACAGGAAATTTTACCGTGGAGAGATCGCTGGGCGCTTTGGCGGAGGATCGGCCGAATTCGCCGGGCAGGGACGCGCGGGAAATCAGATCCTTTTCGGACATGATGGCGGCGCGCTCGAGGACGTTGCGCAATTCGCGAATGTTGCCGGGCCAGGTGTGGCTCATAAAAATGTCCAGCACTTCGGCGCCGATGCCGCGAATGTGTTTGTTGTGCTTGGCGTTGACGTCGCGGAGGATGTGCTCGACGAGCAGCGCGATATCGTCTTTGTGATCGCGAAGCGGCGGAAGATTGATGTGAAAGACGTTGAGGCGAAAAAAAAGGTCCTGGCGCATGAAGCCGCCAGAGACGGCTAGCTCGGGATCTTTATTGGTGGCGGCGAGCACGCGCACGTCGACGGGAGTTTCGGATTTGCTGCCGAGGCGGCGGACTTTGCGGTCTTCGAGGACGCGGAGGAGTTTGGCTTGCGTGGGCGCGGGCATCTCGCCGATTTCATCGAGCAACAGCGTGCCGCCGTCGGCCAGCTCGAAGCAACCGATGCGGCGCTCCGCGGCTCCGGTGAAGGCGCCGCGTTCGTGGCCGAAGATTTCGCTTTCCATCAGCGTTTCCGGGATGGCCGAGCAATTGATAGCGACAAATGGACCTTGCGCGCGCGGCGAAAGCTTGTGAATGGTGCG
>Ga0137403_10001031_pt1 | contig 35326 bp, 31 predicted proteins | sample CZOMad2_1_16fung_FD_122057 | JGI IMG/M metagenome (GOLD analysis project Ga0137403, IMG submission 122057) | Vadose zone soil fungal communities from Angelo Coast Range Reserve, California, USA - CZOMad2_1_16fungal (Hybrid Assembly) | ecosystem: Environmental > Terrestrial > Soil > Vadose zone... | reverse complement strand
GTGGTCTCATAGTTTTGCTGGTAGGGCTTCCAGACATCGCGCCCCTTGCCACCATATAAATCGAATGGGACCTGACGCAGGGGTTGTCCCTCGATGGACCAGGCATCGCTGCCATCGGGCAACCGTACCACCCGCGGCGCCTGGTCACGGTACATGTTGGGCACCCGGCTTACCCACCATTTGGCCTCGATCTCCAGGTGAGAGTCGCCAGAGATGTAGCGATAGATTCGAGCCATGTCGTTGGGTCCTCTCTTGGTGGAGCTGCCGCCTCGTCCATAGTTCCTTCGTCCCCCGCATCTCGAATGCCGGGGAGTTGGCCATTCCCCGCTGGTGCTGATCTGATACTTGGTCGAAACCTATCGAAGAGCGTGGAATTTGTCAACGCCCTTTCCCAGCTTTGCCTCCAGCCTTTTGACACCGCATGACTTTTCCTGTATGAGAGATGTTATGTGGGAGGTGATGGCATCGTAGGCTGAGCTCAGTCATCATCCAACATCGATCACATGGACCTCTCCGACGGTCAGCTTGAGGGCAACCTACAAGAGGTCTTACCGATTCAGCCCGGGACGTGTGGAGCGGAGGCCACCAGGCGATGAAAGACGACTTCAGGATCATTGACTCGGACATGCACATCATCGAGCCCCCCGCGATGTGGGAGACCTACATCGATGGGGCGTTCAAGGGCCGGGCGCCGAAGATCATCGGTAAGTATCCGGTCGGGACCTACGGGCTTCTAGAAGGGCACATGCTACCGACTGTGGACTCCCAGGCTCGGGCGCGCTGGAATGGCATGTTCCGCGTCGTGGGACCACACCTTGAGACCGACGCCGCCCGCGGCTTTGATCCTGTCGCCCAACTCGCGGCAATGGATCGTGAAGGGGTGGATGTGGCCGCGCTGTTCCCCACGATCGGGCTCTATGTCATGGGCTTCGACGGTCTGGACCCTGCGTTCGCCGCGGCGATCTGCCGGGCCTATAATAACTGGCTCTATGATTTCTGTCAGCACGCCCCAGAGCGACTCCGCGGCGTGGCCATGATCCCCCCACATGACATCGTGGAGGCCATCACTGAGACCCGGCGGGCGGTGCAGGAACTCGGCTTCCTGGGGGTCTTTCTGCACCCGAGCCTCATCAACGGCCGGCACTGGCACGAACGCTATTTCGACCCCTTGTGGTATGAGCTCCAGGAATTGAATGTCCCCGTGTGCTTCCACGAGGGAACGGGCACGGTCATCCGGCAGCCGGGGGACCAGTTCGGCACGAATCGGCTCATGATGCACGTCGCCTCCCATCCGATTGCGATGATGTACACTAGCCTGAGCTTGATCATCGGCGGGGTTCTAGAGACCTTTCCACGTCTGCGCGTCGCCTTGCTCGAATGTAACACCGGGTGGGTGCCGTTCTGGCTCGATCGCATTGATCACGACTTCGAGCGTCTGGCTGAGTGGGATGCGCCGACCTTGACGATGCCACCGAGCGCGTACTTCCTGCGGCAGTGCTTCGTCGGTGCGGAGGAGGAACGTGGCCTGAAGCAGGTGGTCGAGCAAATCGGCGACGACAACATCGTCTGGTCGTCCGATTATCCCCACTGGGACTCGGACTACCCGCACGCCTCCGAAGCGTTCCTGGAATTGCCGGTCTCTGACGAGACGAAGCACAAGATCCTCTGGGACAACTGCCTCCGTCTCTACAACCTGCCCTGAGTCCCCATCAGCGCCCGCCCGCTGAGCTTGCGGAGGCAGGCTCTCCCAGAGGAGGATATGCCTCGCTTCGCGACCTCATAGAGCGGTGGTGCTGGTGACCACGGTTAATTGCCCGTGGCCAATCTGCTGGGGCGGAGGTGCTATACTAAGCGCCTTCCGATCTGGGCCATTGAAGGGTTTGCGCAAGTGTGTCCCAATAGAGGGGGTTATGGAATGGACAAAATCGTAGACTGTCTATGCGACTATACGCGTGCGCTGACCTTTGACGATCTGCCGATTGAGGTGGTGCGCCAAGCCAAGCGGTTGCTAGTGGATACGCTGGGATGTGCCATCGGGGGTTATGCCAGCGAACCCAGTAAGATTGCGCGTGCCCTTGCGGACACGATTTCCAGCCGGCAGCCGGCCACGGTCCTGGGGAGTGGGCAGCAGACGAGCCTGGACCTGGCCACATTCGCCAATGGTGTGATGATTCGTTACCTCGATTTTAACGATGGGTATACCAGTAAAGAGTCCGGTCATCCCAGTGATGCGATTGCCGCGGTGCTCTCCCCGGCGGAAATCACGCATGGCGCTGGTAAAAGCGTCATCACGGCTACAGTCCTAGCCTATGAGGTCTTCTGCCGTCTGTGTGATGCGGTATCGGTGCGGAGCCGCGGCTTTGACCACGTCACGGTCGGCGTGATGGCGAGCACAGCCGCCGCAGCCAAAGCCTTGGGTCTCACGCCTGAAGATACCGCTCAAGCCTTCAACCTCAGTATCGCGGCGAACAATGCCCTGTACCAGACGCGCATTGGCGATGTATCGCTGTGGAAAGGCTGTGCCTTCGCCAACGCCAGTCGCAACGCGGTCTTCGCGGTACAGCTCGCGGCGCAGGGGCTCACGGGTCCCTCACCCATTTTCGAGGGACCTGGCGGCTTCTTCGCCGCTGTCAGCGGTGCGCCATTTGAGCTTGAACCCTTTGGCGGGCATGGCAGGCCATTCAAGATCCTCGACTGCACCGTCAAGCGGTATCCTCTTGGTCTCTACTCACAGACGGTGGTCGAGGCCGCCTTGCAGGCGCGCCAACAACTTGGCGACAGGAACGTCGACGATATCGCAGAGGTCCATATTCAAACGCTACAGACAGCTGTAAATATCATGGCCGGAGACGCTGAGAAATGGCACCCGAACAATCGCGAGACAGCCGATCACAGCATGCCGTATACCACAGCGGTAGCGCTGATGTATGGCACGGTCGAGCCCCGACATTTCAGCCCTGAATACTGGCAGGATCCCAAGCTGATGGCGCTTGTACAGAAGGTCAAGGTGAGTGTTTCCGAGGAAGCCAATCGACGCGCGCCCGAGGCCATGCTAAGCATTGTGGAAATTGTCACCTCAGGGGGTGAGCGTCTCACGGCTGAGGTGCCATACCACCGGGGGCACTATAAAAATCCGATGAGTGATCAGGAGATCGAGACCAAGTTTCGGAGCCTCGCGGCGGAGTGGCTTACATCCAAGCAGATCGATGAACTCCTCGATCGCCTCTGGAATCTAGAGCAGGTGCCGGATATCGGCGAAGTGATTCGGATGGTGAAGATTTAAGGAGACCGCTTTGGTGCCTCTCCCTCCGAGCGAGGATTGAGGTGAGGGAAATTAGCGTTCACTCTCGGAACCCCCTCACCGTGCCCTCTCCCGGAGGGAGAGAGCGATCAGGGGAGAGAAGACAGCTGGGGAGGATTACCCTTTCAAGCGCACCTCCTCAAAGGGGCCGGAGTAGATGTAGGCTGGAATTAGCCCCAATCCAGAAACGGCCACCCGCGGCCCCGACGCACAGAGGAAGCCTAACTCAAAAATGGGAAGGAACAAGGCTTCATCGTAGACCTTCCGTTGAATCTTGTGCAGGATGGCTTCACGCTTCTTGGTATCAAGTTCTGTGGCTTGCTGAGCGTACCAGGCGTCGATTTCAGCATCCTTCAGGAAGGATTGCGCCCCTCCGCTGGTCATGAAGGCCTCGATGCGGGTGGCGGCATTGCCGTAGGCACCACTTCCCTGACGCGTCAGGTTCTTGACCCGCTTTTCGCCTTGTGCCGCAATCATGGCCGCGCGCTCGATGGCCCTCACCTTGGCGCGGATCCCAACCACGCCTAGATCGTTCACCAGAGCCTCCACCACCGGGGCATAGACATTTTCAGTGCTGCACTCACCGGCATCAAAGCCATTGGGATACCCAGCTTCCTTAAGGAGTTCCTTCGCCCGTTTCGGATCATAGGGGTGTGGCTCCAACGGCAGCGCATACTCCATTTTACGTGCGATGATGTTCCCGGTGAGCACGGAATATCCTAGCATCTCGGCTTCATTGGCCGCCTGGCGATTGAAGGCCATACTAGCCGCCAGACGAACCCGCTTATCGGCCCAGGGCGACTTCGGTTCATACTGGTCGACAAAGCTGATCCACTGGACCGATTGGCCGACCACCGGTTCCAGTTTCAGACTGGAGTCCCGTTGAACTTCCTCTGCCAGAGGACCATACATGGCATAGGCTACATCGGCCTCACGCTTCTTCAACATCGCCAACCGTGTAGTAGCCTCGGGGACGCTCTTGAACACGATGCGTTTGACGTTCGGCACTTTGCGCCAATATTTGGTGTTGGCCTCCAGGACCAATTCGACCCCAGCCTGATGCTCGACGACGCGATAGGGGCCAAGCCCGATGGGGTTCTTCTTGAATTCATCGGTGCCTACCTTCTCAATATATTTCTTTGGGACGATCCATCCCGCCCCCGACGCCGGGGTGCCATAGAAGGTCATAAAATCAGGCCACGGTTCTTTAAGACGGAACCGGATATGCTGTGGATCAACGATTTCCACCGCCTTGACCTTTGATTTCATTTCCGCATTGCCTGACCCTTTATAGCGTTCGAAGCTGTACTGCACATCCTCTGCCGTAAAGGGATCGCCGTTGTGAAATGTGATGCCCTGGCGCAGCTCAAAGTCATAGGTTAGCCCGTCGGGGCTCTGCTGCCATTGTGTGGCCAGGCTAGGAGCCATGGATTTATCGGGCATGGGCTTGAACATGGCGTCATGCAGCGCATACATCAGCATGAACGGTGTGATTAGCCCCGGCGTCTCGGCAGGATCAAACCACGTCGGTGCGATGGTCACGTGTATTGCCCAGGTCATCTGGCCAGAGGGCTCATCCTTGGCTGCAGGAGCGGCCAGAAGCCGGGGCCATCCTTGAAGCCAGGCCGTGAGTCCGGCGACCCCGCCTACCGAGCCTTGCAGAAAGCGGCGTCGCGTCAGAGACAACTTCACCTGTGAAGAATCCTGCGTCATCCAACACCTCCTATGGCATTATTGTCTGTCTAGGGCTGATACGTTTCAGCTTACACCACAGAACTACAAGTAGCTGATCATAAACAGCTCTTGCTGCAGTGTCAAGAATGCGCCATCAGCCTGTCGCTTCCTTTTACCATGAGACATCATTCGTTACGCATAAGCCATCAGCCAAGCGGCAACATCCGTACGATTACGAAACAGCCAGCGCGTGTTGATGCGAATACGCTCCAAACATTGCTGGATGGTACGGGTCGCTGAGGGCACCGGATGCCTCAAGAAAAACTCCGCCACTTCCCGTTCTTTTGCGAGTGTGGTGAAGGAGCTCGTCACCGATTCGATCAACCGCGTCAGAAGAAAGCCTCCCCCGCCGTAGCGCTGGTCGAATTCCGACCAATGCGCCTGCACAAATTCCCAGGCCAGCTCTCGCCCGTGTGGATTCATCGCCACACCTGCCACCACACGGATGGTGTCTTGCGAGCGCACCACCGGTGAAAGTGACAGCACCAGCGTATCCCGTAAGAGGTCAGGCTGCCGGAAATGCGTCAAAGCCGTGAGAGCGCGGAGTTTCTCCTCTTGCAAGGTCGCCCGCCGCTCCACCTCACGCAAGGCGTCATAGGTCGAACGATCCCCCCCCAACGCCGCCAAATTTAGAACGGTGCTGCGCAGGTCGGGATGCACTGCCTGCGGGTCGTGGATATATCGCTCAAAGCGCGCCCGCGCCTCAGCGATGACCGAGTCCTCCTCGTAATGCCCGATCTCGTGCAACACCACGCCCCGGAGCAGGGCGTCGAGGTGAGATTCATTGGGTTGCGGCTCCCACCCCAGATGCGCCACGATTGGCTTCAGCAGGCTGCGGGCGAAGGCGTTGAATTGCGCTTCGAATGCTTCTCCCGCAAGGATGTTCGCTACCCATCCCACGCTGCCGATCAAGTCGCTCCACACCGGGTATTCGCGTTCCTGGACATAAGCGGGCGCCAGCGAGAGGAACTGCGTCGCTGGCAGGTAGCCCGCGCGCATCAGGGCGAACGCATCGGCTTCCAAGCCCAGGCGCTCGGCCGTCGGCAGGGCTTTGGCTTCGATGGCAGGCCGTGAGCGTTCCCACATCTCGGCACTGTAATTAACCCGGAAGAAGCCGGTGCGGCCGGCGTTGACGATGATCAAGGGGCCGTCACCTTGGGCAGGAGCACTGATGGGCAAAGGCACGATGGTATGGCGCTCCTCGATGAGTGTCACGAATGGACTCACGGCCCTGGCGTTCGCGGTCGCCCCGCCCTTGACCGCCACCGGAATACGCCAGAGGGAGGGGTCCGGCTCACCGCGCTCAGGATCGTAATCATAGAGGAAACGACTCTGTGCCAGCGCCAACTCCAGCGGCTCATCGCGCTGAGCTTCATGGCGTACCTCGACCACCGGATAGCCAGGCTGTTTCGTCCAGGTGTCCATGATCTCCTTGACCGGCTTGCCTGAGACCTGTGCCAGCGACGCCCACAGGTCTTCTGTGCGGGCATTGCCGTATTGATGCGTGGACAAATAGTGGACAAGGCCGCGACGGAAGGTTTCCTCCCCAAGGAATTGCTCCAGCATGCGGATGATCGCGGCGCCTTTACTATAGCTGATGGCATCGAATAATTCGTTGATTTCGTGTGGGGTTTTGACCACCGCTTCGATCGGATGCGTATTTTTCAGCCCATCCAGACTCATCGCTGGTCCCGTATCGGAAAAGATGAACTGCGTCCACATATCCCATTCCGGGAAGAGATGATCCACCGCCTTGTATTCGATCCAGGAGGCAAAGCCTTCATTCAGCCAGAGATCGTTCCACCACGCCATGGTGACGAGATTCCCAAACCACATATGGGCGATCTCATGCGCGATAATGATCGCTACCCGTTGTTTCGTCGCGGCCGAAGAATGCGCTGGGTCGACTAGCAAGGCGACCTCGCGATAGGTGATCGCCCCCCAGTTCTCCATCGCCCCTGCAGCAAAATCCGGAATGGCGATCAGATCGAGCTTGGGTAACGGATAGGGGATGCCAAAATAGTTGTTGTAAAAGCTCAACAGGCGACAGGAGACGTCAAGGGCAAAGCGCCCCTGCTCTTGCTTGCCTGGAGTGGTCCAGACCCTGACCTGTGTCCCTTCCGCCTGGGCCTCCACGCACTCGAACTCCCCGACCATGATGGCGAGCAGGTAGGTGGACATGACGGGGGATTCGGCAAAGCGTACCAATTTGGTCCCCGACGCCTGCGGAGTTTCGCTGACGATGGGCATGTTGGAGATGGCCGTGAGGTGCTCGGGAATGACCAGCGAGATCTCGAATTTGGCCTTGTGCGCCGGCTCATCCCAGCAGGGGAAGGCACGGCGTGCGTCGGGGGCTTCGAATTGGGTTGTCGCCATGACACGCTTGGTGCCATCCGGCAGCGTATATTCACTCCGATAGAACCCGCGCAGTTTATCATTCAAAATGCCGGTAAAGCGCATGAACAGTTGCATCGTGCCAGCGGGTATGGGCGCGGCGAACGTCAATGTCGCCGTTTCCGCCTCCGCATCGAGCGCAATCGCCTGCGCTGGAAGCAGTTGTCCACCCCGTAGAAAATAGGCCTCCTGAATTTCCAGCTCAGCGGCGTTGAGGATAATCTGCGAGGTCGGCTGACTGATCTCGATCTCGATGGTCTCCTCACCCGCAAAGGTGAACGCCGTCAGATTCGGCGACAACCTGATGTGATATTTGACGGGTCGGACCTCGGCCGGCAACAAAGACGTAGCCACAGTGGCCATCTGTACCTCTCCTTCCATGAACGGATGGTCTATCCGAATGCATCGTGTCCGCGAAAATCCCTTCTTTCATCTTATGGCTTGGGGCCGCACAGTCAATAGAAAAGGTGACATGGTGTCAGGGAATGGCCTCTTGCCACCAGTTCGAAGCATGCCTTATACTGAGGCGACTAAGGGCCCTTAATGCCTCGTCCCTGCCGGTTTCTGTGCCGTAAGGACGGGCCTTGTCGCGTGACCTCTTGACCGCTGCGAGAGAGCCTGTCTATTCTTCCCACTCCCTCCGGGAGAGGGCCAGGGTGAGGGGGAAGGAAAGAACGATCGGATATTCGGGGGAGCGTCGATGAGCCAGCAGCCAAAATCGGCCGTTGTTCTTCTGAGCGGTGGCCTCGACTCCACCACCACATTGGCCATCGCCAAGGACGAAGGGTTTCGGCTGCACGCCCTGACGTTTCAGTATGGGCAGCGCCACGCCATTGAGATCGCCGCGGCCCGACGGGTGGCCCAGGCCATTGGTGTTGAACGCCACGTCATCGTCGACATCGATCTCCGCATCTTCGGCAGCTCGGCTTTGACAGATGACCTGGCGGTGCCGAAGAGTCGCGCGCTAGACGAGATGGCCAAGGGAATTCCAATTACATACGTCCCAGCCCGCAACACAGTTTTTCTCGCCTATGCCCTGGCATTTGCCGAGGTCACTGAGAGTGCGGATATCTTTGTTGGGGTCAATGCGCTCGATTATTCCGGTTATCCTGATTGCCGTCCCGAATTTATCCGCGCCTTCGAAGCGATGGCCAACCTGGCAACGAAGGCAGCCGTTGAAGGTCATCAGCAGCTGCGTCTCCATACCCCCCTCATTCAACTGACCAAGGCGCAGATCATCCAACGGGGCGCAGAACTCGGGGTGGATTACGGCCTCACACACAGCTGCTATGATCCCAGCCCCGACGGTGCGTCGTGTGGCCAGTGTGACTCTTGCGTACTGCGTTTGAAGGGTTTTGCGGAGGTGGGAGTGGCGGACCCGATTACCTATCGCACCCCACCTAGTCCAGCCCGGTAGAGGGAACGTGTGGTTAGCATCCCTGGCCAGCGCTCCTCTCCCCCCTGCACTTGGCACTTCCTCTTGTTGATCATCGGGAGACGCATCAGTGGCAAAGATCCTCGAAGGTGAACGCATTGGGAAACTCGGAATGCTCGCGCTTGGTTGCTCTGCGACCATTTTCGACTCGACCAGACAAAAGGTCCTTCTGACGCGCCGGACAGATAATGGCCGGTGGTGTTTGCCCGGGGGGCGCACTGAGTCGGGCGAAAGTGTCGTCGAAACCTGCCTGCGCGAAACTTTGGAAGAGACCGGCTTGGAGGTACGGATGGTGCGCTTGCTCGGCGTCTATAGCAGTCCACATCGTCTGGTGGAATACCCTGACGGCAACCGCTACCACGTCGTGGCGCTGAACTTCGAAGTCGAACCGATCGGCGGCACCTTAGCGATCAGCGACGAAACCACAGACTTTGGCTATTTCTCGCGGGACGAGATGGCACACATGGATGTCATGGAAACTCACGTGGAGCGGCTGACGGATGTGTTCTCTGGGCAATTGCCGCCCTTTGTGAGGTAAACCATGAAGGTCTAACGTCTGGTTCTTACATGGTCCGATGCAGTAATCCCAACACGCCGATGATGATCAAATAGATGGCGACGACGTAGTTCAACAGCCGCGGCATGATGAGAATTAAGATCCCGGCAATGAGGGCGACGATTGGTTGGAAGGCAGGATGGAACGGCATATCAACTCTCCGTATGGGTAAAAAGAGCCTCTTCTGCGAATCCATACAACCGTACAGCACACAATTGTCTCACATAATTTTGCGTTTAGCGTCGGCGCCGACGCCGGTCGGGGTGAGAAAGGTCTCAAGACCGTGAGGGAAAGGCCCGTCGGCGCTGGTGATTTGCTCGCCGCGTGGCACGGTTCAACATATCTGCGAGACTGTCTCTATCTCCCTGTTCTCTATGACACAAGAGGTTGTCTCGAAGCAAGTGAAAAACGGGCATAGTCCAAATTTTTACTTGAACTGGCGACCGTGCCCTGTACAATGCGACAGGCATGAGAGGAGGGTAAAGAGCTGAGACGAGCTGTAGGCTCCGTCCTGACTGAGAGTGAGATTCTGGTGAGCCTAGTGTCCCACAGCGTTCTTCTGACGCACACGGCTGAAGTCCTCGACTCTCCCCACTGTTCACGACAATGAAGAATGCTGGCCTGCAACCTCGCAACTCTCGGGTGAATGCGGCGGTCGAGGCCAGGCAGACCAGGATTACCGCCCGGCTGAGCGAGCAGGGAGCGATGCTCGAAGAGCTGCGTGCTGTTCTCCCGGTCATTCGGCCGACTTCCGCCCGGGATGACCTGTATCGTGCCATTCTAGACGATAACGTTCTCCGGCGGCCGAGCATGAATAGCCGTCGTAAGATCTTCGAAAAGCTAAACGGACGTTATTTCCGTCTGGATGCTTCGCTGGCTGTTGCCCGACTGGTTAAGACCATGCAAATGGTTCAAGACCCATTACAAAATGGCCTTTTCGCGTATGTCATGCTTCTCTGGAATGATGCCCTGGCCTTCCGATTGGGTGGGCAGTGGTTGGCCACAAAGCTAGGAAGTGCCCCATATGACACCCGGACTTCGGATATCGATGCCGAGTTAGACCGCTTATCCAGCACGATTCCTCAGATTCGAACCTGGGCGCCAAGCACCCGCCATAAGGTCGCCATCAACTACCTTAATCTATTACGTGATTGCGGCTACGCGACGGGGACCCTCCGTAAACGCCTCCGGCGACCATTTATCGGACCCGATGTTGTGTTGTTTGGGGTGCAGTTGATCATTGGCAGTGGAGAGGCGATTTCTCGCCTTCCAGAACACTTGCTGTTTAAGGCCATGGGACTGTCCATTGAGGAGGTCATCGACGCCCTCACGGAACTCCAGCAGCGAGGCTGCGTCGACTTTGCCATCCAGGGTGGGATCGTGCACTTCGCGGTCCGAGGTAAAACCTTCTCGCGATGAACATCACACGCCAAAAACTAGATGCGCTGGAGAGTTGGCTTATAGATCAGCGTCGTGAGGGTGGGGCATTGCTAGTCGTATACCCACCGGAAGATGAGCTGATGTTTCGGGGCGGCTATGAGGAGATCATCCAAGAGCTTCAGGCCAAGGGGAGAACGCTCTACGTCGTCGATTTTCGCCCGCTGCTCTTCGAGGTCCTTGAAGCGAAAGGACTGCTCCAGAAAGCCTTCGAACTCGACGCAGCAGGCTCTCGGGAGGCCCAGCGGAACCTGGCCGGCATGGTCCAGCGGGAGGCGCTGAGACGCGTGCAGACAGCCGCTGAGCAGACGCCAAACAGTCTCCTGTGTTGCGCCCACACGGCTGCCCTCCATCCGTGGATGAGCTACTCAGCATTTCTTGAGGAAACCGAGAATACCGCGTCCAACACGCTGGTGATTCCATTCCCTGGGACGGAAAACGGACCGGTTCTGCACTTCCTGGGGGTCAAAGATGGCTATAACTACCGCGCCGCAAGGATCTGAAGTGATCGGTAGAGACGGCACCGTTCGAGATCTGCTCGCCCGCGATCTGAGCCGGAGGATCGAACCAGTCGTCAAAGTGTACGATCGAGCCAATCTTGCCGAGGATCTGCGGCAGTTCGTCATCACCGACTCGCTGGGGCGAGAGTTGCGCAAGTTCTTGGAGGCGTTCGCTGACAGCATCCGCTCTGGCATTCGCCGCGCCAATGGCGGGGACGGGATGGCCGTTTGGCTCTGGGGCTTCTTTGGAAGTGGGAAAAGCCATGTCGCAAAGGTGCTGGGGCATGTGCTTGAAAACGACATCGTTGAACCAGAAGGTAAGCGACGTGCGATCGACGTCTTTAACCTGCACCTGGATGACCCAACCCTTGCTGGTGCGTCTGACCTCAAAGCCGCTCTGGCGGAAATCCGTAATCACGCGTGGTGTAAGACCATTGCGTTCGAGATCAAGTCAAAGCTCGACCAGGCAAATCCTGAGTCGGTGACCGAAATCTGCTTGCGAAGCTTCTACGAAAGCCTCGGCCTGGCATCAACGGTATAGCTCGCGAGACTTGAACGCAAACTCCAGGCCGAGGGGAGGTATGACGACTTTCTTGGCGCCTATCGTGAGCAGCATGGTCGTGAATGGGTGACAGACCGTCTGGAGCACGGCTTTTATCTGGATGAGACCGTGTCAGCCCTGGCCGCTGCATTGGGCCGTCCGATCGCAAGTGCACGCGACATGCTGACCACCTACCAGCGCGATCATGCCCGTGTCTCACCTGAAAATTTCGCCAGAGAGCTCGTGGACTATTTGCGCAGCTGTGCGACCGAGGTCAAACCGCGAGAGCCCCATATCATCTTCGTCATCGACGAAATGGGCCAGTTTATTGCCGACAGCAGCGATCGTATCCATGAATTACAAGCGATCATTGAACAGGCTGGAGCCCAAGGCCGTGGCCGCATCTGGTTCCTCTGCACGTCGCAGGAAGCGCTCGATCAAGTGGTGGATCGGACTGGGATTAAGCTGAGCGCTCTGGGCAAACTCGATGCCCGGTTTTCAGTCAAAATTCCTCTCACGGGCGAAGATGTCCGGCGCGTCGTGCAAGACCGCTTGCTCCGCAAAAAGGAAGTTGCGCTCCCCGCGTTGCATCGTCTGTACGCCGCGAGGGAAGGCGTGATCGAAGATCTCTGCGCCCTGCGCCTCGATCACAAGCTTGCCACCATCGATCAACAGAGCTTTACCGCGGCCTATCCCTTCCTGCCACCCACCTTCCCGCTTGTCCAGGAACTCTTCAATAATATGCGCGGCTACAAGCTTTCTGGTAGCGAGCGCAGTATGATTGGTCTTGCCCAGGGTACCTTGCAAGATCTAGCCGACAGGACGTTGGGCGTCATCGCACCGCTGGACCTGATCTTTGACCAAGTCATTGACGAGTTGAGCACGGCTGACTACTTGGGGACAACCGGCGTCAAGTCCATTCGGGAGTCGGATGGGAGAATCCCCGACACACCGGTACCCCCGAGCCGGGTGTTAAAGGCCCTCTGGTTGATTTCACGGGTTGAATGGGTGCCACGCACTCCGGAAGTGCTCGCACGCCTTCTTGCCGAGCACATCGATACCGATCTCGCCAAGCTTCGAGATGACATTCAGGAAACGCTAGATCGACTCCAGAAGGCCGGGCTGGTGGGACGCGATGAAGCCACCGGACAGTATAAGTATTTGAACGAGAAAGAGCGTGGGATTGAAGAGGATATCGTCGCCTTCATCCAAGATTTAGGGTCCGGAATTGGTGTGGCCAAACGCCGTGCAACAGACCTCCTGAAGCAGCGTGTGTTGACGCGCGCCAAATGGGGTGAGTTCAAAATCACTCTTGGTAAATCGGGCCTTATTCCGTTTTCCCTAACCCTTGATGATGAGACGATCACGAGCCCCGGTGAGATCGTTATTCGCCTGTCAAGCCCCCTCGCCAACCCTGAGATCGAGGCGATCGAGCAGGAGAATATGGCGCGAGGCACGAAGGGACGCGTCATCTGGTGGGTCGCAGGTGAGGATACGACCCTCCTCGACAAGTTGAAACGGCTGGAAGCGCTGGAAAAGGTGCCCGAGAGACCCAAATGGAAAAACGACCGGAGCGATGAGACGCTCCGCACCTTGAAGGAGAAAGATAAAGAGCGCGCAGGGCTTGAGGCCCACGTGGCTGGGCTCCTGGAGAGCTGCCTGAGGAACGGGCGTCTGTACTATGCCGGTGAGGTCACCGACCTTGACAGTAAGAAGGACATCAAGGGCATTGCCGCAGATTTTGTGACCACCGTCGCCGGCGTGCGCCAGTTTCGCGAAGATCGTTCATCCTGGAAAGAGGTTGCGGACTTCCTCGCGGCTTATGACCAGTTTGTCGAGCATAAACGCGACGAGGCATATCGTACCTATGTGGCGATCCTGGATTATGCGCGCGCTTGCCCGAGTCTGTTCCATGGTGTTGAGGGCGGCAGGGCGCAAAATGCCCTGACGGAACTCAATGCGGATCTTGTGCAGGCGTCCGAACGTCGGAAGATCAGTAAGCTTCAAGCGCTACGAACGGCCATTCCCGGATACCGTGAAGGCATCCTGGAGCATTGCGACCGAGAGTGGGTCGAATAAGAGAAGCATGCTGGGGTGGCTAATGATTCAGGCGAGCAGCCGAAGCCGAAAGCGCAGGTTTTCCGACTGAGCGTGCGTGAGCGCCTGTCAGGAAGACGCATCGTGACCCAGGATGAGTTTGATGCCGTCTGGAAGGCCCTTGGTCAAACTCTATGAGCTGGGTCGTCTGTCGAGCGGAGCTGCGACCAACCTCGCCGGGATACCTCGCGTGGTTTTTCTGAACAAGCTCGCTGATTATGGTGTACCGACGTTCCGGCTCACCGCAGACGAGCTTGCGGAAGACCTCTTGCGTGCCTGAGGTCATCGCCGACACGTCTGCAGTCTAATACTTGTACCAGGCGAATGTGCTCCTATCCTGCCCCAGTTGTATGGTCGGATCATCATTCCAGAGGCTGTGAGCCATGAGTTGGCCCAGGGCAGCACCCGCGGGGCGGCTTATTGATGGAGAGGATCGTCATCTCCTGAACAAGGTTTGTTGCTGAGATCGCTGTTCTGTCTCGCAAGGGCTACCCGTCACGCCGATCGAAGCACCTGGCACGTCATCCCCCGTCCCCCGCTTCTCCATGACAAAGATCCCTGCTCCCTGGTAACTCAAAAGTGACGGGTGAGAAGCTTCCTTGAAAGGGGACCACGGCGAAAAACTCCTGAAAAAGGAAGTGCTCCTGTGTATTCTGGATGCAGCCCACATCCCAAAACGCACAGGAGCGTGACACATGTGGGGTCGCACATGCATCCCTCGCAAGGTATACCAAGTGCTTTTCCCGTTCAAGAGGTACTTCCGCTGTGCCCAAGCGCAGCACTTTCTGGTCTTCTGTTGGTTGGTGGTGGCGTTGATCCGCGATCCGGGCAAGGGCACGCTGAAGGGGCTCGGGACGTATCTGCCTTCCAAGCTCAAATACTGGACGACCCTGCGTATGGTTCGGTCGGGGCAATGGGACGCCCAAGGGCTGATGACGGCGATGGCAGCGACCACGCTCCGCACGCTCCCGCCACCGTTCGACGGCGTGCTGTATCTGATCGGTGATAGCACGCTCAAAGCAAAGCGGGGGCAGCAGCACCCGCTGGGGCACACCACACGCCATAGCGAGCATGATCCGTACACCTTTGGTTTTGAGATGGTGCTGCTGATAGCAAGCTGGGACCGCTTTCGCATCCCGCTGGCCTTGGTGCCGATCGATCCCCAGTGTCGAGGGCATCAGAACATCCTGTTCCGGCAGATGTTGAAGGCTTTTGTGCCCCCCGCATGGGCACGACAAGTGGTGGTGGTCGCCGACGCTGGGTTTGCCGCCAACGAGACGCTGCGGCTGATCGCAGCGAAAAAATACGCCTATGTATTTGCGATGCCACGGACACGCAAATTTACCAATGGCAAGCATCTCCGTGACATGGTCCAACACCTGCCCAAGAGTTTCTACTATCGCCGAGCCAGCTACAAACCAGATGGCCACCGGAAGGATTACTGGGTTTTTGCTCGTCGCGCCACGCTTCATAATCTGGGGGATGTCGCGATCGTTCTGTCGAAGAAACGGCGAAACGATGGGCCGAAGGGGGTCAAGATCATCGTGACCAATCTGACCGAGGCGAGCGCAGGAGAGGTGCTCAGTATATATGCGCGGAGGTGGGGCGTTGAGGTAACGATCAAGGAACTCAAAAGTGGGTTGCACTTGGGCCAGATGCAAGTGACCAAGGAGGCCGAGCGCGTCACGCGCTCCGTGGCGCTGTCCGTGTTGGCCTATCTGCTCCTGGTCCGGTTGTATGGGCATGATGAGGCGCTGTGCAAGGAATGGAGCCGCTTCAAGCTCAAGGAGCGTTTTGCTGAGGAGGTGGCCCAGGACGCCGTGACACGTACTGAGCTGAAATGGCAGCGCAAGCTCAAACAATACAAACATGTAGCGTGATATCCTGATGATGACCCGTCACTTTTGAGATCCGCCGTGTGCTGGAGGAGGCCCTCCGTGCCTCCTCCGCTTCGATAGTCCTGGCCCATAATCATCCCTCCGGAAACCCCGCCCCCTCTCCTGGAGATGACGAGACCACGCGTGATTTGGATCAGGGGGCTAGATTGATTGGCCTTCATCTTATAGATCATGTGATAATTGGCGAGACGGGATACTATAGCTATGCCGATTCGGGAAAGCTGCAGGAATTTCGTGAGGGATAGGAGATTCTGAATCGATGGCCGAGCGACGTTATCCCAAGGCTGATGAGATAAACATTCGTGGGCATGAGGTCTTTAGTATCATTCGGAAGAAATGGGTGCAGTTTACACCAGAAGAAAAGGTCCGCCAGGAGTTCCTAAGAGTGTTGACTGAGGAGTATGGCTACTCACCAGATCAATTCGCTGAAGAGGTAGAAGTCACTGGAAGAGGCTCCGGACAGGCGCGTGCCGATTTCGTCATCTGGAGGAGCGCTCAGGACAAGCTAGACGATAAGAATCCGCTCATCATTGTTGAATGTAAGGCGGACAATGTCACGATCAAGCCACAAGACTACTGGCAGGGTGACCATTATGCTCGCCTCACGGGTGCTTTTTTCCTCGTGACCCACAATAGCAAGGAGACCAAATACTGGCGAGTGATTCACGACAAGATGCCAAAAACGCTGGAGGAGATCGAAAATATCCCCCACGCCAACGCCTCGGACAAAGAAGTCCGAGAGTTGCTGGCACGCTTGAAAATCTTTAAGGAGGATGAGTTCGCGGATCTTCTGCACCAATGTCACAATGTTATCCGAAACCGCGAGAAGAAAGACCCTGCCGCGGCTTTTGACGAGATCGCCAAAATCCTATTCATCAAAGTTGGCATCGAACGCCGCCTCCGGGCTGGGCGCCAACGACAAAATTTGTTTACCGCCGACTTTCTTGACCAGCAGAGTCAAATCTACGACGACCCCATCGATGTCCTCTTTGATCAAACAAAAAAGGAATACAAGGCCGATCAGATTTTCGACCCCGATGAACGCGTGAATCTCAAGCCCGCGACCGTGCGGGAGATTGTCCGGCTCCTGGAGCGTTACAACCTCTCCGACACATCAAACGACATCAAGGGTATTGCCTTCGAGCGTTTCTTGGGGCGGACCTTCCGTGGCGAAATTGGTCAGTTCTTCACGCCACGTACCATTGTTGAATTCATGGTCCAGATGGTCGAGCCCAAAGAGGGAGATGTGATCTGCGATCCCGCCTCTGGTTCGGGCGGCTTCCTGATCCGCTTCTTTGAAATCGTCCGCGAGCAAATCATGGCGGACGTGGATCGGCAATATCAAGAGTTTAAAGAGCAAATTGATGGTAAAGCGCTCTCCACGGACAAACGCGCAGAACTCCTGAGCCAAAAGTATGATGAGCTGCAGAGAACAATTGACCAGAATATTAAAGGTTCGCGGTTATGGAACTTAGCTAATCGGTGCATCTTTGGTTGCGATGCGAATGACCGTATGGCGCGGACCAGTAAGATGAATATGATCATGCATGGCGACGGTCATGGAGGCGTTCATCACCACGATGGCTTTATCAACGTAAATGGAATATTTGAGAAACGCTTCGATATCGTGCTCACCAATCCGCCTTTTGGGGCCAATGTCGAGCAGAGTGACGTGGTGCTGGAGTCCGATGTATCTGTTCCGGATGAGGTAGAGGAACGCTATATCTTGGAATATGGCAATCTGTATAAGGAAGCCATTGCCCGAGTGCGCGCCGCCAAGAAGAAGCCGATTGCTTCCCTGTTCGACCTCCCGAAGAAATCCGGGCGCATCAAAACAGAAATCCTGTTCATCGAACGTTGTCTTGCCCTGCTGAAGCCCGGCGGCCGCATGGGGATTGTCCTTCCTGAGGGCATTTTTAACAATCCGAGCCTCACCTATGTAAGGGAATACGTAGAGGACCGGGCGTTTATCCGGGCTGCGATCTCGCTGCCGCAGGAGACATTCCATTCTGCTGATACAAGTGTGAAAGCAAGTCTCCTCTTCTTACAGAAGTTTACCGAGCAAGGACAGGATGATTTTGACAAAAAGAAAGCACAAGCGCGTACGGAGGTAGAGGCGAAGTACCAAGATGAAATAGCCAAATGTGTTGCTGACTTCGAAACCGAGATCAAAGTTGCGAAAGACGATCAACAAAAATGCGTTCAACTGACAAAGGAGATCAAGAGCTATCGCCGTGAGATGAGCGTAAAGATTGACCGAGAAGCACGCGCGTTGCTGAAGGAACGATTTGATTATTCCATTTTCCTCTATGATGCGGAAAAGGTTGGTATTACTGCCACAGGGGAAGAAGATCAGAACGAGCTCTACCCTAACCCTAAAGTTCCTCCAGGTGTCGAAACGACCGCTCTTGAACTGTACGGAGAGTTCTGTCAAAACCCCGGAGAATTTCTTCTTGAGGGGACCATGGCATGATAGCAGTGAATAAAGGCTTTCCGAGAGGGTTTGCAGTTAGGTTCAGAGAATTGGAGCGCTGGGATCCAATCAGTTTCGAGCGCATTAGTTGGCATTGGTCGAAGGAATTGATGGTTGAACTAGGCTCTATCCTAAAACTGCGAAAAGAAAAGGTAAATCGTTCTCGGTCCGCTTTCTCTGAGCTCCAGCCCATTACTATTCACTTCGATGGCTCTCTGGACCACAGGAAGGTAGATGGAAATCGAGAATATAAAATGGACCTGTTTTATGCGCATCCCGGAGATATTGTGGTTGCTAAGATCGATTTGAAAAACGGCGCCGTCGCCATTGTCCCAATGGAGTGGAAAAACATCGTTGTAACGAGCCATTTTGCGGTATACGAACCCGATCGTTCTAAACTGTTACCAGAATACTTTCAACGCATTATCCAAACAACTTTTTTTAAGTCACTGCTTTGGAGAAATAAAGTTGGGGCCGAAGGGCGTAAAGAAGTAAAACTTGATTTTTTCGAGTCGCTACATATTCCACTTCCACCTCTTGTAGTTCAACATACTATTCTATTGCGATGGCAGAGTGTCAAAAATAATGTTAAATCAATATTGAGTCAGGTGGATCATCTAATAAAAACTAGGAATAACTGTAGTGAGCTATAAGAATAGACCGAAGACGTTTGCAGTTCCCTGGAAAATTCTCGAGAGGTGGTCTGCCTCTTTTATGGCAGATACAATTATAGGTTTGGGGAAGCCGCCCCCATCTTCGTTCGGTTACTACCGGCTTGGAGAGCTCGCGACTGTTTCTTATGGTATTCAGAAAAGCCCGGCAAATCGCCCAGACCAACATCCCAGACCCTATCTCCGAGTAGCCAATGTGAGGAAAGGATACCTTGATCTAAGTGAAATCAGAGAGATAAACGTCCCTGATGAGGACATGGATTTTTACCGGCTTGAACCTGGGGATATTTTGTTCGTTGAGGGGAATGGGAGCAGGAGTGAGCTTGGTCGTGTTGCTATGTGGAATGGCGAAATTCCCGACTGTGTTCACCAAAACCATTTGATAAAGGTTCGCGTGAATCCTTCTCGTTTATTGCCCGAATTCGCCATGACATGGTTTAACACCGAAGTGGGGCGGGGGCATTTCTTCCGTTCAGCGAAGACCTCATCTGGACTTGGAACGATCAATTCCGCAGAGGTGCGCAGTGCACCAATTCCCCTGCCCCCCATAGATGTTCAAAGAGAGATCATGCGTCATGTTGAAGAGAAGCAGGCAGAAATTATAAGGGAGCAGAAAAAAGCTAAGATCCTCAAAGCTGCCGTAGAACAAGAGATAGAGGAAATGATCTTAGGAAAGCGGCCTGTTCCTGAGCCTGATGGACTGCAGAAGGGGACTCCATGATCCGCGGACGCCAGAGGATCATATTTGAAGGGCTTCTCCAAAAGAATGTATCAGGGACGTTTGACGTCATTCGAGGCTTCGGGGATTTACGAGATCTAGCCGAGGTATCGGTGGCTATGCCTTATGAGGGGAGCAGCCTTGGCAACGGCACTGGGTATCAACGTGATCTGGTCGAGGCGCATGTAGAAGGAATCAAACGGTTCTTGGACAAAGGCCGTTATCGCTTTATCCCTGAGATAGTCCTGAGCCTTCGGAGTAACGGGCAAGATGACCCTGTCGTATCTGTGCGGAAGCGTAGAGCCTCCGAGAAAGATGCCCTGTACAGCGTTAGAGTTAATCTCAAGGCTCTGCACGATACCAGAGTTAGTCCAATACGACGCATCGATGGGAATCATCGTCTCGAGGCAGCTAGGCGGCTCGCCGAGGAATGGACAAGGAGCGCGACGTTTGAGGGTTTTGCCACAGTTTCGTTTTGCTTCGTCATTTTGAACTCCGACCGACGAGAAGATGACGATCTCGCCGAAGCCATGCTCTTCAACCTGGTTAATAGCAAAGCAGTACCTATCGTCTCAGAGCATAGCCTATCGGTGCTAATGCGCGATGAAGGGGCATCAGGAGAACGGTTCGATGAAGACCCCGAAGTTTATCTGACGCGCTGGATCCGCGATCGCATTCGAGGCTGGCCAATCGGCTTCTACGAGGCAATGGGAACGACACCGCTCACGCGCCTGCATACAACAGCAAGAGTGCTTCTTCGCCCGGGGGGTATCACCAGCACCAATCTCACCCAGCTGGACGAGGGGGTGCGTGCTCTTTTCGATCCGCTATATGAGCTTGCGGTTCGTTTACGTGATAAGCACGAATCTTTTGTTCTGTCATCAGCCTTCCTCCCAGTTGCTGTGGAAGTCTACGCCCGTCATACCCTCGTGAATGAGCCAGAGTCGAATTCAAGTCAGGCGCGATGCTTGCGGGCCGAGCGGTGGTTGCGGGGTTTTGCGGGCTGGTTTGATAGGATTGGTGGTGCTGACCTCCCTCTCCCAGCAGACCCTTCTCTGCTTTGGGCGGTATTCAAGAGGGACTATGAGAGAAGGGCCAGGTCGGTTTTCATTGCGATGTCGTTCCGCAATGACCAGACGCTCAAGGATATTGGACTGGCTATGAAAGAAGCGATCGAGCGGTTCAATGCTGATCATCCGAACGCACCCCTTTTCCCGGTACGCGTTGACGAGCAGCGTGGGCTCAGTTACGAGATTCCAGCACGTGTGTTCCAAGATTTCGATGAGAGTCAACTTGTCATTGCCGATCTCACGGATGAACGGCCGAATGTCTACTGCGAGGTCGGATACGCAAAATCACGCGGGATTCCGTTTATCTTAACTTTTCATAAAGAATCCTCGCCCGCTGGCCCACCATGGGATCGGAAAGAGGAAGGAGGCAATCGCGTTCACTTTGACCTCGCCGCATTTCGTCACATCGCCTATGACAATCCCCTACACTTACGCAACCAATTGAAGATCGACCTCGACGCCTTGTTTGACAATTACCAGAGGCCATCATGAGCGATGAAATTATCTCATCGTCCAGCTGGAAGCCCCACAATGCACACCTTTACAATGGAATTTGACCCACTGGCAACCTTTGTGCCGAGGTTTTTAATCAACGCTTCACCTCTTGGGCTGCTGGGACGACTTGATAGCCCTGGCCCAGCGGCTTGGCGTCCCGCAAGAGCGCAACGGCATCCATCCCGAGCTGAGCCGGGAGGGTAGTATTCCCCGTGGGGTGCACGCCGCACCTTCACCGAGAAGCACCGGCCGCGACGAATAGGGCGGTACTGTAGCCTGTAGGTTGAGCTGACAGCCGGTGCCGTCGGCCTGCCTACGACGCGGCCGCGCATAGCAGCAATGGCGCATACATGCATTCATACTTTTTTTAAGTGTCCTTTATGCTGGAATGGATCTAAACGGGAAAACTATACGATTGTTCTATCGTTCCAGCTAGTGGGCAAAGGTGCCAACGAGTAGATGATGACCGTGGGGGGTGAGGCGCAATGACCAAGGATGACATACTGAGGTATATCGAAGAGATCGGCGACAAACTGGCGGAGTTGCATCGGGCAGTAGAGCAGTTGCCCGACACGGTGCAGGCGAGCCAGGTTAGCCCATTGCCTGAGCCTGGGAGGGAAAACACCGGGCCGGCAAGGTTACGAGTCATGCAGTTCGCAGACAAGGCAACCTTGCGCTTTGTGGTGACCAAAAGTTTCGGGGAGATGAACATTCACGGTGAGCCCATTGGGGCAGAGAACGTCCAAGCGATGATCACGGCCTGCGGAGTACGGCCTGAAGACAATGCTTTCAGTCGGGGCATCGTTGAGATGCGCGAGGAATAAGCGGTGAACTATTTCTACTGGGATGCCAGTGCCTTGGTGAAGCGCTATGCGCCTGAGATTGGCACCCCTCTTGTCAATCATCTCTTCGCTGACGTGGTGCTCGACAGAATGATGTGCCTGGTCATTGGCACTGGTGAAGTGATATCCATCTTCGTGCGCAAGAAAAACTCTAATCTCATCACTGACACGGCATTCTCACAAGCGCTGGTGGACTTTCGAGCTGAGGTCATCGATACGATTGGCTTCAAGCTCGTGTCGGTTGAGGATGCTCTGGTTGCTGCCTCCTACCCATTCATCGAGAAATATTCTCTGAACGCCACGGACGCCCTCGTGTTACGGTCTGTCATGGACGCTGCTGCTCTGCTGCGGCCGGCTGGCGACGACGTCATTCTCGTCACATCTGACCTGCGGCTACTCCATGCCGCTCAAGGCGAAGGAGTCACGACCTTTAACCCCGAGGTAGGCTTGCGGGCGCAGCTCGATGCTCTTGTCTCCGGAACCTGAGATGTCGTGTCTTCTCCCCCTTTCGACTACTCGCAGCCCTCGAATCCGGAAAGGAGCTATGGCAAAGCAGGGAGCGGACACATCTTCAGGGCGATCGAGAACCTCTGCGAGGCGCTTGGCACGGATAGCATCGAGTAGAATGGCATCGTGCTCAAAATCTCAACACAGGCCTTGTCAGCAGAGCTCTGGGTACACAACACCAGGCAGGTCCTCGATGATGCGGGCAGCATTCCTTGATGAGGTGCGGGTGAACATCACACCGGTGGGCCTTCTGACAGCCGATGTCTTGTCAGGCAAGAACCTAAAAAGCCTGCTCGCCCCTGAAGGGCGGAGTTGATAGACTAGTACAGGTAGGCGATGAGCATCGAACAATCGATCTTAGAGAAGCTAAGAACCCTCCGTCCTGAGAAACAGCGGGAAGTCTTGGACTCCATCGAGTTCATCCAGCGAAGGAGCGTTGCAAAACCTCTACATCGCAGCCTGAGGGGACTCCGGGCTGACCTCGGAGTCCGAATTTCCGAGGAAGACAGCGCCGAAGCCCGATGGGAGATGTAGGGGAGTTTGGAGGTAGGCCTATGAAAATCATCGACACGACTGCCATTGTCACCCCAGAGGGCACAGTCACCGTGCAAGTACCGCCAGGCATCCCACCGGGGGAATACCGCCTTCTCCTCGTCATTGATGAGCAACGGATCGTCCTGGCAAAACGTCCGCCATTGAAATTCCCAGTGGATCGCTACGGTCCGTGGCCTGAAGATCTCTCTTTGAGGCGTGAGGACATGTATGGTGAATGGGGTCGATGAGCCAGTCTTTCTGGATACGAATATACTGGTGTACGCTAATGTGGCTGAGTCTCCTGTTCACGATGCCGCACTCGCAGCGATTGAAACCAGGTACGAAGTGGGAATTGAGCTATGGATTAGCCGGCAGGTCCTGCGTGAATTCCTAGCTGTTCTCAGTCGCCCACAGCGTTTCACCAATCCAAGGCCCATCTCAACGCTAATCGAACGCGTTCGTTTCTTCGAAGACCACTTTCATGTAGCCGAAGATGGTCCCCGCGTGACGGAGAAACTCCTGGGCCTACTGCAGCATGTCAGTGTCAGCGGCAAACAGATTCATGACGCCAACATCTTGGCCACAATGCAAACGTATAGGATTCGGCAGCTCTTGACCCATAACACCTCAGACTTCGTGCGCTTCTCGGCCTTCCTTACCGTAGTACCTCTGGAGTCAGTGACGTGATCCTTGACTGGCTGACGCAGGACTTTGCCGATCTGTTTGCCCGTGACCGCCGTGCACGCGTGGCCCTCTGGTGCGACGCCAAAGCCGACTTCCGCAATCTCCTTCCTGAGGTATCTGAGCACTTTAGCACCCGCGACCTTGTGCTCCTCGCCTTTGATACCGCGAAGCATCAAGGCGCCCTCTGGCTGAAATGGGCTACGGAAGCTGGCCCAGGGGCTGGAAAACAGGTGGTGGTGTGGTTGCCGTATGCCCGCCAAGACTTGTCTGGCAGCGCCGATGATGGAACCCGACTTGACTGCCTACTGGAGTATACCTATGCAGGGTTAACCTGGTTGATCGACGGAAAGCCGCCGACCCTCTTTGGCTTCCTCAAGAAGCATAGGGTGCCGCTTCCCACTCTGCGGGCTGACCAAGATCCCCTCTGGCGCGGTGGGCTTGTATCGCCATTGGCGAAGTATGTGCGTATGCATCTCCGACGCGATGTCGCCTTCTGGTCCTCTAAAATGCTCTCACTGGCGGCGATCGAGGAAAGCCTTATCGGTGATTCCGCGGAACGCTTGCTGCGCTTGTTGGCCGATCCCCAAGACGAGTGGGAGGCGCTTGAACAGGAGGGCATCGCCCAAGAGTTCTGTTCGCAGATCCAGGCACGGTATGCCGAGGCAGGAGAGTTGGCAAGTGATCCTGGCGCTTGGGCCAGAGCTTTTGTGACCTCGCTCGCCCTGCTTGAAATGTTCGCGGCAACCGGTGAACCCAACGATTTCCCCTTTGCCACGAAGCTACCGCCCCGACCGCGGCAACCTGTGTTGAGCGAATTGCTGCGGCATTGGATGCGTGATCGCGACCACTTTGAAACGTACCGACGCTGGGCTCTAGACATTGAACAAGGTTTAGACCTTCGTGAATGGGCGCGCAAACACACGGGACGGCCGCAGGCGCTGTTTTCCATTGCCAACGATCGGTGGACTCGCTTCCTCTACGGCCTCCGGGAGCTAGGCACACATGAGACCGAACTCCGAGATTATCTCAACAGACAGCATGAATGTGTGGTTGAGGAGGCGAAGGGTTTCTGGGCGCGTCATACCCAGGATCTTCCCGGTTGGAGCCTGGTGGGTGATCTTCTTGAGCTCGTCGAGCATGTCGCACGAGCGACCGAGAGCGCTGCGGACATCAATGACGCTGCCTTACTGGTAGAGGCGTATGCCCGGGACTGGCACCGTATCGATCTGGCCCACTGGCGACTCTTGGCTGCGGCGCGCAAAGCCGAGGAGATGGAGCTGCTGGCCTCCATCGCCAATCGCTTCTATGTGCAGTATCTCGATGCCGCCGGCAGGGCCTTCTATGACGCCTTCCGAGACGGGGGAGTATGGCCTCCACATGGTTGCCGGTCGATCACAGAGCTCACACCCCATTTGTACGAGGACCCTGCTGCACGACGCGCCATTCTTGTCGTGGACGCCTTGCGCTTCGATCTGGCCGCTGTCCTGCGTGAGCGATTGGGAGAGGGTGTGCTCGAAGCCTACGTGGCAAATGTACCGTCGGAGACCTATGTCGGCATGACAAGTCTCCTGCCGCGGTCTGCTGTCGGGCTTCAGATCGATGACAATCGACCGAAACTGCACTCGGAAGCCGCAGGAGGTGACCTGTGTTATCGATCGTATCGCTGGAAGCTTCTGGGGGCCGTGGGGGCCGCCCCGCTCGGCAAGGACAGAACGGGGGCACGGCGTGATGAAATCCACCATCTCTGGGACATGACAGAGCCGCCGAAGTCCATCCCCCGTGTCCTAGTGCTCTTCGAGCGTGGAGTGGATGAGGTGGGACATGGGGCAGGACATGAAGTGCTGCGCCACTTCGAGGAACTCCTGGCTGATCTGGAGCGCGCCATCCGCAAGCTACGATCGTGGGGCTATGCCGAAGTGCATGTGGTGACTGACCACGGCTTCATTCTCTTGCACTCTTCTGCCAACATCCAAACGATGCACCTCGACAAGGATCGGTTTGCACTCTTCGGCGCACGAGCGGGGCTGCTCAAGCCTGGGGAACAGGTGGCAACCGCCATAGTGCCATTCCCACTCGACCCTTCGTGGTCGGTGGCTTTGCCCCCTGGTTTGCGGAGCTTTGCGGCACCTGGCCGATTTTTCCATGGTGGAGGTACACTGCAGGAGGTGGTGATCCCACACTTGCGCTTGGTCTCGGCGACGTCGCGTGCTCGCCTGCGGGCACGGGCACTCGTGCCACAGGTCGACATCGTCACCCTTTCCGTCAGAGTCGAGTTGGCGCCCGAGTATCCGGCCGCCGCCGATCTTTTCGAAGTAGACATCCGGGTGCGCGTGTTCCTTGGCACATCAGACGCCCCCCGCTCAAGCGAAAAAATCATCGGCATCGGCACGCATCGCACTGAGACGATTCCCGTCACCCTCTTTCTGCACCGCGAACCGCCAATACCCAAGGGGACGGAAATCCCTGTGCAGGTGATCGACTGTGATACTGGCCAGTCTTATGCCACCGGGCTCTTTGTGCGAGCGGCGCGGGACCTCGGATAGCTGGGGAGGACAAGGATGCGAGAACTTACGACGCTGATTTCGGATCACATCGATCAGAAAGCAGCCGAAGCCTTTCCCGGCCTGGTCGTGCGCAAAGATCTGCTGCGTCGAGTGCGCAGTGCCTATGGCGTACCGATGTTCGTCATCGAATTCCTCCTGGGGAAGTACTGCGCCAGTACTGACCCTGACCTCATCGAGGAAGGGCTAGAGTTTGTGCGCGAGACGCTGCGCAGCAAATATGTGAAGCCTGACGAACGCGAACTGGTGAAAGCACGCATCAAACAGCAGACGACCTTTGAGATCATCGACAAGGTCAAGGTTCGGTTGGTTGAAACCCACGACAAATACTGGGCGGAGCTTGGGAACATCAATCTGGACTATGTCAACCTCGAAGAATCCGACATCCGTCGACACGAACGATTGGTGCAGGGTGGGGTCTGGGCGGAGGTCGCCTTACGCTACGACGACACCTACGTGTTCAGGAATCAAAATCGCCCGTTCTTTATCGAGCGCCTGAAGCCGATCCAGGTGTCAAACCTGGAGATCGGTCATTATCGGGAGGCTCGTTCCCAGTTCTCGCGCGACGAATGGATGACCCTCCTGCTGCGTAGCTTGGGCTTGGAGCCGATGCATCCCTATTTTACCCATCGCCGCAAGCTACTATATCTCTCCCGCCTCATTCCCTTGGTTGAGAAGAATTACAACCTGATCGAACTTGGCCCTCGGGGTACCGGCAAGAGCTTTGTATATCAGCAGGTCAGCCCATATTGCCATTTGGTGTCCGGTGGCCAGACCACGGTCGCTCAGATGTTTGTCAATCTGGCAAGTGGAGCGCGTGGACTTGTGTGCTTATGGGATACGGTGGCCTTTGATGAGGCGGCAGGGGTTCGATTCTCGGATAAAAACGGCATTAACATCATGAAGGGGTACATGGAGGACGGCAACTTCTCACGTGGTTCGGAGATCATCACCGCCGAGGGGTCCATCGTGTTGCTCGGCAATCTGGATGGAGACATCGAAACCCTTGTACGGACCTCTCACCTGTTCTATCCCATGCCTGAAGACATGGATGCGGCCTTCTACGACCGGATCCATTGCTATTTGCCCGGCTGGGAACTACAGAAGACTCGCGATGACTACTACACCGACCATTTTGGGCTCGTCTCAGATTATCTCGGCGAGGTCATGCGCACGCTCCGCAAGGAGAGCTACAGCGACATTGCTGAACGCTTCTTTCGCTTCGGGTCGCATCTGACAGGACGGGATCAGAAGGCCGTGCGCAAGACGGTATCCGGACTCATGAAGCTCCTGCATCCAGATGGACAGGTGACCAAGGACGAAGTTGAGGAGTATATGGTCTTCGCCATGGAGATGCGTCGTCGAGTCAAGGAGCAGCTCAAGAAGCTCGCCGGCGTCGAATACTGGGACGTGAACTTCTCATATCGTGATCTTGAGAGCGGGTCGGAGACATTCGTGGGAGTCCCTGAAATAGGGGCTGGGCAGATCATCCTCCCCGGCCCTATGGCACCAGGCTCGATCTATACCATCGGTCGGGATTTGGCCAGCGGGAAACTCGCACTATTCTTGCTGCAGACCCAGATCAGTGCTGGGTCAGGTCGAATTATTCCCCTGGGTAATCTGTCGCGGACGATGAAAGAGGCCATTAAAACAGCGGAAGCCTATCTGAAGGCCAACCTCAAGCGCCTGGGCATCACTCGCGATTTCAAAAGTTACGATTTCAGTCTGCAGGCGATCAACCTCAGCCAGGCTAAGGAGGGTGCAGAGACTGCCGTGGCGTTTTTTGTGGCCCTGGTATCGGCGCTGCTTGAAAAGCCCGTCCGGGAGCAATTCGTCGTGCTCGGTGAAATGAGCGTGCAGGGACTTCTCCTGAAGGTGACCAATTTGACAGAGCGCTTGCAGTTGTCCCTGGAATCAGGCGCCAAGCAGGTGTTGGTGCCGAGTGAAAACAAACGTGATCTGGCCGATGTCCCCGACGAAGTGCTGAATAAAATTCAGGCGATCTTTTACACAGATCCTGCCAATGCCGCTATCCGTGCGATGGGGCTGGAGTAGGGCTGATCGTCCGAGCTGTTCAGCGGAAAGGCTATTTAATTTCCCGCCAGGAGTTTGTCTGTTGAAAACCCATACAGCCTTAGGCAATTGTCCCACATAATTTTGCGTTTAGAGTCGGCACCGACGCCAGTCAGGGCGAGAAAGGTCTCAAGACCATGTGGGTAGGGGCCGTCGGCATGCGGGTAATCGACAGACATGACGATGTTGTCGTCGGCGATGTCGTCGATGACGACCCGCAGCAATGGCTCATCCACGTCAGTGCCGATGAAGCACTGCCGCGTGAAATATTCGCTCGGCAGGGCTGAGAGCCTCGTGGATTCGCCACCGCCATATTTTTTCCACTGATCGTCGAGACGGTGCAGCCACCACGGCAGCCAGCCGCAATTGCCCTCGAGAAAGCCGACCCGCAGCGCCGGAAATTTCTCCAATACACCACCGACGATCATGGCACCCATGGCCAGCATGAGCTCCAGCGGGAACGACGACGCGTGGTTCAGCGTGCGAAAGGTCGCATGGCCGCAGAAGCGGTTGCTGACATAATCTTTCGAAGCCCCACCACTCGTCCCATGGAAGGCCAATGGCACCCCCAGGCGCGTGATCTCCTGCCACAGCACGTCGCACTCAGGGGCATTGAAATAGCGACCGTTCACGGGCATCGGGAGCAGCACCACCGCCACATGCCCCTTCTGCTCGACGGCACGTCGAGCCTCTGAGGCGGCTCGCTCGGGATCATGCAGAGAGACGATCGCCGCCGGCTTGAGGCGTCTGTGATCAGCACCGCAGTAGTCGGCGAGCCAATCGTTAAAAGCCGCGCAATAGGCCGTAGCATACTCGGGTTGGAGGTCATCGATCGATACCACCATGTGTGCGAAGGTGCGGTAAACCACAGCGATATCAATACCTTCGGCGTCCATGGCCTGCAACGTTGACAGGGCATCGTAGCTACGCTCGCGGATCGGCCTGTAGAGGTGCTCGGTCGGTGCGTCAAGGCTCTGTTGGGGGCCGACCACCTCCGGCGCTCGCGCCCACGGTGGGATGATCTGGCCCTGCACATCCCAGTGCGGGAAATTCGTCGGGCTCCAGCCCAGGTAGCGTGGCATCTTGTCGCGGTACTTGTCGTCCAGAAATTTTTCGTAGACCTCCTCCGTCTCAATGACGTGGAGATCGCTATCGATGGCGTGAAACCCGTCTTTCATGAGTGCTGTCCTCGATCCTCTGCTGGCGCTCGCAGCGTGACGAGGGTGGCGCCCCAGCCACCCGCATCTTCCAGCCCCAGCCCAAAAGACACCACCTCGGGCAACCGTGACAGGATGGCATGCACCGTCCGGCGTAAGGCCCCCGTGCCTTTGCCATGGATGATCCGCACCTCGAGGATGCCCCGCTCGCGGCATTCAGCCAGATAATCGGGCACCAATTCCTTCACGTCCCGAGGTTGAAAGGTGTGAAGGTCCAGGGTCCCGTCAATCGGTAGGTCGATGGGAATATCGTCGTCCGCTTCGTCCATGGGAGTCGAGCACCAAAATCGCGGTGAACATTCCCTCTCCCAGAGGGAGCGGGAATAACGCTGCTACAGCCCGAGCTTGCCCGCCAGATCGTTAAAGTCGCTGGCATTCACGTCAAACCCCGGATCCGGCGTCAAATCTGGTGTGTGGTTGGGACCGCGCTCGTACGGTCGTGTGACAAAGGCAGCCTTCAACCCAGACCGCTGAGCTGCGCGCAGGTCGTCCTTGTGCGCTGCCACCATCATCACCTGCTCAGGCCGCAGACCCAGCAGGTCGGCAGCCGATAGGTAGGTCTCAGGGTCGGGCTTGTAATGCTTGGGCAGCTCTGCCGACAGAATGCAATCCCACGGCAGTCCACCATATTTGGCCATGTTGGTCAGTAGCGCCACGTTGCCATTGGAGAGCGTCGCCAGAATGAAGCGCTTACGCAGGCGGGTAAGACCCTCAACGGAATCGGGCCAAGGGTCGAGTCGATGCCAGACGCGATTCAGATGATCGATGTCACCCTCACTCAAGCCACTGATCCCGAACTTCACGAGCAGCTCGTCCAGGACCATACGGTGCAGCCTGTCGAGGTTGGTCCAGGGCAATTCGCCGCGCCGTACCCGATCCATCGATGGCCGGTAGGCGCCGCGCCAGGTATCCGCAAAGGTCCCCCAATCGACATTGATGCCGCGCTCAGCCCCGAACTTGGTGCAGTCGCGGATAATCGAGCCGCGCCAGTCGACCACCGTGCCAAACACATCGAACGTGAGGGCTTTCACCTGTGAAAGATCCGATTGTGCCATACTTCCTCCTGAATATGTGTTCTTAATCGATGACTTCATGCGTTGAACTCGATCAGTGGTAGCGATACGGCCCGACCCGATTCGGCGCTGCGGTGCACGGCCTCGGTGAACTCCATGTATTTCACGCCATCTTCGAAATTCGTATGGGTGATCTTCTCCAGACCGCGGATGGCGTTGGCGAATTCCTCCTCGACGCGCCACTTGCCAGCTTTCTCCGGCGGAATAGCGATCTCGCGCAGTTCCTTATCCCCCGGCTTGCCCCCGAATAATTTATTGCTGCCCTGGTCAAAGTGCAGCGTGCCCTTGCTGCCGAAGAGCCAGGCTCCCGGGCCTTGGCCCAACCCAGCGACAGAGCTAAACTGATAGGTCCCCTGCGCGCCACCCGGCAGCTCAGTGATGATGTCGACGTGGTCGGGGACATCGACGTCGACCATGGTCCCGGTCACAGGATCACGCCGTTTGGGGACGGCGATGCGCGTCTGCGCGAAGACGCGTGTGGCGTGCCCAACCCAGCGCATTGAGCCTTCGTACCAAATGCCCATAGTAAGGACATTATAACCACTCAGGTGCTTCTGCTGTCGCCAATGGATCGGGGCGTCAGGATTGGCAAATTCTGAGCTGGCGCCGCGTACCACCAGGCTATACAGATCGCCCAAATAGCCGTCGGCCATCAGATCTTTAATCGTTCGGTCCACCCGAAATGTGAACGGCGAGGGCACGATCTGTGCCACCAGATTCGAATGTCGCTGCGATGTCTGCAACATCGTGTGTGCTTCGGCGGCGTTCATCGCCATGCGGGCTTCGCACATGACGTGCTTGCCAGCCTCCAACGCGGCGCAGGTCAACTCGCAATGCACGTAGGGCCAGGTGCCGATGACCACGGCGTTGATATCAGGATCGGCGAGCAGCTCGTGCCAATCCTCGTAGACCTTGGGGATGTTGAACTGGTCAGCCACACGTTGCGAGGACTCGCGACTGCGGTTACAGACACTCACGAGCTCGACGCCATCGATCGCCTGCAGTCCGGGGAAATGGCGCACGCGGGTATTATTCCCGGCGCCGATGATGCCAATTTTGATCGGTGCCTGAGCCATATCGTTCTCCCTATTCTTCGAGCCATGGGAACATCAATTCAGCGCACTCCGATTGCGGCTGGAAAAAGCCTTTGACCTTCGAGCCAATGCCCCGCGGGTTCAGGGTATGGACGTTGTGGAAGCGTCATCAATGCACAGCTGTTCGCATGATTCATTGGCATATCGACGAGCCGCCACGCCCTGTGGAGCGATACGCGACATGCAAAAGTAAGTCAGTGCGATTGTAGCGGGGCTGAACAGGGGTGTCAACGGAGACCAGAGCCTCGGATGTATGTCAGCATGGACCGACTCCGTCTCTGCTGCGCTTGCCTCGCCCTCTTGGAGAGTGACAGGGTGAGGGTAACGTGAGCATCCACCCTGTGTCGCTCAGTCTACTCGGGAATTTCCGGCTTCGCCCCTGCAGGCAACTCGACCTCAAAAGCAGCTAAAATCTGACCGACGAGCAAATAGTGTCCCACGAGAGCGGTGATCTCCAACGTCTTTTGCATGCCGAAGCGATCCCGCACCGCATTGAATGTCACATCGCTGATCTTGTGGTTGCGGAGTAACTCTTGTACGTAGCGCACCAGGCGCTCTTCATCGCCCGAAAGCCCCTGTGGTGCCGTGCCATGCGCAATCGCCCGGATCGTGTCTTCGGAGACCCCGGCTTGCCGAGCCAGGCGGGCATGAGCGGAGAATTCGTACTGGCTTTTGATCTCCCGAGCGGTAGCAATGATGATGGTCTCGCGTAGGGCTTCAGGCAAATCCAAGTTATAGCGCACGTAGGAGCCCGTATGGGCCACACGCGCCGCCAGGTCCGGACTGTGTAAGAGGACGCCATACGGTCCTCTGACGCTGCCGCGGCTGTCGGCGATGACATCATAAAATTTCAGGTCTTCAGGCTTCAGCTGGTCTTTTTCGAGGTTCGGTAGGCGTGCCATGCGGTGTGTCTCCTTCGATGCGAGGCCGAACCACCTAGCGTCGCAGCGTCCTTACCTTCAAGGCAGCGTTGTCAACCAGATACCAGGAAGATCGGTCAGGTGTCCATTCGCTGGGTCTCTAATTTGTCTACCTCATATCTCTAGGGCGCGACTCTCGTCGCGTGATTGGTCTGCCCGCAGTATACGCTCCTGCCCCATCGGAGGGAAGAGGCTGTTATGTCGATTTGGCTTATTCTGCGAGGCGTGCGCCAGGGTCTATGGCATGGCGCTAGCACTCGTGCCCACTGAACGTTTGCTGCGGCGCTCAAGGATCTCCACCAGCACGTTAGCAGCCAGGATCAAGCTCGCCCCAAGCAGAGCGATGACGCTCAGCATTCGGCCCACCGCCACGGAGGCATAGAGTGCGGCAAAAATGGGCTCGGCGAGGTAGATCAAAGCGGCTCGGGTGGGGTCGAGCTTGGGTTGGAAGTAGAACATCAGGCCAAAGGCGGCCATCGTTGACACAACGATCAGTGGTACGACATAGAGCCACAACTCCGAGCCGATCAAGATCGCCCATTGCATCGAGAGGGTGAGGGGCACCGGCCCACGACTTACAAACAAGCATGTGACCGCGGAGCCAATCCCGACGCTCAAAAACTGCCCTGCAGCCATCTGCCACGGTGAGTCCCAACGGGCAACCTCCCCAAGGGCGATCATATGGGCTGAGAAAATTACCGCGCAGGCCAGTCCGAGCACCTCTCCAACCCCAAAGCCGGTGGGAGCCGCCCCAGTCATCAGCCAGATGCCAAGAGCCGCGAGACCCACTGGGAGCCACAGAGCCGCACGCGGGGGACGCCGAACAATCACCACCATCAGCAGTGGCACGAACACCACAGTCAGACTTGTCAGAAAGGCGCTGACCGCCTCGCTGGTGCGATCCAGACCCAGCATCTGGACGGTTTGTCCGGCCCAGAGCAGCCCTCCCAATCCGACGGATCGTCCGACCGCCGCCCAGGACCAATGACGCCGAGCCCCAGGAATAAGCATGAGCCAGAAGATGCCAGCCGCCGTGAAGCGCCAGGCCAGGAGCAGGATCGGCCCAAGCAGCGCCCCGGATGCTATGCCAGCTGCTTGATTTACCCCATCCCCGGCTGCTTTTGCCCAGGTGAATGATCCCGCCCAGGCCAGCGTGGCCAACAGCAGCCCAAGGGTTGGCAGACCCGTCGGCTGCGCCGACCTCCGTTCTTGATTTCGGAGCGTTCCATGCAGTTCGGTCATCATGCTCGATTTCCCAGTCGGACTCCGGGCGCACAGTCGGGGCAGTATACATGATGCCTCGTTCTACCGACAAGAGGAGCAAGACATGGACCAGGGCAAGACTCTTCACTTCCCCACCGCCCCCTAAGCCATCCCATGCTATACTGGCACGGTTTACCGGGTCCGTTGTGACGTATGCCAGTTTGAGATCCAACCATGCACTTTATCGTAAGAAGGGGTCCACGAATGAAAGTGACGCAGGTAACGACACGCATTTTGCGCACTCCGGCCGACAATCCTCTGGTCGTGGGTCTTCCTCCGGGGAACGATACGCGCGAATTTGTCACCGTAGAACTCGGTACAGACGAGGGCATCGAAGGTATTGGCCTGACGTTCTTCGGCGGACCGCTGACCGGTGCCCTGAGGGCTGCCGTGGATGCCCTGGGTCAATTGGTCATCGGCGAAAACCCCCTGCACGTCGAAGCCATTTCCGTGAAGCTGCGCCGTGCGGCCAGTGGTTCGGGTCCAGGGGGCCTGTTCACGCTGGCGCTGTCACCTATCGATATTGCCTTGTGGGACATCAAGGGCAAAGCCCTCAATCAATCGGTCTGCTCACTGCTCGGCGGCTGTCGCGATCGTGTTCCCACCTATGCCAGCGGCGCGCTCATGCGTCCGTTTCCGGTCGATTATCTAGCGAAAGCCGGACCTCGCCTGGTGGACATGGGCTTCAAGCAGATGAAAACGCAGCTTGGCGCCGAGCCGACGGTGGCGCGCGAGGTCGAGCGCATCAGGGTACTGCGCGAGGGCATTGGCGAAGACATCGATCTGATGTGCGACATCAACCAGCTCTGGAACGTCAACCAGGCGATCGACATTGGCCGCCGCGTCGAGCCGTATCACCTCTTCTGGCTAGAGGATGTGGTGGCCCATGATGATTTTCAGGGACTGGCTCGTGTCGCCGACGCCTTGACGACGCCGATCGCTGCCGGCGAGTACCACTATGGTATCACCCCCTTCCGGCATATGCTGGAGGCGCGCTCGATCGACATCGTGATGATCGACTTGCTGCGCGTGGGCGGCATTACCCAGTGGCGCAAGGTCGCCGGCATGGCTGAGGCGTTCAATCTGCCGGTGGTCAGCCATCTCATCCCCGAGATTCATGTGCACCTGGTCGCAGCATTCCCGAATGGCCTGACGGTGGAGTATATGCCCTGGACGCTGCGGCTGTTTGAGGAGACCCCGAAGATCGAGGATGGAAAGCTCGTGGTGCCGCAGAAACC
>Ga0137403_10000138_pt3 | contig 35329 bp, 24 predicted proteins | sample CZOMad2_1_16fung_FD_122057 | JGI IMG/M metagenome (GOLD analysis project Ga0137403, IMG submission 122057) | Vadose zone soil fungal communities from Angelo Coast Range Reserve, California, USA - CZOMad2_1_16fungal (Hybrid Assembly) | ecosystem: Environmental > Terrestrial > Soil > Vadose zone... | reverse complement strand
CGGAACAAGGCATTGTCATCAAAATCCATCTTCGCATCCAGCGCCACCAGTGCGCCGCTGTCCGTCACCACCAGCGGGTTGATCTCCAGCATGTTCGCATCCAGATCGCGCAATGCGCGGTAACAACCTTTGATGGTTTTGAATGCCTGGCCCAATTGCGCCGCTTCCACACCCAAAGCAAACGCCATTTTCCGCACCTGAAAATCTTGCAGTCCAACGGCAGGCTCGACGTAGAATTTTTTGATGGCGTCAGGATTTTTTTCAATCAGTTCTTCGATTTCCATACCGCCTTGCGCAGAACCGATCATGACAATGCGCTCCGCGTTCCGGTCGACCAGAATGCACAGGTACATTTCCTTGGCGATGTTCCGCCCGGCTTCGACATACACTTTTGAACAAACTTTTCCCGCCGTGCCGGTTTGATAAGTGACCAGTGTCTTGCCGATCAACTCTGCCGCAGCGGCTTCAACTTCATCGTGGGTTTTACACAGCTTGATGCCGCCGGCTTTGCCGCGCGCACCGGAATGAATCTGCACTTTTACCACCCAGCTCGCGCCGCCGATTTCTCTGGCACGCTGCACCGCTTCGGTGGGGCTATAGGCCAATCCGCCGTCGGCAAACTTGACGCCGTATTCGGCCAAAATTTCTTTCGCCTGATATTCGTGAATGTCCAACGCTGCTTTCCCTCCCCGAAAAATCCACAAAGAAAAGGCCGCTACGGCGGCCTTGACTTCATATATTATTTTTTTGCGGCAATCGCCTCTGCCGCTTTAACGACATTGCTCGCCATTCTTGCCGAAGCCGCATCAATCATGCGGCCATCCAGCGCAGCCGCGCCCTTGCCCTGCGCGGCGGCTTCTTTCAACGCCTGCAAAATACGCTGCGCTTTTTCAACCTCCGTCGCAGGCGGTGTGAATACCTCATTGGCGAGCGCGACTTGTGATGGATGAATTGCCCACTTGCCTTCGCAACCCAGCGCGGCAGCCCTTCTGGCTGCCAGCATGAAACCATCTGGATCCTTGATGTCGCCGAACGGACCGTCGATGGGGCGCAAGCCATACGCACGGCAGGCAACCGTCATGCGGCTGATGGCGGCGTGCCATTGGTCGCCCGGATAATCGGGATTCAGCCCGCCGATGTTGATGGTTCTGGCGCGATTGCTGGCGGCATAGTCGGCCACACCGAAGTGCAACGCTTCAAGACGCCCCGCCGCGCCTTGCCGCGCGATGTCTTCCACATTGGCCATGCCCAGAGCGGTTTCAATCAACGCTTCAGTGCCTATCCGGTTGGTCAATCCCTGCTGCATTTCCAGTTGGCTCAGCATCGCCTCGACCATATACACATCGGCATAAACGCCGACTTTGGGAATCAAAATCGTGTCCAGTTTATGCCCGGCCTGTTCAACCAGATCGACCACATCGCGCACCATGTATTGGGTGTCCAGGCCGTTGATGCGCACCGAAAGCGTGATACCGTGGGCTTTCCAGTCCAGATCGTTAATCGCCTGAATGACATTTTTGCGCGCCTGTATTTTGTCATCCGGCGCAACCGCGTCTTCCAGATCCAGAAAAATAAAATCCGCGCCGCTCTTCAACGCCTTTTCGAACATGCCGGGATTGGAGCCCGGCACGGCTAACTCGCAGCGTTGCACACGCTGCACCGAGGCTTGATATAGGGTGTGACTCATTTATTTTCCCTGGTTTGGTTATTTGGCAATACGGCATATCGCGGGTGATTTTTTTGGAAGCACGACACCGTTGCAGGAACATCATGAAAATTATTGGTGCGGATTGTATTTCAAATCCCGACTTGCCGCTAAGCTGAAATATAACCGCTCTTACTCAAATACGCCGTGAGCAGACCTTACTCGACGTTGCTGTTGCCATTGCCATCGAACCTTGCGCGGTCAGTCCAGTCGCCGGAAAGTCGTAACCGGGTTCGTCGCGGAAGAGGCTGATGATGTGGCTCTGTGTCGCGCGTTCTGGCTGTCCAATTCCGCTCAATAAGCCTCCATAGGAGGCAGTCATTCATCTGCCCGGTTCATGCTCGCCGGTATAAAACCCTCATCCGACAGCGCCCTGATGATGCCGCGCATCAGGTAGTTGTTGCTGAATCCAATCGCATATTGCCGCGCCCCTTCCTTGATCGGCTGCAACATTTTGCGCGCTACCAGTTTCTTGATCAGGTAAGTCCGCTGGGCAGATGTCATATCGGGCATCGCAGCCGCCAAGTCGGCGGACTTGGCGATGCCGTTCCTCGCGGCGATCTGCAGCAGGCTTATCTCCTGTGCTGTGATGAGCTGACGCTCTTTCGCATAGGCCAGCGCAGGCATCAATATCTTTTCGTTCAGGTAAGTGAAATCGGTCAGCCGGTCCACCTTGCGCAACTCGATCAGGATGCCTCGCAGCACATAGTCACACCAAACCTCCAATCCACCCGGCGTGCCGGTATCGGCCTGCGCCAGCATCGCGTAATAGCGGTCACGGTCATTGCAGAACACCGCCGTCGGGTTCAGCACCCTGCCGCCGGTTTTGACGTTGAAGCCATATTTGATCATTAGCGCATAGGTCAGCAGCCGCACCACGCGGCCATTGCCGTTGCCAAAAGGATGTATCCAGCCGAAACGATGGTGCGCCAGCGCCACCTTGATCAGGTCGTATTTTGGCGGGTGATTTTCGTTGATGAAGGCCACCAGCTCCTGCATGTAGTGCGGCACATGGATAAACTCGGGCGGCAGATGAGCAGACTGTGCGATCTGCACCTGCGCCTGCCGGTAAGCGCCCGGCGTCGTATCACCCTCGCGCACCAGCTCCTTCACCGCGATGGCATGCAACTCGCGGATAAAATGCTCCGTCAGCGCGTCGCGGGGCTGCACGCACTCCTCGATGTAAACCATCGCCGCTTCGATATTCTCCATCTCGCGAAGCTGGTCGGTAGGTGCTTGCCGCACGCCCTCCAGCTTGCTTTCAACGTAATCCGCCAGCGTAGTGTGATTGCCCTCGATTCGCGCCGAACCCAAACTTTCCAGCATGTGGAAAATGTACTTTAGCTGGAAGAGCACTGGCGCCGGAGTTGTCCCGCCCAGTTGTAAACGGCGCAGATGCTCTAGGTCGGTCAGCACGTCCACCAGCGGCGAGTCGAACGCGGGATTGAGCAGCGCCAGATTGTGGTGATTAAATGCGGGCATGGCCGGATTCTTTTGCAATTCCGTATAAAAACATCTCGAATTAAGCATCATCACAGGAATAAAATCAATAGATTATTATTACCTTGTGGATAAATTATCTTGAAATCTCAGCAGGGATAATTTGAAACCAACTGATGGGAGAAACTGAAAAGCGTGTGGCCTTGCTTGGAAACGTAAAGCAGTGTCTGGGCACTAATTTAGATTTTCGGCAAAAACTAAAATAGCGCCAAGCGCTAATTTAACCGCATGCCACTCTGAAAAAGCCGAAAGGCACGAGATTGACAACACCATCTGAATTTTAGCTGGTGACCCATGCGATTGGGCGCGGCACCACCAGATTGGTCAGCAACTTGTAGTTATCCGCGACTGAGTGCAGGGACGGATCGATTTGGATGTGGATTTCTCTCTCAATAAATAATAATAAATTGGCAGTAACTCACAGGTTTGCGGGGGATTTTCATTCTAGGCGAAGCGGACACACTTATCGCTTATGTAAGCGCCGCCGCAATTTCCCTAAAGCTATTCAACCCAGCTTCAAGATTGTCGATAATATCCAGCGCCAGCTCATCCGGATCGGGCAGGTTATCCAGATCAGCGAGGCTCTTATCCTTCAGCCAGAAAATATCCAGACTGGTTTTGTCGCGCGCAATAATTTGTTCGTAGCTGAATTTGCGCCAGCGGCCTTCCGGGCTGCTCTGTTCGTTCCAGTCTTCCTTGCGCTCATGGCGATTGAGTGGGTTGTAGCAGGCGATGAATTTCTGCAAATCCTCAAAGCGCAGCGGCTTTTTTTTCAGAGTGTGATGGATGTTGGTGCGGTAGTCGTAAAACCAAATTTCTTTCGTCCACGGCTCTTTGCTGGCGGCGTGGTTGTCGAAGAACAGCACATTCGCCTTCACGCCATTGGCGTAAAAGATGCCGGTAGGCAAGCGCAGTATGGTGTGCAGCTCGGTGGTTTCCAGCAGTTTCTTGCGCACTGTTTCGCCCGCACCACCTTCAAATAGAACATTGTCCGGCACCACGACTGCCGCACGCCCGGTGGTCTTCAGCATGGTGCGGATGTGCTGCACGAAGTTGAGCTGCTTGTTAGAAGTGGTCGCCCAAAAATCTTGCCGGTTGTATGTCAGGTCGTCTTTCTCCTGTTCACCTTCCTCGTTGGTGAAGCTCATCGCGCTCTTCTTGCCGAACGGCGGGTTCGCCAGCACGTAGTCATAGCGCTTGCCGCTGTCGGCCACCAGCGCGTCGTTCGGTGACACCATGCTGTCGCCATCGATATCGCCGATGTTATGCAAGAACATATTCATCAAAGCTAGGCGGCGCGTACCTGCCACGATCTCGTTGCCGTTAAACGTGTCGTGCTTAAGAAAGGCTTTCTGCTTCTTGTCCATCTGATGCGCTGCTATCAGGAAATCATAAGCCGCCAGAAAGAAGCCTCCCGTGCCGCAGGCCGGGTCGGCGATAGTCTTGTTCGGCTCAGGTCGCACGCATTCCACCATCGCGCGTATCAAAGCGCGCGGCGTGAAATATTGCCCTGCGCCGGATTTGGTATCTTCCGCATTGCGTTCCAGCAAGCCCTCATAGATGTCGCCCTTCACATCCGCGCCCATCGTCACCCAGCTCGTTTCGTTCACCATGTCGATCAGGCGATACAGCTTGGCCGGGTCTTGTATCTTGTTTTGCGCCTTGGTGAAAATCGTCCCCAGCATCCCCGGCTTGTTGCCCAGCTCGCGCAACAGCGTCACGTAATGCACCTCCAGTTCAGCTCCGCGCTTGGCTTTCAGGCTTTGCCAATTGTATTCGGCGGGGATGCCCACCTTGCGGTTGTATGGCGGCTGGCTATATTCATCCGCCATCTTCAGGAAGATCAGATAAGTGAGCTGCTCCAGATAGTCGCCGTAGCTCACCCCGTCGTCGCGCAACGTGGTACAGAAACTCCAGACTTTGGAAACGATGGATGCGGTTGCGTTCATAAATTATTACCCTCGTTATTACCCTGACTAAAGGGTAATTACCCCTTCTTTTTCTGGACCAGATTTTTCTTCGCCGGAGGCAAATAGTTTTCCGACGAAACTACCCGCTTACCCGTCTTGCCTTCTAGTTCCAGCCGCGCTTTTTTGGCGATACCGCCGCCGGCCTTTGCCGCCGCCTCATTCTCATTCATCCCGGCGGCCTCCACGCTTTCGGCGATCTGGCGCGTGGAAAGCTCCGCCAGCGCGGTAAAGATCAGCTCCGCCTCGCTCATGTGGTCGCGCAGGTTTTGCGACTTCAAGCCCTTCATCGTCTTATGCGCCTTCACGTCCATCTCCGCCCACTCCTGATGAATGATGTTGGTCAGAATTGCGTACTCCTCGCCTTCCTTAATGTCGTGCTCTTTCCAGTAATCGGTCAGCTTGTTGCGCGTCTCCTGACCAGTCATGCGCTGCTGAATCCACTTTTCGCTACGCCCGTGCTTCTGCCAAGTCTCGCGGGCGCGCTCCAGCGACAGAGCGGGGTCGGCCATTTCCTGCATCCGTTCATAGCCCACCTTCGCCAGCCACAGTTTGATCGGCTCCGCCTTCGGGCTGGGAACGGATTGCACCAGTCGCAACAATGTTTCGGCGGTAGCCACATCGGTAAGCCGCTGCTTACCGTCCTCTGCGGTCATTTTCAACTGGTAACAGTTTGTTACCAGTTGGCTGCCCTCCTTATCCAATCGGCCTTTCAACACCTTCCAGTACTTTCTGGCGGTTTGATAGTCGGATGATTGGGTCAATACGCGAATGATGTCTATGACCGAAAACAACCAAGTTTCCGTGACCTCGTCATACACGCGGCGGATTGCATGCTCTTCAAAAATGGCTGGCTGGGGTTGCATGGTCAGGACTCCTCGTTCATGGATGCAAAAAGACCAATGCATCATAGAGAACGGACGTTCTGTCGTCAATCCGGCGCATCACTTTTTCTTTCCCACGTGCCTACCTTTGCCAGCGGGTACCAACCCTTGTTCGTGCATCCACTTCAGCCCTCGGAAAAACTTGTCTCTTTCGATTTTGAGTTTGGAGTCATGCCAGTTTTCCCGCGCCTCGCAAACAATATCTTCGTCGCTAGGTGTGCAGCCAACCAACAGTAGGTTATTCCACGCCGCATATAGTGTTGCCACGATTTCCGCTTGTCTAGTATTCAATGGCAACAAAAGACGCATTAACTCATCTACTTCAGCAGCACGCTCACCAAGTGCTCGAACGGTTTTACCTAATAAGGTCTCGAAACCATGTTTTTTATTGAACACATAAGCTTCACTTCCTTTCTTTTTGCGTACCTCAAACCAATTCGCTTTTTGCGCACGGAATTCAACCCTCTTTAGATGCGGATAATCGTTCGGGCCAACCGCAGCCTTTACTGGCTCACGCCCCAAATCAATGCCCAAGTGCGCCTCGATCAAGTGTGCAATTTTTTCTGCCTTCACATGGCCGAAATAAGCTAAGTACTTCGGTGTGTACTCATGGTGCTGATACGCCCGCGCCAGAATGCCCGCATGCAAATCCGTGGTGGAGATGTTGGCGAGTTTGACGGGGAAAGGAATCACATTCGTTTTTACCGGAGCAGGCTGGGGCTGAACTTTTTTCAGCTTGCGCCGTTTTGCCATGGCCAACTGCACTTCTCTTTCCACCTTGATGCGTTCTAGTAAAACGAAGGCTGGTTCGTCGTTGGCATCCTGTGCAACAAGCTGTCCGGAGAAGGCTTTTTTCAGGATGGACTGGCGCAGGGCTTCGGCTTGTTGCAATGAGGTGGTGATGGTTAGTTCGAGTTGGTCAACTTCTGACAAGCGAGCATCAAGCAACTCCACAATCACTTTTTGCTCTTCAAGTGAGCAGAACGGAAACGGATAGTTCACTAGTTTCTCGCCGTTGATGTTCGATTGATTTACCCCGTCTGTCTTGACCGTGTTCCCATGTTGTTTCGCGATATGAGAGTTCAAGAAATAATTCAGATACTGGCTCTCCACAATAGCTGCTATCTGATTTACGCGAATTAGATACCCAGCAAAAATTGCCGGTTGTTTTGATTTGAATATGGCGGATTTTCCTACAAGCTCAGGGCTATTTGTTCTGTTGAATAATACGTCGCCTTCTTGCAGCAAGTATTTTTCTATCTCGTCTTCATCATCGGTAAAAACCAGATCAGCCCAATCAAACTTGCCGTTCTGAATGTTTCCCATTCGCAGAACAGGACAAGCACCGGACTCAGATGATTTCGCGGATGTTCCATATTCAACCGAGCAAGTCATCCAACCCAACCTTGCACCGAGCCACCCCTCCGGAAGTTCAGGCAATTCGGCCAGTTCTTCGGCGGTGAGTGGCGGCAGGGGTTTCGGGGCTTTGGGTTTGCTGCCGGCTTGCCAGTGGGAGAGTTGTTGCTGGTAGCGTTGCGCGCGCTCCTGCTGGATGCGCTTGTACAAGGCATCGGCGGTTTCCAAACCCATATCGTCATTCCCGCGAAGGCGGGAACCTAGTTTTTTATTTGAATGGATTCCCGCCTTCGCGGGAATGACGGCTCTCTCCGCGCGCCACTGTACAGTGAGTTTGCCATCGAAGGCGTGTTTCAGCAGGGCTTGGCGATACACCTTGAGCTGCGCGCGGGCGTTCTTCAAGTTTTCGATGCCCTTGTCCAGCTCGGAAAATAGCTCCTCGATTTTGGCAACGATGCGGCGTTGTTCGTTGAGCGGAGGAAGAGGAATTTCTGTTGACTCAAATTTACCTTTTGTAACATGAATCATCCCAGAACCATGAGCCTTGGCATAAAGCTCTGCCGTGATTTTTTCTAGGAGATAAAAAATGAATAACTTGGTCGTGCATTTTTTGGGGTGAACAACAAAAATATGCTGATTAAGCCAAGCATCGCCTCCATGCCAGATGTATGCACCGAGTGAGGCAGACCACGCAAATAGCAGGTCGCCATTCCTCACCAGATATTTTTCTTCATGATTTTCTGGCGAAAAATTGTACTTCGCGTCGTATCTATTCAAGTTTTGAATTCGAATAATGGGCTTGCCAGCATCTTTCCATTCGGTTGGTTTGAAAGCTCGTCCATTAACGTAATCAGCCAGATCGCCCACAGTAGCCATCGCCCAGCCGTTTGGCAGAATTACCTCACTCATCTTCACGCGACCAATACCTCATTCAGCTCATCCAGCAGCGTATCCATCTTCGCGCCAAACAACTGGTACATTTTACCCAGCCCGCCCTGCCCGTTGAACGGCGACATTTCCAGGTCGTCGCGCTCGATATGGAACGAGTTGGCGACGTGATCGCGCACCCTGCGCAGCCAGTCCATTTGCTCTTCGTTGAATTTTTCGCTACCGCCGGAGTGGTGCTTCATCACCCAGTTCTGAAAGTTGCGGCGCACGGTGTCGTCGAAGTCGGTCAGCGTTTCATCCATGCCGCACACGCGGCGGATGAGTGCGACCAGTGCTGTGAGTTCTTTTATCGGCTGCGCGCCTTTGTAATCGTCCAGCCTGCGATAGGCATGCCACACATACAAGGGGGCGAGTTTGGGTTTGTCGGCCTTGAGCTTATCCCTCACTTGACGAATCAGGTCGAAGCTAAGTTCTCTTCTTCGATAGGGCTGACTGAAGAAGATGGTGAGCGCGGCGATGTTGTCCTGATTCGCTTTCAGGTATGCGGCGAATTCATCGGCAATGGCTTGCGCATTGTGGCTGGCCTCTTTTGCCCAGCCTGCTTGCAATACCCGATCAATATTGTCGTGGTCTATGGTTTGTTCCTTGTCGCGGCGGATGGTTTCGATGAGTTCGACCAATTCGCCGTTCAACACCTTGGCGGCTTCGCTCACCAGTTGCCGTTGTGCCAGTTCGCGCTGAGCAACACCAGGATCGCCATCTTTCAGCCCTGCAATTTGTAGCGCACGGACTTCGATGTTGTCAGCATCTATCGCGCCAAACAGTTTGCCGACGAGCTGGGTGAGTTCCATGCCTCCGGCTGCTTGGCGGATGCGTCGCTGGTCATCTGCATCCAGTTGTTTGTTGAGCCGCGCCAAGCGTCCGGCGAGTGAACTCACCGTGTCTTCATCCGTCGCGCCCATCATCACGCTCATCGCCAAGTCCTTGAGCGGCACGGTAGGTTTGGTGATGAGCGGCTGGCTGGCGGTTTTTAATGACCGCGTGACGCCGATGGCATCGACGATGACATAGTGGGTCTTGGCGCTGACGGCGGAGGGAGTGACTTTTCTCAGGTCGTCTATATCCAGTGTGCGCGTACCGCGGCCTTTCATCTGCTCGAAGTAGTTGCGGCTTTTAACGTCGCGCATGAAGAGCAGGCATTCCAGCGGCTTCACGTCGGTGCCGGTGGCAACCATGTCCACGGTGACGGCAATGCGCGGGTAATACTCATTGCGGAATTGCTGCAACACCGACTTGGGGTCTTCCTCGGTTTTGTAGGTGAGCTTTTTGCAGAAGGCATTGCGCTCGTCGAATTCCTCACGCACGGTCTGGATGATATCGTCGGCGTGGCTGTCGGTCTTGGCGAAGATCAGCGTCTTGGGCACTTCGGCGCGTCCGGGGAATATCTCCGGCAGCTTGTCGCGGAAGGTGCGGATGACGGTGCGGATTTGATCGGGGTTGACGATATTGCGATCCAGTTGCGTGGCGGAATAGGCTTCGTCTTCGTCTTGCAGTTCCCAGCGTTTCTTGCGGGTGAGTTTTTCGCGGCGCTCCACTTGCACATGCGCCGGGATGACACCGCCTCCTTGCGTGATCTGCGTTTCAATCACATATACTTCATTGCCAACGTTCACACCGTCGGCCACGGCCTTTTCGTGGCTGTAGTCGCTGACCACATTTTTCTTGAAGAAGCCGTAGGTGCGGTTGTCCGGCGTCGCGGTGAGGCCGATCAGGCTGGCATCGAAATAGTCGATCACCTGTTGCCACAGATTATAGATGGAACGGTGACATTCATCGATGAAAATGAAATCGAAAAATTCCGGCGGGACTTTTTCGTTATAGACCACTGGCATGGATGTTTTGGGCTGCTTCAATTCCGCCGGGTTAATCTCTTCGGCAGCTTCATCAAGTGGCGTGTCCTTGAGAATGGAATACAGACGCTGGATAGTGCTGATGCACACCTGACTGTCCTTGGCGACAAACGAAGACTTGAGCCGCTGCACGTTATACAGTTCAGTAAACTTGCGGTTATCGTCGAGCGGGACATAGGACATCATTTCCTGCTCGGCCTGTTCGCCGAGGTTTTTGGTGTCCACCAGAAACAGGATGCGTTTGGCGTCAGCGTATTTGAGCAAGCGGTAGATGGAGGTGATGGCGGTGTATGTCTTGCCCGCACCGGTCGCCATCTGGATCAAGGCGCGCGGGCGATCGACCTTGAATGATTCCTCCAGGTTAGTGATGGCGGTTTCCTGACAATCACGCAGGCGCAATTCCTTCGCAGGCAAATGGTTCGGATTCAGCGGTGGCAAGTGCTGCAAGCGTTCGCGCAGTGAATCGCCTTGAGACAGCCATTCCTTCAGCGTTTCCGGGCGATGGAAGCAGAACACCTCGCGCGAACGCGGCTTGGGATCGCGGCCATCGGTAAAACGGGTGATGATGCCGGTGCTTTCATACAGGAAAGGCAATGGCTCTTTGTTCTTAACCCACTTGAGCTTGGCTGCTGCATAGCCTTCAGTTTGAGTTTCATGGGCAGTGAGCCGTTGCCCTTCTTCTTCGCGCTTGGCCTCGATCACCCCCACCGCTTTTTTGTCCACGAACAGCACGTAGTCAGCGGGGCCAATATCAGTATGATATTCGCGCACCGCCTGACCCAATCCGGCATTCAGGTCGATCTTCTTAGTGGGCTGAACTACCCACCCCGCCTGCTTTAACAACGCGTCGATGTTGTCGCGGGCTTTCTGTTCTGGATTCTGGTTTTCGGTCATTGGTCTGAGCATATTTACAGTGACACGGACGGGTGGAGAATCCTAGCAGATTTCAGAACTTGGATAGCTTAACTCGCTCTGCATATATCCCTATTTAGTACACCACATCATGATCGCCTACGTTAATCGGGATGATTTCTTCGTCGTGGATCAAGAGTTCCAGTGTGATGCGGTAAGAAAGATTGATGGAGACCGAGTGCAACCCTTGCAGCCTGCCACTCAATGGATGCAATCGCAGCAAGGGATGGTGCGGGTTCATTTCCAGCAACTGCAATGTTTTGAGGTACTGTTTTTCCAGATGGGGATTGCGCTTGAGGAAACGCACAGCGCGTTTGTTGTATTGCTCGGTGAATATCAGCGTGAAGGTCATGCCACGGACTTTTTCACCCGCTTGACATGCGCCACTGGCGATTCCTTCACTAAACGACCCGCCTTGACGTCGGTGCGTGTTTCCGCCAAGGCCGCTTCCAGCTCGCATTCGCGCAGGTAGTGATATTGCGCGATTTCCATCACCACGAAGCGCTCCTCGCCACGTACCGAAACGATGGCTTCTGGGCGTTCTGCCAGCACTGCTTCGATGGCAGCGATGCCCTTGGTTTTAAGATCATTGGCAGTCAGATTGGACATGATTTACCTCTGTTAGAGTGTTATTTATAGTGTGCTAGACAGTACCATACACAGCACGACAAATCAAATGCTGGCAGGGGGAGCTTTCGCAAGTTATGAATGCTCTTTGAGGTCACTATTTGTGATCTTCAACTTGAGGCCGCAATTTACGACTTCAATTGCATGAAAGCTGCCCCGTGGTTATGCGGCATGTGTCAACATTGTTGATCGAGCTTGGCCATCAAAGCTATAACGGCGAAATCAACACGCTTTCGCGCAATTTTTTCAACTGGTCACGAAATTCGACCGCCTTTTTGAACTCCAGGTTTTTTGCTGCTTGCAGCATGGCTTTTCCCAGCCGGGTGATTGTTTATCTGCTCTGACTCATTCCTCGACCGCTTTGAGTTCATGCTTCGGTGGAGCTGGTGAAAAATAACTCGCCGCGATCACCAGCAGTGCGATGCCAATCAGAGATGCCGTCCACATCACCGTGCCCTTGTTGGCCAAATCTATCATCATCAACTTCACGCCGACGATGGCCAACAGACCAAACCCAACGAACCACACTCTGCGCTGGCTGTGCTGTGTGGCGTAGATCATCAAGCTGATAGAGGTCACAGTCCAAATCAAGGAAAGGATGGCATGCATCAGATATGAATGCATTAACAGCTCATGCTCAAAAGGCACATCTCCCCAGTAATGGGCTATACGCGCGGCCAAAGTACTGAGCCAGAAGAATGCACCTAGATAACACCCCAGCCTGATCGATTCACGCAACGAATTGGATGGCTGTGTTTCAAGTTCGCTGTTTGTCCATTTCCAGCATGCGTGCAACACAAACAAGGCGACCAGATCAAACGGATTGAGCAGCGGAATATACGGCAGATCTGTGCCTTCACCGGAATATTGGGTGCAGGCGATCACCAGCCAGCCAGCGCAAGCAATAATGATTGGCACACAACCAGTCAGATGATAATCAGCAGCAGCGCCGGGTGCTGGCCACAGATCGAAGCGACGCGCAACGCGCACAATATGGATTGCCGCAGCGAGTGTCACGCCCCACGCCAATATATGCCATAGCGAGTTGCCGGGTGCAAGGGTATCGGCGACCCAGGCTAATTCATTGGCCGACAATCCGACCAGCAGCCACAACATCAGCAAGTGGCGCTGCGTCAATAAAAGAGCTAATGGCGGCTGTTCATGACGCGCTAGTATCCAGTAATGCACGGTCACCGCAGCGGGGAATACCAGCGTGAGCGCACCATACAACACATGCTCATGCCTCATCAGGCTTGCCATCGCAACCAATATGATGACGGCGAAATGCAGCAGCGCGGTAGCGCGCATAGCTGTCCAGATCCAACTTTTACCCGCCACTTCGAACACTACCGCAGCCACTATGGACAAGCCTAACCAGCTGGCATGCTGATAAGCGTAGCTGACAAATTTATCAATTTCAGCGGCGCTGACTCCCATCCACCAAAACATGCCCCAATACAGCAGTAAATTGGCGACGGTCTGAGTATTTATATTTTTCTTATCCCACAGGTGCAACATCAAACCACTGGCCATACCCGCCATTCCGATAATGAAACAGCCCACATAGACATCGTTAAAAACCGGAGTGCTTCGCGACAGCTCGTAGAAGTGCATCATAAAATAAAATCCAGCCAGAACCTGTAGCGCGATGCCAGTAAGCCTAGCCAGATAGCGGTCTTGGCGTATCCCTAACCACAGCACAGCGCAACCCTCCATAGTCCAGAATGCCGAGGTAACCTGTGCACCAAAGGCCAACGGTATCGCGTAGGTGAACATTGCAACAGCTATGGCCAGATGCCCTCTTTCCATCAGGCGCGTCGCTTCGTCACTGCGTCGATATAGCAGCCACCACAACAATAAATAGTAAAGGCCAACTGTGAATGCACTCCACGCTAACCCATAGGGGTAAGACTGCATCAGCGTCTGTTGACAGAAAATCCCAGCCAATGGAGTACCAAATAGCAGCATGCCATCTCCCCAACCCGGCTTACCGGCTGGTTTGAAGAGTAATAGCAACACCGGTACAAGCGAATACATCAGGAAAAACAAAACCAGAAAAAATTCAGTACTCAGCATGTATTCGCTGCGATAGGAGTGAAATGCCCAAGCTATGCCGATTGCAAAGGTGAACAGGAATCCCACAACATTCAATTCCCGCCACGATTTGAACCAGTTGACGCTGATGATCAGCGTATTGAGCAAGGCAAAATAACTAAACAATGCGATGTGATTGCCAGTGTGATTGTCGGCCAGCACTGGCGACAGAAACGCTCCAGATGTCCCCAGCACAGCCAGCGTAACAGCGTCCAATTTAGCTGCAATCAATAAGCAACTCACGCCCAGCAGCGTGAACATAACGAACGCCAGCTGCGGATCGACCATCTGATAGCGCGCCAGCATGAAATACACGATCAGATAAAGCACGGCGAAACCTCCGCCTTGCAAGGCGAGGCCAAACATGCGGTGTTTTTCGCCTGTGGCACGCGACCAGCCGAACATAATCATCGCTACACTTGCCACTGAGGCAAGCAACAATCTGACCGACACGGGGAACATGCCGTAATCGGCTGCCAGTTTCAGTCCAGAAGCCACACCAAAGAACAGTATTACCACGCCGACCTTAGCGAGGATGTTGCCGCCAAACAACTTTTGCCACAGCGGTGATGAAGTTAGCAATGCAAAATCGCTTGCGGGTTGGGCGCTACTTTGTACGGGCTGTTTCTGCCGAGCGGTATCGGTTTGTGTCGGTCGCGCTTTCTGCTCGGGCGCAGCCTGAGACAATGGTTGGGACGACGAAACAGGAGGAAAGGATTCTGCCATAACGATGGGCGGTAAAGTTTGCGACTTTAGCTGTTGCTCAGGCGTAACAACTTTACTGCCTGCCACATCACCCGGCTGTAATTTCTCCAAAACATCCAGCCGTTTACTCAAACGCATTATCACCTCATTCATGCGCTTCAGCTGAAGAGAGAATTCTTGCTCAGATTTTTTGAGCTGGGCGAGCAGTATGCCTATCAGGCTACCGACAGCACTGCCCAACAGTGTTCCGCCAAAACCAAAATTAGAACCAACCCACGCACCCACTACTAAGCCAATAAGCCACATTACCCTTCTCCCCTTGAACGTCTAAGCTACTCTATAAATTCATGGTACTTGAAGTAAGTAATGCTGTCCTGCCTACAGCGGTGAGACCAGCACGCTCTCGCGCAGTTTTTTCAACTGGTCACGAAATTCGACAGCCTTCTCGAATTCGAGATTTTTTGCCGCTTGCAACATTTCTTTTTCCAGCCGGGTGATTTCTTTTGATACTTCCTTTTCACTCATCGCCAGATATTTTGCTTGTGTCTGCGCGGCCTTGAGCTGGCTACGTGCGGCATCGGGTTCATAGGTGGCTTCGATAATGTCCTTGATACGTTTTTGCACGCCTTGCGGGGTGATGCCGTGTGCTTCGTTATACGCTTGCTGCTTATGACGGCGGCGGTCCGTCTCATCTATCGCGCGACGCATCGAATCGGTGATCGTGTCGGCATATAAAATCGCTTTGCCGTTGATGTGGCGTGCGGCGCGACCTATGGTCTGGATGAGGGAACGCTCGGAGCGTAAAAAGCCTTCTTTGTCGGCATCCAGTATCGCGACCAGCGACACTTCGGGAATATCCAGCCCTTCGCGCAACAGGTTGATGCCCACCAGCACATCGAACATGCCAAGACGCAAATCACGAATGATCTCGACGCGCTCTACCGTCTCAATGTCGGAGTGCAGATAGCGCACTTTGATGGCGTGCTCGGAAAAATACTCGGTGAGGTCTTCGGCCATGCGCTTGGTCAAGGTGGTGACCAAGACCCGCTCGCCAACTTTGACGCGCAGGTTCACCTCGGACATCAAATCATCCACCTGATGAATGGCGGGACGAACTTCGATAACCGGATCAATCAAGCCGGTGGGGCGCACCAGTTGCTCGACCACTTGCCCGGTGTGCTCTGCCTCATACACGGCAGGCGTGGCGGAAACAAAGACGCTTTGGCGCATTAGATGTTCAAATTCATCGAAACGTAGCGGGCGGTTATCCATCGCAGAGGGCAGGCGAAAACCGTAGCCAACCAGATTTTCTTTACGGGCGCGGTCGCTCTTGTACATGCCGCCGACTTGCGGAACCATCACATGGCTTTCGTCCAGAAACATTAACGCATTGGGCGGCAGATAATCCAGCAATGTCGGTGGTGGCTCGCCCGCCTTGCGTCCAGACAAATGGCGCGAATAATTTTCAATGCCCTTGCAGAAGCCGATCTCGTTGAGCATCTCCAGATCATGCCGCGTGCGCTGCTCGATACGCTGCGCTTCAACCAGTTTATTTTCACGCTGAAAAAACGCGATGCGCTCGGCCAGCTCCACCTTGATGGTTTCAATCGCCTCCAGCACCGTGCTGCGCGGCGTGACGTAATGGCTGGAGGGATAGACGGTGTAACGCGGCACTTTTTGCAGAATGTGGCCGGTGAGCGGATCAAACAATGAGAGCGTTTCAACCTGCTCATCGAACAAGGTCAGGCGCAAGGCGTTCTCGCTGCTTTCCGCCGGAAAGATATCGATCACATCGCCGCGCACACGAAACGTGCCGCGCCTGAAATCGAAATCGTTGCGCTCATATTGCATTTCGATAAGACGCTTGATGACATCGCGCTGCGGCATTTTTTCGTTATGCCGCAAATGCAGAATCATGCCGTGGTAATCCACCGGATCACCGATACCGTAAATCGCCGAAACGGTCGCGACGATGATGGCATCTTCACGCTCCAGCAGCGCCTTGGTGGCGGACAAGCGCATCTGCTCGATCTGCTCATTGATGCTGGAATCTTTTTCGATATACACGTCGCGCGACGGCACGTAGGCTTCGGGCTGGTAGTAGTCGTAGTATGAGACGAAATATTCAACTGCGTTCTCGGGAAAGAAATCGCGCATCTCGGAATACAGTTGCGCTGCCAGTGTCTTGTTCGGCGCCATCACCATCGCCGGTCGCCCGAGTTGCGCAATCACATTCGCCATAGTGAAAGTTTTGCCGGAGCCAGTGACGCCGAGCAGGGTCTGGAACGACAAACCATCGCGTATGCCCTCGATCAACTGCGCAATTGCGGCGGGCTGATCACCCGCCGGCTCGAAAGGCTGGTGCAAGCGGTAGGCGCTATTGGGAAAGGTGATGATATTCATGGTGAACCGCACATTGTACGGGGAATGTCTCAATAGCCAAACGCTGATCGCTTGAAAAATTCTTCCGCACAAAAAAACAAGCAAGATCAAAAAATATTCTTCAGCCATCCAGCGATGGCTGTAGTGTTTATAACGAATACGGTCGCGCACCTGATCCAGAAATTTCACCGGGAGCAGGGAGGAAGCGCCGCTTTTCTCAGGAGCAGTCGCCATGTTAGGATGCCAGCATACTTTAGAATCAAGCAGGTAAAAATAACGTCTCAGGTTATACGGCGTTTTTGTCATCTACTGTACGTTAGGTATATTTGAAAATGAAGCCCGATCCAACTTCGCTGAATATCAAGCTCCCTCCTTCAAAATTTACCTGGAGACTACAGCGCTACATTATTTTAATGAGTGCAGTTTTGTCACTCTTGGCGGTCGCACCTCATTCCATAGCTTTTGCTGTATGTGCGGTATTGATTGGCACCCCACTTTTCTGGCTCATCTTTGGCTCAAATATTATCTTTCGTCAGACAACTGGCATGCCTATTGTCAGACTTGTAGTAATAGCCACTCTAGTTTATTTCGTTGCAAAGTTACTGGCTTGGGCTGTACCTGTGCTTGTTAAGCTATTAGCTGGGTACGGCATTGCCTAACCCATCATTCAAGCGGGACGCTGCGCTAACGCACACCGCCCCTTAATTCAAATGTTAAGCATAAAAGAGAATATGTCTGAATCAATAACACCTGTTCAACTTGAATATCGAAAACGGCGTTCTAAGATTTTAAAAAGCGTCGTACTTTGCATTTTGGTACCTTTCGCACTAACTGCAATCGGCAGTTATCTCAACGTTCCACAATCTATCTTGTCTTTCGGGATGGCTATTACGATGATAGGACTAGCCGTATTCATTGTGTATCTATGGCGAGTTTGGAAATGCCCGAACTGCGGGCGAAGCCTATGTAGCAGTTGGGGTGGAGGAACGTTAGGCGGCAAATGCATTGCCTGCCAAGTTCAGCTATATCCTCCTAAATTCTCAAAAGATGGACAAATGTATCAGTAATGGAGAACGGATCTCCACTAGCATCCTCTCTCTCAACCCCCGATTCATTACTTTCCGCGGCACAGGTATAATTCGCGCCAGCACATCAACCCGTAAGGAAACGATCTTGAAACTCTCGTCGCGCGTACAGGCCATCAAGCCCTCTCCCACTCTTGCCGTCACTGCGCGTGCCGCAAAACTTAAAGCTGAGGGCAAGGACATCATCGGGCTGGGTGCGGGCGAACCGGATTTCGACACACCGCAACACATCAAGGACGCGGCCATCGCCGCGATCAACAAGGGCTTCACCAAATACACCGCAGTCGGCGGTACACCCTCGCTGAAACAGGCGGTGATCGGCAAGTTCAAACGTGACAATGGACTGGACTACAACTCAAAACAAATCCTGGTCTCGTGCGGCGGCAAGCAAAGCTTTTTCAACCTGGCGCTGGCCGTGATCAATCCCGGCGACGAAGTGATCATCCCCGCGCCTTATTGGGTGTCTTATCCGGACATCGTGATCATCGCCGAAGGCAAGCCAGTGATCGTGCAGGCAGGTATTGAGCAAGGCTTCAAGATGACTGCCGCGCAACTGGAAGCGGCGATCACGCCGAAAACAAAGATGGTGGTGATCAACAGTCCGAGCAACCCGTCCGGCGCGGTGTATAGCGGGGAAGATTTGTTGGCGCTTGGCGCCGTGCTACGCAAACATCCGCAGATATTGATTTCTACCGACGACATGTATGAACACATTGCGCTGACCGATGAAAAGTTCGTCAATATTCTGAACGTGTGTCCCGACCTGTACCCGCGCACCATGGTGCTGAATGGTGTATCCAAGTCCTATGCCATGACCGGCTGGCGCATCGGCTATGCGGCTGGGCCGGAGCACATCATCACCGCGATGGAAAACGTGCAGTCGCAAAGCACTTCCAATCCGACTTCGATTTCACAGGTTGCTGCTGAAGCCGCGCTGAATGGCGATCAAGGTTGCATCACGCCGATGCTTGATGCATTTCGCCAGCGGCATGTGTTTGTGGTGAATGAGTTGAACAAAATTGCCGGGGTAAAGTGCATTATGGCGGGCGGTGCGTTCTATGCCTTCCCGGATGTTCGTATGGCGATTGCCAAGCTGCATCAGCGCGGCACAATCAAAACCGCCAACGATGTGGCATTGTCCGAATATCTGCTGGAACATGCCGGTGTGGCGGTGGTGCCCGGCTCGGCCTTCGGCAGCGAAGGTTATATTCGTTTATCGTTTGCCACCTCGATGGAAAACCTCAGCAAGGCGCTGGCGCGTCTTGCTAAAGCGCTGGTGTGAGGTTTCGGTGGAGGCTAACCAGCGGCTTGGCTGGCGTCGTTTGCCAGCTTAGCCGATTGGCTATGCAAAGCTAATCTTTTCCCCGCAAGGGGGAGGCCGTGGTTGTAAAGCCACTTATGAAGTGGCTTTACAACCACGCACAGGTTATGCCGAAGCCACAACCGCACACTGCGCTGGCGCGTCTTGCCAAAGCGCTGGCCTGATCCTCAAATCTGTGCATCAGACGCGCAGGCCTTGTATCCACTTGCTGTATAGCTGAGTCGCCACGCTTTGCATCGGTGCCAGCTTTTCATCCATCTGCTGTTGCATCACATGCGTCGCTTGTACCGCCGGGCTGGCGCTGCTCTCCGCCGCTTCATCCGCGCCTACATCACACCAGCGGGCGATCATTTTCTCGGTCATTTCGACATGGCATTGCAGCGCAAGATGTTTGCCGATGGCGTAGGCCTGATTGGCGCAGTGCGCGCTGGACAACAGGTGTGTCGCATGTTGCGGCAGGGTGAAAGTTTCGCCGTGCCAGTGAAACGCGTTGAAGCTGCGCACCTCACCGAACCAGGCACGCGCACTATCGTTATCAGATACATGCACCTCACCCCAACCGATTTCTTTTACCGCATTGCGTGCCACGACCGCACCCAATGCCTTGGAAATCAGTTGACCGCCGAGGCAGTGCCCCAACAGGGGAATGTCTTGCGCATAAGCGTTGCGAATCAACTCCAGCAGTGGCGGGATCCAGGGCAGATCATCATTGACACTCATCGGCCCGCCCATGAATACCAGCCCGGCGTAAGCGGCAGGCTGGGGCGGCACAGCCTCTCCAGTGTCAATGCGTATCAGTTGCCAGGGGATTTGTCGCTCGTCGAGAAAGTCGGCGAGATAGCCGGGACCTTCGGTTGAAGCGTAGCGAAAAATGGCGATAGATTTCATTCGTCCTGCTCCCCCGCGCCGACGGCGGAGGGATCATTTCTGCGTTAGGTTAGATAGTTTTGTCGCGCTCGATTAAAGCATAAGCCGAGTGGTTATGGATCGACTCGAAGTTTTCCGATTCGACGATAAAGGCGTCGACGCGGTCATCCGCATTCAATACCGCAGCCACGTCGCGCACCATGTCTTCGACAAATTTTGGATTGTCGTAAGCGCGTTCGGTGACGTATTTTTCGTCGGGGCGTTTCAGCAAACCATACAGTTCGCACGAAGCCTGTTCTTCGGCGATACGAATGACCTCTTCAATCCAGACGAAGCGATTGGTGCGCAGCGTGAGGGTGACATGTGAGCGCTGATTATGCGCGCCGCGTTCGGAAATTTTCTTTGAGCAAGGGCACAAACTGGTGACGGGAACCATGATTTTCATGGTGACGCTGGCCTTGCCATTGACGATCTCGCCGATAAATGTGACGTCATAATCAAGCAGGCTCTGCACACCGGAAATCGGGGCAGTCTTGTTGACGAAATACGGGAAACTCATCTCGATATACCCTGACCGCGCTTCCAAGCGCGTTACCATTTCATGCAGGATGCTCTCGAACGACTCGACAGAAATTTCCCGTTCATGCTGGTTGAGGATTTCGACAAAGCGCGACATGTGCGTGCCTTTGAAGTTATGCGGCAAGTGCACATACATGTTGAAAGTGGCGATGGTGTGTTGCACACCGACACTCTGGTCTTTGACCTTGACCGGATGACGGATACCCTTGATGCCGACACGATTAATCGCCAAATGGCGGGTATCGGCGCTGTTCTGCACATCGGCAATCGGGGTTGGTATGGAGGCGTTCATAACTGGCTCTCTCATCATTTAATTATTCAGGCGGGAATTATAATCAATTCCCGACAAAATCACTAGGTTAATTTATTGGTGATACTGGCCACCAGTCCTTTGGCGTCCAAGCCACAGTCTGCCAGCATCTGCGCGGGGTCGCCCTGCTCGATAAAGGCGTCTGGCAAGCCCAGTTGCAGCACGGCAACAACCAGCCCATCTTGCTGCAAACATTCTGCCACCGCACTGCCCGCGCCGCCCTGCACGCTGTTCTCCTCAACTGTGACCAGCAAATCATGCGTGCGTGCCATATCCCGCACTAATTCTTTGTCCAGCGGCTTGACAAAGCGCATGTTGACCACCGTGGCATTGATTTGTTCAGCCGCCGCCAGTGCCGGCGCCAGCATCGAACCAAACGCCAGAATCGCCACACGCTTACCGACACGGCACACTTCTCCTTTACCCACGGGCAATGCCTGCATCTCTGCACTGATCGGCACTCCCGGCCCGACACCGCGCGGATAACGCACCGCGCTTGGGGTATTCAACTGGAAGGCGGTATATAGCATCTGGCGGCATTCGTTTTCGTCAGCCGGCGCCATCACCGTCATATTCGGAACACAGCGCAAATAAGACAAATCGAAACTGCCTGCATGGGTTGCACCATCCGCACCGACCAACCCGCCACGATCGACTGCCAGCACCACGGGCAGATTCTGTATGGCAATGTCGTGAATGACTTGATCGTAAGCACGCTGCAAAAAGGTTGAATAAATCGCCACGACCGGCTTGTAACCATCACAAGCCAAGCCCGCCGCAAAGGTCAGCGCGTGCTGTTCGGCGATGCCCACATCAAAGTACCGCGCCGGGTAACACTGCGCGAACTCAGCCAGACCCGAACCTTCACACATCGCTGGGGTAATGCCGACCAAACGCTCATCCTCGGCTGCCATGTCACACAGCCATTGGCCGAACACCTGGGTGTAAGTGGGCTTGGATGCTTGCTTGGGGGCGATGCCGTTGGTACGGTCGAATTTGCCCACGCCGTGATAGAGCAAACAATCCTGCTCTGCCAGTGCGTAACCCTTGCCCTTTTGCGTGACGACATGCAGGAACTGCGGGCCATTGAGTTGGCGCAAATTGCCGAGTGTGCTCAGTAATACATCCAGATCATGGCCATCAATCGGGCCGATGTAGTTAAAGCCGAATTCCTCGAATAATGTCCCCGGTATCACCATACCTTTGACGTGCTCCTCAGCGCGCTTGGCAAATTCCAGTACCGGCGGCATAGCCTTCAATACCTTTTCGCTGCCGCGCCGCATCGCCGCATAAAAACGGCCCGACATCAATCTGGCCAGATAATTATTCAGCGCGCCGACCGGACGCGAGATGGACATATCGTTATCGTTCAATATAACCAGCAAATTGGCGTTCATGGCGCCAGCATTATTCAGCGCTTCAAAAGCCATGCCGCCGCTCATCGCGCCGTCACCAATGATGGCAACTGCGCGCCGTTCGCTGCCTTGCAGTTGCGCGGCAACCGCCATGCCCAGCGCGGCACTGATAGATGTACTGGAATGTCCGGTGCCAAAGGTGTCGTAACGGCTTTCTTCACGCTTGGGGAAACCGGCAAGACCGCCCGCCATGCGCAAGGTATTCATCGCAGCGCGCCGCCCGGTCAGTATCTTGTGTGCATAGGTTTGATGCCCGACATCCCAGACCAGCTTGTCTTCCGGGGTGTTGAAGATGTAATGCAACGCGATGGTCAGCTCTATGGTGCCAAGATTGGAAGACAAATGCCCGCCGGTGTTGCTGACCGACTCGATCAGGAATTCGCGCAGTTCTTTGGCCAGCTGTACCAATTGCCCACGATCCAGACCGCGCAAGTCTTCCGGGGAGTTGACAGTATCAAGCAATGAGTACATCAGAATTTTCGTAACACAATGAAATCGGCCAACTCGCGCAAGCGTTGCGCACTGTCATCAAATTCGGCAAGCGCTTCCAGCGCTTCACCATGCAGCCGTTGCGCCATCTCACGCGCGGCCTGCGCGCCAAGCAGTGTAACGTAGGTAGGCTTGTCGTTATGCGCGTCCTTGCCTGCGGTCTTGCCAAGCGTGGCAGTGTCGGCTTCGCCGTCCAGCACGTCATCCACCACCTGAAACGCCAGACCAATACACTTGCCGAAATGATCCAGCTTAGTTAGCTGCACTGCATCGATTTTGCCGCAGTGTGCGCCGAGCAGGATAGCTGTACGAATCAGCGCGCCAGTCTTGTGAATGTGCATGAATTCAAGTTCCGGTAAAGTCAAAACCTTACCGACGCTGTCCAGATCAATCGCCTGACCGCCTGCCATGCCGCGCGAACCGGCGGCTACGGCAAGCAGCTTGACCATCTCCAGTTGGCGCGCCGCATCGTCGCTTAAAGGCTGTTCAACCAACAATTGAAATGCCAGCGTTTGCAGGCTATCGCCGACCAGTAACGCTGTGGCCTCACCGTATTCCACATGACAGGTCGGTTTGCCACGGCGCAGGACATCGTCGTCCATACACGGCATATCGTCATGCACCAGCGAATAGGCATGTATCAATTCCACCGCTGCGGCAACAATGTTGACACGCGCCAGCGCAGCGCCGGCCAACTCGCCTGCGGCAAACGCCAGCAGCGGACGCACACGTTTACCGCCATCCAGCACCGCGTAACGCATCGCCTGATGAAGCCGCTGCGGATGATGCTCCGGTCGTGGTAGCACAGTGTGCAGCAGCGCTTCGAAATCAGCCTGGCGCGCGCTGACCCAACTCTGAAAATCAGCGCGCATCAAATCGATCCGGATTCACCGTCGGCAGAAAAATCTTTCAGCGCACCCTCCTCCAGCACCCGCACCTGCTGCTGCGCGTCATCCAGCCGGGCGCGACAAAAGGTCAACAGTTCTGCCCCGCGTTTATACGCAGCCAGCGAATCTTCCAGAGATAACTTGCCGGCCTCCATATCAGCAATAATGCCTTCCAATTCAACCATTGCCGATTCAAAAACCAATGCTTTTTTGGGTTTCTCCGCCATCTCATCCCTTAACCGGTCAAAGTGTGGCATTCTACCCAACGCACTCCACCAGAGCCAGTTTTGTCTAAGGTTTCCGTTCGATTAACAATACACCGCTTCACAGCGCACGCTTTTTTGGTTAGGATGCCGCTGGTAAGTCAAAGGAACATCCCTCTACAGTTCCTGCATTTCCACTTTGACCCAATGAACAAAAGCGAGATTTCACCATGAGCGAACACATACAATATGTTTCAGACGCAACATTTGACAGCGACGTACTGCAAGCCTCCCTGCCTGTGCTGGTTGACTACTGGGCAGAGTGGTGCGGCCCATGCCGCATGATCGCCCCCATTCTTGAGGAAGTTTCCAAGGAATACAACGGCCGGCTGACCGTGGCCAAATTGAATGTGGATGAAAATCAAGAAACGCCGGCAAAATTTGGTATACGCGGCATCCCAACCCTGATGCTGTTCAAAAACGGCAATATTGAGGCCACCAAGGTCGGTGCGCTGTCAAAATCGCAATTAACTGCTTTCATTGACAGCCACATTTAATCCGTTTATTGTCGCGCCTGAGTGTCGCACCCATTCCCCTTTTTATCATCCTAACAGCCAAACAATAACGCAAATACATTCCAGGCCGTACGGGCCGGTATCCTTGAACACCCGATTCTAAAATCCCTTTTTCTCGTATTACTCATGTTCATTCACGCATCAATATATGCATTTATCTGACCTGAAAACCAAACACGTCACCGAACTCGTTGAAATGGCAGCCGCCAACCAAATCGAAAATGCCAACCGGATGCGGAAGCAGGATTTGATTTACGCGCTGCTAAAAAGCCAGGCAAAAAAGGGCGAGAGTATTTTTGGCGAAGGCACGCTGGAAATATTGCCGGACGGTTTCGGCTTCCTCCGTTCACCGGATACCTCGTACTTGGCCGGACCCGATGACATATACGTCAGCCCCAGCCAGATACGCCGCTTTAACTTGCATACCGGCGATTCGATAGAAGGCGAGATTCGCACCCCGAAAGATGGCGAACGTTATGTAGCCTTGGTGAAAGTGGACAAGGCCAACGGCGAGCCCCCCGAAAATGCAAAAAATAAAATCCTGTTTGAAAACCTCACCCCTTTATTTCCAACTGAACCGCTGAGACTGGAACGTGATATTCGTGCCGAGGAAAATATCACCGGGCGCATCATCGACATCGTCGCGCCGATCGGCAAAGGACAACGCGGCTTGCTGGTCGCCTCTCCCAAATCAGGTAAAACGGTGATGCTGCAACACATCGCACACTCCATTGCATCCAACAATCCGGATGCCACTTTGATCGTGCTGTTAATCGACGAACGGCCTGAAGAAGTCACCGAGATGCAGCGTTCGGTGCGCGGTGAAGTGGTCTCATCCACCTTTGACGAACCCGCCACGCGCCATGTGCAAGTGGCAGAAATGGTATTGGAAAAAGCCAAACGGCTGGTTGAACACAAAAAAGATGTCATCATCCTGCTGGACTCCATTACTCGTCTGGCGCGCGCTTACAACACGGTAGTTCCCTCTTCCGGAAAAGTATTGACCGGCGGCGTGGATGCCAACGCGCTGCATCGTCCCAAACGTTTCTTCGGCGCGGCGCGCAACATCGAAGAAGGCGGTTCGCTGACCATTATCGCCACAGCACTGGTGGACACCGGTTCACGCATGGACGATGTGATTTACGAAGAATTCAAGGGTACCGGCAACATGGAAATACACCTGGACAGGCGCATGGCTGAAAAGCGCATCTATCCGGCGATTAACGTGAACCGCTCGGGCACACGCAAGGAAGAATTGCTGATCAAACCGGATATTCTGCAACGCATCTGGCTGCTGCGTAAGCTGCTCTATCCGATGGATGAGTTGGAAGCAATGGAATTCTTGCTCGACAAGATCAAGGCCACCAAGAACAACGCGGAGTTTTTCGACTCCATGCGCCGCTAAGCATCAATACCCCAAAGTAGTTGTTTCATTTTAAGGATTTTTTGTTACGTAAAAACTCCTCGATCTGTGCAATCGGCACCCCGGGACTGAACAAGAAACCTTGGATCTGGTCGCATTTGAGCAGACGCAGCAGCTTCGCCTGTTCACTCGTCTCCACACCTTCCGCGATGACCCGAAAATTCAGGGAGTGCGCAAGGGAAATGATGGCTGAGACGATGCTCAAATCGTTGGCATTGCTGGCCATGTTGATGATGAATGCCCGGTCGATTTTTAGTGAATTGATTGGCAACTTGGCGATGTAGCTGAGCGAAGAGTAGCCAGTGCCAAAATCATCAATCGCCACTTCCACCCCCATCTCCCGAATAGCGCGGAGCTTCTGAATGTTGGACTCAACATCCTGCATAATCAGGCTCTCGGTAATCTCAATCTCCAATCCACCGGATAGGCCTCCCGAGTCGTTCACCGCACGCTCTACCGTACTGACAAAATCATCCCTCTGTAACTGAACCTGCGACACATTGACCGAGATTCTGGGCGGAGCCAAATCGCTTTTTTGCAAGTCCCGATAATCCGCCATTGCCTGCGCCAACGCCCAAGCGCCGGCCTCAATGATCATCCCTGTTTCCTCGAGCATTGGCATGAATGCGCCCGGCAGCACCAAGCCAGTTTCCGGATCTTCCCAGCGCATCAATGCCTCCAACCCGCCTATCTGATTGCTCTTGAGATTGATCTTGGGTTGATAATGCAGCACCAGTTGTTTTTGCTCCAACGCCTGACGCAGCTTGTTCTCAAGTGTCAGCTTCTCCGCGACCCGTGCATTGAGTGCCGGGGTGTAAAACAAATATTTGTCGCTGGAGAGCTTGGTCTTCTTCAGCGCGGCTTCGGCGTTGCGGAACAATGTATCGGCATCTTTTCCATCTTCCGGGAAAATGGCGATACCTGCTCTGGCCGATATGCGCAGCTCCTGTCCTTCCAGCGTGAACGGCTGACTCAGGGCGGTTGCGACATGATTCTCGAGAAAGCGCACAACGTCTGCTTCTTTGCGGATATTGGACAAAACCATGGCAAAGCAATCAGCATTGATGCGCGCCAGATCATCCACCCTATAATCCACCTTACCCCCCATGGCGAGCAGACGTTCGGCCACCTGCTTCAGCAGTGCATCGCCGGCGTGCCGCCCGAATGTCTCGTTGATACCCCTGAATCGCTCCAGGTCAATCGCCAGCACTGCTATCGTTTCACCGGCTTGCGCATCAAGCAGATGTTGCCCCAGGCGGTCGTAAAACAGCGTGCGATTCGGCAGGCCGGTGATCACATCGTAGTAGGCGAGATAATTAAGCTGTTCCTCCTTTTTGAGGTTATTGACGGCGAATGAAACATCGCCCGCTATCTCGTTCAGTAGCCGCATCTCGTCATCGTCGAAAACGCCTGTTTCCGGTGCGTAAAGCGCGAACACACCGACCGGTTTGCCTTCTACAACAAGGGGAAGTACCACCACTGAATGATAACCGCGGCTCAAAGCCTCGCTACTCAAGGCTGCCATGCGCTCATCGCTGGCGATATCATTGCAAATCACAGGACTCATCTCGGTCAGCGCTTTGGCAACCAGCGGGCAATTCCCGGGAGCACCCTCACGCGAGGTCAGGTTGAATTGCGTCAGATAGCCGTCACCACGGCCTGCCTGAGCAACGGGTGTGACCCGCTGGCTGGCTGCATGAAACTTGCCGATCCACGCAAAAACAAACTTGCCTTCTTGCACCGCGATGCGACAGGTTTCACCGAACAGCTCCTCCTCTTCCAGAACACGCACAATCATCGTGTTGATACCGCTGAGCACACGATAAATCCGGTTGAGCCGCTTGATCTTGGCTTCGCTAACTTTGAGCAGAGTGATGTCGCGCGCAATAGTGGACAGGTATAGCACCGTCCCATCAGCTCCCTTGTGGGCGATAATCACCTGCAGAGTCGGGATCTCCCGCCCGTCCGGCCCGGATATGGCTGATTCGCCACTCCATGTGCCATGGCTGCGCGCATATGGGATGGCCTGTTCCGTCATCAACTTATATGCCCATGCTGGGTAGATGTCCCGAATTTTATACCGGGACAAGTTATCCGCTTTAATTCCCGTCAATCGCAGACCCGCCAGATTTGCATACAGAAGTTGACCATCCGGTGTCACGGTGCCAATCAAGTCTGGAGTTGCCTCAATAATCGCAACCAGCCGCGCCTGTTCTTCCTGAACACGCTTACGCTCTGTTATTTCCGTAGTCAGCGCAGCGGTTCGCTCGTCAACCAACTGTTCAAGATGTTCGTGCAGCCTGGCTCGTTCCAGTGCCACCGCCACCTGATTACCAACACCATGCAGCATCTTCAACTCCGCTTCGCCGAACATGCCCTGCTCCGCTCCGACCAGGTTCATGATCCCGATAGTCCGCTCACCGGTCCACAGCGGCACGCTGGCATGGTAGCGCAAACCCTGGATGTCGCCCTTGGCCGCTTTCAACCACTCGCATTCCGGGATGTTGGCAGCGTGCTCCAGCTCCCCCGCGAGAAAGCGGCGCTGGCAGTCGCATGTGCCATCCATCGCTCCTTCCTGTAGCAAGGCCGGTGGCAAATTGCGTGCGGCGATAAGCCGGAAAGTCGACTTGCCTTCCAGCAAAGATATCCAGCCGGCCTGGATTCCGGGCAACTCCAAGGCTCGCTCCAGCACTGCTTCTGCCACCTCGCGTTCGGTAACCGCACTGTTAAGACCAACCGCAAAATTGTACAACCCGTTCAACATCTGGTTGGAATACTCCAACTCTGTTTCGCGCAGCTTGAGCTCGTTGTTAATATGAACCGCTTGCTCGTAGGTAGAAATCAGCAGATCCAGGATTTGTTGCCGCTCCGAGTTGATAAAGTATTTCTGTCCGCCAAGGTTGATTTCTACCCCCACCTGCATCCTTTGTCCCTTGCGTATATCAAGGTTCATCAGCAGGTAATTGATACGTGACAGCAGATAGCGCTCCTCGTAGGGTTTGCGGATGAAATTGTCTGCGCCGCACTCCAGCCCTCGGATCACGTCCTGCGAATCAGAAAGTGTAGTCACCAGAATGACCGGGACATCCTTCAATTTTTCGTCGGATTTGATTGCCTTGCACAGTTCATAACCATCCATCTCGGGCATCACGATGTCGCTGATGATCAGGGTAGGTCTGTGTGCCTGTGCAGCCAGCCAGGCCAGCTTGCCGTTGGCTGCAATAGTCACCCGGTAACCGTGCTGCTCAAGCAGGAAACCGAGTCGCTCTGCCTGGGTGCGACTGTCTTCAGCGATAAGAACACTGAGGCTGTTTTTGCTCGTCTCGGATTTCACTGTTGACTCTCCTTTCTGTCTTTGTTATTTGCCAAACCTGTCAGCACTGCGGCAATCTTGTCCGGTGCAAGGATAAACGTGGCTGCATTCAGCCTGATTGCTTCGCCCGGCATGCCGTGCACCACGGAACTATCCTTGTCCTGGACAAAAGTAACTGCCCCCTTTTCTTTCAAGCGCAGCAACTCCTCCGCACCATCGCGCCCCATGCCAGTGAGCAGCCCGGCGACAACCTCACCGCCGTATACCGTGGCAAGCGAGCGGAACAGGTAAGAGACCGAGGGACGCAGGCCGTTTTCCGGGCCATCATCGGTAAGAACAATCTTTCCGCCACGCTCCACCTTCATCTGGCAAGCATCGGGGGCGACGTAGGCATGGCCGGGCAACATCGGCTCACCATGCTTGGCCACATGAACAGGTAACCCGGACGACTGCGCTAACCACTCAACCAGGGAAGTGACGAAGCCGGACGCTATGTGCTGGACAATCAATACCGGCAGCGGAAGATCCTTGGGTAGCATTGACAGTACCGTCTGTAATACAGGTGGCCCGCCGGTCGAGGCGCCCATGGCGATCACTTTAGCCCTTACCGACTTACCCAATATCTTCGCAGCCAATGGCAGTACCGGCTTGTGCCGTGATTGTGGCCAGCGCCGCACCACTTTCACTTCCGACATCAGTTTCACCGTTTGCACCAGTTCCCCTGCTGTTGTTGCGTGATCCTGGTGACCGATGCCGTTTGGCCGCGCCAGTATGGCCAAGGCTCCCGCTTCTATGGCGCGAAACGTGGTTGTGGCCTCACGCGGATCATTGCTCCCGCTCACGATTACGATTGGTGTCGGTTCCGTTTCCATGATACGGCGTGTCGTTTCCAGCCCATCCATTTTAGGCATGTGGATATCCATGGTAATGACATCGGGCTGATAGCGCCGCACAGCGTCTAACGCTTCTTCCCCATTGTTTGCGCTACCGACCACATGGATGTCGGGATCGGCGCTAAGAATGTAAATGAGAAACTCGCGTACCACCGGAGAGTCTTCAACTATCAGAACTTTGATCATGTACTTTTCTTTCTTTCCATTAAATTCATCAAGCGTGATGTCCCACCCCGATTGGCTCTCCCCCTGCAAGGAGTAAGGGACGGCAGTCTCTGCTCCAATGAACAACACTTGGTCAAATCAGTCGCCCCACAATTTCCAGCAAGTTACTCTGGTCGAAACTGCTTTTAACAATATAGGCATTAGCGCCGACATCGATGCCGCGCTCGCGGTGTTCCCTCAATTCCAACGCGGTGACCAGCACCACCGGTAGCTCAGTCAGTTGTTTGTCAGCGCGCACCTTGGCCGTCAGATCAAAACCATCCATGCGCGGCATTTCCACGTCCGATACAACCAGATCAAACGTTCCGGTCTTGAGTGTCGTGTAGGCATCCAACCCATCCACCGCAGTGGTAACCTGGTAGCCTGCCGACTCCAAAATGTTTTTGAGCAGCGCTCTCGAAGTGATCGAATCTTCCGCCACCAGAATGGACTGTCTTGTTGCCTTCACGGATTTCTCTGCAACAATAGGCGCTGGGCGTGGTGCCGCCCGCACGGCGGATTTCAGCAGATCGGGCACATTGAGCACCGCTACCACCTGGCCGGTTCCCAGCACAGTTGCGCCAGCGATATTGCGCACGCGAGCAAGCTGCTTGCCCAGTGTCTTGACCAGCACTTCCTGCTCGCCAAGAATCTCGTCCACGCGGAATGCGATATGTTTGAGACCTGAACCGAGAACCACCACTGCGACCTGTTCCGGCGTTTTACCGGTTGCGTTTTGATGCGACGTTTGCGTACCCGGCAATTCCAGCACATCGCCAAGGCCGACCAGCGCAATGACCTTGCCATCCAGCGGGATCGTCGCACGATTTTCCACTGTTACGATGTCCCGTTGAGCCACCCGCGTCGCCCGTTCAACACTGAGCGCAGGGATAACAAAACAATGTTCACCGACGCGCACCAGCACACCGCGCAAGGTGGCCAGCATCAACGGCAGCGTGATACGGAAGGTTGTACCGAAATCGGGACGCGACTCAAGCACCACAACGCCACCCAGCCGCTCGACTTTTTCCTGCACGATGGCAAGCCCGATCCCGCGCCCCGAGATGTCCGTGATGATCTGGCTGGTGGAAATGCCTGAATGAAAAATGAGTGTTTGCGCTTCCTGCTCATCCAGCTTCTCCGCATCCTCAGCGGAAATCAAACCGAGCTTGAGTGCTGCCGCTTCCACCCTGGCTGCGTCGATACCCGCTCCGTCATCGGTAATAATGATCTCGATTTTTCCGCCGTCTTTTTGCGTAATGGCGACCGTTATATTTCCGCCAGCCGGTTTGTTTTTGTTCTGCCGCACGGCAGGCTGCTCAATGCCGTGATCGATGCAATTGCGCAGCAAGTGCATCAGCGGGTCCTTCATTTCCTCCAGAGTGCGCCGGTCAATTTCAATTTCTCCGCCCTGAATCACCAGCTCCACTTGTTTGCCTTGATCACGGGCAAGCTCGCGGGTGAAACGCGGAAAAATTTCGAGCAGCGAAGAAAATGGCAGCAGGTGCATTTCCTTCACGTCATGCAAGAGGTTATCGGTCATACCGGCTAAAGCGCGCCGGTCATGCGCGGCAAATTTGCTCAAGCGCAGCAGCCGCTCCTCCAGCGTTTTCATGAACAAATGCTCGGTTTCCAAATGCTCCAGCAGCTTCGGCAGTGCTTTTGCCGGGAATTCTGCTGCCGAAAATTTCGGTATTACTCCGGAGGTGCCGTTGCTCCTGGCTTCTTTTTCAACATGCCGCTCAATCAGTCGCAGTAAGGGCCGCATTCTTGCCCGCTGTTTTTTCCAGGTTGTGAAAGAGACCGCGACCTCGCGCAATTCCTTGGCACGTTGCGCCGAGGCCAGCCGTGGTGACAGCAGTTCTTCGACTTGTCGCATTACCGCATCCAGTTTTTGCGTGGAAACCCTGACCGTTTCGGATGCGATGCTGTAAGCCGCAGGCGGCGCAATCGTTTCGGTGGGCTGCGCCACGCTGGATTGGGCAAACCGCCCCTGCAAGGCATCATCGAATTGCCGAGTCAGCAATGCGGGCATCGCCTTGAACAACTCGGGTGCACCCGGTGTGAGCAGTCCGTTAATGGCGTCAAGAGCGCGGTATATAAGATCGAATAGTGGCTGGGAAGTGCTAGCCCGATGGCTTTTCAATGCTGCGAACACGCTTTCCAGAGACTGGCAAATTGATTCGATTTCCTTGATATTCACCGCCCGCGCGGCGCCCTTCAGGCTGTGTGCCTCGCGAAACACGGTCTCAATGATTTCTGCATACCGGTCTGCCGCCGGGCTCTTTTCCAGTTCGATCAGCCCTGCTGACATCAGCTTAAGATGCTCGTCCGCCTCGACCCGGAAAGTCGCAAGCAGTCTTTTCAGAAAGGCATCGTTCTGTTTGGCCATGAACCAATTCCAATCATATGGAAACCTTTAAAAACTCGTCATTCCCGTGTGGGCTGGAATGACGGCGCCAATGGATCATTTGGGTTCATGATGCTTTGCCCCCGATCATGTCACTCAGCTTCTGCCCCAGTTCATGCAGACTCTGTGCGGCAACCTCGGCCTGCTTGGTACCGGCCACGTTCTGCACACTGGCCTGCTTGATGTTCTCCATCGCCAGCGCCACTTGATCCATGCCTACCATTTGTTGTTGGCTCGATGCCGCAATCTGGGTCGCCGACTGCGCCGCTTCGCTGATGCTGTCGGCCAGCAGGCGGATTGATTCTCCCGTTTCCGTGGTCTGTTTCACGCCGGCTTGCACCGCTTTGTTGCCTTGTTCGGTGGCCAGCACCGCAGCGCTGGTCGCCCGCTGAATGTCGCCAAGGATGGTGCGTACCTGGGCGGTCGCTTGTTTGGATTGTTCCGCCAGACTTTTGACTTCTTGTGCCACGACCGCAAAGCCTTTGCCCTGTTCGCCCGCTTTGTTCGCTTCGATCGCGGCGTTCACCGCGAGCAGGTTCGATTGCTCGGCCAGGTCGTTGACGGTGGCAATGATTTCGCCGATCGCCTGGCTTTGTTCGGATAGCCGCACAATGCTTTCGGCGATGGCTTCCATTTGTTCTTGAACGCGTTGCATGCCTTGCATGGTTTCTTCTACCGATTTGCGTCCGTTCTGGGATACTTGTGAGGCTTTCTGTGCGCTCTCGGAAACAGCACGCGCTTTCTGGCTCGCTACTTGGGCCGTCTGTTTGACTTCTTCCACTGTTACCGTGGTTTCGCTCACCGCGCTTGCCGTCTCCGCCGCGCCAGAGGCAACTTGGGTCGTGGTCGCAAGGATTTCGGCTGAGGAAGTAGAGAGCTGGTCAATACTCTCGCGGAGCTGGCGGGAAATGGCACGGATGATCCCCAGGCTGACTAGCGTCAAGAGTACAAAAACAAGCGAAATACCGTAAACAATGACGTTAATCGTGGTGTTGGAACTCGCCTTCATCGCGTTACTGCGCCGCTCCAGTAACACCCCTTCCTCATTGCTCATCTCGGCGATTATCCCGCGGATATCATCCATCACCCGCTTTCCCCTGTCGGTACGTATCACCTTTGCCGCAGCATGGAATCCCTTGTCTCTGCGCAAATCTATCGTCTCCTTGAGTTCAGCAAGTTTAGCCGCGACCAGAGGCTCAAGAGCATCAATCCTCCGTTGTTGATTTGGGTTGTCTGCCGTCAACGCCCTGAGATTCTGAATGATTTGATTCACGGCCAAGATACCAGTCTGGTACGGCTCGAGATACCGGTCTTCTCCGATTATGATGTAGCCACGTTGGCCGGTCTCGGCATCCTTCAGAGTGGAAAGCGTTCTTTCAAGATTATCGAGTACCTGGTACGTGTGCGTTCTCAGCCGTGCAGCCTCGATGAGTCCGGTGGTGTTCTGGTAAGAGACCAAGCCGAGGATAACCAGCATAATTAACGCCAGTGCGTAGCCGCCAGCAATTTTTTTTCCGACAGACCATTTCATTTTTCTATCCCCTCTTTCCCGAAAACCCTTGCCTGACGCAGAACAATCGCATATCAACCGGCAAACCTGTGCCAATGGTCATCGGTGCAGCTTTCCATGTCGTTTCATTGAAACCCGCTAAACCTTGTACTGTGCCGCCAGTTTTTGCAGCTTCTGCCCCAGTTCATGCAGACTCTGTGCAGCAACCTCGGCCTGCCTGGTGTCGGCCACGTTCTGCACACTGGCCTGCTTGATGTTCTCCATCGCCAGCGCCACTTGATCCATGCCTACCATTTGTTGTTGGCTCGATGCCGCAATCTGGGTCGCCGACTGCGCCGCTTCGCTGATGCTGTCGGCCAGCAGGCGGATTGATTCTCCCGTTTCCGTGGTCTGTTTCACGCCGGCTTGCACCGCTTTGTTGCCTTGTTCGGTGGCCAGCACCGCAGCGCTGGTCGCCCGCTGAATGTCGCCAAGGATGGTGCGTACCTGGGCGGTCGCTTGTTTGGATTGTTCCGCCAGACTTTTGACTTCTTGTGCCACGACCGCAAAGCCTTTGCCCTGTTCGCCCGCTTTGTTCGCTTCGATCGCGGCGTTCACCGCGAGCAGGTTCGATTGCTCGGCCAGGTCGTTGACGGTGGCAATGATTTCGCCGATCGCCTGGCTTTGTTCGGATAGCCGCACAATGCTTTCGGCGATGGCTTCCATTTGTTCTTGAACGCGTTGCATGCCTTGCATGGTTTCTTCTACCGATTTGCGTCCGTTCTGGGATACTTGTGAGGCTTTCTGTGCGCTCTCGGAAACAGCACGCGCTTTCTGGCTCGCTACTTGGGCCGTCTGTTTGACTTCTTCCACTGTTACCGTGGTTTCGCTCACCGCGCTTGCCGTCTCCGCCGCGCCAGAGGCAACTTGGGTCGT
>Ga0137403_10001030_pt1 | contig 35345 bp, 30 predicted proteins | sample CZOMad2_1_16fung_FD_122057 | JGI IMG/M metagenome (GOLD analysis project Ga0137403, IMG submission 122057) | Vadose zone soil fungal communities from Angelo Coast Range Reserve, California, USA - CZOMad2_1_16fungal (Hybrid Assembly) | ecosystem: Environmental > Terrestrial > Soil > Vadose zone... | reverse complement strand
CGCGGTTACCAGTAAGGCTGCGGGTGGTAAGCAATAGGGCCGGGGCTATAGCCCGACCGTGAGGGAGGGCGTAAGTTTCAAGATCAACGAGCGACGAAGCAGAGACTGGAGCAGACCGGCCTCTGCTTTTTCTTTCCACCCTCCCTCACGGTCGGGCTGCTGCCCTATGTCCCCTGCTCCTGCTTGCCGTTGCACAGGGGCCGCGTGTAAAGTACGGCTATCCCCGCATTCTCCCCGTTTTGCCAAACTAGTCGGAGGTCAGTAACTGATGTCTAGCGAACGCGTAGACCCTGTTGAGGCCGCAAGGGCAGTTGAGTATCCGGACAGAGTAGGGTTCAAACCGGACAATCCGTATCTAGCAAATTTTCGCCCGTACATACCCGCGTCGGTTCTTTTGCCCGAATTAACGACTCTGCCGCTGATCATGGGCACGCTGCTCGGCATGGTCTTTGGCGCGTCTTCGCTCTACCTCGTCTTGAAAACTGGACTGACAGTCAGCGCCTCGATTCCGGTGGCCGTTATTTCCATTACATTGTTCCGAGCACTTTCGAAGATTGGCTTGAGGAACGCAACGATCCTTGAAAACAACATCGTGCAGACCGCTGGTTCAGCTGGTGAATCGATCGCGTTTGGAATTGGCGTGACCATGCCGGCGATCATGATTCTGGGCTTTGATCTTGAATTCACGCGCGTGATGCTGGTTGCAGTCCTCGGCGGATTGCTCGGAATCCTGATGATGATTCCGCTCCGCCGGGCGCTGATTGTCGCGCAGCATGGTTACTTGAAATATCCCGAAGGCACGGCCTGCGCCGAAGTTTTGAAAGCGGGCGCGTCAGATGAGTCACGCGCCGCCGCGCACGCGGAAGCAGGCGCGCCGGTTTCCGAGGTTCGCGCGCTGCCGATCTTCACCGGCCTGGGAATCGGGTTCATTTATAAAGTGGCAATGGATGGCTTCAAGAGCTGGAAAGACACGCCTGAAAAAATATTCGGTGGCGCCTTCAGTGGCGGCTCGATTGCTGCTGAAATCAATCCAGCTTTGTTGGGCGTTGGCTACATCATTGGTCCGCGCATCGCCTCGATCATGTGCGCGGGTGGCGTGCTGGCTTATCTGGTTCTGATTCCCGCGATCAAATTTTTCGGCAGCGGCATCGCGGGCGTAGTCCCGCCCGGCACTAAAGCTATCGGCGCTATGACTCCAAACGAGGTTCGCGGCGCTTACATTCTCTATATCGGAGCGGGGGCCGTTGCGGCCGGCGGCATCATCAGCCTGTTTCGATCTCTGCCGACGATTTGGAGCGGACTCAAAGGCGGCCTTGCGGACTTGCGCGGCGGTAAAAGCGCGCGAGCCGGAATGGTGCGAACAGACGAAGATCTCTCCATGAAGTTCGTTCTCGGCGGCATCTTCGTGCTGCTGGCGTTGATTATGATCTTTCCGCAACTGGGTTTGCAGTGGAACATCCTGGGCGCCATTTTGATCGTCGCGTTCGGATTTTTGTTCGTAACTGTCTCATCAAGACTAACGGGCGAAATAGGCTCGTCATCAAATCCGATTTCCGGAATGACCGTCGCGACGTTGCTGCTGACTTGCTTGATCTTTCTTCTTGTCGGTTGGACCGGACCGACTTATTACGTGACGGCGCTTTCGATCGGCGGCATCGTTTGCATCGCTGCGTCGAACGGCGGCACAACCTCGCAGGATCTGAAAACAGGATTTCTCGTCGGTTCAACTCCTAAGCATCAGCAGACGGCGATTCTTATCGGTGCGCTCGCGTCCGCGGTCGTGCTTGGCCCAATTCTTTTGAAATTGAATGATGCGGGCACTGTCTATGTGCCGGCAAGCGACTCGTCTATTGCTGCTGCTACAAATTTCCAGGTGGATGCCGCTCAATTAGGCGGACTGAAGGTGGAGCAGTTAGCTGGGCCGCAGGGTGCGACAGACAAAGCCAGCTATCACGTCTATTTCAAGAGCGACAGCGAAGGCAGTAACGCCGTCAAGTATCTGGTGGATGATAGTGGCAAGCCGAAATACATGGCCGACCCGGCTATCAACGGCACGCACAAAACGAGACCGGACGGGACGACCGTCACGAAGTTCGACGCTCCAAAAGCTGTGTTGATGAGCTATATCATCAAGGGCATCCTTAATCACAAGTTGCCCTGGACGCTGGTTTTGTTGGGCGTGATGATTGCTATTGTGCTGGAGATGTCAGGTATTCCGTCGCTCGCTTTTGCGGTTGGAGTCTACCTGCCGCTTTCTTCATCTAGCCCGATCTTTATTGGCGGTGCGGTTCGCTGGCTCGTTGATAAGTATGTTCGCAAGAAGTTCGCTCGGCACGATCTGAGCGAAGAGCAGTTGGTTGCTGAAGGCGATAAGAGTCCGGGCGTGCTGATGGCCTCCGGATACATCGCGGGAGGCGCGCTCGCCGGAATTATTTACGCTTTCCTGAATAGCATGCCGAGTCTGTCCAGCTTCAACGAACGCATTGAACGTTGGGCTGGTTCCAGTAATCCGTTCTTCCAGGGTCCATCGGAGAACCTGCTCGCGCTGATTCCGTTCGTTGTAATTACAATCCTTCTATACCTCGCCGGACGAGAAGTTATTCTCGCAGGCAAGAGCACAACCAAGAGCGGTTAGAGCGAACCTTTCCGCTTGAATTTGAATCCGAGGTGCCATGAAATTTCCTGAGGCGCGCTTGTAATTCTAACAATGAGCGCGCCTCGCATTTCGTCTTAGGTGAAGGATACCGGTCCATGTTTCATTTCAGGTTTAGCATGCGTGCTACGCTTTTATCCCTGGCGCTGTTCTACATAGCATTGTTCGGTGCCGACGCGGCTGCCGTCGCCCAGACGCCGCGCACGCCCTCAGACACCGTGCGCGAATTCTACAAAGCCATGCACGACCATCGTTTCAAGGAAGCGTGGGCGCTGACGATTTACAAGTCGGCTGTCGAAGGCCTGAACGCGGCAGAGATGGAAGATCTGCGGCCGGACTTTGAAGAGAAGGCCGCGGCGATTCCCGATCAGGTAGAAATCGCGGGCGAAACGATCAGCGGCGATATCGCGACGGTCTTCGTCAAGGTGCCCGTGAGCGAGAGCACGCCGCAGAACATTTCCCAACCGGTCACCTTAATCAAATCGGGCGGCGCCTGGATCATCGGCGACGAAGCCAACCAGGCAATCGTCAGGAAGGCGGGCCGCAGGTTCTTTCTGGATGCGCTGATCACGCAACACCACAGCGACATTGAAGAATTGCTGAAGCGCGTGATTGCCGTGCAGATTGTTTACAGTCAACAGCACGATGGATTCGGGGACCTGGCTGCGCTGATAAGCGCCGGCCTGGTTCCGAAAGCCGCGGGTGATCCCAAAGAGCTCGGCTACAACTTCCGCGTCACAGCGGGGAAGGACGGCAAGACTTACCTGGCCGGCGCCGAGCCCACGCGCTACGGTCACACCGGCAAGCTTTCGTATTGGATGGATCAGACCGGCACCATCAAGAGTGTCGACAACGGTGGAAAGCCCATGACTGGGAAGTAATCGCACTGGAACACTGAGCGTTCAACGTAATCCCGCCTCCCCCGGTCGAAATGCAACCTCGGAACTTTCGCTTGAACCATAATGGGCTGGAGATATTTATTGCTCCGTTCGGTCCCACGCGTTAGAATAACAAGCGGACGCCACCGGCGTTCACTCTTGCCCATCCCCTCTCTAACCGATCCAGTCTTCTTCGCCGCAACTTCCGATCGAAAGAGGTGGCAACTATGCCAGAGCTAATCCGTTCAGTAGTCTCCCGGATGCGCATCTATGTTAAGGATCGACGGCGGACGCCGCGCCTCCGTGTGCGACTGTTGTTCTCGGTCTCGGTTTGCCGCCGGCCCCACGGCAACGGCCTGCGTGATCGCGAGCGCGTCATCAAGGGACACACTCGCGATATCAGCATCGATGGGCTGGGGCTGAATGTGCCCCGGATGCAACTTGACGGGCATCATCTCGCCGGCGAAGGAAGTGAGTTGGAGTTGAGACTCGAATTGCCCGGAGGGCCGGTTTTGATGCGCGTGGTTCCCAGGCGTTATGAACACCTGGATGAGCCGGAACTCGGGTGCAATTGTCTAATCGGAGTTCAAATCACAAACCTCGCCGAGGAAGATCGGCAGCGCTATATGAGTTTTGTGGCGCAAGGACTCGAGGGAAAGTTCTGACCTTTTGGCTCGTGAGCCCGCCAGCTTCGACGAAAAAGCAGCCACAGATACTCACGGATAAAACTGATCTGAAAACGATCGGCATCTATCCGTGTAAATCTGTGGCTGCTTATTTAAATACGAGCGAACCGAAAACCTGCGGGACGTGAAAGGCGGCTTCCTGGGTTCGGGTAGGTTGCCAGGCAAGATAACCCCGGCCGGGATCTGTGCCGATACAACGAAACAGATTGACGCGCCAGCGTTCACCTTTTTGCGGCTCGTGAATCCAATGGTTCCAGGGAATGCGCATCGCGATAGTTATTCGATCCCGCTCGACATGCGACGCCGTGGTCATGTGTGAATTAAACTCCCAATCCGATTCTCGCTTTTGCGCCGTCCAGTGAATCGCCACATCCAGCCATTCGCCTGTGGGCGCGGCTTCAAATTCGAAATATCTCTCGACGACGTTTGCATCGGGGGCAATGAAGATCTCGCACACGTCGCGATCCCAGAGGCCCATTGTCTTTTTCGCGGTTTGTGGAGTTTTGCTGACAATCAAAGATTCCTGCTGTTGCCCGACGAAGCGGATGTGTAGCGCTTTGCTCGACCACAGAATTCTGGCGTCGCAATGGCGGGACGCGGGCGCAGGAGCAGCCGACCAGTAGCGATCAATCGTGACCGGATGCGCCTTGTCCCATTCAGCGCTCTTCAGATCGTTGACCGGCAGATCAGTCGCGATGTAGCGGGCCTGGATGATTTGTTTCTCGTCTGACATTCCGTTGTTTTACGTGCCAGCGGCACGAGATGTTTATAGCCCCGGGTTAGCTTTTGATTCATCAGCCCATTTATGGGCGAGACTAAGGACATTGCGCTCCCAACGGAGCTGGACTGTAATTGGTCTAAGAACCTCTGAACGAGTTAATTCGGAACTACGTTGCCGGTCCGGAGGAAACCGAGCGCGCGAAGCGTGCGATAGCCCAAAACCTGCGATTTGTTCGACGAAACGGCTGTCGCCCACTTCGCGGGCTCTACCCTTTGCACTCCGACGATCCTGGAGTTCCGCTTCGCTCCACCCCAGGCTTTATGCTTTCGCCGCGCTTCGCGGGCTCGTCAAAAGTTTTCAATACCTCGGTCAGAGCTTTCCTTTATTCGTCCTATGAACATTTCGTCGCTAACGGGACTCTGTTTCATTCGCTAAATTGCACCCGCGGCGCCGGGAGCCGATAGGTTAGCTGTTCTTCCTCTTCTTCTTCTTTGGCCGGCGTCAACCGCGAAGGATCAGCATACTGCAACTTGTACAGCCGCCAGTACAGCCCCTGCAAGCCGAGCAGGTCCTGATGCGTGCCCTGCTCGCGAATTTCGCCGTGGTGCATCACGATGATTTTGTCCGCGCGCTGAATCGTCGACAGGCGATGCGCGACCACCAGCGACGTGCGATTGCGCATTACCCGGTCGATTGCCTGTTGAATGAACTGCTCGGTTTCCGTGTCGATCGAGCTGGTCGCTTCATCCAGGATCAGCAGAGCCGGATCGAAGGCCAGCGCGCGCGCAAACGAAATCAACTGTTTCTGGCCAACCGATAATCCGGCGCCGCGCTCGCGCACTTCCGACTTGTAATCATGCGGCAGGCGGCCGATGAAATTATCGGCGCAGACTTCGGTGGCGGCCCAGCGAATACGCTCGTCGGTAATGTCTTCTCGGCCCAGTCGGATGTTGCTTTCAACCGTGCCGGTAAAAAGAAAAATGTCCTGTAAGACGACCGCGAAGTTTTCTCTTAGCGACTGCAACTCCCAATCGCGCACGTCCACGCCATCCAGGAGGATGCGGCCTTTCTGGACGTCATAGAAGCGCATCAAAAGGTTCGTGATCGTGGTCTTGCCTGAGCCGGTATGCCCGACCAGCGCCACGGATTGCCCGGGCGATACCAGAAACGAAACATCTTTCAAGACCCAGTCGTCGTCTTTGTAAGCGAACCAGACATTTTCAAATTCGATGCGGCCTTCAGCGCGACCCTGCTTGAGCGGCACGGCCGGCGTCGTGATCAGAATCGGTAGATCGAGCGCCTTGAAAATTCGATGTGAAGCCACGACCGCGCCTTGCAGCACGTTGTACTTGTCGGAAATGTCGCGGATCGGCTGAAACAGAAATCCGGAGTACTGAATGAACGCAACCAGCGCGCCCAGACTCAACGCGTGACTCATGACGCGATAACCGCCGTACCAGATAATCAGCGCGATGCCCACCGCGCCGATGAAGTCGACGAGCGGAAAAAAGACCGCATAGTAGAAGATCGTTTCGATGTTCGCATTGCGATGCTGGTCGTTGATCTCGGCAAACCGGGCCAGTGATTTCGCCTCGGCGTTGAAAATCTGCACGGTCTGCGCGCCTGAGAAGTGCTCCTGCAGGAACGCGTAGATCCGGGCCACGCGGGTGCGGACCATGTCATAGCCGCGGCGTGCGCCCTTGCGAAACCACGTCGTCGCGGCGAAGAGCATCGGCACGGTCAACAACGTGACCAGCGTCAGACGCACGTCCATCCAGACCATCACGCCAACGATGCCCGCGATCATCACCAGGTCGCCGAGCAGATCAGTGACACCAGAAGTGAAGAGTTCGTTCAGCGCATCTACGTCGGCGGTCAGCCGCGTCATGATGCGGCCCACCGGATTGCGATCGTAATAAGCGACTTCCTGATGCTGGAGCTTGTCATATATCTCACGCCGCAAGTCGAACATGACGTACTGGCCAATAGTGTTCAGCAGCACTACCTGAAAATATGAGAAAACAAAACGCAGGAACTGGGCGCCCAGGTAAACCAGCGCAAACAAAGTGATGCCCTGGATTTGGCGCGGGAGAATGTACCAATCGATGGCGTACTGAGTGAACTTAGGTTGCAAGATGCCCAGCAGGTTCAGCATCAATGTAAGAACCAGCGCTGGAATCAGCAGCCGCGTGTACGGTCTTAGATAGCGCAACAGCCGCCGCGCGATCTGAAAGTCGTACGTCTTGCCGATGGCTTCTTCTTCGTGAAATTGTTTGACGGCTGCGGACATCGTCTAAATCTCAAATCTCAGAACAGTTTCAAATCTCAAATCTCAGATCTCAAATTTCAAATCGCTTTCTCAGAGCTGCTTGTACGAAGACGCATTCACCAGGTTTTGCTTTTGCGGAAAGTGAAGCATCAGTCCCAAACCCGCGATTATGAAAGCAAAATAGTAATACTTCGTCCCAGTCAGGAAATGGTTCATCAGCCCGAACAGCGCCGAACTCTCGCACAGGGCAAAGGACAACACATAGCCGCTCTGGACCAAATCGAGCCGTTGCAGCTCAACAGACTTACTGAGCATTCTTTGCTTGAGCAGAAACGACAAAGCGACCGGCACGAGCCCGACGCTGTTGAGCGCGAGAGTTAAATTTCGATTCTCGGCCGCGACTACCGGCGACATGTAAATTAGAACCAGAAACAGCAACACAGACATGCAGATGGCAAACCAAAGGATCAGGAGTGTGCGGTATCGCGCGTCAAGGTCGGGTTGATCTGTGCCATTTGGGGTCATCTTGAATCTCCTCTTCATCACGTCGCGGCTTCCAGTTCTTCTTCCAGCAACTGCCGCTCGTAAAGGTCCTTGTATTCGCCGCCACGGACCAGCAATTCTTCGTGGGTGCCACGCTCAATGATGCGGCCTTCGTCCAGCACGCAAATAAGATCGGCGTGTCGTACGGTCGAGATGCGGTGCGAGACGATGATGCTGGTTCGTTCGCGCATGACGCCGCGCAACTGAGTCAGGATCTTTTCTTCCGTGTAAGTATCGACCGACGACAAAGCATCATCGAGAATCAGAATCTTTGGCGCCCGCAGCACCGCGCGCGCGATCGCGGTCCGCTGTTTCTGTCCGCCGGACAGGGTAATGCCCCGTTCACCGACCAGCGTGTCAAAGCCGTCCGGGAATTCGCGCACATCGTTGTTTAGTCCGGCGATGCCCGCGGCCCGCTCGATCTCTTCGCGTCCGGCCTGTGACACTCCGAAAGCAATATTCCGATCAAGCCCGTCGCTAAACAGAAACGTCTCTTGCGGCACATAGCCGATCGACTCGCGCAGTTGGGCCAACGGATAGTCGGCGACCGAAACTCCATCAACGAACAGGCTGTCCGGTTCGGCTTCCAACACGCGCGGAATCAAATTCACCAGCGTCGATTTGCCACTGCCGGTGCGGCCCACGAAAGCAATCGTCTGGCCCGCTTCAATCGTCAGGTTAATATCCCGCAGGATCGGTTCGCTCGTCGGATGATAACGGAAAGTCAGTTGGCGAAATTCGATGCGGCCGGTGATTGGCGATTGCGGCCTGACGGCCGGTGAATCAGCAATTGTAGGCTCGATCGTCATGATCGTCTGCATCCGTTTCCAACTGGCGGTGCCGCGTTGATAGAGGTTGACGACATAGCCGATTGCGATCAGCGGCCAGATCAGTCGCAGCAGGTACATGTTGAATTCGGTGAACTGGCCGACACTGATTTCGCCGCGCACGGCCAGCGGCACGCCGGCCCAAACGATCAGCACGAACCCGACTCCGATTAGAAACGTCATCAGCGGCCTCATCAGGGCGTCGATGCGCACCAGGCTGAGGTTCTTTTGCGCGTACTCCCGGTTCAAACGGTTGAAGGCGGCTATCTCGGCGCCCTCCTGCGCATAGGCCCGCACCACCCGGACGCCGGTGAAATTCTCTTGCGCTCGGGCCGTGATTTGGGCAAAGAAATCCTGGATCTTCTCGAATCGCGTATGCACCTGCTGGCCAAAGATCTTTACCGTCAGTGAAACCAACGGCATGGTGGTGAACAGCAGCAGCGTCAGCTTCCAATTGATCTTAAACAGCAGCGGCAGCAGGACGATCACGACGAACACGGTTTGCAACGAGTACATGATCATCGGGCCGCAAAGTTGCCGCACGGCGCCGAGATCATTTGTCGCGCGGGCCATCAGATCGCCCGTCCGATGCTCCTGGAAAAATGACAGCGGCTGATCGACCAGGTGGGCATAAAAATCCTGGCGCAAGTCGTATTCGATATGACGAGAAATGCGATTGATAATGCTGCGTTGGAGGAAAAGAAAAAGCCCGCTCATCGCACTCAGGCCCAGGACCTTGAGCGCGGCTACGGTCAGCTTTGTCCAGCTTACCTCAGCCCAATTCGCATCGATGGCCCGGCCGACGACCAGCGGAATGCTGATATTGAAGATAACGCCCGCCAGGATGCAGGAGATGGCGATGGCCAGCGAGAGCCGGTACGGCCCAAAATAACGAACTAGTTTGCGCAGATCATCCATGAAGCAGACACAGAAAGCTTCGGCCTTCTAATCAATCAAGCCCGTCAGTCCGAAAGCTTGAGTTTAGCAGGAATCGTTATGAAGTTCTGAATCCGCGGAATGTCAGGTGAGTTCGTGTTTAGAGTTCAAGCTTTAGCTTGTGCCGTGATCAGCAACCTAAAGGTTGAACTCTGAACCGGTTCTGAAGCGGGCGGGATTTACATGTTCGACTCGATGCCTTCACCGAATGGGTCATTGGCAGGCGGGATCAAGTCCGTATCGCCATTGACTGCTTCGAACACACAAACGCGATTCCGTCCGGTGCGTTTCGCGCTGTAGAGCGCGGCGTCGGCGGTCAGCACCAGCTCTGTTCGCGAAGCACCGTGTGATGGAAAAGTCGCGATGCCCATCGAGGCAGTGAGATTTCCGAATCCGGGTATTTCAATCTTCGCGATGCTCGCGCGCAGGCGTTCGGCCACGATCATCGCGCCATCCGCGTAAGCCTGTGGCAGAATCAGGGCAAACTCGTCACCGCCAAAGCGGGCCGCCGAATCAACTCCGCGCAGTTCCTGCTTGAAACAGTCCGCTAACTTCCGCAGTGCCGCGTCACCTGCGTCGTGACCCGCCGAATCGTTCAACTGCTTGAATCGATCGAGATCGAGCATGATTAGAGACAATGGTTGGTGCTGCCGCCTGGCCATCATCATCTCGCGATCGAGCTGCATCTCGAACGAGCGGCGGTTATAGCAGCCGGTCAACGCGTCGGTCAGGGCCTGCTGCTGAATTTGCGCGAACAAGCGGGCGTGATTCACGGCTGCGGCCACCTGATTGGCGACCGTGCGCAATAAAAGAATTTCGTTTTCGCCCCAGACGCGCGACCGATCCGCGGCCGTGATTTGCAAGACACCGATTAATCGCTCCTGGAAGATCATCGGCACAGAGGCGTTGGGAAGGTAAGTCTCGACCGCGTTAGCCTCGTCGTCAGCATCTCGAATGACAGTGTCCGGATGTTCACCGAACTGCGAGCAATACAGCCTAAGATCGTCGGCGATCTTTCCCTCGGTCGACCTTCCGCGCTCTGACGATTCCACAAAATAAAAGTAATTCAAAGCCTGCTCGGACGTCTCTGTTTCAACCCGCAACGCACAGCTTCCGACGTTGAGTGCGGCGCCGACTTCGTCCACGGTCTTTTGCAGGATGACTCCCAACTCCAATGATTCGCGAATTGCGGTGGCGATGCGGTTGACGGCAATCTCGCGGCTGGCCTGCTCCTGAAGCAGGTGCGCCAGCTTAGTCGTCACGCTCAGCGTAAGTTGCAGCGAGGCAGCCTTGGGCATCGAAGTGCGCACGGCTGATTCGAACTCCGCTGCGTGATAAGGATGCTCAGCCCCTACGCGCGCCATCAGATACTCGAGCGCCGAGTAAACAACGTCGGGCTCAAAGGTCCAAAAGACTTCATCCCCACCGAGGCGGTCTCGATCAGACGTGTTGCTGACGGTTGCCAGCAAGGCGGAAAAGCGCGCATCGGCGATGATCAGAAAGTGTTCGTTGACCTGGTTGGTCTTGGACTGCGGCAGGATCACTGGCGCGATTACCGACTTTGCGCCGACACCGGTGACGAGTTCATTGAGCGCGTCTGCCTGATCGACGAAAAAGAAAGTACGCCGCCCTCCGCGAGCGAGATCGCGCACGCGACCCTTCTCTCGCGCCGGCCGCTTCGCTGAGAGTGGCAGGCTCTCAATAATCAGTGCATTGAGATTGTTTTCCAGCACCACATCCTCAAAGTAGCGATGCAACTGGACAATCGTCGAATGGGCACAACGAACCGGCTTAAGCTGGCGCGCGTGTTGTGTCAGAAGGACGTCGTAAAGTGAATGCATTTGATGACCTGTCGGGGAGGTGGGCGAGAGAGGCTTCAAAGCAGCTGAGCCAACGATATTCTTGCATTTTCAACGCTGTTTGTCTATGAAAATTCCACTAAGATTTGCTGAGGTTTCAAGCGTTTTGCTGGAGTTTTATGTAACTTGTCACCGCGGTGGCTACCAGGATCTGCTGGTCATTGGTGACTTCGACGGAAAGGACGAACAAACGACGCCCGCCGCGGACAATCCGCGCCCGGGCCGTCAGGCGGCCCGAGCTTACCGGTCGCAAGTAATGAATCGTCAGGTCGGTAGTCGTAACCCGTTCGCTGATTTCGATTTGACTGAGGACGGCGAACGCAGCGGCGGTATCGATCAGCGAAGCTACTGCGCCACCATGAACCACGCCCTGGTTCTGCTTCAACTCGTCACGGACTACGAGATGAATGCTGGCGTCGCCCGGGCTTATCTCGCCCAGCTCCAGGCCCAGTAACTTCGCATACGGAACCGAGGCGAATGCGGTGCGGGCCCGTGCAACGCGGGCGGGATCCAATTCATTTTCGCTCATGAGCGGTAGCTGGAATCCGTCGGTTCAACGATGACCGCGGTGCCGTAAGCAATCACTTCGGTAACTCCGGTCGAGATTTCAGTCGTGTCATAACGCATGCCGATGATCGCGTTAGCCCCGAGCTCCGAAGCGTGCTGGATCATGATCTCGAACGCATCCCGTCTGGTTTCTTCGCACATATTTGTCCAGAGAGTTATGTTCCCGCCCACCAGCGTCTGAAATGACGCGCCGATCGTGGCAAAGACATTGCGCGAGCGCACCACGATGCCGCGCACCACTCCGAGGTTTTGCGCGGTGCGAAAGTTGGGCAGCTCAAATGCAGTGGTCGCCATTTGATGTGAGACTGAATAGCGGCGCGGACTAACTTCGTATGGGGCGCGCTGGTTCTGGGGATCAATGTTCATATCGGTGTTCCTTCCGGTGTCAGAAGCCCGGCCGTTAGGGAGGGCCATCAACGAAACGTGTCTCCCTGACGGTCGGGCTTCCGGACAGGTTGTCGATTATCGTCGATATAACGCGGCGCGGGCTTTCGCGGTTTCCGTCTTCCCGATCTTTTTTGCCGCCGGATGCCAGATAAAGGTTTCGAGATCACACTTGCCGCCGCTCGTAAACTTTACGCCTTCAGTTTCCAGTATTCTTTGTTGCTTGTCGGCGGGCAAGACCACGCCACCCGTTGAGCAACGACCTTGTGAGTTGATTACGCGATGCCACGGCGTTTTGTTTTCGTCGGCGCCATGCATGACGAAACCGACGGTTCGCGGCGTGTAGCCCTGGCCCAGGATGACGGCAATCTGTCCATAAGTCATCACCCGGCCGCGCGGAATTTTACGAACCAGTTTATAGACGCGCTCGCGATATTTGGGATCGGGCTCCTTCATATATGACCAATAGGTCAGATCGGTCCTATTTCTCTCATTCGCTTCAGAGTTCTCAAGACCGCTCGCGCCGGCGAGCCATCACCCGCGCCTTCGGCAATCTTCAACGGCAAACAAATCAATTCGTAATCGCCGGCGTCGACCTCGCTGAGGTTCAGTCCCTCAACTATGACTATGTTGTTCGAGAGCAAAGCCAGGTGCGTGCGATGATGGCCGGAATGAAACTTTTCAATTGAAAGATAATCAATGCCCACCAGTTTCACACCGAGATTGACCAGCTTCTCGGCCGCCTCAGGCGCCAGATGGGCAAAGTCTTTCCGAAAGCTTTCGCCGCTCCAAAACGCAGAATTCCGCGTGTGAAACAAAACGCGCTCGATGCGGGCGAGATCGCATTTGGCCAAAAAGTCCAAATCGATTTCCGCTACCTCATCTGGCACGCGGATCACTCGCGCCGGGCCAATCAGCGTTTCCAGTGACAGCGCGTCGATCTTGCGCGCGCCCTCGATAAAATGGGCAGGTGCATCTACGTGCGTGCCGGTGTGGGCGCCGAAATGCAGGGATGAAACATTTGCCGAATCGCCTTTGGCCAGGGCCGACCAGGCTTTGATTTCGACACCGGGATCACCTTCGTAAACCGGCATTCCGGATCGAATGGGAACTGTAATGTCGTAAATTGGCATGATTGCTTTCGTTGCTGATTGCCGACAAATATAAACGTAAAGTGAGTCAGGGCCAAAGGGAACCAGAAGAGTAAACGACTTATTGTGAGGACTTCTATCGCCCGCTAAAGCGGGCTTCACGATCCAAACGCGACTTGATCCCCGGGCTTACACCCGGGGCTGCTATCTGTCGCGCCTTCGGCGCTCATCGAATGTGCGCTAGGATTTGTCCTCCATGGACCAGAACCGTCAGCAGCCATTACCGCGCATCGCCGCGTCGAGCTACCTAAACACCGCCCCGCTGATTTGGAGTTTTACTCACGGTTCACAACGCGATGCGGTTCAGCTTTTCACCGACAAAGCGCCGGCGCGTTGTGCCGAGATGCTGGGGAACGGCGAAGTCGATGCTGCCCTGGTTCCGGTCATCGAGTATCAACGCATTCCCGACGTCGTCATTGTTCCGGACGTTTGTGTCGGCTCGCGTTCCGCCGTGCGCAGCGTGGTCATCGCCAGTAAGCAAAACAATCTGAAGAAGGTTAAGCGCGTCTCACTCGATGATTCATCACGCACATCAGTGGCGCTGGTGAAGATTATTTTTCGCGAGTTCCTGGGATTTGAGCCCGAGTGGCAAACGTCACCACCTGATCTGAGATCCATGCTTGAACATAACGACGCTGCTCTGGTCATCGGCGATCCAGCAATGAAGATTCCACGAGAGAAATTCCGGGTCTTTGATTTAGCGACGCTGTGGCATGACTTTACCGGGCTTGGCTTTGTGTTTGCGATGTGGATGACCAGCGCAAAGTCTGCGGAGAGAGTTCGGACTATTGATTTCAAGGCCGCGCGCGATGAAGGACTCGCTAATCTGAACGACATTGCCGCGCGCAACTCCGATCAAACTGTATCGGCTGAAGAGATCAGGGAGTATCTGACTCAGAACATCGCGTTTCAGATGGATGAAGACATGTTGAAGGGTTTGGAACTCTATTTTGAATTAGCGGAAAAGCACGAGCTAACCGAACAGATTAAGCCGCTGGAGTTCATCGGCTATTCTTGATCTGGCCTAACCGGGATCGCTACTTTGCGGAGTGACCGCTTTGACTTGTTCGCGGCCCGAACCGGGGCCAGCTTGTCCTGAACATCGCGCAGTTTTGAAGCGATAGCCAGCTTCTCCGAAATCGAGCGCTTGGCTTCGTTCTTCCGATGGGCCTCTTTGCGCTTATAGAGTTCGCTCACGTCTGGGTATTTCTTCATGATAGAAAACGCTCCTGGAATTCTTTCCATTTGCCATTCAGGCCATGTCGCAGCAGGACGTCGTTCAGTCTCTCGGAGTTGACGGCGTCCTGCGACAAGAACATTTGAATCCGGGCGAAATCCTTTAATCTTCCAAGCGTCAACATCATTGCCACCAAATGCTCTGGCTGAACGACTCTGACTATTACGCCATCCAGATTTTGACCCTGGGCATTGAGATAGGCTTCGCTCTCAAGAGGATTACTGACTGGAAGAAATTGGACCGGCCAGCTTTCAATTACGATCCCCTCTCCACGAATCTCGCTGTATCCGTGAGAGCTCAAGTATTTCCAGCCCGGCAATTCGGCTATCAGTTTCCCTTCGGTTTCGGGAACGACAACCAGTACGTCTATGTCATGTGTGGAGAACGGCTCGACATAAAACATCGCGCCCACGGCTCCAGCTAACGCGTAGTTTTCAATCGCGCCGTCCGCAACCATTTGATTCAGCACTGCGAACGTTTCCTTCATCGCGCTTACTACTTCGCCATCAACTCCTCGATCTCTTTCGGATCCTTCGGCACTTTGTTAGTCAGCACGCGCGCGCCCTTCTCAGTCACCAGCACGTCATCTTCGATCCGCACACCGATGCCGAGATATTTTGCAGGCACGTCCTGGTTGAATCCTTCGGGAATGCGATCTGTGTCAGGAGAAATGTACAGCCCCGGTTCGATCGTCATGACCATGCCGACTTCGGCCGGCCTCGATTCGCCGTTGAAGTAGTAGCGTCCCGCGTCGTGCACGTCGATGCCCAGATAATGACCGAGGTTGTGCATGTAGAACTGCATGTACTTCTTTTCTTCGATCAGTTTCTTTGGATCGCCCTTCAGCAGACCCAGACGCACCATTCCTTCAGTCAACATTTCGACCGAGTGAGTTTTCAGATCCTCGAGCCGCACACCGGGACGGACCATGTCGATGCAGGACATCTGAGTCTCTAACACGAGGTCATAAATATCGCGCTGGGCCTGGGTGAACTTTCCGTTGATCGGAAACGTGCGCGTGATGTCGGAAGCGTAACCCTTGTATTCAGCGCCCGCATCGACCAGTAGCAAGTCGCCGTCTTTAAGCGTGCCCATGTTGGTGATGTAGTGCAGCACCGTGGCGTTTGCGCCTGAGCCGATGATGGAAGTGTAAGACGGCCCGGCTGAGCCATGACGGCGAAAGACGGCTTCGATGAGCGCTTCAACTTCGTATTCTTTCATGCCGTCGCGCACGGCCTTCATTGCTTCAACATGCGCTTCGGCGGCGATGTCGGCCGCGCGTTGCATGATCTCAACTTCGGCGTCGCTCTTGAGCACGCGCATCTCATGAATGATCGTGGTGGGATCGATGATTTTTGCGGGGGGCTCGAGCGGTTTGCGATTGGTCTCGCGCATCAGCGCGAGTTGCCGGATGATCTTCGTATCGATCTCAGGACTGCCGTTGCCAAACGCGTAATAGAGACTCGCCGGCCCGTCGAGAATCGCAGCCAGCTTTTCGTCAAACTCTGCCACCGGGAAAGCTTCGTCGGCCTTGTAGTCGCGCACCGCGCCTTCGACGCCCGCTCGATAACCGTCCCAGATTTCGCGCTCAAGATCGCGCGGCCGCACGAACAACGTGAACTTGTTTTCGCTCGAGGGAGCAATGACGGCGATCGCGTCGGGCTCTTCGAACCCGGTCAGGTAAAAGAAGTCAGAGTTTTGGCGATAGCGATAATTCGTATCGTGCGAGCGCACGGCCTCGCGGGCGGCGGGAATGATGGCAACGGAATTAGGGTCCATGCGGCGCATGAACTCGCTGAGCTGCGGTTTGAGCATTTCGGTCTCCTCTATGCTTTCAACTTGGAGGCCGTATTGTAGCTGACACTGAGTACGCAGCGGAAACCGGATTGAAGTCTTCACTCCGTTAGGAGTGAAATGTTTATAGATCCGGGGCATGCACTTTTGACTGGCTCCGTTCGAAGGAGCGGAAGACAACCAGACCTTCACCACTCGCGAATCATTCCGCTCCTTCGAACGGGGCCCGAGGGAGAGGTTGCGCGGTCTATAAACATCTCACCCCTTACTAGGGGGTGAAACCCGTTCTCTATGACTTAACGTTGATGTGGTCCTTCCAAGCCTTACTCAAGGAACCAGAAGTTAGACTCATGCTCGCGGAGGGACGCGGAGGATTCTCCTTTCATTGCGATTGTTTCTGGGTGATAATCGCCGTGATGGCCCAAACCATGCCCGCTAAATCCCCCGGAGCAGAAATCGTCTCACGCAATCCCGCCACCGGTGAAGAGATTGGGCGCGCGCCGTTGACTATGCCGGAAGAGGTGGCTCGGGCCGTCGGACGAGCCCGCGAGGCGCAACGAAACTGGGGCGAACAGTCTCTCTCGCAACGCGGTCGCCTGATCATGAAGGCGCGCAAAATAATCTTGCAGGAGATGGAAGAGATCGCTCTGCTGATCTCGCGTGAAACCGGTAAGCCCGTCACCGAAGCTTTCTCGATGGAGCTATCGACCAGCCTTGATCTGATGCAGTTCTTCGCGCGTAAGGCGGCGAGGATGTTGAGCCCGCGCCGAATCAGCGTCGGTCAATACGCGTTGATGGGCCGGTCGTCGTATGAGATTTACAAACCGCTTGGCGTTATCGGCATCATTTCGCCCTGGAACTTTCCCTGGGCCACGCCGCTGGACGAGATAGTCATGGCCCTTATGGCCGGCAACACGGTCGTGCTCAAGCCGAGCGAACTGACGCCGCTGACCGGACTCAAAATCAAGGACGTTTTCAAACGCGCTGGGTTAGCCGATGGCGTGTTGGAGGTAGTGACCGGCGACGGCTCGACCGGTGCGGCGCTGGTCGGCTCGGGCGTCGATAAGATTATGTTCACCGGCAGCGTGGCGACCGGTCGGCGCGTGGCCGAAGCCGCGGCGAAATATCTGATACCGGTCGTGCTGGAACTGGGCGGCAAAGATCCGATGATCGTGCTGGATGACGCAAACATTCCCAACGCGGCGCGTGGGGCTATCTGGGGCGCGTTTGCGAACGCGGGCCAGTGCTGCGCCGCAGTCGAACGCTGCTATGTCCATGAAAGCATCGCCGAGGCGTTTATCGCCGAGGTAGTGAAGGAAACAAAACGTCTAAACCTTGGCATCGGCTCTGACAACACCGCCGACATCGGGCCCATGACGAGCGAGCGCCAACTGCTCGTGGTGCAAAGACACGTAGATGAAGCTCTTGATAAGGGCGCGACTGCGCTTACCGGCGGCGATCGAATCGCGGATTCTGTCGCGCCTTTCTTTCCGCCGACGATCCTCGTCAATGTGAGTCATGAAATGGACGTGATGCGCGAGGAAACGTTTGGCCCGGTGCTGCCAATCATGACCTTCAAGACTGACGCAGAGGCTCTTCGGTTGGCTAACGATAGCATTTATGGTCTGACCGCGAGCGTCTGGACCGGCAATGTCGCGCGCGGCCGTCGTCTGGCTGAGCGCATTGATGCCGGCACGGTGACTGTCAATGAAGTTCTTTACACGCACGGCATCGCGTCGACTCCCTGGGGTGGCGTCAAGCAAAGCGGCCTGGGCCGCACGCACGGGCGCGCGGGACTGCTTGAACTCGTAAGCCCGCGGCATATACACGTAAACCGCGCCTCGTTCATTCCCGATCTCTGGTGGTTCAGATACACCCCGGATGCGGGCCAACTATTTCGGGGTTTTGCGCGGAGACTCGCCTCGGGTTCGCTCTTCCAAACGATGCTTTTGCTGCCGCAAATGATTCGCCGCCTTACGGAACGGCGCGACCTCTAAGCTCGGTCTCTGCACTCTCTCTCGGCCCTTTGCCAAGGGAACGACTGAACCTCAAACCGACCCACAAGCCAGTCCAGAATTATTACGAAGCTCTGAGTCAGCCCGATACTCTCTGGTCTCTCACGAGGGAGCCGTTCGGTCGGCTTTTCAAAATTCTGCTTGAGCAATTCGCCCGCAGTTTGGTTAAGCACGTTCTTGAATGAAAACGTTGCTTAGAAAAGAACTCAATCATACGAGACCCGCAAGCTGTCGTTGACCACGCGTCGTACAGCTTGTGCTAGGATGGTTCCGGTCTCCTCTTTCGCTCATCCCCCTGACACTTGAAAACCATTTTAGATGGAGGGAAGTTGTGACCAATACATTGAAAATAATCGCGAGATTAGGGCTGGTGATTGTGTTTATCGCTGGGTTCCAGGTGATGGCCTCAGCGCAGGGCCGGGGTCGAGGTGCGGGGGCTGGTCCGCCTGCGGGTAGGCCGTCCGGCGGCCCGCCAAGTGGCGTGGGCGTAGATAGAGGTATCAATACTTCTTCGGATAGGTCCGCGGGACGCGCCGATTCGGGTCGCAGCACGGCGTCGGATCGCTCAAATGGCCGCTCAGACGCAGGACTCGATCGCGCACGTTTGCAGAAGCAGAATTCGCAACAAGCAGATAGAGACCTTCGCGACCATCCAGGATTGGCAGCGAGTCTGCACACGACGGCGAATAATTTGCGAAGTGGATATCAAGCTGCATTGGCGGCGAATCCGAATCTCAAGTTCGGCCAGTACGTAGCAGCAACGCGGCTCGCGGCAAATCTGGGCGCGAGGAATTCGAACATCACAACCAACGCTATCCTGGCTGGGCTCGCCTCAGGCGAGAGCATTGGTCAGACGCTTCAAGACCTCGGGCTGAGTAAGCAGCAGGCAAAGGATGCCCAAAAGCGGGCCGATCGAGAAATAAAGGACGCAAAGCGCCACTGAGAATACGCGCTGAACGCCAGACAGGAAGAGCGGCCCGACGAAAAGTCCGGTCGCTCTTTCACTTTTTGTAGTTGAGCCGTTCGGATTATCGCTGCGCGGAGATGGCTTCCTTGTTCAATTGCGCAGTGTCGTATGAAGAGTGGCGACAGCCACTCGCGCAGTAGTAGCCACGACGAAGGAGATGGCGGGCCGTGAAAACAATCGCTGGTCCTTCACGATAATAGTCTTCACCCTCAACGAGCGTTGGTGGTGCTGTCATGACACCGTTCGCTTGAGGTGGAAATGTCCGCACCCGCTCGATTTTGCTTGAAGATAAACTACGGCCAGCAGAAGATTTACTTGTGTTAGCTGAGGATAGTGTTTATAATCTCGCCCTCGCCCCAGGTAACGGCGTCGTTTGGTAAATGAATCATAGGTATCTTAATCAACTAGCCTTGGGTTCTTGTGTCATCACAGGTTACACCTACAGAATGGAGTTTGATCGAGTTACCTAATCCTCGCTCACTTGACCGAGTTACAAATGGAGGGAAATATGAAGAAAGTTTTTGCGTTATTTTTCATGACCGTTCTGGGGGCCGCTGCGCTCCTACCTGTGCTGGTGAAAGGCCAGGGCCAATCTCAGAATGCGCCTCAGCCTGAAGTACAACAGGCAATTCATCACGATGTGTCGCCCCCGCTGCGAGATATCGCGGGTACACCAGGTGCGGAAGGCAGACGCGAGAAACCTTTGCGGTTAGTACCCCTCGGACCCTCCCAACATCAGGAAGATCCAGTGGTACAGGGAAATGTTAACCCACTCGTCGCCACAACATCGGGTTTGAACTTTGCCGGCGTGGGTAACGGCGATTATGGTTTCACGCCCAACGCGGCGCCGCCCGACACCAATGCTTCGGTGGGAGCGACACAAGTCGTCCAATGGGTCAACGAATCTTATGCAGTTTTCGATAAGACTACCGGGACAATCGCACCCGGTTTTCCGAAAGCTGGAAACTCGGTTTGGGCTGGCTTCGGCGGTGGCTGCGAAACGAACAACGACGGCGATCCGATTGTTCAGTACGACAAAGCCAATAACCGCTGGATACTAACCCAGTTCTCCGTATCCACCACCCCCTACCTGCAATGCGTCGCTGTCTCGACCAGCCCTGATGCGACCTTAACTTTCAACCGATACTCCTTCAGCTACGGGAACACTCAGTTCCCCGACTATCCCAAGCTCGGAGTATGGCCCGACGGCTATTACATTTCCTTCAACATATTCAATAATGGAATCACATTTGCGGGCTCGAAGGCGTGTTCCTACGATGGCGCGGCGATGCGCAGCGGCGCGGCTGCCACGCAAGTTTGTTTCCAATTAAGTTCATCGTTCGGCGGACTATTGCCGTCTGATCTTGACGGGTCAATCACCCCGCCGGCCGGTTCGCCCAACTTCTTCCTAAACTTTGGCTCGAACTCACTTCGGCTGTGGAAGTTCCATGTGGACTTTGCGACACCGGGCAATTCAACTTTTACCGGACCAACTACCATCGGCGTCGCAGCATTTACCACCGCCTGCAACGGCGGGGGCACGTGCATTCCGCAACCCGGTACGAGTCAAAAGCTGGACTCGCTCGGGGATCGGTTGATGTATCGCCTGGCCTATCGTCATTTTGCCGATGGTCATGAGGCTTTGGTCGTCAACCACTCGGTGGCGGTTGGCTCTAACCCACACAATAGAGTGACGTCCGTCCGTTGGTATGAGTTGCGTAACCCGAATGGAACACCTACCGTATTCCAACAGGGAACTCTCTCGACCGTCGATGGAATTCACCGCTGGATGGGTAGTATCGCGATGGATAAGGTCGGAGATATCGCGGTCGGCTACAGTGTGTCAAGCAGCAGCATTTTGCCCGGGATTCGTTACACTGGTCGCGTGCCTACCGACACCCTCGGTCAGATGCAGACCGAAAACATCATCCAGAACGGCGGCGGCTCACAAACTGGGAGCCTCAGTCGGTGGGGTGATTACAGCAGCATCAGTGTCGACCCAGTAGATGACTGCACATTCTGGTACACCAACGAGTATCTGAAGAGCAGCAGCTCGTTCAACTGGAGCACCCGCATCGCTTCGTTCAAGTTCCCGGGCTGTTTCTAAGCAGCTTTGGTAGTCTTAACAGATGCTGGCCGTTCGGATTATCTCCGGACGGCCTTTTTTTCGGGATCCGTATTTCACTTCAAGGACTAAGTCGGATGGTTAGCTGGAAACTTGTAGTTCAATTAACACCAGAGGCTGGAGTGGAGGACGGCATGGCCGATCACTGCCGGTGGGTTTCCTTTGTGGAGTTGAATTACAGCTTAATCCGCCAAGCCGACCCGATAATGTTGAGGTCGCCCGGACGAGTGTGGCTATCATTTTGACGCATATAGTACAACTCCAGCGTTAGGTGCTTGTTGTAAGGATGACTGACGCCCACGCTAAAACGATCACGGGGCCAAACGTGCAAACTCCAATCGTAAAAAACTTCGCCGGAAACAAAACAGGTAAATTTTTTCTTATTTATCTGGAATGGATGCTCGACCTGCAAGCGATTTCGATAGCGCCAGGCCTCGACTTGCGGCTCGCGCCAGCGTCGTTCGAACCAACTTCGATCAGAGATAGTGAATTTGCCTGCCGGAATACGAATGGTGGTGCCGAGCGTTGCCCTGTCTTCAGACTCATGTCTAGCGTTTGGAGGCCTCGCCTCCCGATGAAAATAAGAAGGGTTGAATGAAAGATATTTGTTTAATTTGAAAACAAATCCGATTCCCCAACGCTGATCCACCGTCTGGGTTACATTGTCGCCAAGACGCAGAGTTAGCTGAGTCGTGAAGTCGACTTTCTTAGTCATCGGAACTGTGATTTGAAGGTCGTTCCAACTTTGGTTGTCGGTTTCCGGAACGCGCGACTGCGCAGTTACATGAACCGAGCCAACCAGCATCCCGATAAGGAGCAACAGCGGGAGTCTCATACGCTTCACCGTTGTCTCGCGAGGGTATAGTTCGGCAGCACGCTGAAAGAAGTCAGCCCGACAGCCACGCGATCACCGGCCTTGTACTTGACGGCATTGGCTTCCGGTTTGGGCCGCGTGACCATGATAGGCACTCCGGTCATTCGTTCAGGCGTATTGATGGTCACTTCATAGAGGGGGGCCTCGTTCTCAGTTTGCGGCCGGTGCGCAAGGTCAAGCCGCACATTCAAACGCTCATAAGCGCCGACAAAATTCACTTCCTCGATCACGCCGTTGCTCAGCCGGCGACATCCTTCAGGTAAGTTTGCGTCCTGGCTGACGCAGACATCTTCGGGGCGAAACACCAGCTTAACCGATTGGCCTTCACGAAACCGTCTCGTTTCTTTGGCGGCGGGCAAACGTGCGCTGCCGATTTCGACTGAGCCCTGGGACACTACGCCGAGCAGGAGGTTCGCTGCCCCCAGAAAAGTCGCGACATATTCGGTCGCCGGCTGGTTATAGACTTCGTCGGGAGTGCCGATCTGTTCCAGGTGCCCTTCGTTGAGCACGGCAATGCGATCGCCCAACTCTAAAGCCTCTTCCTGATCGTGAGTGATGAATACGGCCGGCACTTTGACCTGCTTGAGAAGCGAGCGAATCTCGCGCCGCAGCTTCACCCGCGTCTGAGCGTCGAGCGCCCCGAACGGTTCATCGAACAATAGAACCTGCGGCTTGTACGCCAGCGTGCGCGCTATGGCCACGCGTTGTTGTTGCCCGCCGGAAAGTTGCCAGGGGTACTTCTTGCGATGTTCTTCCAACTGCACCAGCTCGAGCAGGCGATTGACCGTCTCTTTTCTTTCCTTACGTTTCACCCGGCGAATCTTCAAGCCAAAGCCGATATTCTTCTCAACCGTCATGCGGGGAAAGAGAGCGTAGGATTGAAAGATGACGCCCACGCCGCGCTCGCGCGCCGGCAGATCAGTCACGTCTTTGCCATGAAGAATGACGCGGCCGCTGTCCGGTAGTTCCAGACCCGCAATAATACGCAGGATCGTCGTCTTGCCGCTGCCTGAAGCGCCAAGCAGCACGAGCGACTCACCTTCCGCCACATCGAAGCTGACGTCTTCGAGCACCCGCGCCTTTTTGAAGCGCTTGCTGATGCTTTGCACGCTGGCAGCAACTCCGGTGCGCTGTTCGCGATCCGGAGCCCAGGACACGTGCAACTGATCTGTGTCGGGTGCCAATGCCATCTTTGCGATCATGCGTCTTGTGAATCGAATTCCAACCAGTCGCGCGCGAAAAAGAGCACGCTAAAAATTACAAAGGACAGCAACGCCAGCACAATGGCGATCGCGTTGGCGGCTTCGATCTGTCCTTCATTGAACTTGGCAAAAATATAGAGCGGCGCTGTTTGCGTGCGCTCGGCCAGGTTGCCCGAAACCAGAATTGTTGAGCCGAACTCGCCGACCGCGCGCGCGAAAGTTAAAAGCGCGCCGCCGACAATTGCGCCGCGCAGACTGGGCAGCGTCACGTGCCAGAATGTCTGCCAGCGGGTGGCGCCAATAGTTGCCGAAGCCTCTTCCATCGATCGGCTCATCGTGTCCAGCACCGGCTTAATCACGCCAAACGCCAGCGGAAACGTGACAAAGATGTTCGCGAGAATGATTGCGTAGGGCGTGAACATCAACTGCACTCCCTGCGTGTTCAGCAGCCGCCCCAGCAAAGCGTTTGGCCCCCAGAGCAGCAGCAACGCAAAGCCGGCGACGGCCGTCGGGATCGCAGTTGGCAGAGAGATCGTGACGATGACCGCGTTGCGGCCCCAGAAGTCGTAACGTGAAAGCACGTAAGCCGCGAACAGTCCGAAGATCACATTAAAGACGGTGGCCCAGAAACTGGTGACCATCGAAAGCTTCAGGGCAAAGATCGCTTCGGGGGCGACCAGCGCCGACCAGAATGTTCCCAGCCCCTTCTTCGTTCCGTAAACAAAGATTGAGAGCAGGGGCAGCAGCACCAGGGGCAGCATGATGCCCAGCATGACCCCGATGCTGATGGGTCGGGCTACGTCAAAACCACGAACATGCCTGATCGCTCTAATCTTCATGGTATGTAGCGCAAGTGTTAACTTGCGATTTTGTTTCTGTAGCCAATTACGCAAGTTAACAACTTGCGCTACTTTCCTTTTTGTACTTGATCCCGAAAGACGCCCTCGATCACTTCCGGATAGGCTTTGTCCCAGCCGTGAAAATAATCGACGGTGAACGGGTACTTGATGGTTGCAAGTTCCTTGTTTTCCTGCGTCAGGGCATCACTGATGCTGGAGCGGAAATGGAATCTTACAAAGGCGCGCTGTGCGTCTTCGCTCCACAGAAACTGCATGAAGGCGTCGACTACGGGCTTGTCAGCGGCCGACACGTTGCGGTCGACGACAACGGCGGGATGCTCGCTGAAAATCGTCGCCTCCGGAATGATAATTTCGGCGTCGGCCCTGGCGTTAGATTGCTTCATTAACAATGCGTCGAGTTCGTAGGTAATCAGCGCGTCACCGTACCCACTTTCGAATTGAGTGCGCGCCTCGCGCCCCGAGCCCGGCGTTGAGATCACGTTGTGCCAGACAGCCTGGAGCAATTGGAGGGCCCGCGCGCGATCAGGCTCGCCGGATTGTTTTTCTGACTTCACCAACTCCGAGCCATAGATAGCCAGGATGGACCACTGCGCGCCGCCCGAACTGACGGGATCGGGATGGATTAGTTTGACACCCGGCTTGGCCAGGTCCGCCAAGTCATGGATGCCTTTCGGATTTCCTTTGCGCACGAGAATGACGAACGGGGTCTTATTGACTATTCCTTTCTGCGGCAACTGGTGCCAGTCAGACGTCACAAAGCCGCCGTCTTTGAGGCGCTGCGCATCGCGTTCGATGGAAAGAATCGCCACCTGCGCTTTGACGCCTTGCAGAATCTGATTGGTGACGGTTTCCGATCCGGCGAACGAGGAAGTAAAGCGAACGTCGAAGCCATGCTCCCTTTTCACTTTTGCGGCAAAGGCCGGATAGATCGCTTGCTCGAGCGACTCCTTCATGATCGAAAAGCCATAGACGGTAATCGTCACGCCACCGCCCTTCTGCGACGCAGGTTTTGGCAGGCAGGCGTTTCCCACGAGTAATGAAAAGACAGTCAATGTCAGAATCAAAGTTCGGTTTTTCGTGAGCCACATATGATCACCCAGCATTGATAGACAGTTTTGCCCTGGGGGCACCGGGGGAACGGATTCCTCAAAAATTTACGTCCGCTCCGAACGCGGACATCAAAAGCCTGTTTCTGACCGTGCTTGATTTACAGTGGGCACAACTTTAGGATGACTGACTGGCGATCTGCAAGAGGTTTGGGCAGTTTTGCTGACGACCACGGAGGCTGATTTGTTCGGAAGATGGATGCACGCCCGCGAAATCGCGCATACAAAGCGGGACGATAATCGATTGGTGCGACCGTTTGAGTGGGGCGTGGAGTTCATCCGCAACCACCCGAACGGCGCCGATCCACGGGTGGTCTTTAGCGAGCACACTGCTCAGGCGATGGCCCGGAGCGAGGAGTTTTACGCCTTGCCGCAGATTGACGACTGGCAATTGGCTGGCGATCAGTTGACGTGGACGAGCGCCATCACGACTCCCTCTGCAGAGAACAACATTGCCCGGGCGCGTCTGTTTCCCGCTCGCCGCGAACGCAAGCGAAAGCCGCGCGCCGCAGTCGTCGTCCTGCCGCAGTGGAATGCTCAACCTGACAGTCACGTCGAAGCCTGCCGCATCTTCAACGGTCTCGGCATGACTGCACTGCGCCTGACTCTGCCGTATCACGAAGTGCGCCGGCCGCCGGAGCTGGAACGCGCTGATTACCTCGTCGGCTCGAACATCGGCCGCACGATTCAATCGATGCGCCAGGCCGTTCTGGATACGCGCGCGGCGGTCCGTTGGCTGCAGGGTCAGGAATTTGAACGCATCGGAATCCTCGGCACCAGCATCGGCTCATGCATCGGCTTCCTGGCTTTTGCGCACGACCCTTTGATCGACGTCGGTGTTTTCAATCACGTCTCTGGTTATGTTGCCGATGTGGTCTGGCAGGGAATTTCGACGCAACACGTGCGCGCGGGAATCGAAACGGATTTGACGGTGGATGAGTTGCGCGAGTACTGGACGCCGATTAGTCCGGTGCCCTTCATTCCGCGCTTGCGTGAGATGAAGCAGCGCCCGATACGTTTTATCGCCGCGAAATACGATCTGACTTTTCCGCTCAACCTGACGCACCAGGTAATCGATGAAGTGAGAGCGAACGGAATCGATCTCGATCTGGTGTGGCTGCCGTGCGGCCACTACACCACCGCCGAAATGCCCTGGAAGGCAATCGACGCGTGGAAGATTGCGACGTTTTTTCGAAAGCATTTGTAGATTTCAACCGCGAAGCGGTTGCGCAACAAAGCCCAGGGTTGGCCGCGTAGCGGCTACCCTGGTAATGCGTGGATTTGATTTGGCGCAACCCTGTCAGGGTTGCGGGATCGAATTGGGGAAGGTACCCAGGGTAGCTGCTGCGCAGCAACCCTGGGCTTTGTTATGAAACCGCTTCGCGGTTTAAGGAACTGAAATGAGCAAACAGTGCATTCGCCTGCTCGACGATTTGGGCGCTCTGAAGCGCAGCTTCGGCGCCGCGCCGGGCCCGCTCGAAAAGAAAGTGCGCGCGCTTAGCGACTGCAAATTTGACGATGCCGACGAGCTGATCCGCTTCCACGAGACCGTACTGTTTTTCCGCGCATACCCGCCCAGCGCCCAGGTGCTGAAACAAGTCGAAGCGATCCTGAAGACGTTCGGGCAGCGAATTTCTCAACTTCGCGCGGCGGACGCAGATCTTTCGCCGCTCGACAACGTAGAAGTTTCCGGCATCGCCGGCACCAGCGTGACCAGCAACTTCAGTTACGCAATTGTCTGTTGGCTGGCAGAGAAATATCCGGCGCAACTCTCGATCGATTGGGATTGGTTTGAGGAAGAAGAACGATTCGGTGCGAGAATGCCGCGCTTTCTGCCTTTGCTCGAGGAAGAAGCGATGGTCGAAGCCCATGTTCCTTATCGCAGTTATTTGCACGCCGCAAAAGGCCGCGCGAACGAAGTCGTCTGGTTGATTGAGCGATTCAAGTCTCTAGAACTTCCCGAAAAGGAAAAGGCCGAAGCGTATGACGCGCTCAAGATTCATGCGCGCTGGCAGTTTGGCGTGCGCGCCTCACGCACCGTGATGAAGCTCGGCACGCGCAAGATATTCTTTCACGAGCGTCCGTTGATTACTCGACGTGAGGTGTCTTTGGTTGATGAACTGAAATCGCCACCGATTCCGGTCGAGAAGGTATCAGCGGCCGCCGGTGAAAAGATTTTGGAGATGGCGCGCGAAACTTCTGCCGTGCGGTATCGCGAGTTGCATGGCTTTACCTTCGGCGATCCGGGGCGCGTGCTCAAAGCCAGCCTGGGACGGGGAACCGAGGTTTTCGTGATCGGCGTGCCTCCGCAAAACCGGCTCCCCTTGCGTGCTTATCACGCCGCACTAATTTTTAAGAACGGCGTGCCGGTTGGCTATTTCGAAGGCCTGTCGATCTTCGAGCGGATGGAAAGCGGCTTCAATCTCTACTACACGTTTCGCGAAGGCGAGACGGCCTGGCTCTACGCGCGCGTTTTGCGTTTGATGCGCCAGCTTCTCGGAGTGACCGTATTCTCGATCGATCCCTATCAAGTCGGACACGAGAACGAGGAAGGGATCGAGTCAGGCGCGTTCTGGTTCTATCACAAGCTGGGTTTTCGTCCCGTGCAGCCGGATCTGAAGAGGCTGACGCTGTCCGAGGAACGCAAGCTGTCAGCCGATCCGCGCCGCCGCACTTCTGCCCAAACCCTCCGCAGACTGGCGGCGGGCCACATGTTATTTGATTTGTCGGAAACGAGTGTGAGGGCAGGGAAGGATGACTGGGATCGATTTCAGATTCGCAACGTCGGACTCGCGGTCCAAAAGCGGACGGCCCGGGAGTTCGACGGCGACGCACGCAAAATTCGCAGTCATTCAGTAGATTTCGTTGAGCGCAGTCTGGGCGTACGAACACATGACTGGCCCGAAAGCGAGCGCGCCGCTCTTGAGAACCTGGCACTTCTGTTGGCAATGGCTCCGATAGACTCTTGGGAATTATCGGACAAGCAACTGGTCGCTCGCATCATTCGGGCGAAGGGAAGCGGCGACGAAGCGCTTTATCTCAAGCTCATGCAAAAGCATGGGCCGTTGCGCGCAGAAGTGATTCGGATGGGTTCCTGATGAAAGGCTCTTATCTGAAATTTCAGATTTGAGATCGGAAACCTAGATAGGCGTGACATCCAGCGCCCGCGTAAAATCACGATACAGTTCGTTGTAGTGGCGCAGCGAAACCTCGAGCGCGTCGGGCAGTTGATCGCAGTCCGAAGGGTTGATGACGAGGTTGACGTTGTGCAGGAAGGCCGCGTGCAGATCCATCGTGCGCACACCTGAAGTCATGTAAACAAAGAACAGCCGGCGCCGTTCGGACGGCCGCAACAGGCGCACTTCGCGGGTGATGAACGCCACGCCTTGTTCGAGCGGATCGAAGTTCGCGTCGAGCACTATGATGTCCATGCGTTCTTCGCGCATGCGACCCAATCCCTGGGCCATATTCTCGGCCACGAAAACGTCGTAGTGCTCGGCCAGCGGACGGGCGATGACTTCACGATAAGCCGGACTTGCACAAACCAAAACTTTGCGACGATCCCATGCCGGCCGGATTCTGCCGCGCCCTGCGGCAGACACACCGTCAGACTGGCGCATGGCATCAGCCAGGAGCTTCGCAAGATCGTTTAGACCCGGCAACGCGCCGGCCTGACCGGCGGGAGTTGATTCAGACTCTTCTCGAGGCGGGGTGAATCGCGGGGCCGTCGCCGGACGTTCAAAGAAAGTGCGGTTCGGAGAAGCTTCCGTCGGCGGGTCCGCGTCGGCTCCGGCCGGTTCACCCGTGACCGCACTCGCAGCCTGGACGTTAACGCTGGTCTGACATTTGGGACAGCGAACAGTGAACGGGTGCGATGGAGCCTTGGCTTCGTCTAATTGCAAGCGCGCTTCGCATTTCGGGCAGATAAGAACCATGAGTGTCCTTGCGGTAATTTGGTCGGTTTCGAATTAGTCGTTGAGGCTGAACACGAAAGGTGGCCGCGATGACTCGTTCGAGACGGCATTCTCTGCCTGGCTGCGGATGAAATCCTCGCCCGAAGTCAGGCCCTTGAGCGATAGCAAGAGATTGTTTTGATTGGTCGCAAAGCCGACGCCGTCTTCGACCGTGATGACGTTGCGTTCGATCAAGTCTTTGATGACGGTATCAAAATCCTGCATGCCTTCGAGCTTTCCGTCGCGCATCGCGTCAAGCAGTGACTTGCCTTCGGCCTCGCCATCCTCAATGTACTCGCGCGTGCGCGGCGTCGATCTCAAAATTTCCACCGCGGCGATGCGGCCGCGAAAGTCAGCCCGCGGAATCAGACGCTGCGACAGGATATAGCGAAAAGTTTGCGCGAGGCGCGTGCGAATGACCGGTTCTTCATTCTTCGGATAGAGACCGATGATGCGGTCAATCGTCTTTGACGCGTCAATGGTGTGCAGGGTGGACAGCACGAGGTGTCCGGTCTCAGCGGCTTCCAAAGCGATTTCGGTGGTTTCATAGTCGCGCATTTCACCGATTAAGATCACTTTGGGCGCCTGGCGCAGAGCGGCGCGCAGGGCTGAAGGAAAGTCCTTCGTGTCGTGGCCAACTTCACGTTGATTGATGGTTGAGTTTTTGTGCGTGTGCAGGTATTCGATCGGATCTTCGATCGCCACTACGTGATAGTGCTTGCACTCGTTGATGATGTCGATAACCGCGGCCAGCGTCGAGCTTTTTCCTGAACCGGTTGGACCGGTGATCAGAACCAGGCCGTTACGCAACTCGGCAATCTCTGCCAGTTGTGAAGGCAATCCCAGCGAACCAAGCGTAGGAATGTCGGTCGGGATGACGCGCATCACGATCGAATAAACCCCGCGTTGCTGAAAGATGTTGCAGCGAAAACGCGCGCGCGATGGAAGTGAATAACTCAGGTCCGCGGTACCAGTTTGCACCAGCCGCTCCGCCGCCTCAGAATTTTCCTGGAGCAGCGTCATCGCAATAATTTCAGTTTGATAGGGAGTCAGCTTTTGCAGGCCCAGCGGCTGGACCGGCGTGAGCTTTCCGTTGATTTCAACCTGGGGCAGTTGACCTACGGAAAAGTTAAGGTCGCTGATCTTATCAGAGACCATTAGCATACGTTCGATGACAGGTGGCAGATCGAAGAAGCTCATGCCAGGCGGCGCTCCATTCCAATGCGAGAGGGTTCGAATTTCAGGGTTAACGTGAGGGTCGTTTGAGACCTGCCGCGCAGATTTGCGGCGAACCCATTCTCGCTGATAGCGTCGACAAACGCAAGCTAAAAATATTCAACTTCAGCCTTGATTGTTGAGCACCAGCTTTGACAGAGCGAGCATTTTGTTCATGTTTTCGGCGATTCTAGTGGGATCGCTCAGTAGCTCAGCAATCACCGCGACCGAATCAGCCCCGGCTGTGAACACCTGAACTGCGGTTTCGAACGTGACTCCACCGATGGCGACAAGGGGCCGGGAACCCTTGATCGCGGCAACTTCTTTCAGCGTGATGAGGCCAGTTACCGGGTCAGGATTGTCCTTGGTTGAGGTCTGAAAGACGGGACCAAACGCCAGGTAATTCACAGGCAAGGCGCTCGCGAGTTTTGCTTGTTCGGGATTGTGAGTTGAGAATCCGATGATGGCTTCGTTGCCGAGCAAACGGCGCGCGGCTGCGGCGGGCATGTCTGTTTGTCCGAGATGGACGCCATCCGCTTTTAGCGCGAGCGCGATATCGACCCGATCGTTGATGATCAATCTCGCATGATGTTCGCGGGCCAACTGGAGAGCGGCTGTAGCTTCACGATAGAACTCGCGCGGCGCAGAGTGCTTGTCGCGGAGTTGGATAAGGGTGGCCCCGCCTTCAATTAACCTCGCGACTTGCTCGGCATGCGTCAGTCCCGAAAGACGCGTATCGGTAATCGGATATACTTTTGGCAGATCGAGGTGCACGAGATTGCGCTATGATTGATCACAATGAGCGAGAAGCAAAATCCCGGGCTCGAAAAAGATGACTCATTGCCGGGCACCGACGAACAGCCTTGCGATCAGAATGGATCGCCACCGAAGAGTTATTACTACGACGACGCGACCGGTTATGAGATCTACAAAGAGGAAAGCGATGACGATGAAGACGAGAGCAGCTTCGTCACTAAATGAGTTGACCTCATGGCGGACTCTACAGACCCTGCAAAAAACCAAGGACTAACGGAACCGTTGCTTCCGGCCTCTCCTCCTGCGGCACATGCCCGCATTGATCGATCCATTCGAGAGTCGAATTTGGAATGGCTTTAACTAAAAGCTTGCCCGCTTCGGGTGAAATGATTTTGTCCTGCTGGCCCCAGATGATTAATGTCGGCACGTTGATGTCTTTGTATTTGGCGACGAGTTCGTCGATGTTTGGCGGGATGATCTGTTTTCCAGTTTCCAGCAGCGCGTGTTTCCCGCCTGGCGAGGCGATGGGCGCGGCGTAGGCTGCGATTTCCTCCACCGTGATCTTCTCAGGGTCGTAGTAGGCCAGCTTCAAAATGCTCCTGGCCATGCACCAGGCCGGAATCAGATAAATCGCCAGCGCGCCGATAATCGGGAGCCCGATGATTTTCACGTACAACGGGAGGTATTGCTTATAGGCGCCGGGATCGATCAGGACCAGCGCGCGCAATCGGCCCGGCTCTTTCTCCAGGAGCATGATCGACAGCAGCAAGGACAGTGCGCCGCCGAAGGAATTTCCGACCAGCGTCAGGTTATTGAGATCATGATCCAAAATAAACTTATAAATCAGGTCCGCGTGATCCTGGGTCGAATAGCGAGAGTCAGGCGGCTTCGGGGAATTGCCCGCGCCCTTGAGGTCGATCAGAATCAATTGATAGTTTTGTGACAGCGGATCGACGAAGTTCCGCCACGAAAACAGGCTGGCTCCAAAACCGTGTATGCACAGCACGGGGTCGCCGGCGCCGTAAATTTCGTAATGCAGGTCGAGGGGTGCCGCGGGGTTCGGGTTGCTCATGGAGGCTCCTTTGATAGTCAGTCCATTCGAGGATTCGCGCCAGCGTATAGCATCCGCACCACAGTGACAAGATTCACGGGCAAGCAGGGCCAGAGCACCTCGTCCCCGGTGGGTGACTTTAGTGACTTTCGCCCGGGAAGCGACTCTTCGGTACGGAGGCACGCCACAAACTATCGTCATCTCGCCAGAGGGCCTGGTATTAAAGAATTGGAAAGGGGCCTATGCCGAGCTTACCCAGCCCGAGGTGGAGGCTTATTTCGGGATCCGACTTCCGGGTTTACCTTCGAGAAATAACTAAGCCCGCATTACGGGTTCCTGCCGAGCAAGAGATCGCCTCACGAGATCCTTATCGTTAGCGGAACGTTCCTTTCATTCAAGCGTTATGATGAGTGGGCGACAACTCGTTCAAAACAATGCGGCGCGATGCTAAGGGATTCGGGGTCAGGTATTTCTTACGGCGCTTACACCATGCGTAAATTATTACGCTATCGGAATTTCAAAGATCACTTAAGTCGGCAGATCGCGATTAGTGTCACGCTCCGCTGCGTGCTTCTGCTCACGGTCTGCATGTTTAGGGTAATCCCGAGCCATCAAACATTGGCGCAATCGAAGTCCGCTGGAACCGGAGCTTCTGCTTCGCTTTGTAACCGCAATAACGCGCTGGAGACAATTCGGCAACAGATTGAGGTTACCAGGACTTTTGACAGTGCTGTTCAGCGCACTACTGTTCTGATTCGCGCGGCGGATCTGCTATGGCCTTTCCATCAGGACAAGGCGCGCGCGGCTTTCACTGAAGCGTTTGAAGTAGCAGGACAGAATGAAAAAGAAAAAAGCGAGCAGTCGAAAGGCCAGCCCCGGGCGCTAATTCTAAGCATGCAAACCCCGGATCAACGATACGTCGTTATTCGTGCCGTTGCTAAACGCGATTCCGCATTGGCGAAAAAGCTGACCGAGCAAATGCTGAAACTGGAACGCGAAAGCGCCAACCAGGCATCAACGAAAGATTCGTTCAACGACGTCTTAACAGCGCAAAGGCTGCTGGACTCCGCCACGCAACTGATATCCACAGACATCAACGCGGCCGTCGATCTTGCCAGGACCAGTCTGAATTACCCCGCCAGTTTCATGATGACTCATTTCCTGTATAAGCTCGCGGAAGTGAATCAGCAAGTAGCCGATCAATTCTACGACCAGGCTTTGGCGGTTTACGCCGACAGACCGATGCGCGAGTTTCTTTATTTACTAGGTTATCCGTTCGCGTTTCCCGACAGTAACAACATGCCGGTCTCCGGATCTTATGTGGTGCCGGCCAATTTCGTGACCAACAATTCATTACAACGGCGGTTTGTCCAGACTCTGCTGCGACGAGCGCAACAAGCACTGGAGGTCCCATTAGATGAGGGCGATAACTTCAACCAGCAACCGGGCACGGAACACATGCTGGAGGTATTGATGCGAATTGACCCCCAGGTAAGGGCACTCCTACCGGATTTATCAGAGGCATTGACGCAAGTGCGAGAGAAGATCCTGGTTTCGCTCCCAGTCGAAACCCAAAAGGAATTTCTGCGGCCAGGCGGCGATGAAGTTTCTTCTCCGCGGGCGAAAACCTTTGCCGAACAAATCGAGACGGCAGAGAAGACACCCGATGTAAATGTCCGTGACGATCTCTTCGCCGCGGCAGTTCTAAACGTATCCGATAAAGAGAGTCTGGGGGGCGTGGTGGACGCGATCCAAAAGATTACCGATTCAAGCATCCGCGAGTCTTTACTGGAATTACTCTACTTTCGCCGCGCAAAAGACGCTGCCACTGGCAAGCGATTTGACGAAGCCGAGCGGTTGGCGTCTAAAGTCGGCGGACTGGAGCAACGCGCTTATCTTCACACCGAGATCGCCAAGGGGTTACTAAACACCAGCGCGACGCAGACCCATACGCGAGAAGTTCTCGACGACGCCGTAACCGAAGCCAACAAGGCGGGAATGACGATCTTTGCGGCGCGTACGCTGCTGACGGCGTCGATTCTGTACGCGAAGTTGGATCGCAGCCGGTCAATCTCAGTCCTGGGAGATGCTATTAATTGCATTAACCATCTTGAAGCCGCGGATTTTTCCGCCAACGATCAAACGCTGGAAAAATTCGCCAGGAGAAAAAGCAACCCCGGCCGCTTCTTGTTCAGGTTTTACATGCCGGGGCTCGATCCCGAAAACGCTTTTCGTGAAATGGCCAGGATAGAATTCGACGATACTCTCTCTCAAACCACTTCTTTCACTGATAAATTTTTCCGTGCGGTGACAACGCTGGCAGTGGCGGATGTCTGCTTGCGGCAAGCGCCACCAGAACCGAAAGAGCCGAAGAAAACAAATAGGCCGTAAGCGCTGCTCGTGATGGTAGGGTCCTAAACTTGTCGAGCTATAACCCTTCCGCTGTTCCAGTCTTTGCCGCCCCGCGCAAAGCTCACACATTATTCAGGATCGACAATGCCGTACCTTCGAATATCCGCTGCTTTTCGTTATCCGGAATATCCAGGCCTTCAATTGATGAGACGGCGCGCTCGATTGATCCCAGCAGGTGCGGATAGTCGCTGCCCAGCACCATTCGATCGGCGCCGATCATCTCCCTGACCATCATCAGCATGTGCGGATTGAAATTCACAGTGTCGTAATATAGCCGTTTCAGATAGACGCTGGGCAGTTCATC
>Ga0137403_10000554_pt1 | contig 35371 bp, 41 predicted proteins | sample CZOMad2_1_16fung_FD_122057 | JGI IMG/M metagenome (GOLD analysis project Ga0137403, IMG submission 122057) | Vadose zone soil fungal communities from Angelo Coast Range Reserve, California, USA - CZOMad2_1_16fungal (Hybrid Assembly) | ecosystem: Environmental > Terrestrial > Soil > Vadose zone... | reverse complement strand
ACTTAGGATGCCGGATTAACCGCCGGCGCCACAAAATTCTAGGCGGCGCGCGCCTTCGTCATTTTCTTCGCGCGGCCACTTTTTACGTAGCCGTTCGCCTCGTACCAGCGTACCGCACGCTCTAGCGCCGCAGCCACCGGTCCCGGCTTGAAGCCGAGTTCTCGCTGCGCCCGCGAGCACTCCACAAACATCATATGTTGCGCGATCTTCACGCCTTCCACTGGAATCCCCGGCTCCCGGCCGATCAGCCGCGAAAACACGGTATTCGCATAGGCTACACCCAACGCCAAACCGTGCGGTATTTTCAGTTTTGGGGCCGGCAACCCGGTTAGCGATTCGAGCGTATCCAGCAAACCCTTCAGCGTGAGATTCTCCGCGCCCAGTAAATAGCGCTCGCCGATCTTGCCTTTCTCGGCGACCAGCAAATGTCCTGCCGCGCAATCCTCTACGCCGACAAAATTCAGCCCGGTCTCCACGTATCCCGGCATCTTCCCGTTCAAAAAGTCCAGGATAATTTTCCCGGTAGGCGTCGGCTTCCAGTCCCATGGACCCACCGGAGTCGTCGGCATGGCGATCACTGCGGGAAATCCCGCACGCGCCGCGCCGCGCACTTCCTCTTCCGCCTGCCACTTCGAGCGCTTATAGTGTCCGACCATTTCTTCCAGCTTCGCGTTGGTCGCTTCGGTGGGAAGCTCCGGACGGTCGACCGCAATCGTCGCCACCGTGCTGGTATAAATGAGTTTCTCGACGCCGGCTCGCTTGGCGGCGTCCAAAATGTTCTTGGTTCCGCCGACATTGGAATCGTAAATCTCGCGGTTCTTCCTGGCCCACAGCCGATAATCCGCAGCCACATGAAAGATGCGCTGCACTCCATCCACGGCGCGCTGCAGTGAAGCGGTGTCGCGCAAATCGCCGGTAACATATTCCAGCGGCAAATCTGCAATCGCGCGATTGCTGCTCGATGCACGCAACAGCACGCGAACCGTCTCGCCGCTGGCCACCAGTTGCCGGGTCACATGGCTCCCGAGGAATCCCGCCGCTCCGGTAACCAGCGTGGTCATCGTGCTTGCACACTTTCTTCGAAATTGCGATCCGCTGCGCTAGTCGAAGCGCCTTCCAAGGTCCGAACGCTTTGGCACGAAATTCCGCGCGGCGCAGCAGCGTCCACATCGCGCGAAAATGCCGCCCAACCAGCGCTCAGAAACCGCCGCCGCGCCTCCGACACCGCTTCCGCGCTTTCGCTTCCAAGCAAAGCGGAAGAAATCACCGCACCATCAAGATCCAGGTCACGAAGGCGATCGAAAAGGGGCGCCAGTTCGTCAAAATCGCTTCCCGCTTGCACGACAACATTCGCGCAAATGAAAAAACCTGAAAGCTGCGCCGTGCGAATTCCCTCGAGCGCGGCCCGAAACGTTTCGGCCCTCCCCGACCGGCGGTCATGTTCCGCTTCACACCCCAAAATACGAATCGAGAAATAAAATCTCGCCGAAGGCTGAAATTCATGAATCCGGCCGCGCAGCGTAACTCCATCCGTATCGAGAAAAAGATAGTGCCCGGCCTGCGAAATCAGCCGCGTCAAATGCCCGATGCCCGGATGCGCCAGCGGCTCGGTCCCGCCAATCCACACAATCGACTTACGATCGCGCAAGATCTCCCGAACGCTCTCGTGTGAAACAGGCTGGTCCGAAGCACGATGCAGCAGTTCCTCGGCAGCAAGCCGCAGAATAGGAGACTTGGTGCCGTCGTGAGCGTGAATGTGAATGGAACGTTGTTGCGGGAAAATTCTGGCCGTAGCCAAGGCAGCGCGAAGCCGCAGAGGAAACCGCCGCATGCCGTCAGAACCCGCTGCGCAGCCGGAACTCGCTGGGCTGAAAATTCAACGCGCGATATTCTTCCGCCTGCCGTGCCTGATTGTAGTAGCGCGCCAGCGCATATACCGGAAAAGAATTCCGGTACAGGTGATACTTCAAGTAAAACACGCAAGGAAAACCGGTCCCGGTAAAATCCGCCTCGCTCCACGAGCCATCTTCATTCTGCTGGTCGACCAAGTACGCAACCGCCTTAGTGATCGCCGGATCGCCGGTCTCCGTGGCCGCCAGCAATCCGATCAATCCCCAAGCGGTCTGCGAAGGCGTGCTCGGCCCTTTGCCCTTCACCGCATCGGTATGGTAGCTCTGCAGCGATTCGCCGAAGCTGCCATCCTCTTTTTGCGTAGCGCGCAGCCACGCCACCGCTCGCTGGCAATAGTCTTGCGCCGTCAAGGAAACCGTTTCCAGGGCGCGTAACACCCCGCTGGTTCCGTAAACGTAATTCACGCCCCAGCGCCCAAACCAGGATCCATCCTGGCACTGGTCATGCAGCAAAAACTTCAGCGCCCGCTGAATCGCCGGATGATCTGCCGGCCAGCCGAACCGTCCCAGGCACTCCAGCACCCGCGCCGTAACATCCGCCGTCGACGGATCGATCATCGCGTTGTGATCCGCAAACGGAATGTAGCGCAACAACTTCCGGTCGTTGTCCCGGTCAAACGCGCCCCAACCGCCATCGCGATTCTGCATGCTCAGCAGCCACTGAATTCCGCGCCGCACGGCAGCTTCCATGCGCTGCTCGTCCGGAAATTTCACGCGCTGCAAAGCCATCAGCACAAACGCCGTGTCATCCACATCCGGATAATGATCGTTGCGAAACTCGAAAGCCCAGCCACCTGGCTCCGCATCCTTGTTCTTCACTTGCCAGTCGCCCGGGCCCAGCACTTGCTTCGACAAAATCCAGTCCGCCGCTTTCACCAATGCAGGATGGTCGGGCGCCACTCCAGCCTCTTCCAGCGAAACCATGGCGATACACGAATCCCACACCGGCGAAACGCAGGGCTGCATGCGAATCGTCTCGTCATCTTCAATTTCAAACTTAGAAAATTCCTTGATCTCGCGCCAAGTCACCGGATCGTCCGGCCCATGGCCCAGCGCGATCAGCGCGAAAATCGAATTCATCATCGCCGGATAAATCGTGGCCAGCCCTTCGCTTCGCTCCAAATGATCCAGCATCCACTGCTTGGCTTCGCGAATGGCTTTTTGCCGTAACGGCTTCCAGGGCAATTTCTCGTAAATCTTCAGCCCGCGATCCAGCGCCAAAAAGAAATTCTTCCAGGAAATAAGCTGCTTACTCCAATCAAAAGCCGCCGTCTTCCGCGTCGGATCTCTAAACAACTCATCGACCCGCGCCCGCTCCGGCAATCGCCAATCCGGCCGCAACGCCGAAAGGATCGCCATCGGAATCACAATTCCGCGGGTCCATGAAGACATCTCGTAAATATTGATGTAGCACCAGTTTGGCAGAAGCATCAGCTCCGGCGGAATCGCCGGGACCATCTCCCATCCCAGTGCGCCGACCAACGCAAGATAAAACCGAACGTAGGAATTCGTATGTTCGAGTCCACCCAGCCGGTGCACTGATTCGCGAGCGCGCGACATGTGTGCATCATCCGTCGAATCCCCAGCCAGCTTCAGAGCAAAGTAAGCCTTCGCGGTGGCATTCAACTCCGACGGCCCGCCCGGATAAATGCTCCATCCACCGTCACGCAACTGCCGCCGCCGCACATAATTCGCCAGCTTAGCGATGCGCGCAGGCGCCGCCTTGCCCAGAACAAACAAATAATAGATATAGTCGGATTCGAGAGTAGAATCAGCTTCCAGCTCGCCTAGCCAGTAGCCGTCTTCGTATTGTAAGGACAGCAGGTGATTCGCGCCGCGCTCGATGGAATCTTCCAGCCGCCCGGCGAAATCCTGTTGTCGCCACGGAACCGGCGCCGGCGCGACCGGCGCTGCCTCGCCCATTCTGACAAAAGAAGCCATCTACGCTCCCCCCAGAAGCGAAGTTGTTCTTTGACCCGCGCCCGGCAAATCTCCCCGAACTCCATCTCGCGAGCTAAATCCCGTATTCTCGGGCACTTACAACAGCCGCGTCGAGCCTAAAGCGCTAAATTACACCAGTACTACTGAATTATGGCCGTCTTCGCAAAAACGGTCAACGGTTAAGATGCCCGGTTTGTCACTTAGGCCTCATCAAACGCGAACGCTGCCCGGCGCTTCCAGCGTACGCTGCACCAGCACCCGCAATGGCTCCGGCAATTGTTCGCCTTCGCGCTGCACAACCGAAGGCTTCTCGCGCAGCAATTTCGCCGGTAGCCGCATCCAAGGCGGCTCGGCGCGATCCACATCCGAAAACGTCCCACGCAGCACGATGGCGTCCGCGCGATCCAGCGCCGCCCGCGCCGATTCCTTAAAATCCTCTTTCCCGGGATCAACCACCGCAAAATACAAACTCGGCTTTAAGAATTGCAGCAGCGAATTGCTCTCAATAATAATCGGTGGCAACCCTGCCCCTGTAGGAGCGTCAGCATCGCGGCGCCCCATCCCGGCACCATTGTCGAGTCTTGTGCTTCGTGCCTCGCCAATAATCGGACCTGCTGGCTCTAGCGACTCTCGCAGCGCCTCACGCAACAATGGCAATCCCTCAGCCAGAAATCCCTGCTTTGTCCTTAGCCAAAACGATCGTTTCGCTCCCGCCGCCAAAAACCGCGCGCTGTCCGTCCCGCTGTCGCTGCTCTGCTCCCAGTTGATCGCGCAAACATGCTCATCCGGCGCGCAATCACAGTCCTCGCCATTCTGCGCACAAACCCCGTGCCCATACTGAGTAATCTTCCCCGCAATCCATCCAGCCCCCGAAAAAGCCCCAATCACGTCGCACACCAACTGCGTCTTCCCAATGCTCCGCGTATGCCCTCCCACCACAATCAACCGCCAACGCGCCTCATCTATCACCAGTTCACCGTCAAGGCCAACGTAGGGCTAGGCTTTAGCCTGGCAGCTTCTTGGCACGATTGTTCAGTCCAAGACTCTCTCTCCACTACCGGCCACCACTCTTCCCTTCCAACTTCTCAATCCGCGCCGCCAACTCCGGCAACCGCGCATACCAAACATACACCTCTTTAAACTTCCCAATCTCGCGCGCCGGCGTTCCCCAAACCGTCTGTCCCGCCCGAATTGTTTTTCCCGTAGGAATCCCCGCCTGCGCCCCAGCAATCGCTCCGTCTTCCAACTCGCAATGGTCTGCGATACCCACCTGCCCGCCGCAAACCACATGATGCCCCAGCACGCTCGACCCCGAAATTCCGGTCTGCGCCGCAACCACGGTGTGCGCCCCAATCCGCACGTTGTGACCCACATGCACCAAATTGTCGAGCTTCACGCCCTCCGCGATTCGCGTATCATCCAGCGATCCGCGATCGATCGTCGTATTCGCGCCGATCTCTACGTCGTCGCCAATCTCCACAATCCCAGCCTGCGGAAACTTCCAATACCGCCCCTCGCCAAACGCATAACCAAATCCATCCGCGCCAATCACCGCACCCGCGTGAATCTCCACCTGGTTCCCGATTCGCACCCCGCCATACAAAGTGACTCGCGGATGAACCCTGCAATTCTCGCCCAGCCACGCGCCTGCGCCAATCACGCAATGTGCGCCAATCTGCGTCCCAGCCCCCACGTGCGCGTCCTCGCCAATCACTGCGTAAGCCCCAATACTTGCCCCAGGCGCAATCAACGCGAGTGGCGCGATAATCGCCGTCGCATGAATCCCGCTGGCAATCGGCGCTTTCTCTAACAACAAGGCCGCTGCTTTGGCAAACGCCACTTTGGGCACAACGCTCCGCAAAACAATCTTCCCAGCCAACGCCATCCCTTCCGGCGCTACCACGCACAAAGCCGCCGAGGCCAAAGCCCGCTCGACGTGTTTCGCCGTCTCCAAGTAGATCAAATCATGCGCCCCAGCCCGCTCCGGAGCCGCCACCCCGCGCAACTCCACTTCGCCGTCGCCCTCAACCCTCGCCCCAACCACCCCCGCCACTTCCGCCACCGTCTTCATTCTCGCCTCTCCTTCAGCTCCACCGTCATCTCGAACGAAACAAGCCGACGCTTTTTTCTTTCCAGTTCGCTCCTGCGAACTGGTCGGCTTGCGCAGAAAGAGATATCTCCGTCTGCTCGGCCCGCGCGCCCTATCAATAAATCTCGCGCTCGCCCTCCGGCCGAATCTTCCACCGCGCATGCACCCATACCCACTGCTCTGGATACGCGCGCACGATCTCCTCAATCACCTTGGTAAACCGCTGCGTGTTCTCCACCACATCCCGCTCCGCATCCCCACTCCGCGCCAATTCCACCGCTGGCTCAAATCGCAACCGATACTTCCCAATCGTCTCATCCCAAACCAGATACCCCGGCACCACCGCCGCATCCGTATGCAGCGCCACTCGAGCAATGCCCGTCGTAGTGCAGGCCGCCGTCCCAAAAAAATCCACGAACGCCCCTTCTGCAGGTAGCGTATTCTGATCCGCCAAAATCCCGATCGTCCCGCCATCTTTCAGGATTTTCAGCATCGCCCGTGCCGACTCATTCTTGAAGATCGGCTGGTTCCCGGACAAGCACCGATAGCGGTTCACCAGCGCATCCACTCGCGCGTTATCAATTGGCCGCGCCATGTAGTGCAACGGATGCCCATAAAGCGCGTGCGCAAACGACGATAGCTCCCAAGCACCGATATGCCCCGTCAATATCAGCACACCCTTGCCCCGCCGCTGCGCCTCCAAGAAATTCTCGTGTCCATCCAAAACCGCATACGCTTCAATATTCCTAGGCGTATACCGCGCCAGCCGCGCAAACTCCGACGCCATCCATCCCAGATTCCGCACCATCCCGCGCTCGACTTCCTTCCGCCGGGCATCCGTCCACTCCGGAAACGCCAGCCGCAAATTTACTCGCGCTATCTTCCGCAGCTTCGGCAGCGCCGCATACAACAGTCGCGCCGTCAGCACCGCCGCCCACCGCGACACGGGCCGCGGTAACAGCTCCAGTTTCTTCAGCACCACCCACACCACCGCAAATTCCAACCACTCCCGCATTCTGCTTACCCGCCCATCCGCGCGCCGTCCAACCGCTCAACGTGCGTCCAATTCTCCGTAGTGAGATCAATCATGTCCCGCCAGGCGCTCAAGCATAGCCAACATGTCATTCCGAGAGCCGAGTTTGCTCGAGGAATCCGCTTTTCGCTCGTGCTAGCCGCGATTGCATCCCTGCTCTCCTCTTCTACCCGCGCCGAAAACGCCCCCACGCACACTTATCAATCCGTCCGCGTCGCCGACGGCATTGTCGCCTTCATTGCCTCGGAATCAAACACCGGCATCGTCAGCGGCAACTGCATCGCCATCATCGGTGACGACGGCGTCCTAGTCGTCGATTCCACCAGCTTCCCTTCTCATGCCCGGCAAATCATCGCCGAAATCAGGCAAATGACCAACCAGCCGGTGCGTTTCCTCGTCCATACCCACTGGCACCCAGACCATCTTATGGGCGATGGTGAATTTCGCGCCGCCTTCCCCGGCGTCGCCGTCATCAGCACCGCCTTTACACAAACAGCCATCGCTGAGCTGGCTCCCAAGTACATCAAGGGCAACGCCGAGCAAGGCGCCGCCTACGCAGCCTCTCTACGCAAGCAAGTGCAAGATGGTAAGGACGACTCTGGCAAACCGCTGAACGATGTCGACAAGAAGTACTTGGCCGACTACATCAACAGCCTCGACTTCGCCATCCCCGAATACCAGCAATACAAAGCCGTAATCCCCAACGTAGCCTTCAACGACTCACTCACCATCAGCCTCGGCAAACGCCAAGTCCAACTCCTCTTCCTCGGTCGCGGCAATACCACCGGCGATGGCGTAATCTTCGTCCCCGACGCCAAAGTCGTCATGACCGGCGACCTGATCGTCTGGCCCACCCCCTACAGCTACGGCTCCTTCCTCTCCGACTGGATTCAAACTCTGGCCAAGATCAAAGCCCTCGGCGCCAGCACCGTAATCCCCGGCCACGGCCCTGTCCAACATGATTACGCCTACTTCGACCAAGTCTCCTCAGCCCTGCAATACGTCCAGTCCCAAGCTCAATCCGCCGTAGCCCACCACCTCTCCCTGGAAGACACTCGCAAGAAAATCGACCTGTCCGACCTCGAGAAAAAATTCTGCGGCACCGACCGCGCCCGCCAAATCGCCTTCAAAGCCGGCTTCACCGACCAAGCCATAGAGCGCGCCTACTACGAAGCCAAATTCGCCGCAGAAGACTAACCGCATCCGGGATTTTCCCCGCGGGTCCCCATGCTAAACTCGCCCGCCGTGGAACTCTTAGACTCCGCTCAGGCCTCGCTGCCCCCCGCGACCAAACTCTCGCACTCCGCCCAAATCGCCTGGAGCGTCCTGATCGTCGCCACACTCTACGTCTGCTATTTCAGCCACTTAGGTGCCATAGGCTTCGTTGGCCCGGACGAGCCTCGCTACGCCTGGATCGCCCGCGACATGGCCGAATCGGGCGATTGGGTCACCCCCCGCCTCTACGGCAAACCCTGGTTTGAAAAGCCCCCCCTTTACTACTGGTCCGCCGCCTTCAGCTTCAAAGTCTTCGGCGTAAGCGAAGCGGCCGCTCGCCTGCCCAGCGCCATCGCCGCTTTGCTAGCCACCTTGGCCTTAGCTTGGCTGGCAGTTCGCATCTACGGACCCGAAACCGCCCGCTGGTTGTTGCTCCTGCTGCCCACCAGCGTCGGAATGATCGGCTTCTCCCACGCCGCCTCCACCGACATGCTCTTCTCCGCCACCCTCACGCTAGCTCTTGTAGCCGCCGCTGTCCTGCTCCGCGTAGCGGAGCCAACCTCCGTTGTAGTGGCGCAGCATGCTGCGCCAGCCGCAGGCACAGGCACAGCGTCGACCGTCTCCAACGCGACTCCCTCGCCAACCTCTTTTGCATCCACAACTTCCCTGCCCGCCATTCTCTTGGGCGTGTTCCTCGGCCTAGCGGTTCTCGCCAAGGGGCCCGCGGCTCTAATTCTGCTCGGCGGCGCCGTCTTCTTCTGGGCCATCTTCACTAAACGCTGGCGCGACGCCTTCCGCCTTTTTCATCCGCTAGCCATCGTCGTCTTCTGTCTAACCGCGCTCCCCTGGTACATCCTGTGCGCTCGCCGCAATCCCGACTTCTTCCGCATCTTCATCATCGAACACAATTTCAAGCGTTACCTCACTCCCGAATTCCAGCACATCCAACCCTTCTGGTATTACGCCGTCGTTGTGCTGATTGCGCTTTTGCCGTGGACCGCGCTGCTCCTCTGGTCGGCAATCACCGGCACAATCCGCCTGTGGCGCACGCGCAAAATCAGCGATGCCACGCTGCTCCTCCTCTGCTGGGCCGCCTTCTGTCTCCTCTTCTTCTCCATCTCCAAATCCAAACTCCCCGGCTACATCCTTCCCGCCATTCCCGCGATCTTGGTTCTCGCGCTGCACGCGCGATTTGCCCTTGCGATTCGCGGCTCAAAGTCTCTATTGCTGTCAGTCCTGACCACGGGCCTTTTTTTCACCGTCGCGTTTACGCTGGCGGAATCCTTCGCCTCGCAATACTCACGCGCCTCTCATATGAACGCCCGGTTTGCGTTCGCGGCCGGACTGATTCTTGGCTCTTTCGCCGCCGCCAATTTCTTGCTGGGATTCGGCGTACGGCCGACCGCGAAAAACAAAATAGGAGCTGTATTCGCGGCGTGCTCGGTGCTACCAATTCTTCTGGCCGTGAGCTTCACCGAGAAACTCCTCCCATCGTTCTTCCCGTGGGATGCGTCAGGCAGGACTCTTGCCGAGGAGCTTCGGCGCCGCGACATTCCTACAGACAAACTCGCTGCGGCCACAATGCAGCGCGGCCAGCGTTATGGCTTGAGTTTTTATTTGCATCGCGAAGTTCTTGCATGGGATCGCCAACACCCTCATGACGGCTATCTTTTGGCCGGAGGGAAGTATTGCACGGGAATGGTAGGGGAAGGCTTTACCTGCGAGGAAGTTCCGTTCGATCTGGACAAGACGGGATATTTTCTCTTCCGCGTTAAGCTACGGCTAGTTGACAGCGCGGCCGACCGCGGGAAGGTGGAGTAGGTAGAAGCTGACCACGCGGTTCTCGTAGGTGCGTTTGTCGTCGTCGCCCATGGAGGCGAAATTTCCATGCGGGATGATGGCTTGTTCGCGCGGCTCTGGCGCTTTCAGAAACATATTCCGCGTGGCCTCCGCCAGCTCCGGATCGTCGAGCGCCTGAATATACAACGTGGGCACATTCAACATTACATTCAGCCGCGAGGATAGCGGCGGATCGTTGCGATGCCGATAATTCAAATACTCGAAGCTCATCTCCGCCGCGCGCACCATCAGCGGAAATCCGCCGAGCCCGTTTTTTTCCACGCCCACTCTCACCATTTGCTTGGGCTGGTCGTACACCGAGTCCACTGCCAGCGCGCGGACTCGCTTGTCGTTTTCCGCTTCGCGCAGCGCCGCGTAAGCGCCCAGGTTGTAGCCCCACAATCCGAAGCGCGTCGGATCCACATCGGGACGCGTCGCCAAGGCATCCAGCGCCGCGCGGACTTCTTCGGTCTCGCGATAACCAAAAGTGGTCACCCCGGCGTTCGCGCCATGCGCTGCAAAATCAAAAATAAATACGTTGTACTGGTGATCCTGCAGCGCCGATTCCAATGTCAGCAATTCGCCGCGGCTCGATCCGTAGCCATGACACAGCACAATCGTCGGCGCGCCGCGCAATCCCGGAAAGAACCAGCCCTCGCGATGCCCTAAGCCGGGCACATCGAAGTCCACCGCATCCGGCCGGCCCGGAAAACTGGCCATGCTGATTTCCGTGCTGGTCCGCTGCGGCTTCACAATGCGGTACACCAGGAATCCCGCGATCGCCGTGGTCGCCAGAAATGCAAAAAACGCCAGCGCCAATATCACTGTCACCAGTTTCGTGTACCACTTGGTTGGATAGCGTAGTTCGAAAAGGATCGACATTCGTGCTCTGCGCGTCCGCTGGGTCAGCGGCGCCTGGCCTCTGGCAACTCTGCAAATTTCAACTGACTCAGCATGCTAACACGCGGCCATGTTGCGAATTCGGGAAAGGACCTGGGTTGTGCCCCATGCGTATCGTAATTCTTATCTCCCTGCTCACTACTTCTTTGCTGGCTGCAACTTAGCCACGCCATTTCGGCTAAGCATTCGGCTATTATGGGGCGAGCGCGGCAGGGGGCGCGTCGCCCGCCCGTCCTCCATGAACATCATCGACCTCCGGCAAACCTCGGTCCGCCAGCTCGAGCCGCTGCTCGAGGAAGAGGCTCGCCACTGGCGCGATGACCTGCACTGGGACTATCGCGGCGCTCTCGACCTGATCAAACGCTTCCTGGATGCGCACGCCCTGGCCGGATGCGTGGCATTCGAGAACGGCGTTGCTGCGGGTTATTCCTTCTACGTGCTGGAAGATCAAAAGGGGCTTATCGGCGGGCTGTACGTGTCAGCGAAATTTGCGCAGTCCAATATCGGGTCGCGGCTACTCGAAGAAATGCTTTTCCATATGCGCGCGCTACCGCATCTCCTGCGCGTGGAAGCACAGCTCATGCCTTTCAGCGGCCCGGTCGAGCCCACGCTGCGCGAACAGGGCTTTTCGCTGCACACGCGCGAGTTCATGTTGCTCGACCTTGCGCATGCACCGATGGTGCCGCCCCCGGCACCCGCGGGCATGCGCCTCTCGCGCTGGAACGACCGCTACTTTGAATCCTGCGCCAAGCTGATTTTTCTCGCCTACGCCGATCACGTCGATGGAGAAATAAACGATCAGTATCGCAGCCGCTCGGGCGCGCTGCGTTTTCTGAAGAATATTATTCTGCTTCCCGGATGCGGCAATTTCGTTCCCGGCGCCTCTTTCGTTTTGCATCAGCCGGGCAGCGACGACCTGATTGGCGCGGTGCTCACCAGTGAAGTCTGCCCCGCCGTCGGCCACACCACGCAGATTTGCGTGCAGCCCGGCTATCAAGGCCATGGCATCGGCCGCACGTTGATGCTCACCTCCGCCGAGGCGCTACGCTCCATGAAATTTCGCGAACTAACGCTGACCGTCACTTCCGACAACCGCACCGCCGTCCAGCTCTACAATCGCCTCGGCTTCCACACGATCAAGTCGTTTACCGCCGCCGTCTGGCCTCGATAGGCGCGTCTCGCTGGGCAGTATCGACGGAGTTTCTTCTACGGATGGACGACAGATAGGCCAAACACTTGCTCAAACGGATCGAAATCGCGATCTCTGTGCAATAGAGAGTGTCCGTTTCGCAAGCAGAAGGTTGCAATCAAGCAGTCAATGGTCCTGCGAACCGTAATACCCTGCTGCCGTAGCTTTCTAAAATTATAGGCGGTCTCGAGCGCGACTTCCGCGCCACAACCATCGAAAACTATGTAGCTACGCAATTTGTTCCGGACCCGCACAAACGTAGCCTGGTCGCGGAGCCCTTGCAGGATTTCGCAGAGAATCAGGTCGGTTAGCGCCAGGGGTTGTTGGCCCATCTGAAGGTACAGCCACTCGGTCTCAGGATTGCTCGTGCCGGCAAAATAGTCGATCCACACGGTAGTGTCGACGACGACCATGACAGTCTAGTCGGCCAGGCGTCCCTGGCGCGACACGCTCAAGTCACCTTCCCAGCGAACTTTGCCGCGCAATTTGCGCATTCCGGCCTGAGCGCGCGTCTGGATTAACAATCGCAATCCTTGCTCGACCGTAGCCCGCTTGGTGCGAGATCGAGAAGCGCGCATGGCTTGAAGCATCAGCTTGTCGTCGATATCGATATTGGTTCTCATGCTTGCGACTCTTATGTGTAAGAATCGCATCAGATTGTGTATACGTCAAGAGGCTTTACACCATCCAGATTTGCTTCAAGACGCGGCGGAAATTGCCGCCGAGGATTAGTTCGATGTTGGTGTCGCTGTAATTGCGACGGATCAGGCCCTCGGCCAGGTCCAGCGGGCGCTTGGCGAAGTTATAGCCGTCTAGATCGACTTTGTCGCGGAAGCCGTAGCTGTTTTTGTATCCGGCTTTGAGCTGTTTTAGCTCTTCCGGCGGCATAGCGTCGTAGCCAAGCAGATCGATATCGCTGCCAATACCCAGATGCTCTACTCCAACGAGCTTCGCGACATAGTCGAAATGATCGAGCATGCTGTCGACCGTCGTTGGCTCCTTGGCGCTAACGAACATACGCACTTCGGTGATGCCCATCACGCCGCCCTTTGCGGCCATAGCTTTGATGGCTTCGTCGGTCTTGCAGCGAACGTGGCCGGCGTTGAGAGCACGGCAATTTGAGTGCGTGATCAGCACCGGCTGCTTCGAAACTTCGAACGCGTCGAGCGTCGTTCGGTCGCCGCTATGGGAAACGTCAACGGCCATGCCGACCTTGTTCATGCGCTCGACGATGGCTACGCCGAAATCCGAGAGCCCTTCGTCGCGCCGCTCCGTGGAACCGTTTCCGATCAAGTTCCGGGAGTTGTAAGTCAGCTGCGATACGCGTTGGCCCAGGCCGTAGAAGAAGTCGACATCGTCCGGTTTTCGAAAATGGTCGGAGTCCTGCAAGCCAAGAAGTAACCCAACCTTGCCTGATGATTTGATTCCATCGAAACGCGCGGGCGTATCGACGCGCTGGAACCAGCCGTCGTGGCGCGCGAGGACACTGTTGTAAGCCGAGAAGTATTTCAGACAATCCACATAAGCGTCCGGTCCGCCGATGCCGATCGAGCAATGGAACACGCTGATGCCGGAATTCTTGTAAGGGGCGAAATCCTCCGCTTTGAAATTTTCAGGATTGCTGAGCATCTTCTGGGTAATGCTCGGACTGATCCATAGCGGTGCGAGCATATCGACAACGATGCTGCGTTGGACGAGATCGACGGCGCGAGAAGAGTAAGACTTGTCGCTGCCCGCAAATAAGCGGTAAGCCCCGCGATTGACCATGGCAGCGCTCGCCGCAACACGCGCGAACGCAGGAGCTGCCACGGCGGCTACGCCACCCTTGACGAGATTGCCGATCATCGTTCTGCGATTCATTGATGCCTCCTGGGCCCGAACTTGATGCAAACGACGCGAGCCACTATACACGAATTCTCGAATTGAAACAGATGTTACATCGGCTGCCCAGCGGTAGGATACTGACGGCAGCTGCCCAGGCCGGGAGAGCCTGCTGACCGCCGGAGTGGCTGATTCTGGGAGCGGAACTGGCATTCGGCATCATTTGTTTCTTGCGCTTGCTTTCTGGCGACGCGTGACGGACGGGACCAAGCAGAATGTGCGGCTGTATCGGCAGGAATTCGGGTTCCGGGCGTCAGCTACACGCCTGTAGACTCCTCGAATCGCCAGGGGTATTCTTTGCGGCATGACTCTGTCCGCCAGAAATCGCATCGAAGGCAAAGTCGTTGAAATCGAATTCGGCGGCGTGATGGCCCATGTAGTGGTTCGCGCCGGAGAGAATCTGATCGAAAGCGTGATCACCAAGCGCAGCGCCGAAGAAATGAAGCTGAAAGTCGGCGACAAAGTCTCGGCGGTAATCAAGTCCACCGAAGTCATGCTGGAAAAAGGTTGAAGCTGATCGTGCGTGGAAAACTCACGACACTCCTCCTCTTGTTTCTCGGTGTGCTTCTTGCGCGGCCTCTGGGCTCGGCGCAAACCGGCTCGCAGACGGCGGCTGCTCCCGCGGAACTGCGGATCGGCGGAGCAGTTACCACGCCTCTGGTTCTGACCATCGCCGATTTGAAAAAAATGCCGCGAACAACTCTGTCGGTTCTGAATTCGCATGACAAAAAACAGCAGAGCTACGAGGGTGTGCTGCTGGAAGAACTGCTGCGGCGCGCCGGTGCCCCGCAGGGAGACAAGTTGCGCGGTCCGGCGATGGCCGCTTATCTACTCGTCGAAGCGGACGACGGCTATCGCGTGATTTTCTCGTTGGCGGAACTCGATTCCGGCATCACGGATTCCGGCGTCATCGTTGCGGACACGCTGGACGGCGCAGCACTTCCGGGAAAAGTTGGTCCTTTCCGGCTCGTGGCGCCGCATGAGAAGCGGCCGGCGCGCTGGGTGCGGATGCTGAAATCGATTACTGTAGTTCGCCCGTGAACCAAGAACTCCGAAAAACAGCTAGAGTCCCGGAAAGAATGGCTGCAAACACATGATTCTCGTTCCCAATGTTCTTGCTCGCTTCGAACAAGGCTCAAATCCAGTTGTTCGCTGCGAGATTTTTAGGGCCGACGGCGACTCCAGCGAAGTCAATCGGCCCGACAATCGATATATTTACGAGGGCACCCAGCTAAAGCTGATCGCGGCCGTCTGGGATAAGAAGTTCGTCGGTTTTGAAGTTCGTTGAAATCGGCGCGGACATTTTCTCAAGACAGTAAGCCGGCAAGCCAGCGGGCCCAGCGCCCACGATTCCGACCTGGGTCCACACACAGGTCATTTCTTCGCGCGGTCTTTCAGCAGATTCTTCAGCTCGCTCATGAATTCCTGGACGTCTTTGAAGTCCATATACACGCTGGCGAAGCGGACGTACGCGACTTTGTCCAGTTTCTTGAGGCGGTGCATGATCATCTCGCCGATTTCGGTGGTGGTGAGCTCGCGTTCGGTGGCATCGTGCACGACACCTTCGATTTCTTCCACGATGGCTTCGAGCTTCGGCGTCGGCACCGGACGCTTCTCGCACGCTTTCAGCAATCCTTGCAGGATTTTCTGGCGCTCGAAGCGCTCGCGCCGGCCGTCTTTCTTGGCCACCATGTAAGGAATTTCGTCGATTCGCTCGTAAGTGGTAAAGCGGCGGCCGCACTTGAGACATTCGCGGCGCCGGCGAATGGTATCGCCGGTTCTTCCCTCGCGGGAATCGATGACCTTATCATCCACGGTGGCGCAAAAAGGACACTTCACTCAGTTTCTCCTGGACACGTTCACCCAAACACTGCGGCGCTCTACGCCTTCAGTTCTTCTTTTTCGTGCTCCGCCATTTCTTTCAATTGCCCAAGCGACAAGCCTTGATGAATCAGCAGCGGTACGCCAGGGACGCTGACTGCGGCGAAGGTTATCAACCACAAAACGATGGACACGGCCGCTGCCGGCTCTTTTTCTACTCCAAAAATCGTGGTGTACGCAAGGAAGGAAGCGACTTGTGAGCCGCCACCCACGCCCGGCAGTTGCACTGCCGAACCGACCAGCGTGAACGCCATGACCAGCATGGCGTCGCCAAGCCCTATACCGGCGAGCGAACCGCCAAACGCATGCGAAACCCAGAGATAGACAAGCAGCACGACAAACCAATGCACTCCGGAATACAAAACGGACAGCGCCAGGTCGGCCCAACTGCGGATGGTCTGGACGCCTCGCGCAAATCCCAGGACTACATCGGCGACGGTTGCTTTCCAGTTCCGGGCGGCAAGCCAGCCTTGCAGGCGCCGTTCGAGCATGGCCGTCCCATGCAGCCGCAGGTACACGAGCACCGCGATAGCGCCTAGGACTGCGGCAAACAGCACGCTCCCGGTCGTACGCGCGGCGGTTTCCAGGGAGCTGGCGGTTTCCCCTGTATGGGAATGAGACTCGAAGAGAAGCAACGCGATGGCGGCGACCACCGCGGTGCTGGCAGCGTCGAAAAGCCGCTCGAGCACATAGATTCCAAACATACCTGAGTTCGCGAGCTTTTCTTTTCGCGCGAGCAGGAGCGGCCGAACTGGTTCGCCGGCGCGGCCGAGCAAGAAAACGGCAGCAAAACCGGCAAGGGTCATCTGGAAGATCGGCAGGAAACGTGAAGGGCCGAGGTTGCTCTGAAACCCTTTCCAGCGCAACGCGCGAACCGCGTAACACACGTAAATGGCGGCGATCGAGAGGCCCAGTAGGAAAAGATTGGCTCCGCGAACCGCACGCACGAGTTTGCCGAAGCTAAAATCCGCGAGATGGATGAACCCGCTCGACCGGTAAACCGCAAAGGCGAGTACCCCAACGGCTAGCAGCAGGAGGATCCACTTCCGCGAGGATTTCCGCATGAGCTTGTCAGCCTACCGGCCGCGCGCAACGTCGTCAAGACGAAGGGAGAGACGCTTGGCCGGTTCGGCGGTGGAGGGTTCGGCCACTCAAAGAATTCCGAGCAAAGCCCGAATCCGGTCGCGGACCTGCTCCAATAAGGGAGCGGAGATTCTTCCGATTTTTTGACAGCTGCGCTGGCGCCAGTCCACGCTTTTTAACTGGTCGGCCAAAACGACACCTTTCAGGATGTGCGTCGCTCCAAGCGATACCTCAAACGGATAGCCTTTCGCATGGCTGGTGATCGGACAAGCGACTGCGAGGCCTGCCTTTTCGTTGTAGACCCGGGGCGAAAGGATCAGTGCCGGCCGACGACCGGCTTGCTCGTGCCCTGTTTGACGTGAAAAGTCGAGCCAGACCAGATCGCCGAAGTCCGGTACATACTCCCTTGCTACCACAGCTCTCGGCCTACAGCTTCGCCCCACTCGATCGAGGCGTGGAGATTCTCCGCACTAATTCCGCGAACGAGTTCCTGGAGCGAGGGCTTGCGTTTGGGCCGACGAAGATTAACCGAACCGCCCGGCTCGACCGAGAATTCCAGGTCGTCGCCTTCCCTGAGGCTGGCAGCCTCGGCGACGGCCTTGGGTATGCGGACGGCCAGGCTATTGCCCCATTTGGCCAATCGCGATTTCATGTCATCCTCCTGTATACACAAAGTATATACAGAGTTGGTCTGGCAGGCAAACTCTTGGTGAAGTGCGGCCTTTACCTTGTGTTGGCGGAGCTGGGCCAGTAAGATGCGCCCAGCGGCGGGCGGCGACGAGTGCGCACAGCCCAGGGAACATTTTGCAGGCACTTTTCGTTCCATTGTATGGCAGGCCGAGATGCAAGCTGTCCAGGAAATGCATCGGTCGACCGCCAACGGCTGTCGTCGTGGCAGGAGCCGCTTGGCAGTCACACGTAACCTGAGCCGCAGTGGTGGCGCACGGGCTTTCAGGGGTTTGTGCTTGCAAACCCTGGGATAACATGCCCCACGAAGCGGTTTCGAGGCTCTTGAGAGTTGGAGCAGGATGCCCAACTGGTCCAGCAATGCCTCCAGGGCGACGGTTCGGCCTGGGAGGAACTTGTGCGCCGTCATACGCGCCGCATCTTCAACATTTGCTACCGGTTTACCGGCAACCGCACGGAGTCGGAAGACTTGTCGCAGGACGTGTTCTTGCGAGTCTACCGCACCCTGGCGAGTTACCGGTCGGCACACGGCGGGTTCGCAACCTGGATGACCAGCGTAACGCGCAACCTGCTGATCGATCATTACCGGCGCACCAAGCGGGATCGCGCGACGGATTCACTGGACGACAAAATGGCTATCGTTGAAAACAAGGAATCGGCAGGGCGGCGGCCGGATGAACAAGCGCTGCTGGGAGAATTGAGCGGACAGGTGCAGGCGGCGCTGACGAAATTGTCACCGGAATTGCGCGAAGCGGTGATCTTGCGCGACCTGCAGCAACTAGAGTACATCGAAATACAAAGGGTTTTGGCCGTGCCTGAAGGCACCGTAAAATCAAGAATCAACCGCGGGCGGATCGAGTTGGCCCGCGTGCTGCAGCAAATGGGGGTGCGACCGTCATGACACCCGGAATGCATTGGACTTGTGAACAGACAGAAGAGCGCCTCAGCGACTACATCGACGATTTGCTGACGGCGGAAGATCGCGCGGCATTTGTCGCGCATGTGCCTTCCTGCGAAAAGTGTGGCCCGCTATTTGCCAGCGTCGCGCACGTAGTGACCAATCTGCATTCCATCGCGGAAATCGATGAGCCGCCGCGGCTGGTCTACGCCATTCTCAACAAGACGCTCGGTCCACGCGAAACCGTCACCGGATGGCAGTCCTTGCGGCGCTTTGCACGCGGACTCGCCACCATGCGCTTTGCTTACGGCGCGCTGTCTCTCGCCGCGACTTTCCTGGTTCTGCTGACCGCTTCCGGGTTCAACTTCCGCCATCCAAAAATGGCCGATCTGAAGCCGGTGAACATTTACCGCAAAGCCGACGCCCAGGCACATTTGGTTTACGCGCGCGGCACGAAATTCGTCAGCGACTTGCGCGTGGTCAACGAAATTCAGTCGCGTCTGCGCGAAAACGAACAAGCGCCAGTGAATTCGGAAGACGCCTTGCCGCAGCGTACCCCCGGGAAAGAACCCGGATCGACCGACGGCACCAAGCCCGGACCGCGCCAACAAAATCGCGCCGATGGTATTTACCGCAACCTGGAAGTCCTGGCGGACGAGATGCCAGTCTTCGGTGGTCTTTATGGCGGAAGGAGAACTCGATGAAGTGTGCCGTCCATCCGGAGGTGGAGGCCGTCGGGTACTGCCGCAATTGCGGCAAGCCAATGTGTTCGGACTGCGTGCGGCCGGTCCGCGACGCGTTGTATTGCGAGGATTGCCTGGCGCGGCTCATGGGAATTCCAGCGCCTCCGCCACCGGTGGCGACGGCGACGCCCGGATATCACTCTGGATATCAGACGCCGTTTCCCGGCGAAGCAACGCCCATTGTGCCGGCTGCGCCCGGACAACTCGCTCCTGCCGGCGGAGGAAGCCCGGCCGTCGCGTTTATCCTCGGATTTTTTCCGGGGCTCGGCGCCGTTTATAACGGCGAGTACAACAAAGCGCTGATTCACATCGTGGTCTTCGCGGCGATGATCGTGGGATTGAGCAGCGGCTTGGATTCCGGTCCGACCGTTGCGCTGAGCCTCTTGCTAGCGGGGTTCGTTTTTTACATGGCGTTTGACGCCATGCGCACGGCGCAAGCACGCCGTGGCGGAACCGCGGTAGTCGATCCACTGGAATCGTGGAGCAAGGAACGCCCCATCGGTCCAATCATCTTGATCGCCGCCGGCGGACTGCTGCTCCTGAATAACTTCGACTGGTTCCCGTTCTGGCGGATGTCTCGGGCCTGGCCGCTGATTCTGATCGTCGTCGGCATCATCATGTTTCGGAACCGCATCGAGCGGCGCCCGTAGCGCGCTGCTAATGAAGGAGCAGGAAAGATGAGCGATCCCAATCGCATCCGGTGTGCGTGCCCGCGGTGCACCATTCGCGGGTTGATGTGGCCGGCGGTCATCATAACGGTTGGCTTGTTGCTGCTGCTGGGCGAGATGCGCGGCGGCTTTTTTGATTTCTCAAATACTTATCCGGTCATTCTGCTGGTCATTGGCGGAATCAGTCTGGCATCCGCGCTCGCCCCGATGACCGGCCACGTCCCTCTGGTACCGCCGGCTCGTGGGGTGCCTCCAATCGTCCCACCGGGTACCCCGCCTGTCGTGCCTCCCGGAACTCCTGGCGTGCCTCCCACGTGGCAGCCGCCGCAAACCGGGCAGGGCCATTAAAACTCCATGGCGCGACTTCGTCCACGCAGTGGCAGCACATTCTCCGGGCTCCTGCTAGTCACCATCGGCGTCCTGCTCCTGCTGCACAACTATCAGGGAGTTGACCTCGGAAGGGTGCTGGTTCACTGGTGGCCGCTGTTCCTCATCGTTTGGGGGCTTGTGAAGCTGTACGAGCGCGCCGCCGGCAGCCGTTCCGGCGATCCAGGTACCGCGCGCGTGAGCGCCGGCGAAGTGTTTCTGGTGCTCGGCTTGCTAGCGCTGGTCGGAATCGTGGTGGGCGTGGAGCGCACCAAAGACCTAATCGACAAAAAAGGAATCAACGTCGACATCGGCGACGCGCATTCTTTCGATCTCGATGCCGCCTCCAAAGCCGTCCCGTCCAACGCGCGCATCACCGTTCGCGGAACCCACGGAGACATCACCGTGCGCACCGGAGACTCATCCGAAATCCGCGTATCAGGCACGGCCAAAATTCATTCGTGGAGCGAATCGGACGCCGAAAAGCTGGCCAAGAAAACTTCCATCGAGATCGTGCAAAACGGCGATGGCTACGAAATTCGTCCGGCCGGTGCAGCGGAAAACAATTCGAAAATCGCCGTGGACATGGATATCAGCGTGCCGCTGAAAGCCACCGTCTCCGTCCGCAACGAAAGAGGCGACATCAGCGTTTCCGATATGTCCACGCCGGTCACCATCAATTCGAAAAACGGCGATATTGAAGTGCGCGACACGGGCGGCGACGTCAGCATCGACGCGAGTCGCGGTGACATCACGGTCTCGGACACCAAAGGCGACGTAAAGATTTCCGGTAGTGGCGGCGAAATCGCGATTTCGTCCGCTACCGGCGGCCTCACGCTAAACGGCGAATTCGTCGGCCCCATTCGCGCCGACAAAGTCGCCAAAGGCGTGCGCTTCCTTTCTCGCCGCAGCGATCTCACTTTGACGCAACTCGCCGGGCACATGGAGACTGGTTCCGGCAACCTGACCATCACCGACGCCTCCGGCAACCTGACGCTGCGCACCAATCGCAACGATATCTCCATCGAAAACGTCACTGGCAAACTAAGGCTCGAGAATCGCGATGGCAATATCTCCGTCCGCTTCTCCACTCCGCCCAAGGAAGACATCGAAATCACCAACACTTCGGCGCCCATTTCCTTGAGCTTGCCGAGCAACTCCAGCTTCGAGATTCTCGCCGATTGTCACTCCAGCGATATCGACAGCGAATTCGAAGCCAGCACGCTCACCAAAACCACTGCGAGCTCCGGTGATTCTCATCTCGAAGGCAAATACGGCCCATCCCGCGGCCCCAAAATCACCCTGAAGACCAGCTACGGCTCCATCGCCATTACCAAAACGTCGTAACGCAACCTTCCTGACGCATTCTTGCTCTAAAATGACTAGATGCGATTCCCTTCCTCCGTCCGGCTCTTTGCGCTCCTCGCCGTAGCTACCGTGGCTGCGTTTGCTCACGTCGCAGCGCAATCCGATTCGCAGCAATCTGCAACTCGCGCCGAGTTCCTGCACCAGCTGGTCGCCGCCGCTATCGAGCGCACCCATCACGTCGTGCGCTACGATCCCGCCTACATCCGAATCCCCTATCCCAACGGCGATGTTCCCGCCGACACCGGCGTCTGCACCGACGAAATCATCCGCTCCTATCGCGCCGTCGGCATCGATCTGCAAAAAGAAGTGCACGAAGACATGCAGCGGAATTTCTCGGCCTACCCGCGCAAGTGGCACTGGATGCTCGCAGGCGCCGATACCAGCATCGACCACCGCCGCGTCCCCAATCTGATGATCTTTTTCAGCCGCAAAGGCCAAACCCTCAAAATCTCCAGCGATGCCGCCGACTATTCGCCCGGCGATCTGGTCACCTGGGATCTCGGCGGCAATGTCCCGCACATCGGCATCCTCGTCGACCAGAAATCCCCGCAATCCGGCCGCTACCTCATCGTCCACAACATCGGTCAAGGCCCCAAAATGGAAGACGTCCTCTTCCATTGGAAAATCATCGGCCACTACCGCTACTTCGGCGCCACTTAAGGCGCGCAACGCTAATTCGTTGTCGGGCACTCTTTGTAGGGTCCGCGTTCCGCTTGCCCTGACGCAGGAGCGGAGGCGCACCTTCGCTTGACGCGCCACCATGCGCCGCGTCGCCGGCGGCGGCCAAAACTATGCTATCCTTACCATCAAGCTGTACAGTAAGGATTGGCAGTAAGGATGAGAGAAGATGACTAGATCCAGCACTCTGAGCAGCAAAGGGCAGATCACCGTGCCTCTGGAAATCCGCAATCGCCTCGGACTCAAAGAAGGCGATCGCGTGGATTTCGTTGTTGAAGGCGGCCGGACGACCATCCGCCCCGCGCGCCCACCGGAAAACCCATTTCTCAAGTACATCGGTGTCCTGCCGACCCCTCCCGGCGGATTGGACGCAAATTCTTGGGTTCGTAATCTCCGCGACGAACACGGCGGGGAAGAATGAGAACTGCAATCGACACCAACGTGCTTTCCGCTCTTTGGTCTAAGGAGCCTTCCGCTCCGGACATCGCCCGGAGTCTAGCCGATGCCAAGGGTGAGGGAGGTCTGGTTGTCAGCGCGCCTGTCTACGCGGAGTTACTCGCCTATCCAAAAGCCACGGAATCCTTCGTGAACGGTTTTCTCCAGAACACCGGCATTGACGTCGAGTTCAGCCTTCAGCAGTCCGTGTGGATTGAAGCAGGCCGCCGCTTTTCACGCTACGCGCGCCGCCGCCGCCGGGCCACACGCCAAAATCCCAGACGCTTGCTTGCCGATTTCATTATCGGCTCGCACGCCTTGGCGCAGGCAGATCGCTTTATGACCTTGGATCCGCGACGATACAAACAGGATTTCCCGGAACTGAAGCTCACTTGACCCCTCGCAGCCTCGAGCTTGCCCAGTCTCGACCGGTTAGGTACTTGGAGCGGGTGCGGCCATAGCCCTTCTCGCGCTCACTGAAAAAATAATCAATTCCTCAGGCAACCCGTTTCCCTTGCAAGAAATCCCATCTGCAACGTTCTGTATTTCAGAAGTTATCGAAGGTAAAAATATGAGACACGTACCGGCTCTTCTTCCCCACGGAAAGCCCGTGGACGGGTGTCAGGGTTTGTACTCGCAAACCCTGACCCGATCAATGTCTGTTCTTTCATCGCTACTGGCGCTGCTGTTTCTGCCGGCCAGTCTAATTCACGCACAGGAAAAAGACTCCTCTCGCGCGCCTGGCTGGGTGGTCCTGCCCATCGACGAGTACCGCACCCTGCACGCCAAAGCTTTTCCGCCGGACCATGAGCCCGAGCCGCCTCCAGTCGACGCCATGCTCACCCGCGTCGATTACGACTTGCGCGTCAACGGAGATTTCGCCTCCGGCCGCGCCAGGCTCACCATCGACATCCTCAAAGATGGCTGGGTGCGCGTGCCCATTCCTTCCGGCCTGCTCGTGCGTGAAGCCCGTCTCGACGGCAAGCTCGTCTCCCTCGTCTCCAACACTTCCGGCAAAGCCGGCTCGCTCACCGCCGTTCTATATCATCCGGGCCGCGCCGTCCTCGCCCTCGATATCGCCCTGCCCATCGCCGCCAACGCCGGTGAAGAAAGTTTTGCCCTGCCCTCTTCTTCGTCCGGCGTAACCCGCGCCGCTGTCGAGATTCCCCGCAACAGCCGGGTTTCAGGGTTTGTACTTGCAAACCCTGAGCCTATCATCGACATCCGCCTCACCGGCGGCTTGCTCTCCGATCACGCGGAAACCGCAGCATCGAGCAAATGGACCGTCTTCGCGCGTGGCAACGAACCTCTGACCTTCACCTGGCATCGCAAAATCGAAGATCACCGCATGGAGCAGCCGCTGCGCCTGCGCGGCGCGCTCACCCAGTGGCTCGGCCTGGGCGAAGACTCGACCGCCGTCAGCGCCGAGGTAAGTCTCGAAGTCGTGCAAGGCGCGGCGCGCGAAGCCCGCATCCACGTCCCGCCGCAAGTCACCATCAATCAAGTGCAAGGCGCAACCGTCGCCGATTGGGAAATGAAGTCCGGCGAACTCGCCGTCACCTTTCTTGAACCCGTCGAGCAATCCACGCGATTCGTCATCACCGGCGAAGTGCGCCTGCCGCGCGATGGCCAGATTGACGTCCCGCTGCTCCGCTTGCTCAACGCCGAGCGCGAAACCGGTGGCGTCGCCGTCGATGTTCTCGGTGCCGGAGAAATCACCAACCAAAAGCCGCAAGGCCTCGAGAATGCCGATGCCAGCGATCTCGGCGATCTGGTCACCAGCCGCCAATCGCCATCGATGGTTGCGTTTCGCTTCCGTCCCGGCGACGCCAATCTCACTCGTTCTCTCGGCGTGAATATTGCCCGCTACGATCAGCAAGCCGTCCTCATGGCCAACGTCGAAGAAGCCCGCTACCGCGTGCTCATCAGCAAAGAGGGCAAAACGCTGGTGCAAGCCCGCTACGCCGTGCGCAACAATCAGCGCAATTTCATAAAAGTCACTCTGCCCGCCGGAGCCGTGCTCTGGAGCGCTTCGCTCGCCGGTCGCCCCGTTCGCCCCGGACAATCCACCGACGGCAGCTTGCTCCTTCCACTTGAAAAATCCCGCGGCGGCCGGGTTTCAGGATTTGTACTTGCAAACCCTGAGTCCGTTGACGAAACCCCGGAGTTCGCAGTTGAAATCGTCTACTTCAGTCCCGGCGCCAACTGGAACGACAAAGGCAAATCCAAGCTCACTCTTCCCGCACTCGATCTGCCCGTCTCTCGCACCGGACTCCTCGTCTACTATCCGCCGCTCTTCAAAGTAAACGCCGAACCCGGCTCTTTCCGCACGGAACCCTACGTCGAGCCATCCTCTCCCGTTTTGAACGCTCGCGATGACGAGAGTTCGGTCACGGGAGGCAGCTTCCAAGCTGGTGTAGGCCTTGGCGTAGCCGCGGGCGTTGCAGGCGGTGTGCTCGCAGGAGTTCCCGCAGCGCCCGCCTCCATCCTTGAGAGGCTTGACATTCGCGGGCGCGAAGATAAGGACGCTGCTAAGGGACAAGCCGCCACCAACGCCCTTCTCGACAAATACCGCACCGCCACCTACGTCGGCCGCGCCACCGGCGTTCTTCCCATTCACGTTTCCTTCCCCGCGTTCGGTCCGTCGGTCTATCTCGTCTCCGAACTAACCAGCGAAAACCAGGCTCCCTCCACCGATCTCAATTACCAGCAAGACAAGAAAGGCGGCACGCGATGAATCGCCCGACGAAAAACCAGATGATGAGTTTGAAGAAGCGCTTACTGATCGCCCTGCTCTGTGCCTCCGCAGTCGCAGCTTCCGCACAGGAAAGAATGATCGCGCCCACGCCGCCGCAGCCCGGCAACGTCACTCTGTCGCTCGAGGAATACAACCACTTGATGGCCTTGGCCAGCAAGCCGCCTAAAAAATCCGACGCCCCGCCAATGAACTACGTCGTCAAACGCGCCGACCTGAAACTCAGTGTGACCAACAGCATGGTTCTCGGCACCGTGCAACTCGAAGGCGAGACCTTCACGAAAGCCGCCATCAAAGTTCCGCTAGTCACGGCCATGACCGTGCTCGACGCGCGTCTCGACGGCAAACCGTTGCCGTTGCAATCCGAAGGCCCGGCACACACCGCCATCCTTCCCGGTGCCGCGGATTTTGCCGTCACTGTCGAAGCCGGCTTGCCTCTGGCAATCGACGCAGGCCGCGCTTCTTTCAACTTGCCCGTTCCAGCAGCTGGTAGCGCGCGCTTGGAATTAGTCGTCCCCGGCGATCACGCCAACGTGCGCATTTCCAGCGGACTGATTACCAATCGGACGTCAGTGAACGGCCAGACCACCGTCGAAGCCACGCTCGTCCCTGGCCAGCCAACCACCATTTGGTGGACCACTCGCGAAGTCACCGCTCCGGCCGTGCCGCGCGAAGTGCGTTTTCTCTCCGACATCAAGACTCTTGTCTCCGTCAGCGAGTCCGATCTGCGCATTGCCGCGCTCGCGGATATTACCGTTGTGCAAGGCGAACCTTCCCAATTCGCGATCGCACTTCCCGTGGGCTACGAACTCACCAGCGCCACCGGCGCATCGCTCGATTCCAGCGAAGTGCAATCGGGTTCGCTCCTTCTCAAACTCGCCGCCGGCAATCAGAAGAGCTATCAATTCCTGATTTCGCTCGAAAAATCCATCAGCGACACAAAGACGGACGTTCCCTTCCTCACTTTCAAAGACACTCAGCGCGAAACCGGCGAAATCCTCGTCGAAGGCGGTGGCACCATCGAACTCACCGCCAAAGAATCCGGCGGCTTGAAGCGCATGGACGTAAAAGAAGTGAATCCCTATCTCCGCTCGCTCACCCGTTTCCCGATGCAAGCCGCCTTTCGCTATCACCGCCAGCCATCCGAATCCCCGAGTCTCGCCCTCGATTGGGTGCGTTTTCCGGACAGCAGCGTGCTCGCCGCTGTCGCCGAGCATGCCGTCATCACCACGCTAGTCACTTCCGAAGGGAAATCGTTGACCGAAGTGAAACTCACCGTGCGCAATCAAGCGCAACCATTCCTCAAGGTCGCGCTCCCCCAGGGCGTCAGCATCCTCTCCGCCGAGGTCGCCGGAGAAAAAGTGAAGCCGGTGCAAGGTGCCGACGGCAATCGCGTTCCGCTGCTCCGCCCGGGCTTTCGCCCCAACGGCCCATACGAAGTGTCCTTCGTCTTCATGCATTCCGGCGCGCCCTTCGCCAAAAAAGGCGGCTCGGAACTCTCGCTGCCAAAAATGGATGTGCCCATCAATCTGCTGCAATGGGAAGTCTTCCTCCCCGAGCAATACAAAGTGAAAGACTTCGGCGGCGACGCCATCGCCGCCAATCTCGTGCCCGCCAGCTCATTCACTTTCGACGGTGAAGGCAGTGGCGGTGGAGCCTGGGCGTACGGAAACGGAGTCGCGACTGCTTCCGGAAGAAACGCGTTTCATTCCATAGGCCTCCTCACCGGACAAATCGGCGGCTATGTCCTCGACCCGAGCGGCGCCATCGTCTCGAATGCACAAGTCACCGTGCAGCAACTGGACTACGGTGTTACGCGTACTGCAACGACGGACTCCAACGGCAAATGGGTCGTCTCCAGCATCCCCTCCGGCCGCGTCAAGGTCACCGTTGCCAAACCCGGCTTTTCGACGACCATCCGCGACGGCAGCTACGAAGCGGATCGGCCCGCGGAGTTGGACGCCGCGCTGCAACTGGGCAACATCAATCAAACCGTCACCGTCGAGGCGTCAAGCATTTCGCTGAATACTTCGATGGCCAGCGTATCCTCTCTGCCCATAAACGACAAAAAAGCCAAGCAACAAGCACAACGCGAAGAAATGGCTCCGTCTTCCAACGTCACCAGCTTCCAGCGCAGAGTGGCCGGAGTCCTGCCTGTCGCCGTGGACGTGCCGCGCGCCGGCAATTCCTATCGCTTCGTCCGTCCCCTGGTTCTCGACGAGGAGACCAAGGTAACTTTCAGCTACAAGACAAAATAGCCACAAGTTTGTGGGGAATGGCCCGGCGCTAACCGATTTCGTCGATCAGATCATGAATCTTGCCGTTGATCGTCCCGCAAGGCGCAAAAAATGGGTGATCCAGGCATTGAATCATCAATGTCTGTGCGGTTGGATCGAACTGCCAGCTAATGGTGATACCCTGCTGGCTAGCCTGCCCCGAGTTGCCCGTAATGTTAATGCTGCTCAGCGCCGCTTTCTGCTGAAGGGCTGCGAACTTATCGGGCGTAATGTTGGTGAACGTTTGCGCTGCGCACGAACCCATGGTCATTTCCTCCTGCCGCTAGAAGCCGACAGTGCATAGTGCCGCGAACGGTGAATTCATTTCACCTCGCCGGGAAACAGCCTCGCCGGTAGTCAGCGTTTGCCCGTTGCATTTCACGCTTCGCGCACGGGCCACAAACTAATAGCTCAAGCGTTTTATAGCGGGCCGCGCGTTTTCCGCGCGGGCGCTTTCTCTTATCTCGCGCCGCTCTCAATTCCCCGGAACGTGCCGCGCCGGCTTCGCTTCCGACCCCGGCCCGGGCTCCGGCGCTGGCTTCGGCATTTCTTCCGCTTTGAACCGCGGCACCATCTGTTCCGCCATCGCCAACGCATACACCGCCGACGCAATTTCCACCGCGCCTTCTCTCACGTCCTGTTCATAGATCCGCTCGTAGGTGTCCAGATTCGTGTGATGCGTATACGAGCCATAGTCAAACGCATCCTGCGCCAATCCAATTCCCGGCAATCCCGCGTTGTTGAACGACGTGCTGTCCGTCCCGCCCGTCCTGCGGCTATCGCTCGCCACCGCGCCCATGAATCCCCACTCCGCAAACGGCGCCATGGCCTCGCGAACCACATCCGCCGCGCCCGCCGGACCAAACACTCCCGCGCCTCGCGGCTTGCCGGTGCCCGAATCGATATTGAAATACGCGTCCAGCTTGGCAAACTCCGGCTTTGGGCTTTCAAAACTGCCAAAGTGTTGCTGCACGTACGCCAGCGAGCCCAGCAATCCTTCTTCTTCGCCGCTCCACAGCGCGATGCGAATCGTGCGGCGCGGTTTCACGTGCAGTGCCGCCAGAATCCGCACCGCCTCCAGCATCATCGAGGAACCGATGCCGTTGTCCGTGGCTCCAGTCGCGTCATGCCACGAATCGTAATGCCCGCCCAGCATGACGATCTCGTCCTTCTTGTCCGTGCCGGGAATTTCCGCAATCGCGTTGTACGCCGTCGTCCCCTCCGGATACAACTTGTTCTGCACATTCATGCGCAGCGTCACCGCCGTCCCATCGTCCATGATCCGCGAGATGCGTCCGTAGTCTTCATTGCGCATCACCAGCGTCGGCACCGCTCGCGTCCAGTCATACGTGCCGTTCTGCTGCGCGATGATAATGCCGTGGGCCCGCCCCGCATCGTTCACCCGCACCAGCGCTCCGTTATCCACCAGAAATTGATCCACCTGTCGCGAGACTTCCCCGCGCGTCAATTGCCCTTCCGGCAGCTTCGGCTGCTCTGGAAAACGGAACGGCCGCGGATTCTTGGCATCGAATCGTGATTTCCATTCATCTTCCGCGCGCCGCATCGCCGCAGGATTCATATCCTCGGCTACTTCCACGTGCTTGCCCACAAACACAATCGCCCCGCGCACTTTTTCTTTCACTGAATTCAGATACGCATCGAGTTCAGCCGCGGTCGGCTGCTTCGGCTCCGCGGGCTTCGCTTTTTCCGGCATCGGCGGCGCAGCCCACTTCGGTTCTGGCGGAGGCGGCGCGCCTCCGAAAAAGTTCAATCCACCTCCTCGCGGCGGAGCCAATCCCGGCGGGTCGAGCAACACCACTTGCGCCGTCACCACGCCTTTCGTGCTCGGCGTCCACGCCAGCGGCTTCACCATCACTTGCCCATGAAACGGCGTAACCGCCTCGGCCAACAACTCCATGTTTTCCCAACCCGGCACCGGCGCAGCCGCGCTCGGTGGCTGAAATGTCCAGGGCTCCAGATGCGCATTCGCCAAGCCCCACGACGTCATCGTCGCCACCGCCCAATCATCCGCCGCCTTCAAGTTCGGCGTGCCCGTAACGCGCGGCCCATGCACATCCGCTACCTCATGAATAATCCACATAATCTTCGAGTGGTCCGTCTCTTCCGCGCGGATCTTGGCGTACATCTCCGCCACTCCCGGAGCCTGCGCAGGCGCCGGCATCGCCATCAGCAGCGCGGCGCACCTGACCACGCCCAACACCGCACTCAATCTCACACCACAAAGTTTCGCCACGTTAACTCCACCATTCCCGGAAGTCTGACCACGCAACCGCCCGCCAATATACGCCCACCGCCGTCGTAGCGCGAGGCATCTCTGGCGCATGTGCTTCGCCATGTTCATCGCTGCCGGCTCCTTCTATCCTGGCCAGCAGCGCTTCTTCCCGGAGTCCATACGCAAAACCAACCTGCTGTACTTTCCCGTCCTCTTCGCCATCGTCATGCTGATCTTCTGGCCCATGCGCGTCCGCTTCGCCAACGCCTACAAACGCGCCTGATCCGCAGGTTTGTCGCACCGCACTCGCACTTCGTCTCCATTGCCGCGAACGCGCCCTTCGCCTAAAGTGTCCCATCGCCTGTGCTTTCCAAGGAGACTGCCCATGCAATCAGACCCAACGCGCTGTTCGGAGTGTGCCGGAGAAACGGAAGTCGGGTTCATTCTCGATTTCACCCATTCCGGTGTGGTGCAACAAAAGTGGGCCAGAGGACCGGTGGTGAGGAAATGGATTGGCGGTGTCAAGACGGATGTAACCCTGCCGGTGGAAACGTATCGGTGTAAGAGCTGTGGCCTTCTGAAGTCGTACGCGAAGTAGCTAGCTCCCCCTCCCCGTGTTTTTTGTAAGTGTTGCGTCTAAAGGGGTTACCGGGCCGGAGTCTGTAAGTGTTGCATCTAAAGGGGTTGCTCCGGAGCAATTTCGGCCAAAACACGGCAAAACGCGGAAGTCGTCTGCAAGTGTTGCGGACAAAGGAGTTACGGGCACGTGATCCGTGGAGTGCGTTCCGTGGCCCGTGGTCCGTCGAGAGCGCGAAGTCGAGACTGAGGAAGAAGGGGACGCGGTTCAGTCTTTTGCGCCCCTCGCGGATCGGGGCAGGCGGGAGCGCAAGAAGTGCTGATTTGGGGAGGGACGGAGGGAGAGCGCCGGGCGCAGATGCGCCGAAAAGCTCGTCACGGCGAAACATAAAGCGAGGATAGCACGAATCGGGTGGTTTGTCTACTAGAATGGGTATAGACATGTTTACTAACTGGGACGGCTGTGGAAAACGGTTGAGGCGGGGGTTATCGGAGGATTGCGGATGACTATCCCGCCGCAAACGTCAAAACCAGCCTCCCAATTCGAGGTTGGGGTATCCGGCTGAGGCGGAAGGGCCGATGGCAAGACTTTCATAGCCGGGGGCAAGGGGATATAGTTTCGGCGCGGCTGGTTGTGGTTGGAGACTTCGGGGGACCAATATGGGATTACTGGCGCGATTTGCGGTGGGACTGCTGTGTGGCGGACTGATGATGGCGTCGCCGGCGTTCGGCGACGGACCGAACAGCGAACGCGAACGCAAGGTGGACCAACTTTTTGCGGCTTACGACAAGGCCGATTCGCCGGGCTGCGCGCTGGGCGTCGTGCGTGACGGCGAGCTGATCTACAAACGGGGCTATGGGCGGGGGAGCCTGGAGCTGGGCGTTCCGTTGACGCCGCAATCGGTCTTCTATATGGGTTCGGTGTCGAAGCAATTTACGGCGGCGAGCGTGGTGTTGGCCGCGGAGCAAGGTTATCTCTCGCTGGACGATGACGTGCGCAAATTTATTCCGGAGCTGCCTTCGTACGGCAAGCCGATTACGCTGCGCGCCATGCTGCATCACACCAGCGGCTTTCGGGATGTGTTGTCTTTGCTGCTTCTTGGGGGGCGCAATTTCGAAGACATCCATCCCACGGCGGAACTGGTGGACCTGATGTCTCGGCAGAAAGCGCTGAACTATCCGACTGGGGAAGAATTCCTGTATAGCAATTCCAATTTTTTTCTGATGAGCGTGGTGATTCATCGCGCGACGGGAAAGACGCTTTCGGCATTTGCGGAGGAAAATATTTTCAAGCCGCTGGGCATGAGCCATACGCGTTTCTACGAGGATCACTCGGAGGTAGTGCCGGGCCGCGTGCCGGCCTACGAGCCTGGCGACGGGGGGAGCTATCGCGTGGATTGGTCCACGAATTTCGACAAGGTGGGCGACGGCGGGCTGATGAGCAGCGTTGAGGACCTTTTGCTGTGGGACCGGAATTTCTATGAAAACAAGCTGGGCAAAGGGACGTTGTTGAAAGAGATGCAGACGCGCGGAGTGTTGAATAACGGCAAGACCATCGAATATGCTCTGGGGCTTTTTATGAGTACGTACCGTGGTCTGCCGGTGGTGGAGCACGGCGGAGCGCTGTTTGGCTATCGGACAGAGCTGCTGCGGTTTCCGGAGCAGAAATTCTCGGTGATTTGCTTGTGCAATCTGAGCACGGGTCGTCCTTCGCGGCTGGCGAACCAGGTTGCGGACATTTATCTGGAGGGAGAGTTGAAGCCGGAGGCGGCAGCGGCTACGTCAGCCGGGGTGGCTGCGGCACACGTCGATCCGAAGCCGTATGCGGGATCGTACCGGAATGCGGAATCGCATGCGGTTTTTGAAGTATCGGCGGCGGGAGATGATCTGGTGCTGTTCGGGCAGCACCTGACGGCGGCCGGAGCCGGGCGATTCACGTTTTCGCCGGGCCCGGAATTGGAATTTATCGCGCAGGGCGGGACGGGGATGCGCATGACGATGCGCGCGACGGATGCAGCCACGCAGATTTTCGACCGGTTCGCGGCGTTGCAGCCGTCGGCGGCGGAGCTGGCGCAATATGCTGGGACTTATCGGAGCGACGAGCTGCAGGCCAAGTATACGTTCGCGGTGAAGGACGGAAAGCTCACGCTGGCCATGAATTGGCTGGAGCCGTCCGTGCTGGCGCCGAGCGTGCACGACGAATTCCGCGCGGCCGCGACTGGAGCTTCGTACGTGTTCCGGCGCGATGCGCAGGGGAAGGTGACGGGGGTGGATGTGTTTGCGGGGCGGGTGCGGAATATCGGATTTGTGCGAAGTAAAGACTGAAAGTTAGTGGCGAGTGGCGAGCGGGAATAGAAAACGTCGCTACCATCACAGAGAGACTTATCGGAAGAGGCAGAACTGAAATGAAAAGCAGGGGCGCAAAGTCAGGAAGAGGCGTGGGGCGTGTGAGCAAGGGAAGCGGAAATGTCTTCGCGGATCTGGGGCTGGCTAATCCCGAGCAGGAATTGCTCAAAGCACGGCTTACGCTGCAAATCCATAGCATCCTCAAAGAGAGCGGGATGACGCAGGTGGAGATGGCGAAAATCCTGGGCGTGCGTCAGCCGCGGGTTTCGCTGCTGACGCGGAACCGTGCGGGTAACTTTTCCGTCGGACGACTGATGGAATTCCTGACGGCGCTGCGGCGGGACGTGGAAATTACGGTGCGGCCGAGCCGCAAGGCGCATGGTGAGCTAGCGGTTGTTTTGGGATGAAGCGTTGAGCTTCAGCGTAGAAGGCGAGTCATCAGACTAGCGACAGCGAAAACGGTAGGAAAAAATCCAAGAGAAGAGGGGCCCACGTTTTGCAGAAACCGCAAAGCGTAGGCCACCCCAGAAGGTTCCAGTTGCTTAAGGGTTCGCCACCCACCGGAAGGTTCAGGGGCTTAAAGGTGCCCTACCCGCCAGTCCGGGTTACTCCTCGATCCACCATCTTTCGACGTCAGCTACGAATCGAGCGACAACTTCAGTGCCGTTGTAGACTACGAGCGACCCCGGCCCGTGCTCCTCTCGGCCCGCCGTCCCAACAATTTTCTTAACTTGGTCGTCATATCTTAACTTTACGTATACGACCCTTTTTCCTCTCGTTTGAGTCACGCCACCTATTGTGCCCATAAGTTTCTGTCCTTATTCTTGAATGATTTCGTCGATAGCTGAGTCGACGTCCAGCGCAACTCGTCTGGCAGCTTCAAATAGCGCATCTACACCGATGATCACCACATCGTCACTGACGGCCAATAGCTCTCGGTCGTTCGCATCCGTCATTTTCAGATAGCACCTACTGCCCAACTTATCCAGAGTAATGTTGAATTTACCTTTAAAGCCAACGACAAACTGGTCGGTAGCCGATGTGGCTTCCCATCTGATTTTTCCCTCATCGGTGGCCTTCCGCAAATACTTGATAAGGTCCAGATCCTTCTGGGTCGGCATCTAAGTGCTCCTTTCCTGCTGCTTCCGCGCGTCTGCTAGAGCGCCACTGATAAGGTCGTTGGCCCTTAGATGAACGTCGGAGATCATTTTACGTTTGCCCTTCGTGAGGGGTGAGATGGCTGAATATGAGGCTTCTTTTGCGATCGAGGCAACCAGCAAGCCAGCTGTTAGCATGTCGTCCCTTCGATCGACTGACATCTGATCGGGCCATCTTACCGCAGCCGTTTTGCATGAGGACTGCAGCTCCATAGCCTTGACGTGAACCACACCCCACTGGTCGGTCATCAAAAAGATTCCAATCTCTTGGACTGCCTTACTGGCAGATTCCAACTCTTCTATGAGATTACGCTGCCTCCCAAGTTCGCGAGCCTCCTCTGCTGCTCGTTTCGCACCTATAGCTACAACCAGAACATAAATAGCGATCACCAAGCCCCATAGGCTGGCGGGGTCGTCCTTAACGTTGCGCTGAACTGCGGAGACTACTGAGTCCCATGTTAGTATTTTGAAAGCTAATAAAATGCAAAGAATGATGAGCGGGCATACACCGATTAGGGCCGGCCACAAGTATTCGCCTTTGCTGCTACGGTTGGACAGTGCTTGCTCCTATTACGGCTAGTGTACTTATAATTACGAAATTCTGCGCCCGTTTATCACATATTGACTGAGATCGCTACGTTTTCAAGACCGGGACCCAGCGGGCCAGGGAACACGTCTAGCAATTCCGCTCTAACGTCCCGTGAGGCGGTTGAGTTCGGAATAGAAGGTGGGGAAGGAGACGGCAGCGCAGTTGGCGTCGCGGAAAGTGGTGGGATTTGGGTGATGCTGAGACTTGAGGAAACAACGCTGGAGCCGAAGACGCGGACCGAGAAAGAGATGAGAGATTTCTCTCTGCGTGGGCCGACCGCCCAACAGGAAGTTGGGCGGAAGGAAAAGGCGTCGGCCCACTCCGTTCGAAATGACGGTGGTTCGGTTGGGATTGGAAGAGAGAAATGAAACGAACCACCATCAGAATTCGAGGGTGGGGCATCCAGCCGAAGATTCAAGGGCCAATTGGCTAACGGGCGGCGTTGTGGGTGCGGACGGCGATTACGGACGAGAGCAGCGACAAGACCACCGAATAGGTCCACATGCGGTTCATTACGGCGTAGTTGTCGAGGACGGAAAAGGGATTGCCGCGCACGGTGCCGGGGACGATGCCGAGATAGCAGAGCGTGATGGGAACGCCGACCAGCACAGCCAGCATGAGCAAAGCGCCTTTTT
>Ga0137403_10001029_pt1 | contig 35442 bp, 35 predicted proteins | sample CZOMad2_1_16fung_FD_122057 | JGI IMG/M metagenome (GOLD analysis project Ga0137403, IMG submission 122057) | Vadose zone soil fungal communities from Angelo Coast Range Reserve, California, USA - CZOMad2_1_16fungal (Hybrid Assembly) | ecosystem: Environmental > Terrestrial > Soil > Vadose zone... | reverse complement strand
CGGGGCGGCGGCCGCTCGCCGGGCGACCGCCCCGATCCAGTCGAGGAGCAGGCCCGTCGGCAGCTGGAGCAGCGCCGCGATCCGACCACCGGCGACGCCGGCGACCATGCCGGCCGTCATCCCCCACACCATCACCGCTCCGGCCGCGGGCACGGCGAGCAGGTTGGCCGGCAGTGACGCCAGGGGGATGGGACCGAGGAGCTCTATGACTTCGACCACGATCTGCTCGAGCGCTGGAACCTGGTGGAGTCGGAGGCCGGGCGCCGCCTGTTGCCACGATACCGCGCCGCGCTCGGCGCCGTGACGACCTCGGCGAAGGGAGAGGAACTGACCGAGGGTGGCGGGAAGGCCGAGCGTTCCTGGCCCCTGACCCCATGATTAGATTTTTACCCCAGTCGGAGGTCCATTCATGCTCTCGATCGCGTTAACCTATCTCGCGCTCATGCTTTACGTCGGACCAGACCAGATCATGCCTTTCACCTCGGCGCTGGCCGCGATCGGGGGCGTGATCCTGATTTTCTGGCGCCAAGTGAAGGTAGCCGTTCGGCGTTTTGTCGGTTTGTTCTCTCGGCGCTGAGGCGCTCGCGGTCAGCTTGTGGCCCGCATCCGCAGGGTCGTCGTCGTCGGGTTTGATGGGCTCGAGCCCCGAATCCTGGAGCGGCTGCTCGCGAACGGTGAGTTGCCGGCGTTTGAGCCACTTCGCGCCGCGGGCGGCTACAGCCGGGTGGCGACCACGCTTCCGGCTCAGACCCCGGTGGCCTGGTCCACCTTCGCCACCGGCACCAATCCCGGCGGGCACGGAATCTATGACTTCATCCGGCGCGACCCGCAGTCCTACCTCGCTGATTTCTCCCTGAATCGGTTCGAGCAGAAGAATGCCTTCCTGCCGCCCCGGGCCGTGAACCTGCGGCGGGGCGAAACGGTGTGGGAAGTCCTGTCCAAGGCCGGTATTGCTTCAGCGGTGGTCCGATGTCCCTGTACTTTTCCGCCGGGTGATCTCCGGGGCCGGATGCTATCGGGCATGGGTGTGCCCGATCTGCGCGGCGGTCTCGGCACTCCCTCCTTTTATACATCCGACCCCTCCGCCCGCCCGGGCGAGAGCGAGCATCTGATCCCGATCCAGCTCAACGGTGGCCCGGTCCGGACCCGGCTCATCGGGCCCCGCCATCCCAAGACCCGCGCCGACATCGAGCAGACCATGACGCTCCGGAGCGATCGGCCGGGGCGCCGGGTATTCTTGGCGATCGAGGGAACCGAGGGCGAGCTGGTCGCGGATGTGGGCCGGTGGACCGACTGGGTCAAGGTGCGTTTCAAGGTCGGTCTGCTCCAAGCGGTCAGCGGCATGGTCCGGTTCCTCCTGGTTGGTCTCGATCCGTACGTCGAGCTCTACGCCTCGCCGCTCAACTTCGATCCGGCCGCTACGCTGGTGTATCCCATCTCGTCGCCCCCGGAGTACGCCGGAGACCTCGCCGATGCGGTGGGCACGTACTACACAACCGGCATGGTGGAGGACCACGGCGGGCTGAACAACGGGCGCTTCGGCGAGGCCGTGTATTTGGACCAGTGCGCCCAGGTCCTGGCCGAGCGAGAGCGCATGCTGCAGCACGAGCTGGCGCGCCAGCGCGACGGGCTCGTGTTCTGCCTGTTCGATACACCCGACCGGGTCCAGCACATGTTCTGGCGGTTTCTGGAGCCGGATCACCCCGCCCGGCGGGCGGCACCGGTCACCGGGTTCGAGCAGGCGATCGAAGACCACTACCGTGCCTGCGATGCGATCCTGGGACGGGTGCTCGCCGCGGTCGATCCCGAGACCCTGGTGATCAGTCTGAGCGACCACGGCTTTACCGGATTTCGGCGCGGCCTCCACCTCAACGCCTGGCTCCTTCGCGAGGGCTTGCTCGCCCTCAAGCCGGGGGTCTCGCCCGGGGAAGAAGCGGGCGAGTACCTCAAGAACGTTGACTGGAGCCGCACCAAGGCCTACGCCGTCGGCATCGGCAGCGTGTACCTCAACTTGCGGGGCCGCGAGGGCCAGGGCATTGTCGCGCCAGACGAGGCCGCGGAGTTGAGCGGGCGAATCGCGGACGGCCTCGCCGGTCTGGTGGATCCCGAGACCGGCAGCGTCGCGGTGCGTGGGGCGACGCCGCGTGCGGCGGCATACAGCGGCCCCTTCGCCGCCGAGTCGCCCGATCTGGTCGTGCGGTTCGCCCAGGGTTACCGCGCGTCGTGGACCACCGCCGTCGGCGGTGTGCCTCGGGATCTGTTCGAGGACAATATCAAACGCTGGAGCGGGGACCACATCGTCGATCCGGAGCTGGTGCCCGGTGTCCTGCTCATGAACCGGCCGTTTCAGAGTCAGCGCACCCGACTGATCGATCTCGCGCCGACCATACTGGCGGCATTGGGCGCGCCCCGCGGGGCGGTAATGGAAGGAGCCACGCTGCTCTCATGAAGATTCTCGTCATCGGACTCGATTGCGCGGCGCCCGAGATCCTGCTCAAGGACGAACGGCTCGGAAACATCCGGCGCCTGATGGAGGGCGGATGCTACGGGCGGCTCGAGAGCGTGATCCCGCCGATTACGGTGCCCGCCTGGATGTGCATGTCCACCAGCCAGGACCCCGGCACCCTCGGCGTCTACGGCTTCCGCAACCGGTCGGATCACTCGTACGGCGGGCTTCGCATCGCGAACTCGAAATCGATCCAGGAGCTTGCGATGTGGGACCAGATCGCGCGGGAGGGCGGGCGGGCCGTCATCATCGGCGTACCGCCGTCGTATCCGCCTCGCAAGGTCAACGGGATCTGTGTGGGCTGCTTCCTGACCCCGAACCCGGCGACCGACGAGTACACCTACCCGGCGGCGGTGAAGGACGAGATTTCCGGGCTGGTGGGTGATTACGAGGTGGACGTGAAGGGTTTCCGTACCGACCGGAAGGAGTGGCTGCGGGACGGGATCTTCCGGATGAGCAAGAAGATGTTCCAGGTCGTGCGACACTATCTCGCGCACGCGGATTGGCAGTACTTCCATTTCGTGGACATCGGGCTCGACCGGGTGCATCACGGTTTCTGGCGCTATCACGATCCGCAGCACGTGCTGCACGAGCCGGACAGCCCGTTCCGGGACGTCATCCGGGACTATTACCTCCATCTCGACGAAGAGATCGGCCGCCTGCTCGAGCTGCTCACCGACGACACGGTGGTCCTCGTGGTCTCGGATCACGGTGCGCAGCGGCTGGACGGCGGCTTCTGCGTGAACGAATGGCTGGTGCGCGAGGGGCTGCTGGTGCTGCACGAGCAGCCGAAGACGGTCACACCGTTCGATAAGCTGAGCGTGGATTGGGGGAAGACGAAGGTCTGGAGCGAGGGCGGCTACTATGCGCGAGTCTTCTTCAACGTGAAGGGCCGGGAGCCGGACGGAGCGATCGACCCGGCGGACTACGAGCGGTTCCGGGACGACATGAAGGCGCGGCTCGAGGCCACGCTAGACGACCGGGGCCGGCCGCTCGGCACCCTGGTGTTCAAGCCGGAGGAGATTTATCGCAACGTGCGGAACATCGCGCCCGATCTGATCGCCCACTTTGGGGCTTTGTCCTGGCGCTCGATCGGCGGCGTGGGCTACGGGCGGATCCACGTGCAGGAGAACGACACCGGGCCGGACGACTGCAATCACGCTCAGTACGGGGCGTTCATCCTCGCCGCATCGAACCTGCCCTCGCAAGGCGAACTGAGCGGGGCACGACTGCTCGACATCGGACCGACCCTCCTCGAGCTGGGCGGCTACGACGTGCCGTCGTCGATGCAGGGCCGGTCACTCGTGGCCGGGATCAGCCGCCCGGCGCCGCCAGCCAATTCGGCCGAAGGCGAAGCAATCGTCAAGGAGCGACTTGCGGGGTTGGGCTACATCTCCTGAACCAGCGGCCCTCCTATAATGAAGCCGGCGTTGTCGAGGCCGGGCGTATTGTAGTGGAGCGGCGAGGAGCGCGGGCATCCATCGCCGCTCTCGCGGAACACACAATCACCCGCGGCCACGTCCCACTCCATCGTGCGCCCGAACCGAGGATAGATGTCGGCCTTGCCTTCCGCGACCCAGCAAAACTTCAGCGAGCTCCCCGCTTGCACCCGGCGCTTGACCGGCATGGTCGCGAGATAGCGCTCGAGGTCGGCCGACGGGTGCGACCGGCTCTCGGCCACGACCAGCGGCGCTCCCGGGGGGGCCGGATGTGAGCGGATCCGCTCGAGCGGACCGGCGCGCTCACGCCTCCAGGAGCCCAGCCCCTGGCCCGCCAGGTATAGCAGGTCGAGCGCGGGCGCGTACACGACACCGAGGACGGGCTCGGTTCCGTTGATGAGGGCGATGTTGACGGTGAACTCGCCGTTGCGCTGGAGGAACTCCTTGGTTCCGTCCAGCGGGTCCACCAGCCAGAACCGGGGCCAGTCCCGGCGCACCTCCCAGGCCGGGAGGACGCCCTCTTCCGAGATGACCGGCACGTCCGGAGTCCACGCTCTCAGGGCGTCGGTGGTCACGACGTGCGCAGCCCTACCGGCCGCGGTAATCGGGCTCTGATCGACCTTGAGCTCCGGCGGGTGGTCGGCGTCGTAGTACGAGAGGATCGCCGCGCCGGCCTGGCGGGCAATCGCCTCGAGGATCGCGAGAGACGGCGAGCTCAGCTCGGGGCCAGCCGGGTGGTCTGGGGTCATGGGAGCCCATAACCGGCAACTTGGGTGCCGCCGACCCCGGGCTGCCTCCAAGGGGCCGGGCTTGCTAACTTCGTCACTCCTTTTCCCCAACTGGGAGCGAGCAGCGGTGCAATCGATGGCGGATGTTCTGGTAACGCCGCACGGCGGCGTGCTGGTTGACCTGCTTGCGCCCGAGGCGGCGCTGCCCGAGCTGCGGGCCGGAGCGAGCCGCCTACCCTCGATTCAGCTCTCCGATCGGGCGGCCTGCGATCTCGAGCTCCTGGCCATCGGAGCCTTCTCCCCATTGGACCGCTTTCTCGGCCAGGCGGACTATCAGCGGGTGCTGGGAGAGATGCGGCTCGCGAGCGGCCACCTGTTTCCGATTCCCGTGACACTGCCGGTGGAAGAGGACGCCGCGATCAAGCTCGACAGCGAGATCGCGCTGCGGGACAGTAAGAACAATCTGCTCGCGACTATGGTGGTGGAGGAGGTCTATCCCTGGGATCGCGAAGAGTTCGGTCGTAGCGTGCTGGGAACCATGGATCCCAAGCATCCGCTGCTGGCCGAGAGCCGGCGCTGGGGGCCAGTGAACCTGTCGGGCAAGCTGACCGTGCTGCGGCTGCCCCCCCACCACGACTTCCCCGCGCTCCGGCTCAGCCCGGCACAGGCCCGCGCTCGGCTGGCGGCATTCGGGCGGCGCAACGTGGTTGCTTTCCAGACCAGGAACCCGATGCACCGGGTTCATGAGGAGCTGACCAAGCGGGCGATCCGCGCGGTGGACGGGGTTTTGCTGCTGCATCCCTCTGTCGGCATGACCAAGCCGGGCGACGTAGACCACTACACCCGGGTTCGCACCTATCAGGCCCTGGCTCGGCACCATTACGAGCCTGACCGGATTCTGCTGTCGCTGCTCCCGTTGGCCATGCGGATGGCGGGTCCGCGCGAGGCCGTGTGGCACGCCATCATCCGGCGCAATCACGGCGCCAACCACTTCATCGTGGGGCGGGACCACGCCGGGCCGGGCAACGACTCCAGCGGCAAACCGTTCTACGGACCGTACGACGCCCAGGAGCTGGTCACGCGGCTCGAGGCCGAGCTGGGCATCAGGATGGTGCCCTTCCACGAGCTCACCTATCTGCCGGACGAAGACCGCTACGAGGAGGGGTCGAAGGTCAAGCCAGGCGTGCGGACGGCGACGATATCGGGCACCCAGGTGCGCGACGACTTTCTCAATCGGGGGCGGCCGCTGCCGGAGTGGTTCACCCGGCCGGAAGTGGCGCGCATCCTGGGCGAGGCATATCCGCCGCGCGTGCAGCAGGGAGCCTGCGTTTGGTTCACCGGGTTGAGCGGCTCGGGGAAGTCCACCACGGCAGACGTGCTCACGGCGCTACTGCTGGAGCGGGGCCGCCAGGCGACCGTGCTCGACGGCGACGTGGTGCGCACCATGCTCTCGAAAGGGCTCGGCTTCAGCCGGGAAGATCGGGATCTCAACATCCGGCGGATCGGCTACGTGGCCTCGGAGATCGTCCGCCACGGCGGGCTGGTCATCTGCGCGGCGGTGAGCCCGTACCGCAACACCCGCGACGAGGCGCGCGCGATGGTCGGGGGCGACCGGTTCGTCGAAGTGTTCGTGGACACGCCGCTCGAGGAGTGCGAGCGGCGCGACATCAAGGGGATCTACGCCCAGGCCCGTCGGGGGGAGATCAAGAACTTCACCGGCATCAGTGATCCCTACGAGCCACCGCTCAAGCCCGAGCTCACGCTGACCACGGTGGATCGCACGCCGGAGCAGAACGCGCGGGCGATTCTCGATTACCTGATTCGCCAGGGATTGGTTGCGCCGGACGAGGATGCGGACGCGGCGGACTAACAACTACGTAAAAAGTGAAAAGTGAAAAGTGAAAAGGGGGTCCCGATCTAAAATGGGGGTCCCCTTTTCACTTTTTACTTTTCACTTTTCACTTTTCACGTTGTTGTCGCAGGCAGGCCCACGCCCCCCACAAGAACGAACCAACCAGTACCAACAGCGCCACCCTCCGGACCAGCAGTGCGAGGCGAAGATCGTAGCCGAGCGCGCCGAAATGGTCCAGCAGGTAGTACCAGTCGTGCTCCCCTCCGTCCGGGCTGAAGCTCACCAGCGGCAACTCCTGGGCGACGGCGTCGCCCACGTACACTGCCAGATTGCTCAAACTGAACGAGAGCCAGCAACCCGCGACGCTGGCGCCGAAGTACTCGCGCCGGGCGAGCAGCACGGCTGCCGCGCCGATGGGGACCAGGAGCTGCATGAGGCTGCCCCCGGCCACGCCCATGAACTCGCCCATGAACGCGAAGAACAGGTGACCGAACTCGTGGGAGCCGAAGATGATCCCGGAAAAGATGCTCCAGTAGTCCGGGTCGGTGAGGTGACGCCATCCGGTCCAGCCCAGCCACAGGAGCAGGGGCAGGCGCCACTGCCAGCTTTGGATCCGGCTCAGGCCTCCGCTCCGCTCGGGGGCGACCGGTGCTTCCGCGTTGGGCATGGCGAGATCTCGGGCAAGTCCGGTGCCCCCGGGCGGGTGCGACTGCCGGGTGCCCCCTGCGGCGGCGAACCTGCGCGCCGGCACCGGCTTAGGCGGCGATCAACAGCTGGGGGCTCGGGCCGGGTCGGGCCGCGCGTCGAGCAGGATGCGAGATCGTGATCGACGTGGCGCGAGGATTGGCGACCGGTTCGGTCGCTTTGCCGGTTGACATGCGGACCGGACCGACCGTATATACATGCATGACATTGCAAGCCGCTGGGTTCGGTCGGATGTGTTGTTGTCGCTCGCGGAGCCTCGGGGTTCACGCGCGCGGCGCTTTTCGATTGAGGCCAGCGTAGCGGCACGGAACGAACCCGACGGGCTCCGGTGTTAGCACAGACGGAGCGGCGTCGGGATCCTGAGAAGCCCGGGTGACTGCTCCCCCGGGCTCTTTCTTTTTTCGGAGCACGACGTCTAGTGGCGGAAGCCATCACGAAGGAACACGTACTCCGGCGGAACTCGATCGAGCGGCTCAAGCTCGAGAAGTCACCGCTCGACATTCTGGCCGAGCTGCCGGTGCTCGCTACCCGGAGCTACGAGGCCGTGCCCGAGGAAGACCTCGTTCGGCTCAAGTGGTACGGGCTGTATCACGACAAGCCCAAGACGGGCCGCTTCATGCTTCGGGTGAAGACGCCGGGCGGGCAGCTCACCCCGGCCAAAGTCCGCACCATCGGCCGGATCTCGGTCGAGTTCGGGCGCGAGTACGGGGAGCTCACCACCCGGCAGAACATACAGCTTCACTGGCTCCAGCTCGCGCAGCTGCCTGAGGTGTTTGCCCGGCTCACCGCGGCCGGCTTCAACACGGCCGGTGCGTGCGGCGACACCGTGCGCAACATGACCGGCTGCCCGGTGGCCGGGCTCGATGCGCTCGAGCTGTTTGACGCCACTCCGGTGCTGCAGGAGGCCGCCCGCTTCTTCGACGGCAACCCGGACTACGCCGACTTGCCCCGCAAGTTCAAGGTCACGATCACGGCATGTCCCCATCAGTGCACCCTGCCCGAGATCAACTGCGTCGCCCTGGTGCCGGTCCGGCTTCGCGGCCGCGACGGCTTCGCCGTGCGGGTCGGTGGGGGGCTTTCCACCGTGCCGCGGCTGTCGAAAGGGCTGGGCGTCTTCATCGAGCCGGCCGACGCCGTCCCCGTGCTGCGGGCGATCCTCGACGTGTGGAAGGACACGCTCAAGTACCGGATGTCTCGGGTGAAGGCGCGAATCAAGTTCATGCTCGACGACGTCGGGCCCGAGGAGTTCCGGCGGTTGGTGGAGGAGCGGCTCGGCCGGCGGCTGGCGGACGGCCCGCTTCCCGAGCCGCTGCCGGGCGGACACCAGCCCGGAGTTCACCCGCAACGGCAGCCCGGCCTCCACTACATCGCGGTGCCGGTGACGGCGGGTCTGGTGGAGGGCAGCCAGCTGCTTCAGCTGGCCGACCTGGCCGAGCGAATCGGGGGCGAGGTCAGACTCACCCGGGAGCAGAATTTCATCCTGACGCACGTGCCGGACGCGCAGGTCGAAGAGACGGTGCGGGCGCTGGACGCCATCGGCTTCCCGCTGGACGTGAACCGGGTCCGGGCCACGAGCATCGCGTGCACCGGCTCGCCGCTCTGCAACTTCGCGGTCGCGCTCACCAAGCCCCGGCTGATCGACATCATGGATCATCTCGAGCGGACGTTCGGTCGCGCGGTCGAGGATCTCCGGATCAACCTGGATGGTTGCCCTCACGCCTGCGCTCAGCACTGGATCGGCGACATCGGGCTTCAGGGCACCACCCTGCGCGAGCGGACCGACGAGGGCGGAAAGCTGGAGGCGTACGACCTCTATCTCCGAGGGGGCCAGGGGGTCGAGGCGGCGATCGGCGTGCCGTTGGTGCGCCGGGTGCCGGCGGACGAGGTCAGCACGTATCTGGAGCGGCTGGTGCGGCTCTGGCTGGACGAACGGCAGGACTCCGAAGGGTTCAAGACCTTCACCGACCGGCAGTCGGATGAGCGGCTGGTCGCGGTCGCGGCAAACGTCCCCGTCGAGGAAGCGCGGGGCCGGCTACGCCGGCGCGACAGCCGTGCGGAGGCAGCCGATGTCTGAGGCGACAGCGCAGAAAGAGTTTGAGCCGGAGCTGCTGGACGACGCCGAAGCCGGCGAGCTGGCGGTCGAGTTCGACGACCGGCCCCCGGAGGATCTGCTCGCCTGGGGGTTCGAGCGGTTCGGCTCCCGCATCGCGTTGTGCACCAGCTTCCAGGCCGAGGGCATGGTGCTGCTCGACATGGCGTGGCGGATCGACCCCAAGGTGCGGGTGTTCACCATCGACACCGGCCGCTTGCACCAGGAGACGTACGATCTGATCGATGCCGTCCGCAAGCGCTACGACATGGCGATCGAAGTGCACGCGCCGGACGCCCGGGAGCTCGGGGTGATGACCGAGAAGCACGGGGTCAACTTGTTCTACAACGCGGTGCCCCTTCGGCTGCTGTGCTGCCAGGTCCGCAAGGTCCGGCCGCTGCAGCGGGTGCTGGACGGCCTCGATGCCTGGATCACCGGACTTCGGCGGGAGACCTGGGCCAGCCGGGCGGACATCCGGAAGCTCGAGCTGGACCACGATCACGGTGGCATCGCCAAGCTGAGTCCGCTGGCGGACTGGACCCACGAGGAAGTCTGGGAGTACCTGCGCGGCAACGACGTGCCCTACCACGCGCTCTACGAGCAGGGCTACACCAGCATCGGGTGCGCTCCCTGCACCCGGCGCACGGCTGCCGGAGAGGACCCCCGCGCCGGCCGGTGGTGGTGGGAGACCAATGCCCCCAAGGAGTGCGGGATGCACTGCACTATCGAGACCGGCGGCTTCGAGCACGAGCTGGAGGTTCTGCTTGACCGTGCGCATTGAAGAGTCCGCGCGCGAGGCGCTGGCCGTCGAGGCGGCAGCCTTGAGCGACGCCCTGACCGATCCGCTCTCCCGCGCGAGCTACGAGGAGCTCTCCCGCGCGCTGGGCGCGGGAGAGGTGGAGGACGCGCTGCTGCCGCCGCTCGAGCAGTTGCTGGAGCTCACCCTCCGCACCGGGCGGGTTCGCCGGTTGCACGGCCCCCTCGCCGAAGCTGCCGCGGTCCGGATTTATCAGGCGACCCCGGCGGGGCGGGCCGTGGTGGCGGCGCTGGCGGAGGTCAACGCCGCGCTCACAGCGCTGCGCGGTCGTACGCTCGACGGGATCACGTTCGCGGCCAAGGGCCCCGGCGTCTACGGCCTCTCGATCGACACGCCGGACGCGCAGCTCTCGCTCGAGATCGGCCCCGAGGGTGTGTTGGTTCGCGACCTGAGCGTGGGAGACTGAGATGAGCTCACCCCGACCACGCTACTACCCGGTGCTGCTCGATCTGCGCGGGCGCCGGTCGGTCGTGGTAGGCGGCGGCCCGATCGCAGAGGGGAAAGTCGCGCCGCTGGTGGACGGAGGCGCCGCGGTCACCGTCGTCGCGCCCGACCTCACGGCCAGCCTCGCCGCTCTCGCCCGCGAGGGGCGCTTCACTCACGTGGCCCGGCCCTACGCGCCGGGCGACCTGGAGCACGCATACCTCGCGATCGCCGCGACCGACGACCCCGAGGTCAATCATGCGGTGCACGCCGAAGCCGAGGCGAAAGGCGTGCTGGTCAACGTGGTGGACGACCCGCCCTATTGCGGTTTCATCCTGCCATCCATTCTCCGGCGGGGAGACCTGGTGGTGGCGGTCTCCACCTCGGGCAACGCGCCCGCGCTGGCGGTGCGGGTCCGGGAGCGGCTGGAGCGCGAGCTGGGTGACGAGTACGCCCGCTTCCTCGCGCTCGCCGGCTCGATCCGGACACCGCTGGCCGAGCGGTATCCCGACTTCCAGATCCGGAAGCGGCTCTGGTACCGGCTGGTGGACTCGGACGTGCTGGCGCTGCTCCGGTCGGGGGACGAGACGCGGGCCCGGGAGCGCATCGCGGACGTGATGGGCGTCGGTGTGCCAGACTCAACGACAAACCGCAGAGACGCAGAGGACGCGGAGAACAACACCTCGGTGGTTGTCTCTGCGCCCTCCGCGCCTCTGCGGTTCAATTCCGGCACCGTGTACCTCGTCGGAGCGGGGCCGGGCGACCCCAAGCTCATCACCGTGCGCGGGCTCGAGGTGCTTCGCAAGGCTGATGTCGTGGTGTACGATCGGCTGGTGAGTCATGCCCTGCTCGACGAAGCGCCGGCCGACGCCGAGCTGGTGTACGCGGGCAAGGCCCCAGGCGGTCACTGCATGCCGCAGGAGGGCATCAATGCGCTGTTGGTCCGCGAAGCCCGCCTGGGAAAGACGGTGGTGCGGCTCAAGGGAGGCGATCCCTTCGTCTTCGGGCGCGGCGCCGAAGAGGCGCTTGCTTGCACCGAGGCCGGCGTGCCCTGGGAGGTCGTGCCCGGGGTGTCGAGCATCGTGGGGGTGACCGGGCGTGCCTCGATTCCACTGACCACGCGCGGCTACGGTGGAAGCTTCGCGGTCGCGACCGCGCACCGCGCCGCCGACGGGTCCGATCCACTCGACTGGGCGGCGCTGGCCCGCATGGACACGCTGGTCGTTCTCATGGGCGTCGAGCGGCTCGCCGAAGTGGTGCGCCAGCTCGGCTCGAACGGGCGAGCGCCCGACACGCCGATCGCGCTGATCGAGAACGGCACCCTGCCGAACGAGCGGGTGGTGATCGGCACTCTGGCCGACATCGTCGGCGAGGCCGAGCGGGAGCAGGTCCGGTCGCCCGCGGTCATCGTGATCGGCGAGGTGGTCCGGCTGCGGAGCGTCCTGGCCGGCACCGCGGCCGTCGCCCAGGCCATCAGCGAGGCACGCCATGTCGCGTGAGACCCGGTATCTCCGGCACTGTTGCTGTCGCAGCGACGACGATGGCTCGACTTAGCCGGCTGGTCTGGTGTCTGGAATGACGCGCGCGTCATCCCAATTTCGCCCCGGGACCGGCACGGACCGATCCCGGGGCGACGTGTTTCCGAATAAGGAGCAAGGAGGGTCACTTGCGACTGGTTCCGTGGGGACGTGCAGCGGCGGCACTCGTGATGGTCGGCGCGGTGGCGGGCCGGGTTCGGCCGGTGGCGGCACAACAGGACACCACCGCGCCATCGGTGGATCGGCGGATCCGAGACCTTGATCAAGAGATCCGCATTCTCAAACGCCTGCGCGAGCTGGAGCAGGACAGTCTGACAGCAGCGGCGAAGGACCGACCCAAGCTGGTGGCCGACAAGACCGGGTTCTGGTTGCGCTCGGCCGACGGAAAGTTCGCGCTCCACCTGGGCGGCTACATTCAGGCTGACAGCCGGACCTTTCTGGACGACAAGGTCGTGCCATTGACCAACACGTTCCTGGTTCGGCGCGCCCGTGCGCTGATCGAGGGCACGGTCTTCAAGTACTTCGACTTCCGGCTGCTGCCCGACTGGGGCGGCGGCACGGCCGTGATCCAGGACGGCTACATCGCGGCGCGGGTCAGTCCGGCGTTCCGGCTCCAGGCGGGCAAGTTCAAGGGGCCGGTCGGGCTCGAGCGGCTCCAGTCCGCCACCGACATCCTGTTCATCGAGCGCGCGTTCCCCACGGCGATCGCGCCCAACCGCGACCTCGGCTTCGAGCTCACCGGCGACGTCGCCGACACGGTGGTTCACTACGACATCGGGATCTTCGACGGCGCCCTCGACGGGGCCAGCCTCGATACCGACACCGGCGACAACAAGGACGCAGAGGGCCGGCTGCTTCTCACCCCGTTCAAGCACTCGACCATCGCCGCGCTCAAGGGGCTGAGCGTGGGTGTCGGCGGAACCATCGGCAACGAGCACGGGAGCCAGGCGGCCCCAGCGCTCTCGTCCTACAAGACGCCGGGCCAGAACACCTTCTTCAGCTATCGGAGTGACACGAGCGCCGTGGCGGCGGTTGCCAACGGGCGGCGCTGGCGGGTTTCGCCCCAGGCCTACTGGCACCTGGGTCCGCTCGGCGTCCTGGGCGAGTGGATCCGCTCGTCTCAGGTGGTGAGCCGCGGCGCGACTACGGCCACCATCGGCGCCAAAGCCTGGCAGGCGGCCGGCTCGTTCACGCTCACCGGCGAGGATGCGGGCTACCGCGGGGTATCCCCCAAGAAGCCGGTGACCACCAAGGGCGGCTTCGGCGCGGTCGAGCTGGTGGCGCGCTACAGCGAGCTCAAGGTGGACGACGACGCGTTCCCCACGTTCGCGAATCCCGCCCGCTCGGCGCGGAAGGCGAGAGAGTGGGCCTTCGGAGTCAACTGGTACCCCGAGCGACGGATGAAGTTCGCGATCAACTATGGGCAGACTAGCTTTGATGGCGGCGCTGCTGGTGGCGCCGACCGGGAGGACGAGAACACGCTGCTCACCCGCTTCCAGGTGGCGTTCTGATGGCCCCGACTACACTGAAGCGAACCAAGCCGGAGCGATCGACCATGGCACGCGCAACCACGTTGGCCGCGGGCGCGAGCCTCATGGTTGCGCTGGTGACAGGGACCGGCAGCCAGCTCGCGGGACAGACCGCCCCAAAGGCGGTGACGCTGCTCAATGCCTCCTACGATCCGACTCGCGAGCTCTATCAGGACATCAACGCGGCGTTCGCGGCCTACTGGAAGGGCAAGACCGGCCAGGAGGTGACGGTGCGGCAGTCCCACGGCGGGTCGGGCAAGCAAGCCCGAGCCGTGATCGACGGGCTCCCGGCCGACGTGGTCACTCTCGCGCTGGCCTACGACATCGATGCCGTTGCCGACAAGGGGCTCATCGCCGCCGACTGGCAGAAGCGGTTGCCCAACAACGCCTCGCCCTACACCTCGACCATCGTCCTGCTCGTCCGCAAGGGGAATCCGAAGAAGATCAAGGACTGGGAGGACCTGGTCCGTCCCGACGTCTCGGTGATCACGCCCAACCCCAAGACCAGCGGCGGCGCCCGATGGAACTATCTCGCGGCCTGGGGCTACGCCCTCCGTCGCTGGGGCGGTGACGAAGCCAAGGCCCGCGAGTTCGTCGGCAAGGTGTACCACAACGTGCCGGTGCTCGACAGCGGCGCGCGCGGCTCCACCACGACCTTCGTGGAGCGGGGCATCGGCGACGTGCTGATCGCGTGGGAGAACGAGGCGATCCTGGCCGAGAAGGAGCTGGGTCAGGGCAAGTTCGAGATCGTGGCGCCGTCGGTCAGCATACTGGCGGAGCCGCCGGTCGCCGTGGTGGACAAGGTCGTCAACAAGCGGGGCACCCGGGCGGTGGCGCAGGCGTATCTCGAGTTCCTCTACTCCGAGCAGGGGCAGGAGGTCTCGGCTAAGCACTTCTACCGCCCGCGGCTGGCCGCGGTGGCGGAGAAGTACGCGGCCCAGTTCCCCAAGGCCAACCTGTTCACGGTTGACGAGCTGTTCGGGGGCTGGCGGAAGGCACAGGCGAAGCACTTCGCCGACGGCGGGACCTTCGACCAGCTCTATCAGCCGGGCAAGTCGTGATTCGCTGGCGCCGGCAGAGCGCGCTGCCCGGCTTCGGCCTGGCCTTGGGGTTCACGCTGGCATACCTGGGGCTGATCGTCCTGATCCCGCTCTCCACCATCTTTGCCCGGAGCGCGGGGTTGGGCTGGGGCACGTTCTGGGAGACGGTGACGGCGCCAAGGGTAGTCGCGTCCTACCGGCTCAGCTTTGTGGCGTCGTTGATCGGGGCGGTCGTGAACTCCGTGTTCGGGGTCCTCGCCGCCTGGGTCCTCACCCGGTACCGCTTTCCGGGACGCCGGCTGATGGATGCGCTGGTGGACCTCCCGTTCGCCCTGCCCACCGCGGTGGCGGGGATTGCGCTCACCACGCTCTACGCGCCCAACGGGTGGGTGGGGTCGCGGCTCGCGCCGCTCGGGATTCAGGTGGCATACGCGCCGCTCGGCGTCATGCTCGCGCTCACGTTCATCGGGCTCCCGTTCGTAGTGCGAACGGTTCAACCGGTACTGCAGGACCTCGAGGTGGAGGTCGAAGAGGCCGCCGCCAGCCTGGGCGCGAGCCGAGGTCAGATCTTCTGGCGGGTCATTCTGCCGATGCTGGGGCCGGCCATCCTCACCGGGTTTGCGCTCTCCTTTGCCCGCGCCATTGGAGAATACGGCTCGGTGGTGTTCATCTCGGGCAACATGCCGTTCAGGACCGAGATCGCGCCGCTCCTGATCATGACCAAACTCGAGCAGTTCGACTACGCCGGCGCGACGGCCATCGCGGTCGTGATGCTGGGCGTGTCCTTCCTGCTGCTGCTGGCGATCAACCTGCTGCAGTGGCGCGGTCGCCAGCGGGCGGCCGCGTGAGAATCGGATGACGGTCGCCACGGAGACGGTTCAGGCCACTGCGCGGCCGGTCCAGCGCGTACGCCCGGTCACCAGCGAGACGCCGCTGGTGCGGTGGGGTCTGACCATCGTCGCCCTCGCCTTTCTGGGCGCCTTCCTGGTGCTGCCGCTGCTCTCGGTGTTCGCCGGGGCCCTGGCCAAGGGCGTCGCCGCCTACGGTCGCGCGCTGGTGACGCCCGATGCGCTCGCGGCGATCCGGCTCACGCTGCTGGCTGCCGGGATCGCGGTGCCGCTCAACCTGGTGTTCGGCATCGCGGCGGCGTGGGCGATCGCAAAATTCTCGTTCCCCGGCAAGAACATTCTCATCACCCTGATCGATCTGCCCTTCGCGGTCTCCCCGGTGATCTCGGGGATGGTGTATGTCCTGCTGTTCGGCGCCCAGGGCTGGCTCGGGCCGTGGCTCTCGGACCACGACATCACGATCATCTTCGCGGTGCCCGGCATCGTGCTGGCGACCATCTTCGTCACCTTCCCCTTCATCGCGCGCGAGCTGATCCCGCTGATGGAAGCCCAGGGGACCGAGTACGAAGAGGCGGCCGTCGTGCTGGGCGCGACCGGCTGGCAGGCGTTCTGGCGGGTGACCCTTCCCAATATCCGCTGGGGCCTTCTGTACGGCGTGATCCTGTGTAACGCCCGCGCGATGGGCGAGTTCGGCGCCGTATCGGTGGTGTCGGGCCACATCCGCGGCGTGACCAACACCATGCCGCTTCACATCGAGATTCTCTACAATGAGTACAACTTCGTGGGTGCCTTCGCGGTCGCCTCGCTGCTCACCTTCCTCGCGCTGGTGACGCTGGCGGTGAAGACGCTGATCGAGTGGCGGCTGCACGAGGACTGACGGCGGAGTCCAGTTCGGAGGGTCCGATGGCCGGCTATTCTTCGAGATCGCTCGCCGACAAGCTGGGAATCAAGCCCGGGACGATAGTCACTGCACTGGCGGCCCCGCCGGCCTACCTCACCCTGCTCCAGCCGGTGCCGGCCGACGTGACGTTCGTCAATCGACTGGCAAAGCAGGCGAGATTCGTTCATTGCTTCGTGACCCGCCGAGCGGAGCTGGAGAAGGACTTTCCCGCGCTCTCCCGCTCGCTCGCGGACGACGGCACGGTCTGGATCTCGTGGCCCAAGAAGGCGGCCAAGACCGACACCGACCTCACCGAGGACGTGGTGCGGGCCATCGGGCTTCGGGCCGGGCTGGTGGACGTCAAAGTCTGCGCCGTCGACGAGCTCTGGTCCGGACTCAAGTTCGTCCGGCGGCTGGCAGACCGGAAATCGTAATCCCGCTCTGGTGACCCCCTCTTCTTCGCGAACCTACGAGCGCATCTACGCCGTGGTCCGCCGCATTCCCGCCGGTCGGGTGGCGACCTATGGCCAGGTCGCCGAGCTGGCGGGACTTCCGGGGCACGCCCGCCAGGTGGGCTACGCCATGCACGCCCTGCCGCACGGGACGACGGTACCCTGGCACCGGGTGATCAACGCGAAGGGCGAAGTCAGCCGGCGCCGCCGCCCCGGCGGCGAGCTATCCCAGCGGATGCTGCTGGAAGAAGAGGGGGTCGGCTTCGATCTGCGGGGCCGGGTTGCGCTGGGCCGGGTCCGCTGGCGGCCCCGGGGCCGGGTCAGGGGGGTGGGGGCGCGAAGAGCGTCGTGACCCCGCTTCCAACCATCCAGACCGAGCGGCTGGTGTTGGGCCCTTTCGAGGACGCCGAAGCGCCCGAGCTCCAGCGACTCGCGGGGGCCAGGGAGATCGCGGACACCACGCTGGTGATCCGGCATCCGTACGAGCTCACCGATGCCGATCAGTTCATCGCGCTTCAGCGGGAGGCGGCGGCCGAAGGACACGAGCTGATCTTCGCCATTCACCGGCGCCGCGACGCCCGGCTGGTGGGGACAATCGCGCTGCGCGAGATCGATCCCGACCATCTCCAGGCCGAGCTGGGGTACTGGATCGGGGTACCGTACTGGGGCCAGGGCTACGCGACCGAGGCGGCGCGAGCCGTGGTGAACCTCGGCTTCGAGCGGCTCGGCCTCAACCGGATCTACGCGCACCACATGGCGCGGAATCCGGCCTCGGGCCGGGTGCTGGAGCGCATCGGGATGCGGCGGGAAGGCCTGCTGCGCCAGCGAGTGCGGAAGTGGGGACGGTTCGAGGACGTCGTGATCTACTCCCGGCTGCGCGACGACCCGGCGCCGTCAGCGCTCGCTTGACATCGGCTCCTCCCATCCGTATCTGTCAGCACACCCCCCATCGATTCTCCCCAGCCGACGTCCGATCGGATCGACCGTCGAGGCAGGGCCGTCGTGACGCACAAGACACTCGAGAAATCGTTCTATCGGAGTATCGTGGAGCAGAGTCAGGGCCTGATCTGCGTCCACGACCTGACCGGCGTGCTGCGTTACACCAACCCGGCCTCGGCGGCCGAGCTCGGCTTCACGCCGGAGCAGCTGATCGGCCAAAATGGACGGAGCTTGCTCGCGCCCGCGCTACAGCCGCTGTTCGACGAGTATCTGGGGCGGATCCGGGCTCAAAGGATCGATAGCGGCGTGCTCCGGCTCAACCGGCGCGACGGCGAGGAACGGCTCTGGGCCTACCGGAACGTGCTCCACGAGGACGGCGCGGGTGCTCCCTACGTTATCGGGCACGCGGTGGACATCACCGACTACTGGCAGACCAAGCGGAAGCTACAAGAAAGCGAGCAGCGGTCGGGCGCTGTACTGGCGGCGCTGGAAGAAGGGATCGTGTTCTGCGGGGCCGATGGCGTGGTGAAAGAATACAACCTGAGCGCGGAGCGGATCCTGGGCGCCACACCCGACCGTCTGTTCGGCCTCTCGGCCACGGCGCCGCCCTGGCGCGTGATCGGTGAGAGCGGCGCGCCGTTCAGCCTCCAGAGCCGCCCCGATGCGGTCACGCTCCGCACCGGCCAGCCCTGTCTCCGGGTGGTCCTCGGCCTGGAGCGGGAGGGCAAGACGCTCTGGCTCGAGGTGAACTCGCAGCCGCTGCTTCGGCGGCGCGGCAACACGCCCTACGGTGTCGTCGTCTCGTTCACCGACATCACCGAGCGCCGGCACCGGGAGACCGAGCGCGAGCAAGAGCTGGAAGAGGCGCTGGCCGGGCTCAAGGTGCTGCGCGGGCTGCTGCCGATCTGCGCCTCGTGCAAGAAAATCCGGGGCGAGGACGGGTCCTGGCAGCAGCTGGAGGCCTACATCAGCAACCACTCCGAGGCCGACTTCACCCACGGCCTCTGCCCGACCTGCCTGGAACGGATCGACCCCACCCTCGCGCCTTAACGCGCCGGCGGGGCCAGCTGCTCCGCCTTCCACTGCATCGCCTGGTAGATCCGAGTCCGCGGGCTCGGGTGGTCGTAGAAGAGGAACTCCTCGAGCGGCCCCGGCGCGACCTTCCGGTATTCGACCAGCTTGAGATCCACCAGGGCATTGGCGTCGGGCTCGCGCACGGCGTTGAGGCCAAAGATGTCGGCGGCGGCCTCATCGGATCGAATGAAAGTGTTGAAGACCGGTGTAAGCAGGAAGAAGTAGATCGAGAAGATGAGCATGACCAGGGGCAGTCCAGCGGGGTCGTCGATTCCTCGGATGCCCCACCGCTCACCCCACCGCGCCGCGGCCCAGGCGAACCCGGACCGCAGCAGCGCGAATCCGGCGACGATGACCAGGGTAAAGAAGACCACGCCCATGTACACGTGGTGCAGCACGTAGTGCCCCATCTCGTGTCCCATGACCGCTTCGATCTCCGGGAGCGTGCAGCGGCGCAGCAAGTTGTCGTTGAGCGTGATGCGCTCGGTACCGAGAATGCCGGAGACGTTGGCGCTCACCCGCGTGGTCTGCCGCGATGCGTCCACCACGTAGACCTTGCTCGCCTCGATCCCGTTGGTGCGCGCGAGCCGTAGGATCGGGTCGCGGATACGCGGGTCCAACAGCAGCGTGTACTTGTTGAAAAGCGGCGCGATGAAGACCGGCGCGATCACATCCCCGATGACCAGGAACAGCACCGCCACCGCCGAACCCAGCGCCGGCCAGCTCCGGGGCAGCCGGCGCACCACGGCGTAGAGCGCGGCGGCCGCGAGCCCGCCGAGGATCACGCCTACGCCCAGGGCCTTGGCCTGATCGCCCAGCCACAACCCGAAGCTCTGGGTGCCCAGCCCGTAGGCGTGCTCCCGGATGAAATCGGTGTACAGCGTGAAGGGGAAGGCGAGCAGGGTGGTGACCACGACAAACGCGGTGTAGTAGAGGAAGGTCCGGGTCCAGCGCCAACGACCCCACCGCTCGGACCAGTCGCGCAGCCGGCGCGACCAGCCGAGCCCCAGGAGGAGCAGCATCATGACCACGGTGATGACGAAGCTCCAGAGCTGGATCCAGTAGCCGCCCTCGAAGTAGGCGTCGGACCGGGCCCGCTTGTCGGCCGGGATGGTCGCGATGTAGGCGGCAGTCGCGGCGGCGGCGTCGAAGGGGACGGCGGGGCGGATGCGCGCTGCTTCGGGGATGGCGCTTTGGGGAATCGAGTCGGCCGGCGCGGGCGCCGGTTGCTGAGCCTGCCTCATTGATCAGGGGCCTTCGTACTTGAACGAAACCTTGATCTTGGCCCGGTAGCTCTCGACCTTGCCGTCCTTGAGCTGCATGTCGAGCTGGCTCACCTCGGCCACGCGCAAATCGCGCAAGGTCTTGGCGGCGCGCTCGACCGCCGCGGCCGCGGCCTTCTCCCAGGACTGACTGCTCGTACCCACCAGCTCGATCACCTTGTAGACGCTCTCTGGCATGCGGACCTCCGGGAGTGGGGTGGATTCGCTGCGTAGGACGCTCAACATGCGGGCGGCATGGCCGGCCCGCAACCACGAAGTCGATCAACGCCGGGCGCCCCGGCGGGTGCTTCAGGGGAAGATGCCCAAGTGCTGGTAGCTGAGGGCGACCTTGTCGATCGCCACGATCAAGGCGGCGGTGCGGAGGTCAACCCCGTCCGCCTGGCGCTTCCAGACTTCGCGGATGGGATGATACGCACCGATCATGGTCTCCTCGAGGCCCGAGTTGACCAGATCCTCTTCGCTCGCGCCGTGGGTCACTCGCTCGATCTCTTCGGCGGTGAATTGCCGACCGGTCACACCCTCGACCGCCTCGAGCAGGCGGCCATACGCTCCCTGTTCGAAGCGCCGTTGCATCCTCCCGAAGCGGACGTGACCCAGGTTCTTCACCCACTCGAAGTAGGAAACGGTGACGCCCCCCGCGTTGATGTAGGCGTCGGGAATGAGCATGACGTGGCGGCGGGCGAGGATCGCGTCCGCCTCGGGCGTGGTCGGACCGTTCGCCGCCTCGACCACGATCTTGGCTTTTACCCGCGGGGCGTTCTCCGCCGTGATCTGCCGCTCCAGCGCCGCGGGAATGAGGATGTCGCACTCGAGCTCGAGCGCGTCTTCCCGCCGGGCCAGATTGCTCGCCCCGGGAAAGTCGAGGATGCTGCGGCGGTCGCGCCGATGCGCCACCACCTGCTCGAGATCCAGCCCCTTGGCGCACGCGATGGCGCCATCCGCCTCGGCCAACCCGACCAGCACGGCGCCGGCCTCCTGAAAGAACTTGGCCGCGAAGTATCCGACGTTGCCCAGGCCCTGGACCACGACGCGCTTTCCCTCGATGCCGGGCGACAGTCCCAGCGCCTTCATGTCCTCCGTGACGCCACAGGCCTCGCGCACGCCGTAGAAGACGCCGCGCCCGGTGGCGTCGACCCGCCCGCGAATGCCGCCCGCGCTCACCGGCTTGCCGGTAACGCAGCCGAGGGCATCGAGCTCGCCGGACCGGAGCTGGGTGTAAGTGTCGGCGATCCAGGCCATCTCCCGCGGGCCGGTTCCGACGTCGGGCGCCGGCACGTCGATGCCGGGGCCCATGAAGTTCTTGCGGACCAGCTCGAAGACATAGCGCCGGGTAATCCGTTCCAGCTCCCCCGCCGAATACTGCTTCGGCTTGAGCCGGATCCCACCCTTCGCGCCGCCGAAGGGGACGTCGACCAGCGCGCACTTGTAGGTCATGAGCGCTGCCAGGGCCTGGACTTCGTACGCGTCCACGTCGGCGGCGTAGCGGATGCCTCCCTTGCAGGGAAGCCTGTGGTGGCTATGCTGCGCCCGCCACGCGTGCATCACTTCGATGCTGCCGTCATCCCGTTTGATCGGAAAGCTGGTGTAGAAGAGGTTCTTGCAGGCTTTGATGTTGGCAAGGAGCGCGGGATCGTGCAGGGTGAGCCCGGCAGCGCGGTCGAACGCCTGGTTCACCTGGTCCAGAAAGCTGGCGCCCACCGACATGGGCACTCTCCTGTAACGAGGCAGGTTTGCGGGAACGCTCTGACTGATAGTCGTCGCGGGCCGACCTCGCCAGGGGAGGGGCGGGCCCGATACCTCCGGCTCAGCCGGCCAGTGCCACGGCCGCTTCGGTCCTCTCCCACAGCTCCTTCGCCAACGCCGGATCGTTCGCCAGCGGATTGGGCGCCACCTCGCGCTGCTTGTCGAAGTAGCGGCCGGTCGTGTCCCGGAGCTCGGGCGCGGTGGCGCAGTAGAGCGGAGTCTTCGCGCCTTCCTCGTTCGAGAGCATGAAGCGCTTCATGAGCCACTGCAGCGGCTGCGGTAGCGATCGCCATACGTTCGATGCGACGGCACCCGGGTGCAATGCGTATGTGGTCACACTGCTCTCGCCCATGCGGCGCGCCAGCTCCTTGGCGTGGAGCACGTTCATGAGCTTGGTCACGGCATAATCGGCGAACCCGCTGCGTTTCGGCACGGTCCGGCGTTCGAGCACCGACCAGTCGATCTGCTTCACCCGCATCTGCGCGATGCTCGAAACGTTGACGATTCGTCCCCGGCGTGATTCGCGCACTCTCGGCAGGAGAAGATTGGTCAGCAGAAACGGACCGATGTGATTGGTCGCGTAAGTGAGGTCGAACCCGTCCCGGCTCAGCGCCCGGGTTCCCGCGATGCCGGCATTGTTGACCAGCACGTCGAGCGGGTGGCCGGTCGCCAGAAACTGCTCCGCGGCTCGCCGCACGGAACCGAGATCGGATACATCGATCAGCACGAACTGCGCATCGATGCCGGCGTGCCGGGCGCGAATGCCGTCCAGCACCGGCCGGATCCGCTCCTCCGAGCGCGCCGCGAGCACGACGGCGGCGCCCCGCGCCGCGAGGGCCTCGACCATTGCGCGCCCGATGCCGGAATTGGCGCCGGTAACGAAGAAGCTGCGACCCTTCAGGTCGGGGGTGGTCACGTAGCCTCCCGAGGTGCGGGATGAGGATGGCGCGCCTCTTGCCTCTGGAGCGGGTTCCCGCCATCTAAGGTGCGCCAGGATGCTTTGGAACAGTGCAGATCGGCCTGTCCGAACGCAACGCGCGCTCGCGCTTTGCGCAATACTGGTCCTCTCGGGCTGCGGCTCACACGCCTCGCACTACGTCCAGGTGGCCCCCCGGCTCGCCCTCGCGCCTTACGGTCGGGTTGCGCTGCTCACGTTCTCGGCCGACCAGTCGAACGGCCTCGGCCCGCTCGCGACCCAACGCTTTGCCGAGGCGCTGCTGTCGAGTCAATCGGGAATCGAGCTCATCGAGCTGGATACGATGGATTCGTCGCTGAGGCGTCTCGCGGCCCGCGGCGACGCGGCCGCCCTTGCACAAGCACTCGGGCGGGCCAGGGACGTCCCGGCCGTGTTCGTGGGAGATGTCAAGGTCTCGGGAGCCAAGCCGAGCGGGCGCATCAGCGGGGGGGATCTCAAGCTTAAGGCGTCGGTGCTGGCCGAGCTCAACGTGCGGCTGCTCTCGACCCAGACCGGTGGAACCATATGGCGCTCCAGCGCCGAGGCCAACCGCGCCGTAGGCCAGGTGTCGATCGGGAGCCGCTTATCATCGATCGGGGTGCGGGATCCGAACGACGCGTACGGCGACGTGGTGCGGGAGCTGGTAATGAACGTCACCCGCGACATGCGTCCCACGGTAGTCAGGCAGTAACGCTCAACGCGGGGGTGGGCGGATCGTCAGCCCGGCGCACAATGCGCTGAGGAGCCCCAGCCCGCACGCGGTCAGCGACACGACTCGAAAGCTTCCTACGAACGCGTCTTCAACGGCGCGGCGCAGCTGCTGCCGTTCGACACCACGGGCCTGCGGCGGTACCTGCGCCTCGGCCAGCTTTGGCGCCTCCTGCTGCATCGCGTGCCGGAGCTCGGGTGATATGGCCAACCCGGCCAGCCGGGCATCCAGCCTCGCTCCGAAATCACCGACGGCCACCGCGCCCAGGAGCGCGACCGCCAGCATGCCGGCGACCCGCGCGGTGGCATTGTTGATCCCGGACGCAACCCCCGCGTGCCGGGCCGGGACGGCACTCATCACCGTCGTAGTCAGGGGCGCGACACTCACCGTCATGCCCAACGCCAGCACCGCCATCGCCGGGAAGAACGTGGTCCAGTAGGACCCGCCGATGCTGGGGACGGCGAACAGCCCAAACCCGGCCGCCGCGATGATTGGACCGACCACGAGCGGCCCCCGCGCGCCGTAACGCGCGACCAGACCACCCGACCAGCGCGAGAGCCCGCCCATGATCAGGGTGAACGGGAGGAAAGCCGCGCCCGTGCCGGTAGCCGAATAGCCCTGGATCCGGATCAGGTTGAACGGAAGGAAGAACATCGCGCCGCTCAGCGCGAAGTAGAGCAGCAGCGTCATCACGTTCGCGCCGGTGAAGGTGGCCGAGCGAAACACACCGAGCGGCATCATCGGCGCGGGAGTGCCGGCTTCGTGGCGGAGGAAGAGCGCCAGCACCAGCACGCCCGCCAACAGAGAGGCGAGCACGGCGGGGTGGGTCCAGGCCAGCTCGGAAGCCGCAGTGAGCCCGTAGGCGATGGCACCCAGGCCGGCGATGGCGAGCAGGCCGCCCCGCCAGTCCACGGCCGCGTCGTCCGCGTCGTCGCGGCTCTCCGGCACCCGCGCGAACGCGATGGCGAGCGTGAGCAGGGCGACGGGCAGGTTGATCAGGAAGATCATGCGCCATGACCAGGCGTCCACCAGCCAGCCGCCGAGCACCGGACCGAAGCCGGTGGTGAGGGCGGAGAATCCGGCCCAGGTTCCGATGGCTCGGCCGCGTTCCTTCTCGGGAAAGGCCGCGCTGATGATGGCCAGGCTGCTGGGTATCAGGAAGGCGCCGCCCACGCCTTGCACTGCCCGGGCGATGGTCAGCGCCGCCGCGCTGGGTGCCAATCCGCAGCCGAGAGAGGCGGCAGTGAACAGCGCCACGCCCAGGCCGAACACCCGCCGCCGGCCGAAGCGATCGCCGGCCGCGCCGCCCACCAGGATCAAAGAACCCAGCGTGAGCATGTAGGCGTTGACGACCCACTGGGCGCCGCGGACCGACGTCCCGAGATCGGCCTGGATGGCGGGGAGCGCGACGCTGACCACCGAGCCGTCGATGAAGGCTATGCTGGAGCCGAGGATCGTCGCCGCCAGCACCCAGGGCTTCGCGCGCTCGGCGCAGTTCGCGGTACCGGGCGCCGCGGCCTCGATCGCGGCGTCGTCGCAGGGGCTTCGGGCAAAGCCGATCACGGGCGAGCCGACTCCCGCGCCCGGTCTTCCGTTGCCCGATCCAGCACTTCCCGAAGCGCGGCGATCAGCGGCGGGCTCGCCGTGTGCTCCCGACCGTAGCCCAGATTGAATCGATAGTCGAAATCGGGGGGATTGCGGCCCTGGGTGTGCTGGAGAATCGTCTCCAGCTTGTCGAGGGCCTTGGCCAGCTTGGCCTCGGGCGACTGCGCGGCCTCGTACTCGTCCCAGAGTGCCGTGATCTCCGCCCGGCTCCGGGCGGGGAGCGGCCCGAGCAGGCTCAGCAGGTCGCGGCGTTCGTCGGCGGCCTTGCCACCGGCTCCGGCGGCCAGTCGCCGCGCCTGCTCGGGGGCGGGGATGTCGCCTTCAACCGCCTCGCCGAGGTCGTGCACCAGGCAGATCTTGACCAGCCGGGCAAAATCGACGTCGGGAAATTCCGGCGCGAGCAGCAGGGCCATGAGCGAGAGGCGCCAGGTGTGCTCCGCCACGCTCTCAGGCAGCCCGGCGGAGGTGTAGCCGCTGCGAGTGACCGTCTTGAGGCTCTCGGCCGCGCGCAGAAAGTCGAGCAGTCCAGCGAGCTGGGTCTGGTCCATGGGGGGCTCAGGTGAGGTAGTTCTTGGCCACCCACACGCCGGCCCAGAGCCCCACGCCCGTGGCGACCCCGCTGACGAGGACTGCCGTCATGATCCCGACATGGGCCCCGATCCACCAGCCTACGTAGCTGCCGACAGTGGCGCCGACGAACCCGAGGAGGCGCGTCATTTCAGCTGCCCGTGGGCACGATCCCGGCGCCCTCGACCATCAGAATGACGGTGCGCTCCGGCGCCCGCGGCCGATGCCGCACGCCGCGGGGGACGACGAAGCCCTGCCGGGGGAGTAGCTCCACGGTCTGATCCTCCAGGTCGATGAGGAAGCGCCCCTCGACGACATAGAAGAACTCGTCTTCATCGGTGTGCGAGTGCCAGTGGTACTCGCCCTCAACGATGCCCAGGCGGACCACCGAGTCGTTCACCTGACAGAGGGTCTGGTTATACCACTGATAGGTGCAGGCATCGATCAGCTGCTGCACGTCGATCGTCTCGAGAGCCGCGTGTAGAACGTTGAGCCGGGTTTCGTAGGGATAGGCTGCCGCATCGGGCATGGTGCGCTCCAGCGTGAAGGGGACGACGTCGGCCACGCGGGCCACCGAAAGGTAATGTCGCACGGTGCATGCGAGGCGCGAGGGGGCTACATTTAGGAGCCATTCCTCAGGACCGATCGCCGGCGCCGACCGATCCCCTGTCGAGGTCGATTCCCGGCTTCGCCACGCTGGCGTGGATCCGTCCCATCGCGGGTTTCCTCCCCCATAGTGCCAGCAGGCTGGTCGTCTTGGCTCTCGCACTCCAGACTATTCCGTCCTCCGCTCTACGCGTGTGGTCCAATGGTCATAACGGCAATCATACCGCGGCCCCACCGGCCCTGCAGCGGGTCGCCCTGCTGGGAAACCACCTGCCGCGGCAGTGTGGCATCGCCACGTTTACCACCGACCTGAGCGCGGCAATCACGGGGGCGTTCCCGGCCCTCGATTGTTTCGTCGTGGCGATGAATGACGCGGGCCGACAGCATGCATACCCGCCGACGGTTCGGTTCGAGATCGAGGAGAACGACGTCGCATCGTACCGCCGTGCGGTGGACTTCCTGAATGTGTCCACCATTGACGCGGTGTCGCTGCAGCACGAGTACGGCATCTTCGGCGGCAAGGCGGGGAACCTTATCCTCCCGCTGCTGAGCGAGCTCCGAATGCCGATCGTGACCACGCTGCACACCATCCTGGCTGACCCGGATCCGATGCAGCGCCGGGTGCTGGACGAAATTGTTCGGCTGTCGGAGCGGCTGGTGGTGATGAGCGAGCACAGCGCCGCGCTGCTGCAGCGGGTGCACGGGGTTGCCCGGGAGAAGATCGACCTGATCCCGCATGGCATCCCCGAAGTGATGTTCGCCGCGGGCGATAAGGATCGGCTCGGCGTCGAGGGCAAGTCCGTGCTCCTCACCTTCGGGCTGCTCTCGCCGGACAAGGGCATCGAGCATGTGGTGGACGCGTTGCCCGCGATCCTCGAGGCGTATCCGGACACCGTCTATATCGTCCTGGGCGCGACCCATCCGCACGTGCTGGAGCATTCGGGTGAAACCTATCGCCTGATGCTCGAAGCCCGGGCCGAGCGGCTGGGCGTGGACGCGAGCATCATCTTCCACAACCGATTCGTAAGCCAGGCCGAACTGGGCGAGTTCCTCTCGGCGGCCGACATCTACATCACGCCCTATCTCAAGCCGGAGCAGAGCACTTCCGGCACGCTGGCCTATGCGGTGGGCGCCGGCAAGGCCGTCATCTCGACCCCATACCGCTACGCCAAGGAGCTGCTCGCCGATGGGCGCGGCATCCTGGTGCCGTGGCGGGATTCCAGCGCGATCGCTCGGGAAGTCATCGGACTCCTGGCAGACGAGGAGCGCTGCGGAGCGCTGCGCCAGCGGGCGGGCGAGTACGGGCGCGGGATGGCCTGGGCGGCGGTGGCCCGGCGCCATGTCGCGAGCCTGGAACGGGCCGTGGCCGACCACGCAGACCGCCGGCGGAGCGCCTTTCACGTGCGGACCCTGGCCGAGCGCCCGGCCAGCCTGCCGGAGTTGAACCTCGACCATCTCCGATGCATGACCGACGATACCGGCATGCTGCAGCACGCGTCGTTCGTGGTGCCGCGCTACGGCGAAGGCTACTGCCTCGATGACAACGCCCGGGCGCTCATGCTGATGGTCCTGCTCGAGGAGGGCGGCAGTGCTGAGCGACGCTCGGTGCGCGCGCTGGCCTCCCGCTATCTGGCGTTCGTCAGCCACGCCTTCGATCCCGCCGCCGGCCGGTTCCGGAACTTCCTGACCTACGCGCGGACCTGGGGCGAAGCCCGCGGGTCCGAAGACAGCCACGGCCGGGCCCTCTGGGCGCTGGGGACCGTGGTGGGCCGCGCCAACGATCCCGGTCGCCGGAGCCTCGGTGGCGATCTGTTTCACGCGGCTCTGCCGGCGCTCACCCACCTCTCGAGTCCGCGCGCCTGGGCATACGCGCTGCTGGGCCTCGATCAGTACCTCCGGGTCTTCCAGGGCGACACGAGCGTTCAGGCAATGCGAGGCCTGCTCACCGCGAGACTGCTGGACCTGTACCAGCGCGCCAGCGGGCCGGATTGGCCATGGTTCGAGGACCACGTGACCTACTGCAATGCCCGCCTGCCTCAGGCCCTGATCGTCTCCGGGGCTGCGATGGGACGGGAGGACATGGTCATGGTCGGGACCCGGGCACTCGACTGGCTCGGGTCACTGCAGCACACTCCGGATGGATACTTTGCCCCGGTCGGCTCCAACGGCTTCTACCGCCGGGGCACGGCCGCCGCGCGCTTCGATCAGCAGCCGGTGGAGGCGTGCGGCATGGTCTCGGCCTGCCTCGATGCCCACCGGATCACCGGCGACGCCCGCTGGTCCCGATACGCCGGCTCGGCCTTCAGCTGGTTTCTCGGCCAGAACCATCTGCAGCAGTCGGTGTACGACGTTTCGACTGGGGGCTGCCGCGACGGGCTGCACGCGGATCGGGTAAACGAGAACCAGGGTGCGGAATCGACCATCTCCTTTCTGCTCGCCCTGTGGGACATGCGCTCAGCCGAGCGGGCTGATCTCACCTAGGACTCAACCGGGGGCCAGGCAGACCATGACAGCGCGGCAGCACTACGAAGTCCTCTTCGAGCGCCACCCAGGGAACCCGATCCTGACCGCCGCCGACTGGCCCTACCCGGCCCACACAGTGTTCAACGCCGGCGCGACCCGCCTCGCCGACGGGACCACGCTGCTTCTCTGTCGGGTGGAGGACCGCCGGGGCCACTCCCACCTGTGCGCCGCCCGCTCGGCCAACGGCGTGGATGGCTGGATCATCGATTCGGCGCCCACCTTCGAGGCCGATCCCGAGCGCTATCCCGAGGAGCTCTGGGGGGTGGAGGATCCACGCATCACCTACGTGGAGGAGCTCGGGAAGTATGCCGTTGCCTACACGGCGTTCAGCCGCGGCGGGCCGGGGGTGGCGCTCGCGCTGACGAAGGACTTCCGGACCTTCGAGCGCTGCGGCCTGGTGATGCAGCCGGACGACAAGGACGCAGCCCTGCTCCCGCGACGGATCGACGGCAACTTTGCGCTAGTGCACCGGCCGATGCACGACTCGGGCTCCCATGTCTGGATTTCTTATTCGCCGGACCTCAGGAACTGGGGCGGTCACAAGCTCGTGCTGCAGGCGCGGCGGGGGGCGTGGTGGGATGCGAACAAGGTTGGGCTTTCGCCACCGCTGATCGAGACCCCGCGCGGTTGGTTGATGATCTATCATGGCGTCCGGCACACCGCGTCCGGGAGCCTGTATCGGCTGGGGCTCGCGCTCCTGGATCTCGCCCGGCCCGATCACTGTCTGCTTCGCGGCGACATGTGGGTCTTCGGGCCGGAGGCGGCTTATGAGCGCGAGGGCGACGTCGGCAACGTCGCCTTTCCCTGTGGATACACGATCGGGTCTGACGGTGACACGGTGATGCTCTACTACGGCGCGGCCGACACCAGCATCGCCCTGGCCACGGGAAGCATCAAGCAGCTGCTCCGCTGGCTGGATGAGCACGGGAGCGCCGTCCCGGTGCCCGACCCGCTGGCGGCTCGGCTGCGGCCGGGATTCCCGCTCCATGACGGAGAGCCGCCCACCCCGCGACCACGGCCGCAGCCAACGGCTACGGCCTGAGCCAGGTGACGCCGACGCGCCAGACCTCGCCGTGTTTGTGATCCGCCACCCATAGGGCGCCGAAGGCGACACGGATCGCATCGGCGCCAACCCCACCAACAAATTGATGTGTCAGCTGTGCGTTGCAGCGCGCCGGCGGAGCAAGAGGTACGTCAAGTACCCCGCCGCCACGACATCGTAAGACAGGCAGAACTGTGGCCACCACACCGGTACGCCGGGATTGGCGATGAGCTGATCGTGAAGGGCATCAAAGATGCCGTGTGCTGCCAACGCGGCGACGACGAACCAGAGGGAGTACTTGAACCCGACAACTGATGTGGCAAGAAAGACTGTGATGACTGCGGTCTCGACCATCAAAGCGTGGTCGGAGCCCCCTAAAACAGCAAACAGGGCGTAGTAGGAGGCAATGACGACCGCTACGGTGGGATAAAACGCCCGATCGCGATCAAGGCCAATGAGCGTGGCGGCACCGCTCACCGCGAGGGCAAGGCACGCGCCGATTAGATATGCCAACGTGCACTCCAATGTATCCCCCTGGTGGAGTCTACTCACAATCAATATTCTTCGACCTGCCGATGCGGAAGGTTCCACCCACTACCATGAGACACGCCGAGCCGCTCCGCCCGCTCACGCCCGACCGGTATGGGAAGCAGAGTTCCGCTAGACGCAGTCGAGACCGCTGACATTGGGGTCGACGTGAAAACCGCACTCGCTCTTTCGCTCCTGCTGCTTCTTCCGACTGCTCAATCAGTTGCTCAGCACGGGCATGGATTCGGGCAAGTGCACATGGAAACCTCTTGCGCCCCCGCGGTCTCCGGTGACTTCGATCAGGCGCTCGCCCTCCTGCACAATTTCTGGTACGCCCGCGCCCTGGAGGCCTTTACGGCGGTCATCCGGCGCGACCCGGGCTGCGGGCTGGCCTACTGGGGCGCAGCGATGACGTACAATCACCCCTTCTGGGACGCGCCGACCCCGAAGGATCTCGCCGCCGCCTGGGCCCTGGTGCAGGACGGAATGCGGACCGTGCCCGATACCGGCCGCGAGCGCCTGTACCTCGAGGCGACAGCTGCCCTCTACCGCGAGGCGGGAGCCAGCCCCAAGCCAGCGCGCGACGCGGCCTACCGCGACACGATGCGGACGCTGCACGAGCGCTATCCCGATGAAAACAGCAAGCTCTTCTACGGGCTCTCCATCTTGGGGACGGTCAAGGAGGGAACCACGGGGTTCGAGCAACAGGCCATTGCCGCCGCTCTGTTCGAGGAGGTCTACGCCCACAATCCGCAACATCCGGGTGTCCTGCACTATCTCATCCACGTGTACGACGATCCATCACACGCCGCCATCGGCCTTGCCGCGGCACGTGCCTATGCCAAGGCCGCCCCTGCAGTCCCTCACGCGCAGCACATGCCGTCTCACATCTTTACCAGACTGGGCTACTGGGAGGAGTCGGCGGCGACCAACGAGAACGCGTGGCGCAGTTCCGAAGTGGATGTCAAGCGCGCTCGAGAAGGCGGCGAATACCGCGATTTTCATTCGCTGAACTACTTGCAGTACGCCTACCTCCAACAGGGCCGCTTCCGCGACGCCTGGCGGACGACGGACATCATCAGGCGGCAGTATCAGGCCTTGCCCAGCAAGACGACCACACCCGATCACCCCGACCTCGAGGCCAAACACGTGCGGGGCCGGACGATCTACGCGTTACCGGACCGCGTGGCCTACGGCTACTTCGACATGGTGACGCGATACATCGTGGAGGCCGGCGCGTGGGAGAAGGTGAAGACGGTGCCGCTCGTCGCGCCCTCGCGCGACTTCGTCGCGATGAAGGCGCAGCTCGACGGCATGGCAGCGGCGCAACGGGGCGACGCCGCCGCGGCAAGGGCCGCCGCCGGGGTCATCGTCGCCCTGGTAGCCCAGCCCGACCGGCATCCCTTTGCTCAACGGATCATCATGATACAGGCGGCAGAAGCCCAGGCGCTCGCGGCACAGGCCGCAGGGGACACGGCGGGTGCGCTTGCTAAGATGGAGGAAGCCACGGCTCTGGAAGACTCGATCTCCGCGCTCTCCCAGCCGCCGTACCCGATTATTCCTGCCCACGAACTCTACGGGATGATGCTGCTGGAGCTGCGTCGGCCGGCGGATGCTTTGAGACACTTCGAGGAGACCCTGCGACGCACGCCGGGACGCCCCAAGGCGGTCTACGGGATCGCCCGCGCTGCCGAGGCACTTGGCGACCGACAGACCGCGATCGAGCGGTATACTGAGCTGCTCGCACTGTGGAAACGAGCCGATCACGATCGCCCGGAGCTAGCCGCGGCGCGGCGGTTCCTGAGGAGGGCAAGCGCATCGAAGGTGCAATGAATGCCGTGCGCTGATCCCACCCACACTAGGGAGCACGTTTTGGGTGACACTCCGTAACCTAGGAGCCTCAGGAGGAGGCTCCGATGCCCTGGAGAGTCACGTCACCCATGTACCAGGCGGCATCCGTTGGCAGAAGCGCTGGGTGAACGTCTCCCACATCTTGGCCACGCTGCCCGTCGGCCTTGAGCCGCTGGCCAGTGGAACCTGGAACGTGTTCTTCGGACCGGTGCACCTCGGCTGGCTGGATGAACGAGACTATCGCATTCACGACCACCGAGGCCGCCTGCAGCGCGAACACCACCTGTCACCCATCAGGTGAGACGTTCATTAGCAGGTTGTTCGGTCTTGAGGTCCCGACGCAGTAACGGCAGATTGCAGCGGGCGCGGCTGATTTGGCTGGCACGCCTTTTCACTCTGCCATCCCCTCGGGCTTGCGGCTCTCCTAGCCAAGTACGCCGACCGGCAGGCGTCACACCCGATAGGTGCGTCACATGAAGAGAAATCCGATTACCCGCTGGCTTGGGGTGTGCACGCTGCTCGGCCTGCTCGCCTGCTCCAAGGACCACGACGGCGACCGGCCGGGCGTGGCTCGCACCGCCGCAGGCACCGTTTCGGATGCCAAGCCCGCCCCCTTCGACGCAGGTCCGGTGAAGATCGCTCTCGTCCAGAACAGCGGCGCCGGTGACTACTTCGAGCAGTGGACCGTCGGCGTCCGGAGGCAGGCCGACGCGGCCGGATTCGAGGTTCAGATCTACGACGCAAGGGCCGATCCTGGCAGGCAGGCTGGCGACATGAAGACGGCCATCGAGTCCGGCGTCAAAGGCATCATCGTCGATCACGGCCTGGCCGGCACCATGTGCCCGCTGGTCCGGCAGGCCACCGATGCCGGCATCGCCGTCGTCGTGTACGACATCGAGATCACGGAGTGCGCCCCGAAGGCGGTCGAGACCGAGCAGGACGACGCCCAGCTCGCTACCCTGGTACTCACCCAGATGGCCAAGGACGTCGGCGACGGCGTCCCTGTGGGTTACGTCAACGTGTTGGGCATCGCCCCGTTCGACCGGCGCGACGTCGTGTGGAAGAAGTTCGTCGGCGAGCACAAGTGCGCGCAGAAGTTCTTCGTCGGCAAGTTCACCCACGACGTGGCCACCGACAACGCGCGGCTTGTCGATGCGGCGCTCAAGGCCAATCCCGGCGTGAAAGCGATCTTCGCTGCCTACGACGAGCTGGCCAAGGGCGCCATCTCGGCCATCGAGCAGAACGGCCTTTCGCCCAAGCTGGCGACGTACGGGATCGACATCTCGAACGCCGACATCGAGCTGATGACAAAGAAGGACAGCCCGTGGAAAGCGACTGGCACCGCGGATCCGAGGGCGGTCGGCGCCGCCGTCACGCGCACCCTCGCCCTCCAAGTGGTCGGTCAACTCGGCAGCAAGGAAGTCGTGTTTCCCGGAACCCTCGTCACCCGGTCGTTCCTTCTCGAGAACCAGATCAAGAACATGGACGACTTGCGGGCCAGGATGCCCGCATTGACTCTCGCTGATGTCAGCTCTGCCAGCTGGCTACGGCCGGTCACGTTCTGAACTGCACGCCGCTTGGCATCGGTGAACGGGTAGGTCGGCTCATCGACGATCCTGCGATGCTGGTGTCGGCCTAACGAACCGCGCTTCAGCTGCGGGCACTTGCCTGCACATTCACAATTCGACGCCTCCACAGCGGCCGAGACGGAGGCAGCATCGCATCGGAAGCCGAGCCCCTCGCAAGCCCGTCAGCTGCAAGCGGTTGGTCAGGCCGTGTTCACAAAGGAACTCATTTGGCGCTAACTCGCCGGCGCTTGGAGGAGCAAGATGTTGTGGCCCTCCGGATCATGCACCACGGCCCAGGCTGACGCCGCCGTGAGCTCAGCGCGCACGACCCGCTCGGAGCCGATCCCTTCCAGGGCGCGGGCGAGATCAGGGACTTCCAAGAACAACACCGCCTTGTCGGCGGACGGATACGCTTCGACGCCGCGCTGCTCGACGCAGACGAAAGCGGTGCCGGTCGTAAACTTCGCGTGATGGCCTGCCTGTTCCTCGGCGAGATCGAGGCCGAGCACGTCCGTGTAGAACGCTTGGGCGCGGGGCAGGTCATCGAAGTAGAGCTCGATCCCGGCGAGCCGCGGGTGCAGTCTGTGCATGCTCACTCTGCCTGCCTGGGTGTTACCTCGACCATCGCGGAGGCCGGGGCATCGGCCTAACGACCTGCGCATCAGCTGCAGGCGAACATTTCTGCTGCCTGCACAAATGTACGTTTCGGCGAGCGGTGCCCGGCCGGAATCCGGAACGGTCCGGCCTGCCGGGCGCATTTGATTGCTAGGCCGCTCCGGCCTTCGGTCTCGTCGCCCGCCAGACGAGTCCGGCAACCAACCCGATCCATACCAGGACGCTGATGAGGAGCGCGCCATCAGTGACGCGTTCCCCACCGAAGGGAACGCTGAAGAAACGACCACGGCCCTGTACGCGCGCCCAAAGGATACCGACAACCCCGTAGAGAAGGGGCCCGGCCCCAAGCGCCAGTACTGCCGTCGCTAGCCGGCGGCATCCCTTCCACGCCGCCCACCATCCTACTAGCAACAGGGATACCAAGAGGAGACTCAACGAGGGCGTGGGCACCTCCATGAAAGGTCTCGGGTGGAGCGGCCTAACGACTCTGCGCATCAGCTGCGGGGCCCGGTCAAGCTCGGACGGTTCCACGGGCGACTCCTCCGGATCGAGGACGCCTGCGGCCGCCCAGCTCGACATCACGCGAGGGTGTAAGCGATGTCCCTGGACTAAACTGTCAACCATGTTCCCGGCCGTTCACCCTTGCCTATAGAGCGTGGTAACGTCACACCCCTCGCCGTTGCACGGACCACCGCAGGAACCCGAGAGCCGCTACGCCAGAGATCACCAGTAGCACGGGGTAGATCAAGAGCAGATCAACCCGAATGTTGCACTCGCCCGTGCAGAGCCACCGGAGCCGCATGGCCGTCTCGTAGGCCGCATAGGCCAGCCACGCCGCGGCGGCGACTGCGGTGCTGAGTCGTCGGGATACGGCATAGAGGACCAGGCACACCGCGCCGAGGGCCGCTGCGAGAATCGGATACTCGATGAATAGGCTCATGCGACTGGCGGCGCTGCACCCAGGACCCAGAGGAAGATCCGGAGCAAG
>Ga0137403_10001027_pt1 | contig 35448 bp, 44 predicted proteins | sample CZOMad2_1_16fung_FD_122057 | JGI IMG/M metagenome (GOLD analysis project Ga0137403, IMG submission 122057) | Vadose zone soil fungal communities from Angelo Coast Range Reserve, California, USA - CZOMad2_1_16fungal (Hybrid Assembly) | ecosystem: Environmental > Terrestrial > Soil > Vadose zone... | reverse complement strand
GCCGTGCTGGGCCGGGTGCTTGGCGGCAATTCAAAGGGAGCTGTGATCGGTGGAGCGGTGGGCGCTGCTGGGGGGACCGCGGTGGCGATTCAGACCGCGAGCCGGGACGTAGTCGTCCCAGCGGGCACGACAGTGACGATCGCTCTCACGGACGCCCTGGTCGTGTCTATGAGGTGACGCCGCCGCCCGTCAGATTGAGATGAGAAGGCCAACCCCTGAGCGACGGGGTACCGTTGAAGGTCCCCAAAGTGAGAACGGGCTCGAGGCCCAAGACCCGGACGAGGACCTGCCCTGCGCCTCCTGCGCCGGGTCAGCCGCCTGATTGGACCGCCGCCTGGCCTGTCGCTCGGTGTCCATCTGAAGACCTGTCGGCTCCGAGCTGGGCTGTCGCAGGAGCGGTTCGCTCGGCTCATCGGCATCGACCCGGCCACGCTCAGCCGGTGGGAGCGAAACCTCAGAATTCGAACGGCCCAGTATGCCCGGCGAGCCGAGCCGTTTCTCGACTAACCCGCCGCTGACGGTCCGACCTAGCCGACTGTGCCAGCGTCCCAGCTTGGGACACGGCGCCCCGCTCTTGACCCTATACCTAGGTACAGGGCGTATGCTAGGCACCAGCACTAAAAGCGAAAGCGAAACGATGACACTAAACATCGGTCAGGTTGCAGCGGCGGCCGCCGTCAACATCCAGACGATCCGGTACTACGAACGCCGGGGTCTCTTCACCACTCCGAGGCGCTTGCCTTCCGGGTATCGCCAGTACGCCCAGGATGCTGTGACCCGTCTCCGATTCATCAAGCACGCGCAGGTGTTGGGCTTCTCGTTGAAGGAGATCCAGGAGCTCCTGGCGCTCCGGGTCCGCCATGGCGCCGCGTGCGACACCGTCGAGCGAAGACCGGCAGAAGACGGAGCTCGTGGAGCGCAAGATCCGGGATCTCGAGCGGATCAGAGACACCTTGGAGCAACTCGCTGCAGCCTGCGCGTCGCGACGTCCGACGGACGATTGCCCAATCTTGGAGGCACTAGATGACCGTGCCGTCCCCGCTCAGTAAGACACTGCTCGCGGCCGCCGGAGGGGTCGTGGCCGCGGTTGGTTCGGCCCTGTGCTGCGCGGGACCGCTGGTGGCCGTCTTCGTGGGCCTGAGTGGAGTCGGCCTCGCGGCGACGTTCGAGCCGCTCCGGCCCTACTTCGTGGCCGCCACCGCGCTGTTTCTGGTGCTCGGATTTGTCGCGGTCCGCAGCGAGGAACGAAAGGCCTGCCAGCCAGGCGAGCTCTGCGCATCTCCGGCGGTCCGCCGCCGCATCAACCGACTGTTTTGGATCGCCACCGCCATCGCTGTCCCGCTCGTCACCTTTCCCTGGTGGTCGAAATTCATATTGGGTTAGGAGGCTCGACATGATCTCATGGCTCAAGTTGCTCCCGGTGCTTGCCGTCGGGCTCGGGAGCGCAGCGTTGTTGTGTCCATTGTGTGACGAGGGCACTGCACTTGCCGGGGCGGAAAGTCCGCGCGAGCAGTCCGCAGATACGGCCGCCGTGCGGCTGCACATCTCCCGGATGACATGCGGCAGCTGCCCAGCCACCGCACGCCTCGCCCTCAAGAGGCTCGCAGGCGTCTACCATGCTACGGTAACGCTCGACGATAGTCTTGGCGTCGTGTCTTACGACCCCAAGTTGGTCACCCCGGAACAGATCGCCGCCCACCTCACCCGCACCACGGGCTTCGGCGTGACGATTCTACCCGACACGACTAAGACGCCGGGGCGCTCGAACGGTGCGTGAGGTCATATGAACCCACGGCGGGAAGTCGTCATCGACGTGCGTGGAATGACGTGCGACCACTGCGAGCGCACCGTATCCAACGCGCTCCGATCCGTGCCGGGCGTGGAGGACGTGCTGGAAGTGAGTCACGCCACCGCACTGGCGCGAGTCGCCGCCGGGCCGGAAGCGACCGCCGAAGGGATCGAGCACGCGGTCGCACAGGCCGGCTTTCAAGCGCATGTGCGCAAAGACACCGCGACCACCACCCCGGCGGTGATTGCTCGTCGAGAAGCCGACTTCGATCTGATCGTCATCGGGGGCGGCTCTGCCGGGTTCGCTGCCGCAATCAAAGGCTCTGAGTTAGGCGCAATGATCGTTCTGGGCGAGGGCGGCACGCTCGTCGTCACCTGTGTCAATGGCGGGTGCGTGCCGTCGAAGACCCTCCTCCGGGCCGCCGAAGCAAACCACCGACGTACGCATCATGGTTTTGCGGGGATTCCGACCACCGACGGCCGACCGGAGTGGCCTCTCGTCCGCGGGCAGAAGGATGATCTGGTGACCGAACTCAGGCAGGCGAAGTATTGGGACGTGCTGCGCTCGTACGAGGGCATCACGTTCATCCACCAGCGGGCGACCATTATCTCGGCCGACGAGATCTGTCTCGCAGACGGACGCACACTGAGTGCGGATAAAACCCTGATCACCACTGGCTCCTCGCCCTGGGTGCCACCGATCCCCGGGCTCGCCCAGGCGGGATATCTCGACAACGCCACCGCAATGGCGCTCGACCGCCTGCCGAGCTCTTTGGTTGTCATGGGCGCGAGTGCGGTGGGGCTCGAGCTGGCGCAGATGTTCGCGAGGCTTGGCGTGAAAGTGACGATTCTTGAGGCCCAGCCCCGGGTCGCCCCGGCCGAAGATCCGGCGATCGGAGACGCCCTGGAGGGCTACTTGCGCGCCGAGGGGCTCGAGGTACACGCGGGCGTCCAAATCGACCAGGTGAGCCGGGCGAACGACGGCTATACGATTCGGTTCCGCAGCGAGGGCCAGAACCGCACCGCGCAGGCCGACCAACTCCTCATCGCCACGGGGCGGCGGGCTAACACCAGAGGCTTTGGCCTCGAGGCGGTAGGTATTCCGCTCAGCCAGAACGGTGAACTCGTGGTCAACGACTATCTGCAGACTGCCAACCCCGACATGTACGGAGCAGGTGACGTCCTGGGCAACCCGATGTTCGTCTACGTCGCGGCCTACGGCGGGACCGTGGCAGCGGAGAACGCTCTCCGGGGTAACACCCGGCGGTATGATCTCTCCGTGGTGCCGAGAGTGACGTTCACGGATCCGGCCATCGCTTCGGTCGGACCGATTGAATTCGAGATGCGTGCCCGGGGCGAAGAGCCGCTCGTCTCGGTGCTACCGATGGAATACGTGCCACGGGCGCTCGCTGCGCGAGATACCCGGGGTTTCATCAAGCTGCTCGCAGATCCGGCGACGCGACAGCTGCTGGCCGCGCACATTCTCGCGAGCGAGGCGGGCGAGATGATCACCGAGGCCGCGCTTGCGATCAAGTCCGGACTTACCGTCGAGGATGTGACCTCGACATTCCACCCCTACTTGACTCTGTCCGAGGGGATCAAACTCGCTGCACAGACCTTCTCCAAGGACGTGGCAAAGCTGTCGTGCTGCGCGGCGTGACCGGGAGAACCTGACGATGACAGTTGAGATTGCGGACCCGGAGGCGGCCAACACCGCCGAGGCTGTGGCCACCCTCGCCAACCGGGACCCGCTCAGGGCGCTGATCTACCGCGACGACCGGGACCGGGTGGCCGCCTTCGCCGGGCTCGCGGTGCTCCCGATGCACCATCGGTTCGCCGCTGACGGGAGCCAGCTCTATTGGTGGTGTGCCTGCGACAGCCTGTTTCTGCCCGAGCTTCTTGGGAAGCGGGCGCTCGTGGAGTCAGCCTGCCCGGAGACTGGCACCCTGATCAGGGTGAGCGTAGCACCGGATCGATCGACACCATCGAGTCTTGCGGCGCGGTGATGTCGTTTCTCCTCCCCGATGCCGCCGTCCTGAGGACGGATGCTACGAACGTTGTTACGAGCTGTTGCCATTACATCTTCTTCCTGACCTCGGCGGACGCTGGAGCCAGATGGACAGCCCGCCACCAGGGCACGTTCGTGCTCACGCTGGGTCAGGCCATTAAACTGGCGAAGCGCGTCAATGCCGCGACGTTCGGCGCCGCTCTCAAGGTATGAGCACGCTAGCTGCGAGAGACCCACGGTGCGGCCAGCCGCTGGAGATGGCGTGCCTCCCGCGCTGCGCCGCATAGGGCAGAGCGACCGACCAGAGTGGCAGGCAATGAATCATGACATCACGAACGCGCCCCAGCTAACCATGGGCTCCGAGCCCCAAGAGCAAACGGGCTACGACCTGGAAGCGGTTTCAAAACCCCTCTGGCGGACGTCGTGCGCTACGCCTCTCTTGACGCCATCCGCCCATAGCTCTACCCTAGCTCTCGCTAGCTTGTAGCGGAACCGGACCAAGGCCGGGAGCGGAGGAGCACCGGTCCCGCATCCTGCAGGATGCCACTGCCGTGACGCCGCTGATGGGATTGCTAGATCGCCGAGTTGCCGCCAGGGAGCTCGGCGTTTGCTTTTCCCCCACGCCGGCAGCCCCTGCGCGAGCCGCCGTCGGCCGAAGCGTCCCGCGGGCCGTGCGGCCCAGCGAGCATGAGAGCTGGAGGATCACGTTCACTCCGTGACACCCTAACAGGAGTCTTGCTATGCCTATCCGTCGTCTTCCGTGGGCGACTGTCGCCGGCATGGTCGGCACGATCGCCGCGTGCCACGCCGACTCTATCTCGTCGCCCTCTTCGCCGATCTCGGCCCGGGTGGTCGGTGAAAACGCTTCCGCTCAGTACGACTTCCATGCAGGCGACGCATTTCTCCAAGCCCTCAACCCCGCCTTCAGCCCCGATGTGGCGCTCGCGCCCAACGGCGAAAGGGTGATCCTGACCGGTACCGGCACGCTCAGCATTCATCCGAAATCGGCGACCGGGGGTGGGACCTTCACCCGTCTGAGCCCCACCGGGGCAGAACTGGCGACGGGGACTTGGACTGCAGCGGACTTGCTGAGCTTCGTCTCCTACGGACTCGGCACGACAACCCCTCCATCCTTCCGGGCCGGGCAGGCGCTGATCCGCATCCAACTGCAGCCAGCCGGAGCGGCAACCGCGGTCGGTGCGATCCTCCGGATTGAGTGCCACCTTCCCGGCAGCGTCGTCCGGGCGGGATCGAGGAGGGATCAATCTCCTTGTGCCGGGGGTTGCCAACTTCAACAAGCAAGCGGGCGGGAATACGGTGTTTGTCCTGAAGTAGGACGAGGGTCTCGTCCGAGGCCGTGGGATGGGCACCGGTCCTCTCCCTCAACCCTCGCGCGTTTCGGGACGTTCGCTCTGCGAGACAAGTGCTGAGTGGCAGCCGGAGGTGGCAATGAAAAATGCGCGGAGGAGCGTTTAGCGCGCCATGTGAATCGCAGGTGTTGTGTGTGGGGGTTGTTCTTGGCCAGATGCCGGGAATAGCCGTCTTCCACTTCGCAAAGGAGAGTGTCTATGACTACTCAGACCAAGGCTCAGCGCCAAGCTCACGCAGACCCAGTTGCGGTCGATCCCAAGCACTACAAAGTGGAAATGGAAAACGACCAGGTCCGGGTATTACGGATCACTTACGGCCCCCACGACAAGTCTGTGATGCATGGACACCCAGCCGCCGTGTTGGTTTGCCTGACCGACTTTCATGCCAAATTCACGTCGCCAGATGGAAAGACCGAGGAGAGGCGCGGCAAGGCCGGGGAAACGATCTGGACCCCTGCTGAAGAGCACTTGCCTGAAAACTTGGGCGCTAAGCGGTTGGAGCTCATCTTGGTAGAGCTCAAGAGGTAGCCGCAACAAATTCGGAGCGGACTGGGGCGCGATTGCGCGGACGGGATGCATCCAAGGGTGAGGTTCCTAGGAGGCTGGTTATGAGGACCAAGGTACTGCTGGCGCTGGTGTTGGTAGGCGCGATCACAAGTGGCGCGAACGCGTGTAGGAGAAGGGAGTCCGCTGCCCCAGCTATGGGGAAGGAGTCCACGACCGTCGACACGACAAAGAAGCAATAGGTCTTTCGCGGCGAAGCTCGGTGGGCTGGAGCGCCTTCACGGCCCGGGCCGCAGTACAGTGGTCGTGCCATCGGTTGGCACGATCGGAGCACGGCCAGCCCCTAGGCGGAAGACCCGGTGAAAGTGGCGCCCAAGGAGCGGCCTGTGCGGTTTGAATCCTTCTCTTTCGGATCCATTCGGATCGATGGCGTTACCTATGAGCACGACGTGGTGATCGACCGTGGCAAGATTCGCAAACGCAATAAGAAGCGCTCGCAGAAGTTCCGCGATACGTTTGGACACACACCCCTGTCGATCGAGGAGGAGATACCCTGGAAATGCGATCGGCTGGTCATCGGCACCGGGACGGGGGCGTTGCCGGTGATGGATGAGCTGAAGCGGGAAGCCCGGCGCCGCAAGATCGCGCTCGTCATTGTGCCAACGGTGCGTGCCATTGAGCTACTCAAGCAGCAGCCTGCTGACACCAACGCCATCCTGCACGTGACTTGCTGAGCGGCTCAGCGCGTTGGGCGGCACCGGTGCGGTAGCCAGCGACGGGAGGAAGCGATGCGAGTCTACGTCCAGGTATCAAGCGTCGTGTTCGCACTTGTCGCGCTCGGTCATGTCTTTCGCGTGGTTCGTCGGTGGCCATTGCTTATCGCGGGCCGGCCGTTACCGGCACTGGTATCGCTCGTCGTGGCTGTCGTCGCCGGTGCGATGGCGGTGTGGGCTTGGCGCCTCTTGAGGACCCATCGCGAATCCGTGGAGGCCGAATCGCGTGGACCGCCTAGCGAACCCCATTGAGCCGGATCCCGTGAGTCCGAGCGGGGTGCCGGCGTCAGCCAGATAGCCCGCCAGCGGGGCAAGCGCGGTGGGGCGCTCCTCGCTTTCAGGTATTCGGATCTCCGTCGAGCAGGCCATCGTGTTCGACGCCCCGGAAGGCGCCCGGGCTGGCCATGGCTGCCTTGGAACTACGCGTCAGGATCGAAGTCGCGCACGCGCAGACCGGGGTCACTCCGGCCGATGAGGATTGGTCCGCCCCGGAGGATCCCACGAGTCGCGGTGCAACACAGGAAGAGGTTCGGCGCCTCAAGAAGGATCATGACCTCCTCTCCTTGCATGGGATCGACGAGGCCGACGGTATAGGTGTACCGCCTCCTCTCATGCAAGTGCGCGATGCTGTAGATCCGGCGGGTCGAGGTCTGGAACCCCTGCTTCTCCAAAGACGAGCGGGTCCTCTCCCAGACCTGTTCGGCTTGATCCCGATCCTTCGTGTGCGGTACGAAGAACGCTGGCACCGCGGCCCCTCTCGGCTCGTGCCGCTGCCATCGCGGCCAAAGTGGCGCCCCACACTGTACACAACCGACCATTTCGGGTATGGAGCCAGTAGGGGCGAGGATCGGCGTGGGCCGGTCGGGCACCTCGGCCGCAGGTGTCCTTGCGCCGGCCCCGCGCGAGTTCACGGCGCCCGCATCAGAGGCGTCAGGATGCCTGGCCAAGCTGTGTGGCAGCGGGCACCTCGACCAATCGCCCCGTCGTCACCTCATAGACGTACCCGTAGATCGGGATTGTCTTCGGCACCAGCGGATGCGTGCGGATGCGACGCACGTCGACGATGACGCTCGCAGTCTGGTCGCGGATCGTCAGCCAATCCATGAATTCGGCTTCCGTGGCCCCCGGCCCTCGCCCTTGATCCCGCCAGCCCTGCTCGTCCAGTGCGGCCGTCTCGAGGCTCGTGGCGAGCAGGTCGCGCATGACCTCGTCCGTGAACGTCTCCATGCCGCAGTTCGTGTGATGCACCACAAACCACTCGCGCGTGCCCAATAGCTTGTAAGAGATCACGAGCGAGCGGATCGCATCGTCGCTCGCCCGGCCCCCCGCGTTTCGGATGACGTGGGCGTCGCCCTCCGCGAGTCCAGCGAACTTTGCCGGATCGAGGCGGGCATCCATGCAGGTGAGAATGCTGAAGCGGCGAGCGGGTGGCATCGCGAGTTTGCCCTTGTCCCCGAAGGTGGCGACATGGGCACGGTTGGCTGCGAGCACTTCATCCAGGATCTTGCTCATGAGGGTGCCTCCGGCATCGCTGGCCCCGTGGCGGTACGGCCAGTTGGGAGGGAGTAAGGGCGGGCCGTCGCTACCTCTTCGGCGCCCCCGGCGGCTGGTCGCTCTGGAACACGTCGCGGTTCTTCGCCGTGTAGGACGCCCAGTTTGGCGGGACCTCCTCCTCGGTGAAGATCGCCGTCACCGGGCACTCGGGCACGCACGCCCCGCAGTCGATGCACTCGTCGGGGTGGATGTAGAGCTGGTCTTCCCCCTCGTAGATGCAGTCCACCGGACACACGTCCACGCACCCCCGGTCTTTGACGCCGATACAAGGTTCGGCGATCACGTACGTCATGGGCTGTTCCTCCGGGCGGCTCGCTCGGCCAGGAGCTGTTCGACCCGAGCCCATAGCTCGGGCCGGATGCTGTCGGCCAGCTCGATGTTCAACTTGCCCAACATTACGGCGATGGCGCTGGTGTCGAGCCCAGCGATCCGCGCTTCCTCAATCACAGCCGCGAAGTGAATGCGGGCCTCGCGGATCATCCGCCCGAACAACGAGGGCCCATCGTGGCGTTGGCCCAAGGCCAGCGCCAGGAGATAGAGATCGCGTGCGCCGTCCAGCCGCTGCGCCAGGTAAACCCGGGTTTCGGGTGGGAGCTCCTTGGGCAGGTTAAGCCTCTGCTCAGCCATGGCGTGGTTCTTTCCCCTCGCCGCTCGTCGCGCAGCACCGACGCCGTGGTCAGGGCCGGCACGACGGTCCCAGCAAATCACATCGGGGCCGCGGCCAGCCCAGGCTCCGCCGGCGGGTCCGTTCAACCTTACTCGAAGATGATGTGCGTGTCGGTCTGGGTTACCCCCGGCGGTCTTCTGGATTTCGTAGAGGACCACGTCCTGCAGGGAGGGCCCGTCCGCGGCTTCCACCAAGGCCACGATGTCGGGCAGGCCCCAGCAGATGTCGGCGGACCGCACGCCGTTGATCCGCCGCAACGCGTTGACGACCTCGGTGGAGCGACCAAGCGCCGCGGTGACGAACACGTACCCCTTCATATGGCTGACCCCTGCCGCGCTTGGGAGCCACGCCTCTTCCGTCGAAACCAATGTCTGGTCAGGACCAGATCGGCTCGCGTTCTCCGGCCACGAGCACCACCCTGGTTGCAGCGTCCACGATGAGCCGCAGGTCTCCGTTTGACTGCACCAGCGCATCGAGGAGGTCGTAGGTCCCCGAGCTGGGTACGACCAGTCCCTCGACAACGACGTTGGTCGGCAGCGGGCGCCCGTCGCCTGGGATCGTCACCTGCCGCACCCGGATCGGCCCCATGGTGCAGAAAAGGATGTCCCCCTTTCGCTCGTCCCTGGGGGTGAACCAGTTGCGGGTCAGGCCGATCACTCGGATGCCAGCCAGGTCTGCCCGAATCTCCTGACCATGCTGTACCTCTGCCTGTTCCATCCGTTCCCTCAACCGGTCGGCCTGGGAGTAGCCAGTGACACGTGCTTTCATACCTCACCTCACCCTGCAGTAGGCGTGAATCTTTACAGGCAAACGCCGAGCTAGCTAGAGCGGCTCGGCGATCTTGGTGGTCTCTCGGAGCGTCGGATCGGTGGCGGTGCGGGAGGCGAGGACCCGTAGCTTTGCGGCCCCGGCTTTCACCGGGTGTGCCTCTATCGAGCTAGCGAGTCTACAGTAGGTGGCGGTTTAAAGGCTGTCAACGGCGGCGTGGCGCCTGGCCGGCTACGGGCCGCGTCCGCGCTACCCCGACCCGTCTTCACCGTGAACGACGCTGCCGGCCCGGTGCTGCGCGGGCCGTTCGTTCCTACTCCCGCTCGCGTGCCGCAGACTTGGCTGGGCGAGGGCTCCACCTACCGTGCCGGAGACGAAGCCGCGCGCTGCCCCGATCGCGATCAAGGCGACCAAGCCACGAGGGCGGCAGCAGTCTGCTGACACCAACGCCATCCTGCACGTGACTTGCTGACCGGCTCGGCGCCGACCCCTGCACCAGCACGAATTGGGAGCTGAACCGCACCGCCCCGACGCTCCGGTTCCTGGCGAGTATTAACCGACAACTGCCAAGCGCGAATTGCCTACGTTCATTATTGCGCCTCGCGTTTCTGGCAATCGCCTGGCTCCGACGGCCTCACGACGATGACGTCCTTGACCTGGAGCTCGCGGACGTAGCGCGCCAAGTGCCCGTACTGACCCTGCCCGGTCGTGTCTCCGCGTACTTCGAGGTAGACGAATTGGTATCCCGCCGGCACTCCCGGTCGAGGGGCACCTCCTCTTGCCGCACGACCCACGCGGTCAACCAATGCGGCCGCGCGAGCACTGTCATCGGGCGGGATCAGCCACCAGTCTTCCGAGCTGTCGCACGGCCGGAAAGAGCTGACCTCGAACCCCGAGGTGTAATGCCCCCGAAACGCCGATCCTACCGACCCATCGACGCTGGCGCCCTCGCGGGCGATGCTTCGGCACGCGTCGCCGGCGACCAGCAGGATAGCACTCGCGGTGAGCGGGCGCATGAATCGAACGTCTTCCGCCTTACCTCCGCCCTTCGAGCGCACCAAGGAGCTTGGCCAGCGGTTCCGGCAACGGGACGCCGGGATCACCTTCGTGGATGAGAACCAAGTGTCGCCGCCCTCCCTGGTCCTCCTCGATGTCGACGTCGTACCGGAACAGGTCCGCCCCGATCGGCTGATCCCGCGCCGCCAGCCGCCCCACCTCCTCAACAAGATCCGTGATCCGGGCCGCCGCGCTCCCGTCAAGCTTGTCGGTATCGAGGGCGCCTAACTCCTCCTCGCCGCCGGCCAACCCACCGGACCGGGTAACCCGTACGATCACGGACGTCCTCCCCCCGAGTCGGAGGAAAGCCGCGCCGCCGGGCGGCGGCGCGGCTCGGTGCGCTCACTTGAACGTCTGCTGAAGGCCAGCTACTTCGTCCGCCAGCACCGCTGCGTCCGGAATGGTCACACCTTCCTCGGCGAGCTTCTTCAGCTCCGCGTCGAGCGTTTTCTGATCCCGAGCGTACTCTGGCGACTGCATCGTACCGCAGCAGCCCGAGCGGTCTTGGGAGCCGGTGACCGACGGGTGTTGGAGGTCCGCCGCCACCAGGTCAGCCTTGTCGTCTTTCCGACTGGCGAATGCCGGGTCCCGCCAATCCACGATCCCGCGAGCCAAAGCGAGCGGCGCTTCTGTGGCGACCACCTCGCGTAGCGCAAATCGCTCGTAGGTGAATGTGCGATAGATCTGCGGGTCGTTCTGCTCCTTCGACACCTTGAGCATTTGGTTCACGACGTCAACATACAACGCGCCAGTGTCGGGCGCCCGCATCAGGGCGCTCAGGAGCAGCCCGCATAGGTGCTGGCTGACCTCCATCAGGACCTGCGCGGGATCCTTGGTCTTGCTTTGACGAATCCGCTCGTAGCGGAAGATGTCCGCCAGGATGTCGTAAATGGCGCCCGTGAAGATCTGGGAGATCTCGTGCACCTCGTTACTCACCTGACTGAGCTTCAGGTCGTTGTCCGCGTTGCGCAGGCCGCTCGGGCGTCCCAACGCGGCGCCGAACTGCTCCGCCAGCGCGGCGAGAAAGTTCTTCTCGTGGAGATCGGCCTTGGTCATCGCGACCAGCGCGTCGGCCTGATCGAGCTGTGCGAGCGCCAGGAAAATCGCGGCCAAGTCGCCGAAGGACTCGTGGAGGCCCCCAGTCTGGGGGGGGTTGTTGATCCCGAGCCAGCCGGACTTGAGCCCGTCGAGAATCGCGTGTCCGGATTCGTGCGCCACGATATCCAGCGAGCGACACGTGAACAGTGGCTCAGGGGCGCCGCTAGGAGTGAAGAAGAAGAATTTCAGGGCCTTCTGGCCTCTGCTGTAGAAGGCGTTCGCGGTCACGCCCGCGCGCGGGTAGGCCGTCAGCACGTCGGTGTTGCCACCGACGTTCCAGGCCCACGGGACTGTCACCCCACCCCGGACCCGCTCGAACATCGTCAAGGTCTCCCGCACGACTGCGAAGGTATGGGCGCAGTCTCCCTCGGGGGTATCCGCCGGGAAGAGGAAATCTCCTTCCGCGTTGCGGCTGACCGGAGTCGTGCCGACCAAGCTGGTGTCGATCCGCGCGTCTCGCGGTCCATTGACGACCAACGAGGGGATGAAGACCAGCCGACGCCCCAGCGCCCCGACGGACGGGTCCTGCTTCCAGATGAAGAATCTGGAGCCGAGCGGGACCGGTAGCGGCTTGGGAACCGGGATAGGCGGCGGGAGCGGCATCGCCCGCGGGATGCCTGCCGCTTCGACGGCTTCGGCAGGCCCCAGCGGATCACGTACTGCCGTTCGACTTGCCTGCCGCAGGTTGGCGAAGACCTCGCCTGTGGGGTCGTCGTGACGACGCACAGGCGGGACCGGACTGCGTGGGTATGAGACCACGGTTCGCATGAGGACCTCCTTTGCTTGACACCTCGACTGCTGCCGCGCCAGTCACTGCAAAGCCAGCCGAAGACGGGTGTCATGGCCGAGCTGGCAGGACGGCACCGCCAAAGCGCATACCGCCGGGCCACCCCTTCGGTAGCTCGGCGGTCTTAGAGTCCTTCGTGGCGTCTGCGGTCGGGCGTCGCGGAGGAAGCGAGGCCCCGTGGCTTTGCGCCCCCGGCTTTTGCCAGGTTTGCGCTTGTCGAACGGATGACTCGAAAGTGTCGCCACAGTAAGAGACGGTACCGCGCGCGTCAAGAGTCCTTTTCGGGTCGCCGCAGCGTTGCACCAGACGTGCGACGCGGCCGCGCAAGAACACTAGCAGACTGCGACAGGGAGTCTCTCAAAGGGTCTGTCGCGTCCTCACGTTGGAGCTGCTGGCCTGGGACCGCCGACGTCGCGTCGTAATGGTGGCAGTTCCGGAAAGCTCAGCGGTCCCTCGGCCGCTTTGATCCCGACGCTCTTGAACGCGCGCGGCGTCGGCTATCGATACGAGATCAAGGCGCCCACCCGAGTATGCAGCGAAGCCCAGTCCGCACCGGGCCCGCGACTAGACCCGTGTCGCCGCCGGCAACGGCGCCCGATCGAGCACCCGATACTGGATCGCCTCACTCAGGTCCCCGGGTTCCATCTCCGTCGCTCCCCCGAGATCCGCGAGCGTCTGCGCCAGCTTGAGCACCCGGGTGTAAGCCCGGGCGGAGAGACCTAGCTTTGCGATTGCTTGCCGCAAGAGCGCCTCGGCGGGCGGTCCGAGCCGGCAATGGCGCCAGACGTCGCCCGGCGCCATGTGGGCGTTGCCGTGGATGCCTGCCTGCGCCTGAAAGCGCTCTCGTTGGACCCGGCGCGCCGCCTCGACCCGGGCGCAGATCGCAGCGCTTTTCTCCCCAACAGCTCCGCTGCCCGACAGGTGGCCGAGGAGGCTCCCGATCGCTGGGGCAGCGGATCCTGAAAAGCCCCGTGCCCATCATCCGCAGCCTACAAGTTGCGTTCTAGTGGCCCCGCCAGGCTCTCCATATTGACCGGGGAACGCTCGAAATGGCGGGGGCTGGCGGTGGCCGGCCCCCGCCGTAGCTTTGCAGGGGTCGCGTATGTCGCTCGCCTCCCCCAACCCTCCACAGAGCGCACGGGGCATCGCCGCCGATGTCGAGCGTGCGACGCTCGCGAAGGTGACCCGGCGGCTCCTGCCGTTCCTCTTCCTGCTCTACATCGTGTGCTTCCTGGACCGGGTGAACGTCGGGTTCGCCGCGCTCCAGATGAACCAGGACCTGGGCTTCAGCCCTGCCGTCTACGGCTTCGGTGCCGGCGTCTTCTTCCTGGGCTACGTGCTCTTCGAGGTGCCAAGCAACCTCATCCTGGCGCGGATGGGCGCCCGCGTATGGATCGCCCGCATCATGATCACGTGGGGGCTCCTAGCTGCGGCCATGATGCTTGTGCGCGGTCCGCTGAGCTTCTACGGGCTCCGCTTCCTGCTCGGGGTGGCCGAGGCGGGCTTCTTCCCGGGCATCATCTACTACCTGAGCAGCTGGTTTCCGGCCGCCGAGCGGGCCCGAGCAATCGCGCGGTTCATGATCGCCATCCCTCTCTCGAGCGTTGTCGGCGGTCCCGTCTCCGGCGCGCTGCTCGGCCTCAATGGGCGCCTCGGGCTCGCCGGCTGGCAGTGGCTCTTCCTCCTCGAGGGTCTGCCCGCGGTGGTGCTGCATTCGAAGCTGTCGAAGACGTGCCGGTCCCCTGTGGCAACCACCTCGAACGAGAGGTAGTAGTCGTTGCCGCAGACCTCGCAGACCCCCATAGTGCCTCCTCGGGAGGAGGGCGGGCTCTCGCCGCCCGTTCCGAGGAGTGCGCAAGCGCGCAGGGGGATGCCAGCGGGCTTTGACGCCAGCGGCGTCGTAGCGTACACGGGCTTCGGCGGGGCCCCGTACTTGGAGGGGGCCCTGCGCAAGGTGGCTGGAGCGTGAGCCCTAGCCGTGGGCGGATCCAGACCATAGCTTAGCGTCAGGCGTCGGCCTCCTCTCTCTCTGTGGTCCCTACCCGTGAAGGCGCAGTTGTTGTACCCGCGCGGTAATGCCCTCACCGACACTATGCCGTTCACAGATCGGGGCGCGGTGCACTGGCTCGTCTACGTCGAGGGGGTCCCACCCGACCCGCCGTCCCGGCGCTGGGGCCAGACCGTGCTCCCGGGTCGCCGGCTGCGGTTTGACTCGGCCATGGAGTCCCGCATCACCATCCCGGTACCGGCCGGCTCCCCATACCTCACAGACCAGCGGCTCCAGAGCCTGCTTGACCAAGCGCAACCCGTGTTCGCCGGATCCAGATCGCCAGCGGCGGCCATGCGGATGCGTCACTCTCTGCCGAGCGACTGCGGTGGTCCACCCGAGCGGCCGGGTGCTGCGGCGTCAGAGACGCTGCGGCGCGTCGGGAAGTGGGCATCGGACCGGGCCCCACCGTTGGTCAACCTGCTCAAGCAGTTCGTCTCGGCGCTCGTCGCTACGCTGCAAGGGCTGGAGGGTGCGATGCGGTCCGGGCTGCACCGGGGGCGGCGATGAGTCGGTCGCTGCCTGGAGCGCCAGCCACCCACGGCAAGCCCATCGTGGGCGCTGTTGGTAATGGCATCCGATCCGGGCGCCTACTTTGCTTCCGCAGCGCTTGGCAGCGCCTGGCGCTACGCGGCGCTAGGCAAGCAGCGCTAGGCACTCCCACGGCCCACTGGCTGCGTACCGCGGCATCATCTAGCGCCCGGCGCCGCCCGCATGAGCACCGCCAGTTATGCTGAGCGCGCGGGGACGACGATGCCGATGATCCGCCAGCGCGCGTTGCGGTCGATGCTCTCTCGAGACATGTGACAGTTGCTAACCAACGCTTGCCGCCGACAGGTGCGTCCGGCGCGCGGCTCCGCCCCGTACGGCGCTCCGCTGGCGCACTCCGGAACGCAGAATTCGAATTAGCGGGCCTGTGCCCGCAGCTGAAGCGTGATTCGTTGGGCCGCACCCCTCTGAGCCTTCATTCCGTGCCAGGAAGTTGCCATGCCACCCGCCGACACCGATCTCACGCAGCGCAACCGGGAAACCGTGCAGCGGTTTTGCGAGATCATTTTCAACGAGCACAAGACCGCCGCGGCGGTCGATTTCATCCAGGACGACTACATCCAGCACAGTCCTTTCCTCGCCGATGGGCGCCAGCCGTTCATCGATTACTTCCGCGACTTCTTCGCCGAGTACCCGCGGGCTCGGCTGCACGTCAAGCGCATCATCGCAGAGGGCGACTACGTGGTTGTGCACAGTCATTTCGTGCGCGACCCCGCCGACCGAGGCACGGCCATTGCGGATATCTTCCGTCTTGACAACAGCCGCCTGGCTGAGCACTGGGACGTCATCCAGGAAGTCCCGGCGCGGGCGCAGAACAAAAACTCGATGTTCTAGGCCCATTCTGTGCTTGCAGCGTGGCCTAAACAGCGCTTGCGGCTGACGGGCGCGCGTGGAGCTCGGCCACCGATGCGGCCTCGGTTTCCGTGCGGCCACCGCTGCGGAGGCGTTGATTTGTAGTGCTGCGGGCGGGTCGCCCGCAGCTGAAGCGTGATCGTTACGCAGCACCGCTGAAGGTAGCCAGCGAGGGAGGAAGCGATGCGAGCCTACATCCAGGTATCAAGCGTCGTGTTCGCACTCGTGGCGCTCGGTCATGTCTTCCGCGCGGTTCGTCGGTGGCCATTACTGATCGCGGGCCGGCCGTTACCGGCACTGGTATCGCTCATCGTCGCTCTGGTCGCCGGTGCAATGGCGGTATGGGCATGGCGCCTCCTGCGGACCCATCGCGCATCCGTGGAGCCCGGCTCGCACGGGCCGCCTGCCTGAGCCGGATGGCGGCGGCTCGCACAGACGGTAGTGGGGTCATCTCCGCCCTTGCGGCGGCGGCGGCGGTTCGGACGAGGCGGCAAAGAACCGTCGGCGGAGGAGCGCGAGCATGTCGGGCCCAGGCCCGGGGGTCGATCGCGATCTCGCGGCCCGCATGGCGCACCACGCGGCCCCGGATCGTGATCACGGTGTCGGGATCGAGGCGCACCTCTCCTTCGGTGGCGCTGTCCAACGCAGGCAGCCGCTCGCCGCGCGGGAGCACGTACCGGAGGCCTGTGGCACCCGACGACCATTGACATCCTTCAAACCGCAGCCTAGGGTAGATTGGCTAGCTCGATAAGGGCACACCCGGTGAAAGCCGGGGCCGCAAAGCCACGGGTCCTCGCCTCCCGCGCCGCACCGATCCGACGTTACGAGAGACTACCAAGATCGCCGAGCTGCTCTAGCTAGCTCGGCGTTTGCTTTGCAGGGACTCACGCGTTTCACAGGGCGAGGTGGGGTATGGAAGCACGTGTCACGAACTCCTCTCAGGTCGAACGGCTCAGGGAGCGGATGGAACAGGCAGAGGTACGGCATGGCCAGGAGATCCGGGCAGACCTCCCCGGCATCCGAGTGATTGGCCTGGCCCGCAACTGGTTCACCCCAAGGGAGCAACAGAAGGGGGACGTCCTGTTCTGCACCATGGGGCCGGTCCGGCTGCGGCAGGTGACGATCCCGGGCGACGGGCGCCCGCTGCCGACCAACGTCGTTGTCGAGGGACTGGTCGTACCAAGCTCAGGGACCTACGACCTCCTGGATGCGCTCGTTCAGTCAAACGGGGACCTGCGGCTCATCGTGGACGAGGCAACGAAGGTTGTGCCCGTGGCCCCAGAACGAGAGCCTATCTGGGCGTGACCGGACATTCGTTTCGAGAGCAGAGGCATGGTTCCCGAGCACGGTAGGGGCCAAGCATACGAAGGGCTACGTGTTCATCACCGCGGCGCCGGGTAGATCCACCGACGTCGTCAATGCGCTGTGGCGGACCAAGGTGTGCGGTCCGCCGACATTTGCGGGGCCTGCCCGATATCGTCGCCTTGCTGGAAGCCGCGGACGGGCTGGGTGCAGGACTTGGTCCTCTACGGAGTCGGGAAGACCGCCGGGGTGACACAGACCGACACGCACATCGTGTTCGAGTGAGCGCGTGCAGACCCCGATCTTGAACCTCCCGGAAGCGCGCCGGCTCTCGTCGTCGGGGGCTCGAGGGAAAGGTCCAGCCAGAGCCTGGGCGCGGTCACTCCAGGAAGTGCACGTGCTTCCAAGGAGTGCCGTATGCGAACGTCAGTGTTGCGGACGAAGGCCGCTCTCGCTACCTCCGTCGCGCTGGGGCGTACCCGGCACCGGCCCTGACCTTCTCCGAGAGCCCGCAATTCAGCGAGCCAAGCGCCAGAGGTTGCCGCAATGGGAGGCCCCGCTGCCCATCTATAGACCCGCGCACGTCGTACACCTGCTGATCGCGGCCACCCTCCTCGCGACGGAGCTGGCCTGCCGGAAGGCTCCCGTGGCCGCCGGCGGTACCCAGCGGCTATCGCTCAGCCAGTTGAAGACCAAGCTCGCGGCGGCGACGGGGAGCACTCCGCCCGATCTCTCTCAGGCCGATCTGCAGGGGCTCGATCTGAGCGGGCTCGATTTCAAGCGAGCGAAGCTCACGAAAGCCCAGCTGGCCCGCGCCAAGCTGGTCAAGGCGAACCTCTTCACCTGCGACCTCACCGACGCGGTGCTTACGGACGCCGACCTGCGCGGCGCCAATCTCGATGGCACGGTCCTCCGGCGGACGAATCTTCAGCGGGCGAATCTCGAGGGCGCAAGCCTGTTCGCCACGATTGTCGAGCAGGCGGATCTCAGCGGCGCCAATCTGGCTCGCACCCGGATCATCGGGTACCTGAAGAACGCGAAGCTGGTACGCGCTAACTTGACCGGCGCGAACATCGGGGCCGACCCGGGGAACCAGTCGATGGGGGTCATGCGCGCGAGCTTCGTGGGCGCCGACCTGAGCGGAGCCGATCTGTCCAACGCGAACCTGTTCAAGGCGGACTTCTCTTACGCCAACCTCGGCGGTGCCCGCCTCAGCGGGGCGGACCTCAGCAACAGCGCCCTCGTGCAGACCGACTTCTCCCGCGCCGACCTCACGGGCACCAAACTCAATAAGGCGGATGTGAACGGGGCGAACTTCCGGGGCGTGGTCGGGCGGGCGCAGATCAAAGGCCTCGACGAGGCCCGCAATCGAGACAAGGCGATGTTCGACGCGCCATAGGCTCGTCGTGGCGACCACCCAGACGGTGCTCGGCGGCGCGCAGTGGTTAACCGAGCATTACATGCTGGTCCGGGCTGAGAAATCAACCGCTTGGGCGAACAGGCCGCCTCTGCGCCCTTCGGCCGCGATCGATCATCGGGATCGGGCATCATTGTACTGGGACGCGGGAGACGACGCGACCGGCAAAAACGCAAGGAGCGGCTTATGCAGTTTGAGTCATTCTCCTTCGGATCCATTCGGATCGATGGCATTACCTATGAACACGACGTGGTGATCGACCGTGGCGAGGTTCGCAAACGGAAGAAAGGGCCGTCGCAGAGGTTCCGCGATGCCTTTGGACATACGCCGCTATCGACTGACGAGGAGATACCCTGGAACTGTCGGCGGCTAGTGATCGGCACGGGCACCGGTGCTCTGCCGGTGATGGAGGAGGTGAAGCGCGAAGCCCAGCAGCGCAAGGTCGAGTTGCTCATTGTGCCGACGCTGCGCGCCATTGACCTCTTGAAGCAGCCATCTGGGGACACCAACGCCATCCTGCACGTGACGTGCTGACCAGCTCGGGGCCGAATCCGCGCGCCGCTGCCGGCCGGGGCGGGGCGGAAAATGCTTACGGGTCGATAGGGCCAGCGGGCACCAGGGCCACGCGGGACGCTCAGGAGCGCCCGGATCAGGATCCCGCGCGCCGCGAACCGGTAGGCCAGGGCGAGGAAGGGCGTGGCACTGGCGGCCGTCTCGTCGGGGAAGAGGGCGGCGTACGCCAGGCGAGCCCGATCATCGATGGCGATGTGCAGATACTCCGAGCCGCTGCCCCGGCTCCGGCGTCCCTGGTCCCCGTGAATGGGGTGGCCCACCCGGCGGAAGCGCCCCAGCTTCTTGATGTCCTCCGTTCCCTTCTTGGCGGGCGCGACGACAATAGCTCCAGCTCTGGCCGAGACGCGGTGCGGGCGTCGGTCGCACAAAGCGTATCGCGATGAGATCGGGGAAGTGAGCCAGTCATGGTGTCCAAGGAACAGGTCCAAGCCGTATGTGAGGGAATCCTACCTAGCTTCCCAGATGCGGAATCCAATCCACCCAGGGTTCCGGAACATTACTTCGATTCGCAACCCGATGTAGCCATCATCAGAAGCGAGAAATACAGCCTGAGGATCTCGGAGGAGTGCTTCGCCGGTGAAGCCTGGATGATCGTCGGGAGCCTCGTGTCGCTGGACTACGCCCGGCTGCTGACGGAACACAAGCGCCTTCTGTTGGGACGTGTGCCCAATCGCGCTCGTTCGGACCTGCCTCGTGTGGCAGCTCTGGGGGACTGGTACTTGCTCGTCTGGTCAAATGAGGACACCACCGCTTAAGCTGGCGTGTCAAGCACTACCGACTGCACGGAGGAGAACATGGCGAAGAAAGAGCATTGTCCCAATTGCGGTGGCTGGCTTCCGGACGGTGTACACTCGGCCTCCGTCAGGGTGTCCTCCCGTATGACACAGCCTCCTACTCCGAAAGCCGACGCCTGCGACTGTCCCGAGGGGAGAACCGCCGCGCGCAACTATGGAACCGGCAGCACACGAGGGCTGTCGAGTGGCGGCAAACCATAACGGGGACCGGGCTCAGCCACCTCTGCTCCTTGGGTTGAACGGGTTTGTAGGAGCTAAGCATCTGGGAGCAGCGAATGGGCTTCCCCCCGTTGGCACCGGGTCGGCGCAGCCGTCGCCGGCCCCTCCAGATCGGAGCTTGGCATAGCCCACCTGAATCATGATGTGCTGGTGACCGAGGTTCGCTCCGCGCTCACCGATCTCACGATGATGTCGATGGCCCAGCTCGAAACGCTCGCCCACCTACTTGCGTAGCCCGCTTGCGGCTGACGGGCACGGCGCCCCAGGCTCGACAGGAGAGCCGTTCGCCGATGGTGGACGGCAGACCATGTATTCAGCTCGGCAGGCATTCCGCCCGCAGCTGAAGCGCAGTTATGGAGGTAATTGACATGAGAAGAACCAGCTCTTTTGCCGTATGGATCTTCTTCGTAATTCTTGGCATTGGCCTGGGATTAGCATATGGCATGTATAGTGTTTCGGCGAACGTGGCAAGCGTATGGATTGGGGCCGGTGCCTTTGTTTTTGCCCTCGTCGTTTCTTCCGCAATTAAAGTTGCGGATCAGTGGGATAAGGCGGTGGTATTGCGGCTAGGTCAATTCCGCTCCCTTAAGGGTCCGGGACTGTTCTTCATTATCCCGGTCATCGATACGATACCGTATTGGATTGACACCCGTGTGATCACGGCTTCGTTCAAGGCCGAAAAGACCCTTACGAAAGACACGGTGCCGGTGGATGTAGATGCAGTGCTATTCTGGAAGGTTTTGGACTCTAAGAAGGCGGCCCTGGATGTAGCCGACTATCAAAGCGCCATCAGTTGGGCCTCCCAAACGGCTCTGCGGGATGTCATCGGCAAGACCATGCTGTCGGACATGCTGGAAGGCAGGGAGAAGATTAGTAGCGAGCTGCAGAAGATCATTGATGAGCGCACCGAGCCATGGGGCATCAATGTTATTTCGGTGGAGGTCAAGGATGTGCTGATTCCCCCGGCCTTGGAGGATGCGATGTCGATGCAAGCCCAAGCGGAGAGAGAACGACAGGCCCGAGTGATTCTGGGAGATTCGGAGCGACAGGTGGCGGAGAAGTTTGCAGAAGCGGCCAAGACCTATGCCACCGATCCTACTGCTCTTCATTTGCGGGCTATGAACATGCTGTATGAGGGTTTGAAGCAGAACGCCACGATCGTCATTGTACCCAGCACAGCTCTGGAAACCATGCAGCTAGGCGCGATTGCCGGGGTAACGGCGCTGACCATGGGATTGGGCCAAGAACGCGCGAACAAAGAGGCACACAGAGAGAAGGAAGGCGAGCTCAGAAAACAAGAATGACTCCAATGAGGATTGGTGCTGTCGAGACTCGATGGCACGTTGCCCTGTCCGGCAACTAGGCCCAGCCTAGAGCGCGCGACGTTTGTTCCAATTGCCGATTAGCGGCGCGGTCAAACGTCGAATCAGGCCTCCCGCGCCGGGAACGACCTGCTAAACGGCTCACCTGTTAGCGCCGAGTGAATACTCCTCAGATCCGCCGGGTGAAAATGCGACAGATCGGTGCTGATCGCCGATGGCGATCAGGGGACCATAGAATTCGCTATGCGCGGGCCCGAGACGCCTGCAGCTAAGTGCCCCGGGCTCGCTATTCCAGAGGATCGTCACTGCCTCCGCTGATGCTGGGCCGGGATCTCGCGTTCGGCTCGGAGCCAGTCGTCTACCTTGCTCCCTTGAGCGCCTCCGCGCTCCAGGTAGCTCGTACGCGCGCCGGCGAATCGCCTCTTCGACGGATTCGGTGGCGGTCTGCTTTTGCTTCTTGCTCGTTGCGGGCGCCTGCTGGCTCGTTTGGCATGCGATTCTCCTCACGGCAAGTTAGGTTGCCTCGATGGACCAAGGAATCACGTGCTGAGAGCTGAGCATTTGCCCGCAAGACTGGCAACTCGTTGTGCCCAACTCCTTGGCTGGGAGAACCCGCCAACAGCCGGGATGCCAGTTGCGGGGACCCCATGCGCCACAATACTCACACCTTTTGCCTTCTGGAATCGAACCCAGACAGGTATGCACCGTCATAAGGCACCGATAGGCCGCGCTGCCATCCGCCTCCTGCCAGAAGCCACAGACCTTGCATGCCCGGTACTTGCGCTGCGACCCGTCGTCGGGGGGAATGCCGACCGCACGGAACCACTCGCCGTGCCCGCAGTTGGGGCACTGAAGGCGCTCTCCGCGAGCCTCGGCCTGCCGGTCTCTTTGCCAATCGGCCTCTGAATAACCCGGAACGGAGTTCAGATCCACCCCACCCTCCCGAGCGGAACGGCCGAATGTTGATGCGTGCCTCCTAACACCCCGCGCATCAACTGCGGGCGCCCCGATAGCTGCATGCGCTCGTTAGGCGTCACCGGCCACGTCCCCGTAGGCCGACCCCCAGGCCACACCAGGCCGCCAACGAGCGCGAGACCCCCGAGCCAAGCCGGGACAGCGGTTCTCCTCGAGCCTAGGCTCGAAGTCCCAAGCTTCAGGACGCTCCGCTGGCAGCTGTAGGTCAAGCCTTGGAAGAGCATGAACCAGCCAAGAGCGGTGAGCAGGATGCCGATGAGCGTCAAGGACCGCATGAACTAGCTCCAATGCCGGTATCCGCCTACCGCGATCGCGCTTCAGTTGCTAGGGAACCCTAGGTCCCACCCCTCGAACTTGCGAGGGCGCAGGGTTGCTCACGCTCTTGTTCGAACCCGAAAGGCCAAAACGCCCCGGGGAATCATTCCCGGGGCGCTGGTTCACATCGAGCTCCTGCGGCCTCCAGCAGATCTCCCTTGCTGTGCTCGGGGGCAGGCCTCGCTCACGCTCAGGGTACGGATCGGCCTAAAGGGGCCGATCAGTACATCCCGCCCATGCCACCACCCGGGGCGGGCCAGCGCCGGCTTCTCTTCCTTCTTCTCCACCACCACGCACTCCGTGGTGAGGAGCAAGCCCGCAATCGATGCCGCGTTCTGAAGCGCGGTGCGCGCGACCTTGGTCGGGTCGATGACCCCGGCCTTCACCAGATCCTCGAACACGTCGGTGGCCGCGTTGTAGCCAAAGTTCTTGTCCTTGGCTTCCTTGACCTTGGCGACCACGATGGAGCCCTCGGCCCCGGCATTCTGGGCGATCGCGCGAATCGGCTCCTCCAAGGCACGCCGCACGATCTCGACGCCGACCTTCTCGTCCTCAGAGCCTTTGACCTTGTCGAGCACGTGCTGGCAGCGGAGCAGCGCGACGCCGCCACCCGGCACGATGCCCTCCTCGACCGCCGCGCGAGTCGCATGCAGCGCGTCCTCGACCCGGGCCTTCTTCTCCTTCATTTCCGTCTCGGTCGCGGCGCCGACGTTGATGATGGCCACGCCGCCGGAGAGCTTGGCCAGCCGCTCTTGCAGCTTCTCCCGGTCGTAGTCGCTGGTGCTCTTCTCGATCGCGACCTTGATCTCGTTGATCCGGCCCTTGATGTCGTCGGCTTTGCCCTTGCCGTCCACGATCGTGGTGTTGTCCTTGTCGATGACGATCCGCTTGGCGCGACCGAGGTCGGTGAGGGTCGCGTTTTCCAGCTTGAAGCCGACCTCCTCCGAGATGACCTGGCCGCCGGTCAGCACGGCGATGTCGCGCAGCATCTCCTTCCGCCGGTCACCGAAGCCCGGCGCCTTGGCGGCCGCCACCTTGAGCGTGCCCCGGAGCTTGTTGACCACCAGGGTCGCCAGCGCCTCACCCTCGACGTCCTCCGCGATGAGGAGCATGGGTTTGCCGCTCTGCGCCACCTTCTCGAGGATGGGGAGCAGTTCCTTCATCGCCGAGATCTTCTTGTCGTGAATCAGGAGATAGGCGTCCTCCAGCACCGCTTCCATCTTCTCCGGATCGGTGACGAAGTAGGGCGAGAGATAGCCGCGATCGAACTGCATCCCGTCCACCATCTCTAGCGTGGTCTCGAGGCCCTTGGCCTCCTCGACCGTGATCACCCCGTCCTTGCCCACCTTCTCCATCGCCTCGGCGATGAGGTTGCCGATCTCTTTGTCGGTGTTGGCCGAGATGGTGCCGACCTGGGCAATCTCCTTCTTGCCCACCGTGGGGACGGAGATGGTCTTGAGGTGCTCCACGACGGCCTCGACCGCCCGAGCGATGCCCCGCTGCAGTTCCATCGGGTTGGCGCCGGCCGTGACGTTCTTCAGGCCCTCGCGGAAGATCGCCTGGGCCAGCACCGTGGCGGTGGTGGTGCCGTCGCCGGCCAGATCGGAGGTCTTGGTGGCGACTTCCTTCACCATCTGGGCACCCATGTTCTCGACCGGGTCGGCCAGCTCGATCTCCTTCGCCACGGTCACCCCGTCCTTGGTGATGGTCGGCGAGCCGAATTTCTTGTCGATGACCACATTGCGGCCCTTGGGACCCAGCGTGAGCTTGACGGCCTCTGCCAGGTGGTCGATTCCCTTCTTGAGCTTCGCGCGGGCCTCGGTGTTGAAGAGCAATTCTTTCGCTGCCATGGTGAGTTCCTCTCAGTGTCTTCGAGAATCAGCTGATCTTGGCCAGAATGTCGGAGGCCTTGATGACGATGACCTCGTCGTCGCCAACGGTGTATGGCGTCCCGCTATACTTGCCGTAGACCACCGTGTCGCCGGCCTTGAGGTCCATCGGGATCCGCTCGCCCTTGTCATTGATGCGGCCGGGCCCCACGGCGATGACCTCGCCCTGGGTGGGCTTCTCTTTGGCGGTGTCCGGGATGTAAAGCCCGCCTCGTCGGCGCCGGGCGGAGATCGGGGGCCAGCCAGCTTCCCGCCGTCACCCCAGCAGGGCGGCCAGCCAGCGGACGCACCGCGCATCGAACTGCTCGGTCGTCTCCCCCTCGGCTACCGACATCGTCCCGATGAACTCGCCTCGCCGCCAGACTGCCCAGGCCGGGCTCCGCTCGGCAAGGCCGGTCTTGAGGCGCTCAAAGCGGACTTGTTCACCCCGCCAAACAACCACCCGCGGTCCCTCGGGCATCTGATACTCGGGAGTGAGGGGCGCAACACAATCGCCGAGCCACCCATGCGGTAGCTCGGCGATCTTGGGGTCCCTCGTGGCGTCGTGGCTGGCGCGTCGCGGAGGAGGCGAGGACCCGTGGCTTTGCGGCCCCGGTTTTTGCCGGGTGTGCTCTGGTGCGTGGGGCTCAGGTGCACTCCCAACCTGGCCCCTCGTACGGGCGGGGTCAAGTCGGGAACTCTGGGTAGACCTGCCTCTCCCGGATGAGCCCCGAGGCAGCGAGCTGTGGCCGACGGGGCAGAAGCGGGCAGCTTGGGGTTGGAAGCGGGCACCGATGCCGCTAGACCTCCGCCGGAGCGCGCCCAGTGCTCGGCTGCGCCGAGCTCGACGGCCCCGTTCGCCAGGCAGTAACCTCGACTGGGCTTGCCCAATGATAACAGGCGTCCGCCGCGCGGCCTCCGGCCACTTCCCCCGCGCGGCGCGGGCACGCTTATTATGATGGGCGGGGTTTTTTTCCGTCCGGCTTGGATGAGTCAGTATGCGTATCGCGTTGATCTCCACTCCCTTCGTGAGCGCGCCTCCCCGCGACTACGGCGGCACCGAGCTGGTGGTTCACGAGTTAGCCGAAGGCTTGGTGGAGCAGGGCCACCACGCGACGCTGTTCGCCACGGGCGACTCCGCGACCTCGGCTGACCTGCGCGCGCTCTTCCCCGAGTCCCAGTGGCCCCCCGATGGGCTCACCGAGCTCAACCATGTCTCTTGGGCGCTCCAGCAGGTGGGGCACCAGCGCTTCGACGTCGTGCACGCCAATTCGGCCGCCGCGCTCGCGGTCGCCCGCCTTCTGCATGGCGTGCCACTGGTCTACACCCTCCACCACTGCCGGGACGAGCTGCTCTCGCGGTTCTATCGGCACTTCCCGGAGGTACAGTTCGTCGCCATCTCCGCGGACCAGCGTCGCCGCGAGATCCCTCTCTCCCGGTGCGCGCTGATCCACCACGGTGTTGACCCGGCGCGGTACCGATGCACCCCACGGCCGGCGGACTATGTCTGCTTTGTGGGCCGCTTCGCACCCGAGAAGGCGCCACACCTCGCGATCGAGGCAGCGGGTCGGGCGGGAGTGCCGATCCGAATCGGGGGGTGCACCCATGCGCCGGACCGCGCTTATGGCGACGCGGAGCTGGAGCCGCGGCTCCACTTGCCGCACGTGCGGTACCTGGGTGCCGTCGGCATGGCGGAGAAGATCCCGCTGCTCCGCGACGCCCGGGCGCTGCTCGCCCCTGTCCAGTGGGACGAGCCGTTCGGGCTCATCCTCATCGAGGCGATGTTGTCGGGGTGCCCAGTGGTCGCCTTCCGCCGCGGGAGTATCCCCGAGTTGGTCGAGCCGGGGGAGACCGGCTTCATCGTAGAGAGCGTGGAAGAGATGGCCGCAGCGATCCGGCCGGGCGGCGCGGTGGAACGGATTGACCGACGGCGCTGCCGGGCTCGGGCCGTCAAGCGCTTCAGCCGGGAGCGGATGGTGCGCGACTACGTGCACCTGTACGAGCGGGTTATCTGGGAGACCAGGCCCTTGCTCCCGGTGACCGCGTAAGTGACCTTGCCGACCCGGTGGCCACGGCCCGGCCGATGGCGAGGGCCGCGGTCTCGCGCTTATGCGGCGCGGCCTCGCAACGCGCTAGCTAACCCATGGCATACTACTTTCCCTGTCCCCCTGTCGCGTTCCGGCGGGGCAGCGTACCCGAGCTGGTCGAGCCGGGCGTCACCGGTTTCGCCGTGAGTGACCTGGAGGAGATGGTCGCGGTGATCCGTCCAGGCGGACCGCTGGACCAGTTCGACCGGCGGCGCTGCCGCGCCCGGACGATGCAGCGGTTCAGCCGCGCCCGCCTGGTGCTGGAGCACGAGCGGGTCTACGCCAGCGCCCTCAGACCGGTCGGCCGGAGTCGTCGTCTGCCGACGACGGCCGCATGACCGAGCCGCGCCGTTCTGTCGTCTCCGCGGGCCCCGCGACCGGGACGGCGGTCGGCGCGGCAATCACGATGGCGGAAGCGGTCGGGTACGCGTCGCTCCCCTGCGCCCAGGAGGCGCCCGCGGCGAGCACGCTGGTGCTCAAGCACGACCAGCTTTTCCTGGTGGCTACCGCCCAGGGTGAGATCACGCCGCCGGGCAACTGCTCCCTCGGCCTGTTTCACAACGACACCCGCATTCTGAGCCACTATGCGCTGCGGGTGCGAGGCGGTCCTGCATCGCTGCTGTCGGCCGAGGTCCCGCGCACCTACACCGGTCAAGTAGACCTGACGGTGAAGGACGGGCCGTTCGGCGGAGACCCATGGGATCCGCGGCACGCGGTCCACATCCGGCGCGAGCTCTTGCTTTCGGACCGGTTCACCGAGCGGGTGACACTCACGAGCTATCTGCCCTCATCGCTCGAGTACTGGATCGAGCTCGCCTGTGGCGCCGACTTCGCTGACATCTTCGAGGTGCGCGGCTGGCGTCGGGAGGTGCGGGGCGAGTTTTTTGCCCCGGAGGCGGAGGCCGACAGCCTGACGTTCCGCTATCGGGGGCGGGACGGCCGTCTGCTGCAGACGGTCGTGGCGCTGGGCCGCCGACCGGACGAGCTCGGGCCGGGTGTTGCCCGCTGGCGGTTCGTCCTCGAGCACCACCAACCGCAGCGGGTGGAATGGGAGGTCGCGCTCGACGGCACGACCGTCGGGCGATTTCCCGTCGGGCGACCACTCGAGGACCGGCGGGCGGATCTGGAGCGGGTGTATCGCGGATGGCGGACCGCCGGAAGCCGGTGGGCAACCGACGTCTCCAAGTTCGACGTGGTGCTCCGCCGTGCGACCGACGACCTCCGGGCGCTCTACGTCGAAGTCGACGGAGAGCAAGTGGTCTCGGCGGGTATCCCGTGGTACTCCACCGTCTTCGGGCGCGACTCGATCATCACGTCGCTCCAGACCCTTCCGCTCAACCCGCGAATTGCCCAGGACACGCTCCGCTATCTCGCGCGGCGGCAAGGCACGAGAGAGGATGACTTCACCGAGGAGCAGCCCGGCAAGATCCTGCACGAGTTCCGGCGGGGCGAGATGGCCCGCAACGGAGAGATCCCGCACGTGCCGTACTTCGGCACCGTCGACGCCACCCCCCTGTGGCTCGTGCTGCTGCACGAGACTTGGCGCTGGACCGGCGATGTGGAGCTCGTGCGAGAGCTCTTGCCGAACGCCGAGCGCGCGCTCGCGTGGATCGACCGCTACGGGGACGTGGACGGGGACGGGTTCGTGGAGTATGGCCGCCATTCTCCCAAGGGGCTCGTGAACCAGGGCTGGAAGGATTCAGGCGACGGCGTCCCCTGGCCGGACGCCCGGTCCCCGAGGCCGCCGATCGCGCTGGTCGAGGTGCAGGGGTACGTGTACGACGCGAAGATCCGCATGGCGGAGCTCTTCCAAACCCTCGGCGATCAGGCGCGCGCGGAGGTGCTGCGGAGCGAAGCGGCGGCGATGCAGGCCGCCATTCGGAGCAAGTTCTGGCTCGAGGACCTGGGCACGTTCGCGCTCGCGCTCGACGGCGCGAAGCAGCCGCTTCCAACGGTGACCTCCAACGCGGGGCATCTCCTCTGGAGCCGAGTCCCGACCACGGAGCAGGCCGCTCGGCTGAGCGCGCGCCTGCTGGCCCCCGATCTGTTCTCGGGGTGGGGCATTCGGACCTTGAGCGCGCTGCATCCGAGCTTCAACCCGATGAGCTACCACAACGGATCGGTCTGGCCCCACGACAACGCCATCATTGCGCTCGGACTCGCGCTCTATGGAAGAGCGCGGGAAGCGCTGCCCCTGGTCCGCGCGCTCCACGAGGCCGCGGTCCGGGCCGAGTCCCAGCGGCTGCCCGAACTCTTCTGCGGCATGGACCGCGAGCGGGGAGTCGGGTGGGTGCGGTACCCGACCAGTTGCTCGCCGCAGGCGTGGGCCTCCGGGGCGCTCTTCATGCTCCTGCAGGCAGTGCTGGGTCTTTTCCCCGAGGCATCGGCGGGAGTGCTGCATGTTCGAAATCCGGTGCTGCCCGACTTCCTCGAGCAACTCACCGTGAGCGGCCTCTGGGTCGGGCGCTCGCGCGTGTCGCTGCAGTTCCGCCGCCACCGCGAGCGCACGCTTGCCAACCTGCTAGAGGTCAGCGGGTCGCCCTTGCAAGTGCGGATCGAGCTGACCTGAGCGCATGACCAGTGGCACGACCCGGGGTGCGTCAACTGGCTGGCCAACCTGCTCGGGTGACGGCGCAGAGTCCGCCTTACTAAGCGCCGCAGTCCGCGATTTCTAGGATAGAGGCAGCGAGCTCGATCGCCCTAGGCAACCCCGAGCGCTTGGCGGATGCTCTCGGCGTTAACGCAACGCTGTTGATCGTTCAGGAGCCGAAAGGGAAGCGCGGGTAAGAGGCCATGATTCTCTATCACGTCACCCGTCGCGAGGACGCGGTGATGATTCAAGCGGGCTTCCAGGGCGCCGCCACGCCCCACGGGATGGGCGTTTGGCTCGCCGACCGCCCCCTGGAGATCCAGGACGGCTGATCGGCTGCAGGCAATGGGTGCTGCCCGCAGCCGTCGTCAATGCGTGCAGCAAAGTGCGCCTCCTTGAGCAGGACGAGGCCCCCGAGGGCGAGATCCAGGCGGCGCTTGCTAGGATCCGGGCCACGTTCTTGGCGGACGGCATGGTCGGCGAGCAGCTCGAGGAGGGGATGCGGCACGAGGAGGAATACCTTCGCCGGTGGGAGCCGCCCCTGGAATGAATCGGAAAGGGCATGGGTTGACGCCCGCCGTGCCCTGTTCGCGAGGTTGCTGGCGCCGGCGTCCTGCTACTACTCCGCGGCGAACTCCCTGAGTGCCGCCTTTACGGCCGCGCCGTCGGGTGTCCCCCTGCGCTCCTCGATGAGCTGACCGGGGTGCAGCACTCAAGGCTCTAGAGTCGCGGAGACCGGTTGCGGCGATTGCTGCTGCCGTACTGTCGTCGAGTGCATCGATTGCCAGAACACCCCGGACAGCCAGCTTCTGGGCGAGGAGCTGGGCGAGCGTTTCGAGTTCGGCCATCGACATCGGGGTGAGATCGGCGAGCGCGTAGCGAACCTCGGTCGCCAGCGCATCATGGTTCAAGCGGGCCATACGAAGCTCCGATCTGGAAGGGCCGGCGCAGGCCGCGCCGATCCGATACCCACTGGAGGAGGTCTAGTCGCAACGAAAAGTCACGCTCAGCGGCCGAACACCTAGGCCATGGCGAGACCGTTTTGACCCATCATCGAAGGTGGTAACCGGGATCAGCATGGCATGTCGAAAGACTGGCGGCATGGGTTACTGGGGATGGGAGGCGCCACACTGGTGAATCACAGCCGGCCAGGCAGCCGAGGCCGGGGGTGAGGCGACACCGAACCTAGCGGCGCATCCTACGTCGCCTTTAAGCTGGAGATGTCCTACACACAATCCAGTGCCTGGCCGTCCACCACCCGAACGTGCCAACCGTAAGCGGGCGTTGACCAAGCCGGAGGCGTGTTTGGGGCAATTGAAGGGTTCTTTGGCGGTCAGCGCTCCGTTCGGGGCGATGCTCAGCGTGTGGTGCGTCGCGTCGTGGCGAACGACCAGCGCCATGCCGCAATGGGGACAGGCAAAAAAGTAGCCGGGCGACCAGCCAAGCACCGCGTTGGCCAGCCTAAGCGTGCAGCGACCGCCCAGGTAGTCAAACCAAGCTTCCTTCGGCCATTCCACCCGATCTCCTCTTGAAGCGCTCGCGCACAGACTTCTCCCACTTTGGTCCGGCACGTGCCCGCTGGCCACCCGGCGGACCTGCACGCCCGGGCAGAGAAGTCTTGGAGTATGCTGAAGTGTACCGGGGCGGACGCCCAGTTGGGTCGGCGGCGCGCCTGAGGGTGCCGGCGCGGGCAACCGTCCGCTCCACGATAGGGAGAGCGGCGGCATGCTGCCTGACGTGATCTGGATGAGCGAGGCATCAGCGGAGGCGTATGAACCCGGGGAACGTGAGGTGTGCATTTCAATCCGCGACCCGGCTGCCCCTGTGCCGGACCTCAGCCCGCAGCTCCGCGCCGTGCTCTCGCTGGAAGTCGATGACGATCCAGAGGGCACGCGCGAGTGGTTCGTCATTCACCACACCAACTGTGGCATGGAAACCTTTACCGACGAGGTCATGCGCGGTCTCCTAGCGCAAAGCCTCGGCACCGCGATCTTCGACGGGCGCGGTTGGCGTGATGCCGGGCCGGGGCCGGGGTCGGCCGAAGGGGAATTGTTGACTGGCTCACGATCCAGGACCAGCTCAGTAGTGTCGTGGCTGACGTGCGCCGCATTCGGAACCATCCCCTTGTGCCACCGGACGTCCCGGTCTATGGGTACGTCTACGACGTGACAACGGGCCGCTTGGTCGAGGTGTCGGAGGCGACTGAGGCTGGCCAAGCGAGGTAGCCTGGTGACGGCTGGCCCCATCTAAAGCTCAGGGCCTCGTCCGTCCCCCTCGGCGCCGCGGTCTGCTAATCCCCTGCGGACTCGGCACCGCCCGAAGGAGGTCCCCTGGAAGTCCTCATTGCTGGGCTGGCCGTCGTCGTGCTGTATCTCTTTTCGAGCCTCCGGATCATCCGGCAGTACGAGCGCGCGGTGACGTTCTTTCTCGGCCGCTACTGGGGCACCAAGGGGCCGGGGCGCTCATCTTCGTTCCCGCCGTCTTCGCGCACGCCAAGCGGATCTCGCTCCGGATCGTGGCGCTCGACATCACCCCCCAGGACGTCATCACCCGCGACAACGTCTCGCTCAAGGTGAACGCAGTCCTCTACATGCGCGTGATGGACCCGGCCAAGGCCGTCATCGAGATCGAGGACTACCCCTACGCCACGAGTCAGCTCGCGCAGACCACCCTCCGCTCGGTGCTGGGCGAGGTGGAGCTCGACGAGCTCCTGGCCGACCGGGAGAAGATCAACAGGATCCTCAAGCGCATCATCGACGAGCGCACTGACCCCTGGGGGATCGAGGTCTCCGCCGTCGAGGTGAAGGACCTGGACCTGCCCAAGAGTATGAAGCGGGCGATGGCGCGCCAAGCCGAAGCGGAGCGGGAGCGGCGGGCCAAGGTGATCAACGCCCAGGGCGAGCTGCAGGCCTCGGAGGCGCTGGCACAGGCGGCGCGCACGCTCGCGATCGAACCGAGCGCGTTCCAGCTTCGCTATCTGCAGACCGCGACCGAGATCGCGGCCGAGCACAGCTCCACGACGATCTTCCCGATCCCAATCGAGCTCTTCCGCCCGTTCATCCAGGCGGCCGCGACGGGCGTGGCGACGCCTACGCCACCGCAGATAAAGGTCGAGGGCTCGGCCGCGCTCCCGCCCCAGCACGCTGAGGGGCCAGCTCGTCCGGGCCCCTCATTATTTCACGTGATTACGAAGTGACCGAACGCAACACCTAGCTCGGTCCATCGGGCGCTCCCACCGCACTACCGGAGCCCAGCTTCGTGCAACGACCGAGCAGCACGAGAATGATCCCGCCGACCAGCGCCACCGCTCTACCTCCACCCACCACCAGAAAGCCCTTCTCGCCCTCAGCTCAGCCTGATGCGCAAGACAAAGAGGGAGAGCGGACTCAGCCGCTCTCCCTCTTCGTCGGAACCATTCGCTCGGGCTTAGCGGGTAGCGGCGGTCTTGTGGAGGGTCGAGACGGCAACCTCGTAGCCACGGACCTCCGGCGTGCCTTCAACCATTCTCGCTAGGCTCTTGAGCACTTGGGGATAGGTCTCGCGGCTATACACGTCCGCGTTCTCCTTGCGATCCCACAAGCTGATGGCGATTGCGTTCTTGGCGTCTGGACTGACAAACGCGATCTCATCCGTGAAGCCGTTCTGTTTCTGAAGCAGGGGCAGGATGTCCTTCTCGAACGTCTGGGTTAACTCTTCCCGCTGATTGGGCTTCAGATTGAGGGAGACATGTCGTGCGTACATAGGCACTCCTTCAGTTATATGGGTTCAATAGTGTCGGTTCACTACTGGTAGTTGACCTTAGTGCAACTTATTGCGCTGTACTGTATTTGTCAAGTGTATCACGTATCTTGCCTACATGGGAGCAGCAACTTAACTTACATTTGTTAATGGACACTAGGCCCCCGAGGAGGAAATCCCGTGGATGTGTCGTTGGTCATCAGGCAGCGGTTGGAGGAATTTGGGTTGGACCAGCGAGAGCTGGCCCAGGCCGCGGAAGTGACCGAGTCCTACATCTCGCAGCTGCTGACTCGGCGGAAGGCGCCCCCCGCGCCGAGTCGGACAGACATCTATGACAAGATGGACAAGTTCTTGAAGCTTCCGACCGGAGAGCTGGCGCGGCTGGCGGCCGTCCAACGGACTGAGGGACTAAAGAGAGAATTGGGGGAGGAGCCCGCACCCTTGTTCCATGCAGTCCGCGAATTGATCCTCCGCAAGTGCCTCCCCAATAAGGAAGCACACCTACGCGCGATCTTCGAGAAGCAGCCCTTCGGCGAGCTCGAGCGCCTGGTCACCAAACAGCTACTGGACGTGGTCAAGGGAGTGGCCACAGAAGAACTGGAGAACGAATACTGGCTTCGCATGGTGGCGGAGCTCGGCGGCCGAAGCTATGAGGAGATGCGCGTCATCGTGCTCGAGTTCCTTGACACGGACATCTTCCACCTGTCCCGTGAAAACTGCGTCGCGTTCTTGGATCCGCTGATCGAGTCCTGGGACATCGACCTGGCGACGTTTGCCCTGGACATCGTCCTGAACCCCAGAGTGGTCTCGGGGCATATGCGGCGATTCGAGTCTATCGAGAGGGAATCTGGAGAGGTGTTCATCGAGGAGCCGGGGCTCAGGGAATTCCTCGAGGATCCTGCCCTCAGCGGCACCGCGACCGCGGAGGAAGTCAGCTTTCTCAGGCGGCTGAGGTTCAGGGGCAAGCGGCCGACTCCCCTCTTTTATTACCGGGAGTTACAGAACCTCAGAGACCCGCTCCATTTTCACACGGGGTAAGAGTCGGTTGTCGCCTATCACCACGTCTGACCTGGTTGGGAGGAGTACCATGTCCACTGCTACCAAGGCCAAGCCTAGGATCAAGATTCATCCCCTGGAGGACCGGGTGGTGATTTTGCCGGATGATGAAGCGGAAACCATGCGGGGCGGGCTGTACATCCCGGAGACCGCCAAGGAGAGACCGACCCAGGGCGCAGTCCTCGCCGTCGGGCCCGGCCGGATCGAGAAGGGCCAGCGGGTGAAGATGGACGTCCAGGCGGGTGACAGGGTGATTTACGGTAAGTATAGCGGGACGCCGTATCAGGTAGGCGATGATGAGCTGATCATCATCAAGGCGTCCGATATCCTGGCCAAGATCGGCTGATTCAGATTTCTCAGGGAGTAGAGGACACATGGCATCGAAAGAACTGCTCTTCAGCACCGAGGCCCGTGCGAAGCTCAAGAAGGGGGTCGACGCCCTGGCCGAGGCCGTCAGGATCACGCTGGGACCCAGGGGCCGGAATGTCGTCATCGACAAGAAGTTCGGCTCGCCGACCGTGACCAAGGACGGCGTCACCGTCGCCAAGGAAATCGAGCTGAGCGACCCGATCGAGAACCTGGGTGCCCAGATGGTGAAGGAGGTCGCCACCAAGACCTCCGATCTGGCCGGTGACGGGACCACCACCGCGACCGTGCTAGCCCAGGCGATCTACCGCGAGGGCCTCAAGAACGTCACCGCGGGCGCCAACCCGATGGAGCTCAAGCGCGGCATCGATCGCGCGGTCGAGGCCGTCGTCGAGCAGCTCAAGAGCATTTCGGTTCCTACGGTGGGCAAGAAGGAGATCGCGCAAGTCGGCACCATCTCCGCGAACACCGACAAGGAAATCGGGAACCTCATTGCCGATGCGATGGAAAAGGTCGGCAAGGAAGGCGTCATCACCGTCGAAGAGGCCAAGGGCCTCGAGACCACGCTGGAAACCGTGGACGGCATGCAGTTCGACCGCGGCTACCTGTCGCCCTACTTCGTCACCGATCCGGAGAAGATGGAGGCGGTGCTCGACGACGCCTACATCCTGATCCACGACAAGAAGATCTCGGCGATGAAGGAGCTGCTGCCGGTGCTGGAGAAGGTGGCGCAGAGCGGCCGGCCGATGCTGATCATCTCGGAGGACGTGGAGGGCGAGGCGCTGGCCACGCTGGTGGTCAACAAGCTGCGCGGCACGCTCAAGGTCTGCGCCGTGAAGGCGCCGGGCTTCGGCGACCGCCGGAAGGAGATGCTGCGCGACATCGCCGTGCTCGTCGGCGGTAACGTCATCTCCGAGGAAGTGGGCCTCAAGCTGGAAAACACGGCGCTCGAGGACCTGGGCCGGGCCAAGCGGATCGTGGTGGACAAGGATGCCACGACCATCG
>Ga0137403_10001025_pt1 | contig 35483 bp, 37 predicted proteins | sample CZOMad2_1_16fung_FD_122057 | JGI IMG/M metagenome (GOLD analysis project Ga0137403, IMG submission 122057) | Vadose zone soil fungal communities from Angelo Coast Range Reserve, California, USA - CZOMad2_1_16fungal (Hybrid Assembly) | ecosystem: Environmental > Terrestrial > Soil > Vadose zone... | reverse complement strand
TCGTCGATCACCTCGTCCGGCGCGACCTCGTGGGCGTTGACCTCGATGTCGGCGGCAAAGGGCTGGATCACCAATGGAGCCGGCGCGGCCGGCGTCGCCGGTGGAGCGCTCGCGCGTGGGAGCTCCGCCGCTTGTGTCGTCGGACGCGTGTCGAACGTGCTCGTCAGCCGATCGAGGAACTTCCGCCAGGTCGGCGCCAGGTCGCCCTTGGGCACCGCGCCGTTCTTCGGGAGATCCGCCCTGGCTCCATCGCTCTTCGCCCGCGGCTCGACTCCCTGGTGCGGCGCGCGGGGATTGGCCGCCGGTGGCGTCTTCGGCTCGACGTGGGACGCGGTCGAAGCGGCGGGCGCGGCCGGCGCCGGCGGCCTGGAGGCCTCGCGCGGGCTCAGCGGCTTTTGTTCGGTGGCAGGCCGCAGAAGGTCGGGCACCTCGCGCGAGCGCCGTCGCGGCGGACCTTCCGTGGGTGGCCGCAGTCCCTTGAGGACGACGGGGCCACGCTCCACCCGCTCGTTCGTGCCTTTGCCGGCGGCGCCGTTCGTCGGCGCCGGCTCGACCTTGCGCGGCGCCGGCTCGATGCTCCGCGGGGGCTCGTGAAGCATCACGATCCTCGGCTCGTCCACCGGGACGAGCGGGACCACCCTCGACTCGTCGCGCGGCGTGACCCGCGGCGCATCTGCCGGCTCCTCGAGCTCCTCGCGAACCTCTTCCTGAGGCTCCTCGCGCAGCAGCACCAGCTTCGGCTCTTCTCGCGGCGCGACTCTCGGCTCCTCGGATGGCGCGACTTCCTCCTCGACCTCCTCCTCGAGGACGGTCGGCTCGATACGCTCGGACCTGGCCGGGACCTTCTCAGGGACCGACGCAGCCGGCGCCCAGTCGACCCGATTGAGATAGAAGCCCGTCGTCCCGTTGGCTTCGACGTAGCGGAACTCGAAGCAATCGACCGAGGAGAAATTCAGGAGACGCAGTTTTCGAACGAACGCCTCGAGCAGCCGCTCGGCGACGAAGACGATTCGCGGCGGCCATCCGAGTTGCGTGTTCGCGGGGACGAGGCGCTGCACCGACTCGGGATACTCGAGACACCACGCGTAGGCTTCGAGCGCTCTCACGAGCATGGCGTCGTCAGCGGTGAGACCGAGAACGAAAAGCACCGGGGCGCGCCGCGCGTCGAGCGCGGCAAGCTCGATGTTCGTCCGCCCGAGATTCAGGTTCGACGCGAGGATCTTGAGGTCGGGCTCCATCGCGTCTGCGTTATCGGCGACGAGAGTCCTGAGATGTTGCAGGTCCGTGACTTCGCGGCGCTTGAATGCCTTCATCTGAGCATCCCCGACCGATCACGCAACCGCTATGCCAGGGCACAACCTGGATTCTCACCAACGAAAACGCCGCGTTGCGCCGTCGCTTGACACGACCACTCGCCAGCCTGGCATGTTTGGACGACTAGCTGTCACTCGCTGGCCCCGATGCGACAAAGAATTTGTCAACAGTGATAATTTACTTGGTCAGGGAGTTCCCATAGGGGGTAATCACCTGCATGCCCATTTTTTGATCCCGGTGATTTCAAAGTGATTTCCATAAATTAATTGTGCGGGCCTTATTGGCACCGGTATTGCTTTGTTGTGTATCGTATTAGTGTGGATCGAGGGCCTGTGACGGTGGGTTTCTGGAGGCGGCTGATGCGGCCGGCGGACACGTTGGCGGGCTCGAAGCCCTGGAGCGACCGGAGCGACCGACGTTGAACATGACCCAGGCGTTCCGAGAGCTCGTGCAGATCGGGATCACTCTCACGAGCGAGCAGGATCTCGGGACTCTCCTCGAGCGCATCCTCACCGAGGCCCGTCGCTTCACCCGCGCCGAGGCCGGGACGCTGTTCCTCCGCGAGGGTGATCAGCTCCGCTTCTCGGTCGTGCAGAACGACAAGCTCGCGCGAGAGCTGGGGCAGGAGGAGATGCGGCGCCGTCTGCAGGCCGATCCCCTGAGCCTCCGCGAGCTGAGCCTCGCGGGTCACGTCGCGCTCACGGGCGACATCCTCAACCTGCACGACACGTACATGATTCCGCCGGATCGGCCCTACTCGTTCGATCCGCGGGTCGACGCACGCCTGAACTACCGTACCCAATCGATCCTGGTCGTCCCGCTCCAGGATCCGGCCAACAACATCCTCGGCGTGCTCGAGCTGATCAACGCGCTCGACCGTGGACGCGTCGTCCCCTTCGACTCGCAATACGAGGGCCTCGTGCGCTCGCTGGCCTCGCAGGCGGCCGTCGCGCTCCGCAACGCCAGGCTGGAGGACCTCTCCTTCAAGGACGCGCTGACCGACGTGTACAACCGTCGCTACTTCACGATCCGGATGGAGGAAGAGTTCAAGCGGCACTGCCGCTTCGGTGAGCCGCTCTCGCTCGCCCTCATGGACCTCGATCACTTCAAGGAGGTCAACGATCGGTTCGGTCACCGGGCCGGCGATCAGGCATTGCGCGAGGTCGCCCAGCTCCTGGTCAAGCATTCGCGCAGCTTCAGTATCGTGACGCGGTACGGCGGTGACGAGTTTGCCATCATCCTCGTGAACACGGCGAAGGCCGGCGGCACCACCTACTCCGAGCGCATCCGGGCCCTCATCGAGCAGCACGCTTTCCCGCACGGTCCGGTCACCGTCAGCCTCGGCGTCGCCAGCCTCCCGGAGGACGCCACGACGGTCGACGACCTCATCGTCGCGGCCGACCAGGCTCTCTACGACGCCAAGCGCCTGGGCCGGAATCGAGTCGCCCTTCAGTGAGCCCCCAGACGATGACCGATCGCGAACAGCTCCTGGAGGAGCTCCTCGGGATCGGGATCGCCCTCACGACCGAGCGCGACCTCTACGCTCTGCTCGAGCGAGTGCTGGAAACCGCCCGGCGCTTCACGCGGGCCGAGGCCGGCACCGTGTTCCTTCGTGAGGGTGACCACCTCCGGTTCGCGGTCGTCCAGAACGATTTCCTTCAGGAGAGGCTGGGCACGGCCGCGATGCTGCAGCGGCTCCAGTCCGCGCCGCTCCGGCTGACCGAGCCGAGTCTCGCCGGGCACGTCGCACAGACCGGTGAGATCGTCAACGTGACCGACGCGTACGCGATCGGCGTGCACGAGACGCGCGCGCTCAATCGGCGGTTCGATGCCGCCAACGAGTATTCGACGCGCTCGGTGCTGGCGGTCCCGATGCAAGACCTGACCGGCAGCAATGTCGGCGTCCTCGAGCTCCTGAACGCCCTCGACGAGTCCGGCGCGATCGTGCCCTTCGACCTCGAGGACGAGCGGGTGGTTCGAGCCCTCGCCTCCCAGGCGGCGGTCGCGATCCGCAACGCGCGGCTCGAGGACCTCTCGTTCAAGGACCTCTCGACGGAGCTCTACAATCGACGCTATTTCACGCTCCGGATCGACGAAGAGGTGAAGCGCCACACTCGTTTCGGCCACCCTCTGTCGCTCGTCGTCCTCGACATCGATCACTTCACGCAGCTCAACACGGATCACGGACCTGCCGCTGGCGACGAGGCGTTGCGAGAAGTCGGGCGCCTGCTCGTCAAGCACTCCCGGAGCTTCACGATCATCGCGCGGCTCGAGGGCGACGGCTTCGCGGCCTTGCTCGCCAACACGCCCAGGGCCGGCGCCGTCACGTACTCCCAGCGGATCCGCGGCGTCATCGCCGCCCACCCCTTCGCGCACGGCGCGATCACCGCCAGCTTCGGCGTCGCCGGGCTCCCGGCCGACGCGGCATCCGCGGACGACCTGATCGCGGCCGCCCAGCGGGCGCTCGCCGACGCCAAGCGCCTCGGCCGCAACCGCGTCACCGCGCTGTAAGCGCCCTCCGCCCGGCGTCCTCCCCGACCGCTGCTTGACTTGAGTCGGGATCGTGTGTCATTAGGTTCCGCATCGACGAGGAGGAATCCATGAGCAAGAGCCCGTTCCGCGCGCGGCTCGAAGCCGCGGTCATCGCCCGACACAGCCGCCTGAACCCGTTCACGGAAAAGTGGGTCAAGGGCGAGCTGAATCGCACGCAGCTCGGCTCGTGGGCCGCCCAGCACTATCAGTACGTCTCGCAGTTCCCGCGCTGGTGCGCCACGGTGTACGGTCAGTGCCCGGACCCCGACGCTCGAGATTTTCTGCTCGAGAACATCATCGAAGAGGAAGCCGGCACCAAGCACGTGGACCTGCTCATCCGCTTCGCGGAGGCGTGCGGCGTCTCCCGCCTCGAGGTCGAATCCAAGCAGCAACTGCCGACGACCCGGGGGCTCACCGCGTGGTGCTTCGAGATGTCCCAGCAGGCGTTCCATGTCGCGGCCGCCGGCCTCCTCGTCGGGCTGGAATCCCAGGTGCCGGGCATCTATCAGCGGAATCTGCCACCGCTCAGGACGCACTATGGCTTCACGGACCACGAGGTCGAGTTCTTCGCGATCCACATCGAGGCGGACGAGGTCCACGGCGAGCGCGGGTATCAGATCGTCGAGCGGCATTGCACGACCCCCGAGCGCCAGGCGGAGGCGATCGAAGCGGTGCGCCAGGCGACGGAAATGCGCTGGCAATACATGACGGGCCTCTACCGTGCCTTCGTCGCGAAGGAGGAGATGTGAGTCGGCGTCGCGTCGCCCGGCTGGCGGATCTCCCGGCTGGCCAGCCGACCCTCGTCGAGACCGACGGCACGCGGGTCGTGCTGGCGCGGGTCAACGACGACGTCTTCGCGTGCAGCGACGAGTGCGCGCATCAGGGCGGTCCCCTCAGCGAGGGGCGGCTCGCCGGCAGCCGCTTGACCTGCCCGTGGCATGGCTGGATGTACGACGTGAAGTCGGGCACGTGCCTCATGCCGGCGCGCGGCGGACAGGTGACGAGCTATCCGGTGACGATCGAAGCCGGCGAGGTCTGGGTCGAGGTCCCCTGACGTGGCGCTCACGCGGGAGCGGGCCCGCGACAGCATCGAGCGCGGCTTCGCCAAGGCGCAGGCGCTCGGCTTCAAGGTCGCGATCGCCGTCGTGGACGACGCCGGTCATCTGGTGGTCTGCGACCGGATGGACGGCGCGCTCTGGGTGACGCCCGAGATCGCGCGGGCGAAGGCCAACGCGGCCGCGGCGTTCCACGCGACCACGCTCGATCTCGAGGAGCGGTTCGCCAAGCGTCAGCTCTTCGCCGACAATGTCGCGACGCTCGGCGACTACCGCTTCGTCTTCGGCCGGGGCGCGGTCCCGCTGGTCGAGGACGGTCGCATCGTCGGCGCCGTGGGCGTGAGTGGCGCGGTCCCCGCGGACAACGACCACACGATCGCCGACGCGGCGGCGGGCCATCCCACCCTTCCCCGTAGTCACTAGCCGCGACGAGAGCGATCCGGACGCGACGCTTCTGAGGTAAAGTGGCGGTCATGCAGTTCGAGGTCGAGGTGCACCGGAACGAGCTCGGCGAGTGGGTGGCCGTCGCCGTGGCCTGGAACGTCCAGGCGGTGGGGCACACCGAGAACGAGGCGCTCGCCCGAATGGTGGAAGCGCTGGCTCGGCACTTCAAGACCTCGCCACCGCAGTGAGCGGCGCGCTCGCCGGCCTCCGGGTCATCGATTGCTCGCGCCTGATCGCCGGGGGCGTGCTCGCGACCATCCTGGCCGACCACGGCGCGGACGTCGTCAAGGTCGAGAACCCGCGCGGCGGTGATCCGCTTCGCACCTGGCTCCGCGATCGGGGCGAGCTCTGGTGGAAGGTCTATGCGCGCGGCAAGCGCTCGGTCACCTTGAACCTCGCCCACGCTCGCGGGCAGGCGCTCCTCCGACGTCTCTGCGGTACGGCGGATGTTCTGATCGAGAACTACCTACCCGGCACGTTCGAGAAGTGGGGACTCGGGTGGGACGTTCTATCCGCGGAGAACTCCCGCCTGGTCTTCGCGCGCGTCTCCGGCTGGGGCCAGGACGGGCCGTATCGCGATCGGCCTGGATTCGGAACGATGGTCGAGGCGATGAGCGGCTTCGCGTCCTCAACAGGCCCAGCGGATCGGCCCCCCACGCTTCCGTCGTTTCCGATGGCCGACATGGTCGCGGCGCTGTCCGGCGCGGCCGCCGTGCTGGCGGCACTTCGACATCGCGATCAGGTCTCGGGCCGTGGGCAGGTGATCGACATCTCGCTCTACGAGCCGTTGCTCTCCGTGCTCGGGCCGGCCGCCGCCGAGTACGCGCTGGATCGCACGGTCCGGGCGCGTCACGGCAACCAGTCCGACAACGCGAGCCCTCGCGGGACGTATCAAACGCGCGACGGCAAGTGGGTCGCCTTGTCCGCTTCGACGCCGGCTTCGGCGGCCGCCCTCTTCGAGGGTCTGGGCCTCGGCCATCTCTTGAAGGACTCGCGATTCGCGACCAACGACACACGGGTCGCCCACAACGACCTCGTGGACGCCGCGCTCGCGGGGGCCATCGGCTCGCGGACGCTCGACGAGATGTCGCGTCTCTTCGAGACGCACGATCTCACGGCCTCGCCGGTCTACGACATCGCCGACATCACGAAGGACCCGCACGTGGTCGCGCGCGGCATCCTCGTCGACGTTCCGGACCCCGAGCTTGGAGCCGTGCGCATGACGGCGCCCACGCCCCGCCTCGGCGAGACGCCGGCGGCGATTCGCGGGACCGGCCCCGCGCTTGGAGCGCACAACCATGACGTCTACGAGGCGCTCGGCCTCGACGAAGCCGAGATTCAGGCGCTGACGCGCGACCGGATCATCTGATGCGAGCTCGACGGATCGTGATGAGCACGCTCGCGGCTCTCCTGGTGAGCCTGTGGCTCGCCGGCGCACCCGCCTGGAGCGCCGACTACGGGGGGCCGTTGATCGACGCCCACTCGCACCTGCCCAACGCCACCGCGATCGACGCGTACGTCGCGGCGATGAAGCGCCACAACGTCCTGAAGGTCGTGCTGCTGGGCGTCGGCGGCCTGCAGAAGGAAGACACGGCCTGGCTGACGGCGGCCAGCAAGAAGTACCCGGATCGCGTCGTCGCCGGCCTGCCCCTGGCCGATCCGACGTCCGAGAGCGCGGCGAGCCAGCTCGAGCTTCAGCTCGACCGCGCAAAGCCGCGAGCGATCGGTGAGGTCCACCTGCGACAGGTCGGCCGGCGCCTGATCGATCGCGACCCGAACGGCCCCGTGTTCGGCAAGATCCTCGACGTCGCGGCAAAGTTCGGCGTGCCGATCGTGATTCACTACGAGCTGACCGACGCGGCCGAGACCGCCCTCGATCGCGCGCTCGCCGCGCATCGTCAGAGCACGATCGTCCTGGCCCACGGCGGCGAAGGGCCACCCGGCCGGCTCGACAGACTCTTGCTGCGTAACCCGAATCTGTTCGTCGACCTCTCCGGCATGCACTTCCAGCGGACGCCGGCGCTCGCGTCGGAGACCGGCCCGCTCGACCCCGGCTGGAAAGCGCTGATCGAGAAGATGCCCGACCGCTTCATGATCGGCGTGGACCTCTGGGCCGCCCGGCTCTTCGAGCCGGCGATGCTCGATCGGCTCTTCGTGTGGACTCGGCGGATCCTCGGCGAGCTCAAGCCGGACGTCGCCGCGCGCGTCGCGCATGGAAACGCCGTGAAGCTCTACCGTCTCGAGTAGATCACCCCGCGAGCGGAGACCTAGCGGCCCTTCGCCGTCTTCGCGGGCGCGCGCCGTCGCCGAAGCTCGACGGTGGCGCCCCGCACGCGTCCGGCGCACCGACGGCAGAAGTACTTGATCTCCACCGGATGACCGCACTCGGCGTGCACCAGCGCGGTCTGGCGGTGGACGTGGCGCGAGCCCCACGCAGCGAGCGCGCCCACCACCACGCCGAGCTCGCGCCCCTTGTCGGTCAAGGCGTACTCCGCGCGCGGCGGATGGTCGGAGTAGAACCGGCGCGTCACGAGGGCGTGCTCCTCCATGAGCTTGAGCCGATCCGAGAGGATGTTGGGCGGGATCCCCGGGAGGCTCTGCTGGAAATCCTGGAACCGCCGCGGTCCCGGCAGCAGGTCGCGCACGAGCAAGAGGGTCCAGCGGTCGCCGACCAGCTCGAGCGACTTCGCGACCGGACAGGCCTGGCCGTAACGCTTGGGCACGGACCGAGTCTACGCACGTCTTGACAGAAAAGCTAGTCACTATAAAATAGCAAGTCACAATGGACCCGGCGACCCGGCGACTGCTCGACGGCCCGATCGCCCCGACCCTCTTGCGATTGGCGGCGCCTAACGTCGTCATGCTCGTGGCCCAGGTCGCGATCTCCATCCTGGAGGCGTACTACGTCGGGTGGCTCGGGGCCGACGCGCTGGCCGGCGTCTCGGTCACCTTCCCGCTGGTCATGCTCATGCAGACCATGTCGGCGGGCGGCATGGGCGGCGGGGTCGCCTCGGCGGTGGCGCGGGCACTCGGCGCCGGCCGCCACGCGGCCGCGAGCCGTCTGGTGACGCACGCGATCGTGATCGCACTGGTCATGGCCGGCCTCTTCACCGTGGTCGTGCTCGTCGGCGGGGGCGCGATCTACCACGCGATGGGCGCGCGCGACGGCGCCCTGGCCGCCGCCCTCGCCTACTCGAACGTGATTTTCGCAGGCGCCGCCGCGGTCTGGCTGTTCAACACGCTCGCGAGCGCCGTCCGCGGAACCGGCAACATGCTGCTGCCGGCCGGCGTCGTGCTCGGCGGGAGCCCGTTCCTCGTGAGCCTCTCCCCCGCGCTCATCTTCGGCTGGGGGCCGTTTCCACGTCTGGGAGTCACCGGCGCCGCCCTCGCCGTCGTGGCGTACTACGTCGCGGGCGCCCTCGTGCTCTTCGCGTATCTGGCCTCCGGACGGAGCCTGATCCGGCTCTCGCCGACACTGCGCTTCGAGCGGAGCGTGTTCGCCGAGATCCTCCGAGTCGGCGCGCCGAGCCTCGTCAACAACGTCATGACGAACCTGACCGTCGTTCTGCTCACCGCGCTGGTCGGGCCCTTCGGCACCTTCGCGCTCGCGGGCTACGGCATGGGTGTGCGCCTCGAGTATCTGCTGATCCCGCTGGTCTTCGGCTTCGGCTCCGCCCTCGTCACGATGGTCGGCACGAACTTCGGGGCCGGCCAGCGGGCGCGCGCCCGGCGCGTGGCCTGGACCGGAGCCTTGATCGCGGCCGGCGTCACGGAGGCGATCGGGCTCGCCGCCGCCTTCTTCCCGCACGCGTGGCTCGGTCTGTTCAGCAACGAGCCCGAGGTGCTCGCGGCGGGCGCCGCGTATCTGCGCGTCGTGGGCCCGGCCTACGGCTTCTTCGGCCTCGGGCTCGCGCTCTATTTCGCGTCGCAGGGCGCCGGGCGGCTCCTGTGGCCACTCCTCGCCGGCAGCTTGCGTCTGGTCAGTGCGGCCGCCGGAGGCTGGCTGATTCTCCACCGGCTGCCCGGCGAGCTCACGGCGCTCTTCGCGGTGATGGCGCTCGCGCTCGTCCTCTTCGGCTCGACTCTGGCCGGCGCGATCCGATTGGGCGCCTGGGAAGCGGGAAGGCGCTGAGGCGCCTCGATGCCGCGATGGGTAGGGCCTACGCCTCCACCCTCGACGACAAGGACCGCCTGGTCGCGCGCGCGACCTCGACCTGCATGACGCTCCGGGGCGACGAGGCCAGGGGCCGCTAGTCGCCGCCTGTCGCGGTCCCACGCAGTCCGCTACAATGGCCTATCCCGCTTATCGACAGGAGAGGCCCCGTGAAGCTCGACGTCGGCATGCTGACGCACGATCTGAAGTCCATCCCCGCGTACGCGCGCAAGGTCGAAGCGCTCGGCTACGACTCTCTCTGGTCATCGGAAACCCAGCACGATCCGTTTCTTCCCCTCGCCGTCGCCGCCGGGGTCACCTCCACCATTCGGCTGGGCACGGCGATCGCGGTGGCGTTCCCGCGAAGCCCGATGATCCTCGCCCACATCGCGTGGGATCTCCAGAAAGCTTCGGACGGTCGGTTCATCCTCGGGCTCGGGACGCAGGTGAAGGGACACAACGAACGACGCTTCTCGGTCAAGTTCGAGTCGCCCGGACCGAAGATGCGCGAGATCGTCCTGGCACTCCGGCACATCTGGGACTGCTGGCAGAACGGGACCAAGCTCGCCTTCAAGGGCCAGTTCTACCGCTTCGATCTCATGACGCCTTTCTTCAATCCCGGCCCGATCGCGCACCCGAAAGTGCCGATCTACATCGCCGGCGTCAATCGGTACATGTGCCGGATCGCGGGTGAGGTCTGTGACGGGCTGCACGTTCATCCGTTCAACAGCCCGAAGTACCTTCGCGAGTACGTCCACCCGGCGGTGGAAGAAGGATTGCGCGCCTCGGGCCGCAAGCGCGCGGATTTCACGTACACGACCGCGAGCTTCGTCGTGGTGGGCGACACCGAGGACGAGCTGGCGACAAATCGTCGAGCGGTCAAGCAGCAGATCGCCTTCTACGCGTCGACCCGCACCTACGAGCCCGTGCTCGCGGCCCACGGCTGGCAGGACCTCACGCCGGCTCTCCACCGGAAGTCCGTCGAGGGCGACTGGCCGGGCATGGCTGACCTGATCACCGACGAGATGCTCGACACCTTCGCGGTCACCGGAACCTACGAAACGGTCGGCGCCAAGCTCAAGCAACGTTACGCCGGGCTCCTCGACAGCACGGCGCTCTATCAACACTATCAGCCGGGGCTCGACGATCCCCGGCTCCCGCGGCTCATCAAGGAATTCAACGCATGATCGATCTCTGCGAGCTCGGTGAACGCCCGCCTCTCGGCGAAGTCCCCCAGCGGATGCACGCGTATCTCGTCCGCCAGAATCGCTTCGGCCAGCCCCGCGACGCCTGGCGGCGCGAGGTCATCCCGACGCCGACCCTCGGCCCGGACGAGGTGCTGATCTACGTCATGGCCTCGGGCATCAACTACAACAACGTCTGGGCCGCGCTCGGCACGCCGGTCGACGTGATCGGCGAGCGGCAGCGCGCGGGCGAGCCCGAAGATTTCCACGTCGGCGGCAGCGACTGCTCCGGGATCGTCTGGTCGGTCGGACGGGACGTGAAGAACGTCAAGGTCGGCGACGAGGTGATCGTGCACAGCGGATGGTGGCGCCCCGACGATCCGTGGGTCCGCTCGGGCAAGGATCCGATGCTGGCCGAGAGCACGCGCATCTGGGGCTACCAGACCAACTATGGAAGCTTCTGCCAGTTCGCGCGCTGCCAGGCCCACCAGTGCGTTCCCAAGCCCAAGCGCCTCACCTGGGAAGAAGCCGGGTGCTTCCTGCTCTGCGCCTCGACCGCGTACCGGATGCTCATGGGCTGGCCGCCGCACGTCATCGAGCCGGGTGACGTCGTCCTCGTGTGGGGCGCGGCCGGCGGCCTGGGCAGCATGGCGCTCGAGATCACGCGCGCCGTCGGCGGCCGCGCGGTCGCGATCGTCTCCGACGACGCGAAGCGCAAGTTCTGTCAGGAGCACGGCGCCGCGGCGGTGATCAACCGTAGCCAGTTCACGCACTGGGGCGCGATGCCCAACACCGCCGACACGAAGGCCTATGGCGAATGGGCGAAAGGCGCCCGGGCATTCGGCAAGGCGATCTGGGACGGCCTGGGCGAGCGCGTGAGCCCACGAATCGTCTTCGAGCACCCGGGCGAGGCGACCCTGCCGACGTCGGTCTTCGTCTGCTCGACCGGCGGCATGGTCGTCATCTCCGCGGGCACCACCGGCTACACCGCGACGATGGACCTGCGCTATCAGTGGATGCGCCAGAAGCGCTTCCAGGGCAGCCACCTCTCCAACGACCCGCAGGCCGCGGACGTCACCAAGCTCGTTGCCGAGGGCAAAGTCGATCCCTGCCTGAGCCACACCTACGCGTACGACGAGATTCCCGAGTGCCACCAGCTGATGCTCGAGAACAAGCACCCGTACGGCAACATGGCCGTGCTGGTCAACGCGCGTCAGCCCGGCCAGGGGGCGACGCGCTAGAAAGGCGGTACGCTGATGCGAACAGCCCTGGCCATCGGACTCTCGTTGCTCGCCGTCGGGGTCGTTCCGGTCGCCGCACACCACGGCTGGAGCGGCTACGACTCGACCAAGGAGCTCACGCTCACCGGCACCATCAAGGAAGTCGGCTACGAGCATCCCCACGGCCACGTCCGTCTCGACGTGCCGGGAAAGGTCTGGCTCGTCGTGCTCGCGCCGCCCACGCGGATGGAAAGCCGCGGGCTACCGGCCGCCAAGCTCCGCGTCGGCACCAGGGCCACGGTCGTCGGCTATCCCCACCGCAGCACCGAGGACGAGATGCGGGCCGAGCGCATCACGATCGACGGAGCGACGGTGGAGCTCCGTTGACGCCGGCCGGCGCTGGCTGGACCGGGTGGCTCGAAGCGACCGCCGCGGCGACGGCGATGCGCCAGTCACTGTGGCTCTATCCGATCGTCGAGATCCTCCACATCATCGGATTCGTGGTCCTCGTCGGCAGCGCGGCGATGTTCGACCTGCGGCTCCTCGGGCTCTCACGACAGCTCCCGGTGACGGGGATGGAGCGCCATCTCCTGCCCTGGGCGCGGGCCAGCGTGCTCGTCATCGTGCCGACCGGCGGGCTGATGTTCATCGCTCACGCGAACGAGTTCGCCGGCAATCCCGCGTTCAGGCTGAAGCTTCTCTTCCTCGTGCTGGCCGGCCTCAACGCCGCGGTCTTTCACCTTCGTCCGTTCCGACAGGTCGCCGGATGGGATTGCGGCGCTCCCGCGCCGTTCCCCGCACGCCTTGCCGCGTGCCTGTCGCTGGCGCTGTGGACGGGCGTGATCGCCTGCGGACGTCTCCTCGCGTATTTTTAGAATGGGGGGCCACGAAGGGCCCCCCATACCCCCCCATCGCGGGACGTGTTTGAAACCCTCTACAGCTCTGCGGCTCGGCGGGTTGTCCGGCTCGGCGCGGGGCGTCGCCTTAGTAGTAGCCGGGTTCGCCCGGGAGAAGGACACGGCGTTTGTCGCCCTCGATGATGACGCGGGGGAGGATGGTCCGCACGTCGCGTCCGTTCAATCGCTCGAGCGCGGCGCCCACCGTCGGCGCGCCGTCGAAGAGCTCGAGGTTCTTCACCGTCGGGTTGCGCAGCGAGAGCTGACCGCGCACGTTCGCGTCGATCGCCTCGCGCGGGGCGAGCCATCGCACCTCGGTGATCTCACGCTCGTCGGCGACGGCCTCCTGGCCCTTGGGCATCGCGGCCGCAAAGAAGCGCGTGTCGAACCGGAGGGGCTGGATCTCCGGCGTGATCCAGTGGGCGAAGTAGACGAGCGTGTCGGTCGCCAGGGTGAGGCGCTCGGCGCGCAGCATCTCCCAGAACGTCCGGTGATCGGCCTGGCACGCGCGGCGGTAGTCGGCGTAGCGGCCACTCTCGACGCGCACCGGGCGGCCATCGGACGCGTAGGCCAGCAGAATCCCCACCTCTTCGAACGTCTCGCGGATCACGCCGACCCAATGGCCGAGCGCCGCCGACGGTGGCGAGGTGAGCTTGAGTCGGCGCGCGGCCTGCGCCGCGTCGAGGGTTCGACACCACGCCGCGGCATCGTCGGGGCCGTCGCTGGATTCGATCTTGCCGCCTGGAAACACGAAGTCGCCGGCGGCGAACTTGCTCGCGCTGTGACGACGGATCAACAGCACCTCGAACGCACCGGCTGAGCGACTGCGAAGAAGCACGAGCGTGGCGGCCGGGACCGGCGTCACCGGCGCAGGTTTGACGGGCACGACGTAGTGTGCCACGATGGCGCGGCCGCTGTCATGCACTTCGTGGAGGACAGATCACGATGAGCGCCGAAGCACGACTCAAGGAAAAGAACATCACGCTGCCGAAGCCGACCAGCCCGATGGCGAACTACGTGGGCGCCGTGCGCACCGGCAATCTTCTCTTCGTCTCCGGTCACGGCCCGGTCCGCGACGGCAAAGCGACGTCTCAGGGCAAGGTCGGCAAGGATCTCTCGGTCGAGCAGGGCTATCAGGTCGCGCGCGAGGTCGGGCTCGCGCTACTCGCCACGGTGCGCGCGAATCTGGGCAGCCTCGACAAGGTCCGTCGCGTCGTCAAGGTGCTCGGCATGGTGAATTCGGCGGAGGGCTTCGGCGATCAGCCCAAGGTGATCAACGGCTTCTCCGATCTGATGGTCGAGGTGTTCGGCGAGGCCATCGGCAAGCACGCGCGCTCGGCGGTCGGCATGGGCGGACTGCCCGTGAACATTCCGGTCGAGATCGAGATGGTCCTCGAGGTAGAGTGAGCACATGGCGCTCCTGCTCGACCTCTGCGCGATGTTGATCTCGCTGGTCTTCCTCTCGATCGTCGGCCTCGTCGCCGGCGTGGCGATCCCGGGGCTCTTCATGGCCGCCGCCGCGCCGTGGCTCGACTGGATCCTACCGCTCAAGGAAGACTCGTAGCCGCCGGATCGATCAAGCGCGGCAGCATGCTCAGGGCTTCCGCGATCCGAGGCCCGTGCCACGAAAAGGGCTTGCCGTCCACGAGGTGGATCCGCCCATCGCGCACCGCGGGCACCTCGACGTATCCCGCGAAATCGGCCAGGTGCGCGCGCCTGAACCGGAACGGCTCGTCCGGCAGCAGGATGACGGCCGGACGCTCTACGGCGATCTCGTCCAGGGTCACGGTCGGGTAGCGCTCAGGCCGGTCGGCGAAGACGTTGCGCGCGCCGCAGACCCGGAGCATGTCGTGGATGTACGTGTCGCGGTTGATCGTCATGTACGGCCCGCGCCAGATCGGATAGAAGACGGCCACCGGCGGCCGCCGCGCCGCGGCGCTCCGCACCCGCTCGTAGAGCGGCTCGATCTCGCTCAGGATCTCCGACGCGCGCGCCTCGGTGCTCGTCACCGCGCCCAGCTCGGCGATCAGCTGGATCCCCTCGGCCACCGTGCGCGGGTACGTGACCCACACCGGAATCGACCAGGACCGGAGCGTCTCGACGTGATCGCGAAGGTTCTCCTCGATGTTCGCGATGACCAGGTCGGGCTCGAGGCTCCGGATCTTCTCGAGGTCGGGATTCTTCTCGCCGCCGATGCGCGTCTTGCCGCGCACGACCGCGCGGGGCTCGACGCAGTACACCGTGATCCCCGCCAGCGCGTCGGCCAGCCCTAGCGCGCAGAGCGTCTCGGTGATGCTTGGCACGAGCGAGACGATCCGCCGCGGCGGGCTGGCGAGCTCGACCGCGACTCCGGACGCGTCGACCCTCGCCTCCATCTGGCGTCCTCGCGCCGTCGGCCTACGCGTCCAGATCGAGCGCCGGCGACTCTTTCCACAAGGGCTCGCCCTCGGGCTTGAAGTTCCGAGTGTTCACGAAGTGCAGGCCGTGATGCAGGTTCATCTTGAACTTGCCGCCGCCGTATCGGCCGCCGATCCAGCGCGTGGGATCCTCGAGGAACGACTCCATCTCGCTCGAGGGCAACCGAACGAGCCACTTGAAGCGGATCGTTCCCGCCCACGGCTCCTGAACGCCGATGGTCGCGGTGAAATCGGGCCACACGCGGCCGAACTCTTCGAGGATCTCCCGGCGGCTCGGGCGCTCGACGCCCTTGTTGGTGAGATTGCGCTTGAGGTACGGCTCGATGAGGTCCCAGCACCACGGAGCAATCACTGCGGCGCGCAGTGTATCATGGCGTCGTGCGGATGACCTTCCGGCGTCGCGCGCTCTGGGCGTTGCTCGCCGCGAAGCTCGTCGGGGGCTGGGGCGTGGGCTGGGACATCCGCTGGCACCTCATCATCGGCCGCGACTCGTTCTGGATCGCGCCGCATGTCATGACGTACGCGTCGGTCGTCGTCGCATCGATGATCGCGCTCGGCGTCCTCGTCGTCGAGACGTGGCGCGCGCGAAGCGGAGCACCACCGCCCGGCATCGTCACGATCGCCGGGCTCAGCGGGACTCCGGGCTTTCACCTGGCGTGGTGGGGCATGGCGGTCGTCATCCTGGCGGCGCCGATCGACGACCTCTGGCACCGTCTCTTCGGGCTCGACGTGACGCTCTGGAGCCCTCCCCACGTGCTGGGCCTCACGGGCTCCCAGATCTCCAATCTCGGCGGTCTGCTCGTCGCGCTCGAGGTGTACGACCAGGGCTGGGCGCGGTGGTCGGCGCTCATCGCGAGCGGGATCTTCCTGCTCGGCACGTTCTATATCCTCGTCGACCAGTCGATCCAGACCGCGTTCCGTCGTGGCTCGATCTTCTTCTTCACCTTCCCCGTGATGGGTTCGCTCGCCTTCACCTTCGCGCTCGTCCTGGTGAGCCGCGTCGCGGAGAGCCGAAGCGCTCCGCTCGCGCTTGCCGTCGGCGCGCTTGCCGTACAGATCTCGATCCTCCTGATTGGAGACCTCGGCTTCGCGATCCTCGAGCCCACCTCGGGCATCGAGGAGGCGATCGCCGCCGATCCCACGTCGCCGATCGCCATCGCGCACGAGATGGCTCGCCGAAACGGATGGCGACCGGGGCGCTCGATGATCCTGCGCCTGATCCCGCTGGCACCGGCTGCGCTCATGACCCTCGCGGATCCGCTGAGACGGTGGCGGCTCGCCGCCGGGGTCTTTGGCCTGGCCCTCGTCGCCACCTCGGCGGCCGTGCTCGGGAGCTTGCCGGCGCTGAGCCACGCGCTGCCCTCGGCGGCGGACGCCGCGCTCGCTCTGGTCATCGTGCCAGCGGGCGCGATCGGCGCGGGATGGTGCGCGGTGAAGACCGCCGGCCTGTTGGCCCGGGCGGCGCCTCGCCTCCCCGTCGCTCTCGGTTTCGAGCCCGTCGCGGCGAAGAGCTAGAGCCTGAGCGGCAAGCCCGAGATCCGCGATCGCGTCTGGGCGCGGCTCACCGAGCGCAAGGTCGGGCGCTTTCCGTGGCCGCTTCACGACAGGATCCCGAACTTCGCGGGCGCCGAGGCGGCGGCACGGCGATTGACCGAGCTCCCGGAGTGGCAAGCCGCCCGGCGGATCAAGTGCAATCCCGACGCGCCCCAGCGCGCGGTGCGCCTGGCCGCCTTGAGGCAAGGCAAGACCGTGGTGATGGCCGTGCCGCGCCTGCGCGCCGAGCGCTGCTTCCTTCGCCTCGATCCGAGAGACCTCCAGGGAAAGCTCGCCCGGGCCGCGACGATCAAGGGCGCGTCCACGCTCGGCGTGCCCGTGTCGCCCGCGCAGATCGGGCGGATCGATCTGATCGTGGCCGGCAGCGTCGCCGTCAACCCCACGGGTGCGCGGCTCGGCAAAGGCGGAGGCTACAGCGACCTCGAGTTCGCGCTCGCGCGCGCGGTGGGTGTCGTCGACGAGACGACGCCCGTCGTCACCACGGTCCACGAGCTCCAGGTCGTCGACGACGCGATTCCGATGACGGCTCACGACGTTGCCCTCGACATCGTCGTCACCCCGGAGCGCGTGATCCGAGCTCGCCGGCGCCACAAAAAACCAGCCGGCGTTTTCTGGGAGGAACTCTCTCCAGCGCAGCTCGCCGAGATGCCGGCGCTCGCGAAGCTCGCCCAGAGGCGCGCGCGGCCGTCTCGGCGTCGCGCGTGACCAGACCGGGTCAGGCGCGCCGGATTTCGGGCGTGCGCCAGGCCGCGAGGCGGTCGAGCAGCTCGGTCGGCGTGTCGGCGAAGAGCAGGAGCCGGCCATAGTCCGGGCTCACGAAGCGCTCCCGCACGGCGTGGTCGATCACGGCCCGGAGCCCGTCCCAGTAGCCCTCGACGTTCAGCGCGGCGATCGGATTACCGTGAATGCCGAGCTGCGCCCAGGTCAGCGCCTCGAACGTCTCGTCGAGTGTCCCCAGGCCTCCCGGCAGAACGGCGAAGCCGTCGACCAGCGAGGCCATCGTCGCCTTGCGCTCGTGCATCGAGCTGACGACGCGGAGCTCGGTGAGACCCGGGTGGGCCAGCTCGCGGGTGGCGAGCGTCTGGGGGATGACGCCGATCACCTCGCCGCCGTGACGCAGCACCGCGTTGGCGAGCACACCCATGATCCCGACCGCGCACCCGCCATAGACCAGACCGAGGCCCCGCGAGACCAGCTCGGCCCCGAGCTGGCGGGCGGACTCGGCGTAGGCCGGGCGCGCACCCTCCGACGCGCCGCAGAAAACGCAGATCCGCTTCATAGGGAGGCGGCGAACTCCGCCGAGAGCGTCCCCTGGTAGACCTCCTCGACCGGGCCGTCAAGACGGAGCGACCAATCCGGCCGCACCTCGATCGTGAGCTGGCCGCCGGGCATGCTGACCTTGACAGCCCCGTGAGCGCACAGCCCATTCCGGACCGCCGCCGCGGCCGCGCCGCACGACGAAGAGCCGGAGGCGAGCGTGTATCCAGCGCCGCGCTCCCAGATGAGGATGTCGAGGGCGTCGCGCGCGGAGACGCGGGCGAACTGCACGTTGGTCCGGTTGGGAAACGCCGGATGGCGCTCGATGAGCGGCCCGAGCCGCCGGCACTCCGCTTCGTCGAGCCGGTCGACGAAGGTGACGCAGTGGGGATTGCCGACCGAGACGGCGGTCACCGACAAGCTCGTGCCGTCGCCGAGCTGGAGCGGCACCGCGACGACGTCGCGGTCCGGGCCGTTCATGGGGATTTCCGGCGCTCGGAAGGTCACCCGCCCCATCTCGACCGTGACGAAGCCCATCCGCCCGGCCTCGACGCGGCATTGGCACTCGACGACACCGCCCTTGGTGTCGACCGTGAAGGTCGTCTTCTTCGTTCGGCCGTGGTCCCAGAGATACTTCGCGAAGATCCGGAGTCCGTTGCCCGATTTCTCGGCCTCGCTGCCGTCGGGGTTGAAGATGCGCAAGCCGAAATCGGCGCGCGGCGATGGAACGAGCAGCAGGATGCCGTCCGAGCCCACGCCCCAGTTCCGGTCGCAGATCCGCTCGATCGCCTTCTGGGAGAGCGGAGCACGAAGGTCCTTCTCCTCGATCACGATGTAGTCGTTCCCGAGCCCGTGACCCTTCGCGAAGGGAATCATGGCCGCGGCAGCTCCACGCGGCGGCCGCTCGCCGCCGACACGTAGCCCGCGTAGATCACCTCGACCACCTCGCGGGCCAGGAGCCCGCCCGAGAGCGGCTCACGCCGCTCGCTGATCGCCCCGACGAAGTCTTCCAGCTCCTGAGGATATCCGCGCATCCAGTCCTCGTCCGGGCTCGGGAACTGCCAGCCCGCCTTGGTCTCGACCTTCTCGGTGAGATACTCGTCGCCCCACACCGCGGCATCGGGCGCATAAACGGTCAGCGTGTTGTTGGGGTTGATGTTCGCCTGGACCACCGCGTTCGTCAGGTACGCCGTCACCACGTTGCGGACACCGCCGAGCGTGATGTCGTTCGAATGGATCGTGGCCATCGTCCCATCCTCGAAGGTGAGCACCGCGACCGACCAGTCCTCGACGTCCTCGGCGCGTGTCGACATGTGCCGCGTGAGCCCCGCGACCGCCGGCAGCCGCGTGAGGCTGGCGACCTCGGCGAAGACCGCGCGCGACCGGATGGGCCGTCCGCGGCGCCGCATGCCCTCCCAGTGCTTGAGCTGCAGGACGGCGCCGATCGGGTGCGAGCCCATCCTCAGGAGGGCGCCGCCCCCGGCGCTCTTCCAGCGGCGCGCGTACGCGGCGTGGGAGCCCGAATGACTCTCCTCGGCCCGCAGCTCGAGAATCGCTCCGCCGCTCGCCTCGAGCAGGCGCCGGAGCTTCGCCACCGGCGGCGCGTAGACGAAGTCCTCCGCGTAGCAAAGGGTCACGCCCGCCTTGGCGACCGCCTCGAGCACGGCGTCGGCGTTCGCCAGCGCGGTGGCGAGCATCGCCTCCCGGGCCTCGGTGGCCTCGCAGAAGGCGCCGGTCAGCGGCTTCTCGACGATGACGTGCTTGCCGGCCCGCGCCGCGGCGATCGCGATCTCGTGGTGGCGGTCCGTCGTCGCGCAGATGTCGACGACGTCGACGTCGGACGACTCGACCAGCGACCGGTAGTCGGTGAAGACGCGCGGGATCGCGTGGCGCCGGGCGAAATCCTCGACCTGCTCGCGCGTGCGCGAGCACACCGCGGCCAGCTCGGCTCGCGTCCCCAGGAGCGGCCGGTAGTTCGTCGCGTGCAGCTCGGCGGCGAAGCGAGCGCCGACGATGCCGATCCGGAGCGCGCTCACGCCAGCCGCGCCTTGAACCAATCGCGGACGCGCTCGCGCGGGCCGCGCACATCGCAGGGAAGACGATGGCGATATTTCCCGGCGAAGCGCACGAGCGCCGAGTCGCGGCGCTCGCGGTCGGTCCGCTCGAGGCTCGGATCCGTGTCGAATCCGCGCGTGCGTGTCTTGCCGCCGTGGTGCCAGAACGGGGCGTGGACGATCAAGCACCGCCGGCCACGGTCCACGACGGCCAGCGACAGGTCACGGTCGATGCCGTGATAGAAGCCGTACCCCTCGTCGAGGCCCCCGATCGAGTCGAGAAGCTTGCGCGAGATGCACAGGCACACGGCGTCGACGAAGGCCACGTCCTCCCACGGCGCCCTGACGGTCGGCTGCGGGAGCAAGCTGTGCACGACCGTGCGCCCCACCAGCCGGCCGCTGGCGCGCAGCCGCTTGGCGCCGTAGAGCCCGGCGAGGCCGGCGTCGGGCTCCGCGAGCGCGGCGAGCAGGCGCGAGAGCCACGCGGGCTCGATCATCTCGGTGTCGTTGTGCAGAAGGCAGACGAACTCGGTGTCGGTCAACCGCCAGGCGCGATTGAGCGCCGTGATCACGTTGCCGTTGGTCTCGCCGCGAGTGGACGTCAGTGGGTACGGGTACGGAAAACGCTCGAGGAACTCCCGGGTGCCATCGCTCGAGCCGTTATCCGTGACGACCAGACGGAAGGGCTCGGTGGTCTCTCTCAGACTCTCGAGGCAGGCCCGCGTGTGCGCCAGCCCATTGAAGACGGCCATCACGAGGCTGACGCGCGGTGCTGCGCGCACAGCCTCGCTAGCGCTTGTCGATCGGGACGTACGTGGCGTGCGTCGGGCCGGTGTACTCGGCGCGCGGCCGGATCAGCCGGTTGTTCGCGTGCTGCTCCATGACGTGGGCCGCCCATCCGACGACCCGGCTCATCGCGAAGATCGGGGTGAACTGGTCGGTCGCGATGCCCATCGACGAGTACGCGGCGCCGGAGTAGAGGTCGACGTTGGGGAAGATCTTCTTCTGCTCGCCCACCACGCGGACCACCGTATCGAGGATCTGGACGGCGCTGGTGTCGCCGGCCTGCTTGCCGAGCTCCTGGGCCAGCCGGTGCAGGTGCTTGGCGCGCGGGTCCTCGACGCGGTAGACCCGGTGGCCGAAGCCCATGACGCGCCCGTGATCGGCGAGGGTCTTCCGGATCCAGGCGTCCGCGTTCGCCGGCGTCTTGATCTTCTGGACCATCAGCATCACCTGCTCGTTCGCGCCGCCGTGGAGCGGCCCCTTGAGCGCGCCGATCGCCGAGACGATCGCCGAGTGCAGATCCGACATGGTCGCGGCGGTCACCCGGGCGGCGAAGGTCGAGGCGTTGAACTCGTGATCGGCGTGGAGGATCAGGGCCACGTCGAACGTCTTCACCGCGAGCGGGCTCGCCTTCTTCCCGGTCAGCATGTACAGGAAGTTGGCGGCGAGGTTGAGCTTGGGGTTCGGCGCCACCGGGGCCTTGCCGCGGCGAATTCGGTCCCACGCCGCGACGAGCGTCGGCATCTGGGCGGTCACCCGAAGCGCCTTGCGGGCCGTGGCGTCTTTGGAGTTGTCGGCCGCGTCCGGGTCGTACGCCGAGAGCGCCGAGATGCCGGTTCTCAAGACCTCCATCGGCGTGGTCTTCTTCGGCAGGGCCTTCAGGAGCGAGACGATTCCCGGCGGCAGGCGCCGGTTCGCGGTGGCGCTGAGCGCCTTGGCATGCGCGTCCAGCTCCTTCTTGCTCGGGAGCCCGCCGTGCCAGAGAAGGAAGATCACTTCCTCGAAGGACGATTGATCGACGAGGTCGTTGACGTCATAGCCGCGATAGACGAGCCGGCCCTCGCGCCCGTCGATGAAACAGATATCCGATGTCGATACGACGATGTCTTCGAGACCGCCTCGGCCCCCGGTACCCATGGTCTTCCCTCGCCGAAAGGTGTGATGAAACCGGTTTGCTTTTACCATACCCCCGGCCATGCTTCAAGGCGCGCCCGGACGCGTACGGGAGTACTACGACGAGCATCCGATCAGCGAGGCGGGCGTGCTCGCGGCGCTCGCCGGCCAAGGGCACCGCGGTCCGCTGACCGCCGAGGACCTCTTCGAATTCGACCAGGACCACTATGGTGGGCTGGCCGCTGTGGACACGCTCGCCCGGCGGGCTGGAGTCGGCGCCGCGAGCCGCGTCCTGGACCTCTGCGCGGGCCTCGCCGGTCCCGCCCGGTTCCTGGCGAGCCGACGCGGCTCGGCCGTCGTCGCCCTCGAGCTCCACGCGGGTCGCGCGGCCGGAGCTGCCCACCTCAACCGGCTGGTGAAGCAAACCCGGGTGACGGTCGTCCGCGCGGACGCGACCACGCTGCCCTTCGCCCGTGGCGCCTTCGACGCGTGCGTGAGCCAGGAGGCGCTCCTGCACATCGCCGACAAGCCGGCGGTGCTCGCCGAATGCCACCGCGTGCTCGTCCCCGGCGGCCGGCTCGCTTTCAGCGACTGGATCGCGTTTCCGAGCCTGGGTGGCCGCGAGCGCGAGCGACTCTGGGAGTGGATGGCGGCCACGACCGTCCAGACGCTCGAAGGCTATCGCGGGCTACTGGGGCGCGCGGGCTTTTCGGCGGTCGAGGCGGAGGATCTGTCCGGCGAGTGGCGGACGATCGTACGGAAGAGGCTCGAGCTTCACCGGGCGCTTCGCCCGCAACGGGAGACGCGGCTGGGCCGGCAGCACTATCTCGCGTCCGAGCAGCTTCACACGTATTTCGTGGGGCTGATCGAAGCCGGTAAGCTCGGAGGCGGCCGCTTCACCGCGACTCGCTGAAGGCCAGCGAGTCCGAGCGTTTCGGCCGCCTCAGCGACGAAAGCGCTTCAGGAGATCCTGGAGCCCGCCTTCGACCTTTTCCCGATCGATCGAGCCGGCCAGCGAGGACGGATCGATGCGGATCGACGGCGACGCCGCATTCCCCGTGACCTTGGCCCGCACTTCGCCCCGCCCGTGATCGATGCGCATGTCGAGGTTCATCCGCCCGGTCGCCAGCCCGTAGTCTCCCGCGACACCCAGCTTGACCGCCTTGGTCGTGTAGAGCAGGTCCTTCGTGCTGAGGACGCCGTTCGTGATCTGGTAGGTTCCCGTGATCGAGTCGAAGTCGACCGGCGACGACGTGAGTGAGCTCGGCACGTCGGCGGGGAGCACCGACGACGCGGCTCCGGCCACCCGCGTGACGACGCCGATGAGCGCGAGGGCCTGGGGACCGACGACTTTGCCCGGGCCGATCCGAAGCTGCCCGGAGCCCCCGAGCGTGTTCAGAAGGTCCGCAGTGTACGTCGACAGTGAGCCCGTGAGGTCCAGCGGGCCCGTCACCGCGTAGCCCTCGCATAAGAAATCCACGAGCACTTTCTCGACGGGCACCGACTTGATGGCCAGATCACTCAGCTGCACGCGGGCGCCGTGATCGAGCGTCGCGGTCAAATTCGTACTGATCGTGCCCGAACCGATCGAGGTCGTCACAGGCCGGCTCTGAGCGCGTCCGCCCTCGTAGGAAACGCCGCCTACTTTCAGGAGGCCGAGCGCGAGCGTGCGCTGCTTGGGCTCCGGGCAGGCTTGGTTCGACCGGGTCACGCGCATGCTCGCGAACTCGACGTTGCCGGAGATCCGCGGCACGCCCAGGGTGCCGCCGAGGGCGAAGTCACCCTTGATCGGACCCGCGATCGTGGGAGTCGGCCCCGCCGCGGCCGCGACGAGCTTTTCGACGTCCTTGCCTTCGATGCCCACCTTGGCTCGCACGGGCGCTTCGAGCAGGGTCTTGGCGCCGTTCACCGCGACGATCCCGTCCGCGAGTTTGACGGTGAGGTCACCCGGCCTGACGACCAGAGCCCCCTTGAAGGCGAGCTGCGTCCCCTGACCGGTCACCGTGACGTCCAGGTCCTCGACACGGTACGGAGTCTGGGCGGGTCCCTTCCCATGCGTCACGTAGGTGATGACGCCCTTGTCGATCTTCACCCGCGAGACGATCGCGGCGGCGGCGCCGCCCGTCGCGCCCCCGCTCGAACGGCCGGGGCGCGACGCGGTCTTGGATTCCGACGGTGGCGCGAGGCTCGCGACGTTGAGACGTCCTTCGGCGTTCTGGATGAGCGCGATGCGCGGGCGCTCGAGCGTGATGTCACCGAACTCGACCCGACCGGTGAGGAGCGGTCGGAGCTTGAGGTAAATTCGCCCCGTGTCGAGCGTCAGGAACGGCGTGGTGCCGAACTGCGGGTCCTCGGCGACCTCGAGCTTGTGCAGCTCGATCGACGGCAGCGGAAACAGCTTGACCGACAGCGACTCGAACTTGACCGGTCGCCCGACGGCCTGCGCCGCGCTGCCGGCGATCATCGCCTGGACACGCGGCGTGTCGATCAGGCGCGGCAATGCGATCGCCGCGATGATCGTCAGCACGACGACCACCGCGACGAGGATGCCGAGCCACTTCAAGGCGCGCTTCATCGCGCGCTCGTAGCCGCGGCTACGCGGTCTGGATTGCCGACAGCCGCCAGGGCTTCGGCCCGACCGGGCGCGTGAAGGTCCAGTATTCCTGGACATCCACAGGCGCGGCCGCCCCCTCCACCACCGCACCGCTCGCGTCGTCGACCGTGTAGTCGACGAGCGACATGGCGAAATACACGGTTACCCAGTCCTGACCGCTCTCCTGCCAGGCCTCGCTGACCTCGGCGCGCGCGAACTGAACGCGCTCGATCCGGTTCGTCCGCCTGGCCCCGCGAAGCTGGTCGACCTGGGCCTGGAGCCGGGCGAACTCCTGCGGCGTGAGCCGCTCGTCCACCCCGCTGAGGTCACGCTTGACGATACCAGCCTGGATGTCGACGAACGTCCCCTTCGCCCACTCGGCAAATCCGTCCGGATCGAAGCTCGCGTCCATGCCGCGGATGTGGTCGATCCCGCGGTCCAGGTCCGACGCGCCCGACGGAGCCTCCATCACCGCGCCACCACCGCCTGTCGACCAGCCTTGACCCGCTGAGCCGTACGAGCTCGCACCCGCGTACGCGGGCTCGGGCCGGCTTGCGCTGCGGCCGCGGAGCATCCGGAACACCAGGAAGGCCGCGCCACCGATCAGTACGAGCTCGAGGAGCCCGAGGCCGCCGCCGAACCCGCCGCCCATTCCGCCGAACAGCATCGAGCCCAGGAGCCCGCCCAGCGCGAAACCGGCGAGACCTCCCATGAAGCCGCCGAACATGCCCGGCCGCTGCTGCTGCACGGGCTGGGACGTGGCGGGGGCCGGCGTCGTCGCCCGGGAGGGGCTCGACGGGGTCGTCGACGGGGAGGCCGGCGACGAGTACGAGCGCGAGCCGCGGCTGCCGCCGCTCCCTGCGCGCGCCCAGACGGATGCCGTATCCAGAAGCAGAAGTGAGACCAGCGATAACCCGAATATGAGCAGGAACGCTCTAGGTCGCATGGGTGTACCTCCTCGGCTATTTTAGCGCGGCCCGTAGCCTGCGTTCGTTTTTCAGGATCTTGCCGCTCGCCGCGTCCTCCAGGTGCCGCGCAAGGTTCACGGAATGAGCAGGACTTTGCCTGTCGTCTTCCGCCCCTCCAGCGCCCGGTGCGCGTCCGCCGCATCCTTCAGCGGGAACTCGTACTCGGTGCGGAGCTTGAGCTTGCCGTCGCGGATCCAGCCGAGGAGCTCGTCGGAGCGCTGAAGGAGCTCGCCGCGCGTGATGATGTGATGGTTGAGGCTCGGCCTCGTCACGAACAGCGAGCCCTTGGCGTTCAGCACCTGAAGATCGAAGGCGCCGACCGGTCCGCTCGACTGGCCGTAGAGCGCCATCATGCCGCGCGGCGCCAGGCAGTTGAACCCCTTGTCGAACGTCGTCTGACCGACCGAGTCGTAGACGACCTGGAGCCCCTTGCCGTCCGTGAGCCGCTTCACCTCGGTCTCGAAGTCCTGCTTCGTGTAGAGAATGACGTCCGACGCCCCAGCTTCGCGCGCCAGCTTGGCTTTTTCCTCGGTTGAGACGCAGCCGATGACACGCGCGCCCCGCATCTTCGCGATCTGGCAGAGCAGCAACCCGACGCCGCCCGCCGCAGCGTGGACGAGACAGGTATCGCCGCTCCTGAGCGGATAGGTCGAGCAGGCCAGATAGTGGGCCGTCAGGCCTTGCAGCATCGCGGCAGCGCCCTGGCGGGTGCTGAGCCCGGTCGGCAAGACCACCAGGCGTGCGGCCGGGACGGCAGCGTACTGGGCGTATGCGCCCGGCACACCCGCGTAGGCGACCTTGTCGCCCACCTTGACCTCGGTCACGTTCGGGCCGACTGCGGTGACGGTGCCGCCGGCTTCCAGGCCGAGGGTCAGCGGCAAGGCCAGCTTGTACTGGCCCGAGCGCTGATAGACGTCGACGTAGTTGATGCCGGCGGCGTCGACCTTCACGGTGGCCTCGCCGGCCGTGGGTGTCGGCTCCGGAGTGTCCTCGTAACGAAGGACCTCGGGACCGCCTGGCGCGTTGACTCGAATCGCTTTCATGAAGGCACCCTCCCCGGGATTTCGGCTCGATGCGGGCGGGATTATAACACCGGGCTCGGCGGGCGCCGGTCGAGCCACCCGCGTAGCCAGTGGTACATCGCGTAGGCCTCGAGCGCGAACGGAAGAAAGCCGAGATAACCGAGTACCGGCATTTCGAAAATCTTGATCGCGCCGAGATACGGAACCGTGTAGCTCCACCGCGTCGCGGCCCAGTAGTTCCAGAACTCCCACAACGCCCCGCACACCGCGCCGCTACCCAGGAGCCCGAGAAGCCGTGACGCGTCACCCTCGCCGAGATCGCCGAGCCACGACGGAAGGCCACGTCGGTAGTTCAACGGCTCGAGCAGGAGCGCCCAGCCGACCCAGACGAGCGGAACGAGCCACGTCGAGACCACGGCGAGCGGCAGAACGACGCTGACTGTCCCTGCGACCACCGCGACGCGAAGGAGACCGGGCGAGGGACGCCGGGCGCGAACGCGAGCGCGCCGGAAGAGGGTTGCGCGCAGGACGGCCGCGGTCAGGAACAGCGCGGGAAAGATCGTCGCGAAGGACCAGTCGTAGCCGACCCGGCGCAGGAAGAAATTCGGCTCGAGGCCATAGTAGCGCCACCAGAGTCCGACCGCGGCCTCGCCTCCTCGCCAGAAGCGCGGGGCGTTGTAGAGCTCGAAGAGCCACCAGCAGCCCACGGACGCGAGCGCGACCAGAACGCCCTCGACTCGGTCGGTGGTGAGGTAGGACTGGCCTGTGAGCCGCGCCGCCAGGGCATCGATGAACAGCACGTAGCCTGTCCACACGATCGGCGTGAACCAGCCGGCGACCGTCGGCTCACCCGCGAAGAGGAGCACCTCGGCGGCGCCGACGATGGCGAGCCCGACCCATCCGTGCGCCTTCATGTGAGCCGCGCGTGTCTAGCTGGTGGCCGGGCGAGGCGTGCTCACCGCATCGACGCGAGGTCGATCGTGAAGCGACTGACGTCGCGTCCATCCGGGTCGCGAACGACCAGGATCAGCCGCGACTTCGGCGCGATCTCCTTGACGGAAAATCCATAGACGCAGCGCGCGAGGTAGGTCCCGCCGTCGGAGCGAGCCGCGGTGCGCTCGTTCTGGACGAAGGCCGGCTCGATCTCGCGATCGCCCAGGAGGATCCGCGGAGCGTAGAACCGCGCGAAGTCCTCTCGCGGTCCGCGGAGGTTCGCCCAGATCACCAGCCGGTCCTGTTGCTCGCGCAGGAGCTTCTCCGGCTCGCTGTCCTTCATGCGCTCGTTCTTGAACGCCGCGTTCCGAGCCGCGAGGACGAGCCGATGGAAGGGTGTGATCACCGTGAGGCTGTCCCCCGCCGGGTTGGCCACGCGCCACTCCGTGTCGAACGAGTCACGCGTGATCGACTGGGCGCCCACGCGAAGCGCGTCGCTCCGCTGCTGGGGCTCGAGGGTGAACGAGGCGGCCCCAGCGACCGATGGTCCGGCCAGGAGCAGGACGAGCAGTGCCGTGAGCGTGAAACCGCTCACTTGGTGTCGCCGACGATGACCAGGTCGAAGCTGGACGGCGGGAAAAACTTTGAGGCCACCCGCTGCACGTCGGCGGCGGTGACCTTGCCGATCCGCTCCTTGTAGCGGTCGGGGTAGTCGAGCCCGACCCCGCGGTCCTCGACCGCGACCAGGAAGTCGGCCACTTTGCCCGACGTGTCCAGGCGCAGCGGGAAGCTTCCGATCAGGTATTGCTTGGCGAGGGCGAGCTCTCGGTCGCCCACCGGCGCGCGGCCCATGCGGGCGAGCTCCTCGCGGATCATGACGACCACCTTGGGCACCTCGGCGGTCCGGGTCTGGGCGGACACGGCGAAGGACGCCCCGTGGCGCCAGGGCGAAACCCAGCTATACACGGAGTAGGCCAGCCCTGATTCCTCTCGAACCCGCGTGTACAGGCGAGACGCGGAGCCGCCGCCGAGCACGTAGGACGCGACAGCCAGTGGAAAGTAGTCGGGGTCCGTCTGCCCGATCGCCTGGCGACCGAACATGATCGTCGTCTGCGTCAGCTCGCGCGTGATGGTCTCTTCGCGCGTCGAAGCCGAGGCGGTGGCCGGGGGGACCGACGGCAACGGATGCGTGGGCCGCGCCCACGATCCGAATCGCGCCATGATCTCGCGGCGCGCCTCGTCCACGGTGACCGCGCCGACGACGGCGACGATGGTCGTGTCGGGCCGCGCGTGCTCGCCGTAGAACTTCACCACGTCGTCGCGGGTGAGGCGGGCCACCGACTCGCGCGTGCCCTCCACCGGAGAGGCGTACGGGTGACCCTGGAACACGAGCCGGCTGAGCGCCCTCGCGGCCACCGTGTTCGGGTCCTCCTCGGAGCGCTTGATCGCCGCCTGGATCTCGGAGACCTTTCGCGCCACTTCGGCTTCGGGGAAAGCCGGCGTCAGGACGACCTCGGACACGAGATCGAGCCCGAGCGTCAGATCCTTCTTCTGCGCCGCGAGCGACACGGTGAGGCCGTCGCGAGCCGCCCCGGCCTGGAGGCTGCCGCCCACGAATTCGATCGCCGAATCGAGCTCCGGCCCGGTGCGCTTCGCCGTTCCCCGCGTGAGCACCGCGCCGGTCAGGTTGGCGAGCCCGGCGCGGTCCGGCGGATCGTAGACCGCCCCGGCCCGCATCAGGACGCGCACGGCGACGATCGGCACCGCGGGCCGCTCGGCGACCAGCAAGACGATTCCGTTCGGCAGGACCTCGCGGTGGGCGAGCGCCGCCGCCGCGGCCGGCCCGTACGCGAGCAAGGTGGTCAGCGCCACCAGAGAACCCAGGACCGGAGCGGATCGCGGCGCCATCACGACTTCGGCAGCAGCACGCCGACGCTCTTCTTGTCGGGCGCGAACCAGGTGCGCGCCACCCGCGTGAGGTCGGCGGCCGTGACCGCGCGGAGCTTCGCCATGAAGGGCTCCTTGAGCGCGAAACCGCCGATCAGCTCGAAGCGAGCCAGCAGCGAGGCGCGCTGGTGGATCGAATCTTCCTGATAGACGAAGGAGGCTTCGGTCTGATTCTTGGCGCGGGTCAGCTCCTCGTCGGTGACGGGCTCGGTCTTGAGCCGCTCCATGTGGGCGATGAGCTCGGCCTCGAGCTTCTCCGGCGTCTGGCCGGGCATCGGCGTCGCCCAGAACCAGAAGAGGTTCGGGTCGACCGAGAAGTACGAGTAGTCGCCGCCGGCCTCGAGCGCCAGCTGACGCTGATAGACGAGATCGCGGTAGAGCCGTGACGCGCGCCCGCCCGAGAGGATGGTCGACAGCAGCTCGAGGGCCGGGGCGTCGCCGGACGTCTGGTTCGGTACGTGCCAGGCGAGATACACGATCGGGAGCTGGGCCTGCTTCGTCACGCTCACGCGACGCTCACCGTTCTGCGGCGGCTCGATCGCGAGGACCGGCGGCGGGACCTTGCCACGGGGAATGCGACCGAAGCGACGTTTGATCTTCTCGAGCGCGTCGGCGGCCCGGAACGCGCCGACCGCCACGACGATCGCGTTGTTCGGGACGTAGTACGTCTTGTAGAAGGCGCGGAGCTCGTCCGGCGTGATCCGCTTGATGTCCTCCGTCCACCCGATGATCGGCGCTCCGTAGGGGTGCGCCTTGAAGGCGATGGAGCTCACCTCTTCGCCAAGGAATCCCCCCGGGTCATCCTCGGTGCGCGTGCGTCGCTCCTCGATGACGACCTCACGCTCGGAGGTGATCTCCTTGGGATCGAGGCTCAGGTTCTGCATGCGGTCGGCCTCGAGATCGATCACGAGGTCGAGCTTGTCCACCGCGATGTTGACGTAGTACGAGGTGACGTCCTGCGACGTGAACGCGTTGTCCTGGCCGCCGTTCTCCTCGACGAGCCGCGCGAACTGTTTGGGGCCGTGACTCGGCGTGCCCTTGAACATCAGGTGCTCCAGGAAATGGGCGAGACCGGTCGCGCCCTGGCGCTCGTTGCGCGAACCGACCCGGTACCACACCTGGAAGGACACGATGGGGCTGCGCGAATCCTCCAGCAGGAGCACGCGCAGCCCGTTGTCGAGCGTCGCGGCCACGACACGGTCCTCGCTACGCGCGCCGGACGGAACGAGCAGCGCGACGATCAAGAGAAGAGGAATTGCGATGCGCATCGTCCGATTATACCGCCCACGCTCCACCCGGCCGGTGTATGATCCTGCCTGATGCGCGTGCTCGTGTTCGTCTTGCTACTCGCGATCCCGCACACGGTCTTCGCGCAGCAGGCATGCACCGAGTCGCTGGCGTCGCTGTTCGAGCGGGTCTCGCCCAGTGTCGTGTCGATCCAGGCCACCAAGATCAACAAGGCCAAGCCGCAGCGGCGGTTCGAGACCGTGCTCGGCTCGGGCGTCGTCATCGAGCGCGACGGACACGTGCTGACCAACGCGCACGTCGTCGACGGCGCCGCGTCGCTCTCGGTCACGCTCGACTCGGGCGCGCGCACGCCGGCGCGGGTGCTCGGCCTGGACACGGTGACCGACCTCGCGTTGCTCCGGATCGAGACGCCGGCGCCCCTGCCCGTCGCGCGGCTGGGAGACTCCTCGGCACTGCACGTCGGCGACGAAGTCGTCGCGATCGGCAACCCGATGGGTCTCGAGCAGACGATGACTCGCGGCATCGTGAGCGGCCTCAACCGCATCCTGCCGGGCCTGGCCGAGCAGCCGATGATCCAGACCGATGCCCCGATCAACCCGGGGAACTCGGGCGGCCCGCTCGTCGATCGGTGCGGCGCGGTCGTCGGCATCAACACGTTCATCTCGGAAGAGGCCAACTCGATCGGCTTCGCGCTACCGATCAACGCCGGCAAGGCGATTCTCCGCGACCTGCGTGAGACGGGCCGTGTCATCCGTCCCTGGCTCGGACTTCAGGGCCGTGAGATCGACTCGCAGGTCACCTCGATCCTCCGGCTGCCGTTGTCGCCGGGCTACCTCATCGAGGTCGTGTATGACGGAAGCCCGGCGGACCGCGCCGGCGTCCGCGGCGGCAGCCTTTCGGTCGTCGTGCAGGGCGAAGAGTATCTCGTCGGCGGCGATATCCTGACCGCGATCGAGAGCACGTCGGTCCGCACGCACCAGGACTACCTGGCGAAAGTGAAGACCCTCAAGCCCGGCCAGCGCACGCGCATCACGATCCTCCGCGACGGCCAGCGTCGCGAGCTCTCGCTGACCGTCGGCGAGCGGCCTCGCCTGCCCGCCGACCTGACCGACTAGGCCTCACCGCCCCGCGCGATCGCGTCCTGCTCCAGGAGACGGCGCGCCGTCTCGAAGATTCCCCGAAGCATCGGCCGCGTCAGCTTGCCGGTGAACGTGTTCTGCTGGCTCGGATGATAGGTGGCGATCAGGGTCATGCCGTCATCGAACCGGGTCACGGCACCGTGGCCGAATTTCGGGGCGGGCCGCTGACGGGGCGCCCCGAGCGCCAGCCGACCTCTGAGGTATGCCTGCCAGCCGATTCGACCGAGCCCGACGACGACACGGACTCGGGTCAGAAGCCGGAGCTCCGTGAGCAAGTAGGGCTCACAGCGGGCGAACTCACCGAGGGTCGGCTTGTTGTCGGGCGGCGCGCACCGGACCGCTGCGGTCACATAGGCATCGAGCAGACGGAGACCATCGCCCCGGCGCTCCGACGTGGGCTGGCTGGCGAAGCCCGCGTGATGGAGCGCGTCGAAGAGCCAGTCGCCACTGCGGTCCCCGGTGAACATCCGCCCCGTGCGATTACCGCCGTTCGCGGCGGGCGCCAGGCCCACCAGCAGGAGTCGGGCACGCGGGTCGCCGAAGCCGGGTAGCGGCTTCGCCCAGTAGCTCTGGCCCAGATAGCGCCGCGGCGGGGCCGCCGCGACGGCCTCGCGATGCTTCACGAGCCGTGGGCACCGCCGGCAGCTGACGATGCTCGTGTTCAGGCTGCTGATCGAGCGAGGATTTTGCAATCCGCCGGGATTGTGACACGGTGAAGGCGATGCCGTCATCCGCCGACCGCGCCCCGGCGAGCCGTGTGCCCACCCTCATCGTTCACGGCGGGGCCGGCGCGAATCCCTCCGACGCGGGCGAGTTCCGGCAGGGCGTGCGGTCGGCCGTCCTGGCCGGCTGGCGCGTGCTGGCGGCCGGCGGCGGCGCGCTCGACGCGGTCGAGGGCGCCGTACGCGCGCTCGAGGACGACCCGCGCTTCAATGCGGGTCGCGGCTCCGTCCTCAACCGCGACGGGGCCATCGAGATGGACGCCTCGATCATGGAGGGGGATCGTCTACAGTGCGGAGCCGTCGGGGCTCTCGCGCGCGTCGCGAACCCGATCACCGTCGCGCGGCGTGTCCTCGAGTCGCGCCGCCATGCCCTGCTGGTCGGCGAGGGCGCACTCGCGTTCGCCCGCTCCGCCGGAATTCCCGAGTGCGACCCCGCGTCACTCGTCACCGACCGCCAGCGAAAGCGTCACGCCGAGCTCGCGCGTCAACCCGCCGCGCAAGGCGGCGGCACGGTGGGGGCGGTCGCCCTCGACCGCAGCGGTACCATCGCGGCGGCGACGTCGACCGGCGGGACTCCCGGCAAGCTTGCCGGCCGCGTCGGCGACAGCGCCCTCATCGGCTGCGGCACGTACGCCGACAGCTCGATCGGCGGCGTGTCATGCACCGGGGACGGCGAGGCGATCGTTCGCGTCGTCCTCGGCCACCGCGCGCTCGCGTACCTGAAGGACGCCGACGATCCGGACTACGCGGCGAAGGTCGCCGTCGATCTGCTCGTGGAGGAGGGCGGCGGACAGGGCGGTCTCATCCTGATCGACTGGCGCGGCCGCGTCGGGTTTGCGACGTCGACCCGCCTGATGCCGGTCGCCGTCATGTCCCCGACGCTCGACGAGCCGCGGGTGCCGTTCTGAGACCGATGCTCGAGCCGGCCGACATCGCGGCCGCGCGCAAGCGGCTCGAGGGCGCGATCTATGAGACCCCTTGCGCCTACTCCCAGACCCTCTCGGAGCTCAGCGGCGTCCGCTGCTTCGTCAAGCTCGAGAACCTCCAGATGACCGGCTCGTTCAAGGAGCGCGGCGCCGCCAACCTGCTGCTGCAGCTCGACCGGGCGGAGCGGGCGTGCGGTGTCGCCGCGGCGAGCGCCGGCAATCATGGTCTGGCCGTCGCCTATCACGCCGAACGGCTCGGCGTCGCGGCGGTGATCGTGATGCCCGAGTGGGCGCCGCTGATCAAGGTGACGTCGGCCCGACGCCACGGCGCCGAGGTCATCCTCGCCGGCGCGAACTACGACGAGGCGTACGGTCAAGCCTGCCAGATCGCGACCGAGCGCGGGCTCGTCTTCGTGCATCCCTTCGACGACGACCGCGTGGTGAGCGGCCAGGGCACCCTCGGCCTCGAGCTCCTCGAGCAATGCCCGGACATGAACGCGGTCGTGGTCCCGGTGGGTGGCGGCGGCCTCGTCGGGGGCGTCGGCCTCGCGATCAAAGCCTCACGCCCCGACGTGCGCGTGGTCGGCGTCCAGGCCGAGACGCTGGCCGCCATGAAGCAGGCGCTCGCGGCCGGGACGCGCACGACCCTGCCGCCCGCGTCGACGATCGCCGACGGCATCGCGGTCCGCCAGGTCGGGGAGATCACCCTGGCGCTGGCCTCGCGCTACCTCGACGACGTGGTCACCGTGACGGAGGAGGAGCTCGCCAACGCGATCCTGCTCTTGCTCGAGATCGAAAAGACGGTCGTCGAAGGCGCCGGCGCCGCTCCCCTTGCCGCCCTGCTGAATCGTAAGCTCGGCCTCGACGGCAAGACCGTCGTGCTGGTGCTCTCCGGCGGCAACATCGACGTCACGATGATCTCGCGCATCATCGAGCGCGGCCTGGTCAAGGATTCACGACTCGTTCGTCTGAGCGTCATCCTGCGCGACCAGCCCGGGGCACTCGCGCGGCTCGCAGCACTCGTGGGCGAAGCGCGCGCGAACATCTTGCACATCGAGCACGAGCGCGCGTTCTCCCGCGCGGCGATCGGCGAGAGCCGGGTCGAGCTGACCCTCGAGACCTCCGGGCGTGAGCAGATCGACATCGTGAAGCAGCGCCTGGTCCAGTCGGGCTACCGCGTCGAGGAACGCCGCGCCTGACTCAGGCGCGCGAGGCCGCGGAGGTCTCGTCGAGCGAGCCCGCGATGACCGACCGCGCGCGCTGGGCGAGGGCGCTGGCGGCCTGCCGCGGCTCGAGCGCGGGATCGGGCTCGAGCGGCGGGTGATAGGTGATCGAGATCCGGCCCCGCCGCGGGAATACGCGCCCGGGTGGCCACGACTCGTGCCCGCCGGCGATCGTCACCGGGAGCACCGGCACCCGGAGCGCCGCCGCCAGGCGGAACGCGCCGAGCTTGAAGCGCTCGACCTTCCCGCTGCGCGTGCGCTCGCCCTCCGGAAAGATCATGACGACGTGGCCGGCCGTGAGCAGCCGGACGGCCTCCCGCATCGACGACGGATTGGCCGAATCGAGACGGACGGGAAACGCTCTGAGTCTGCGGATCATCCAGCTGAAGACCGGGATCTCGAAGAGCTGATTCCACGCCATGTAGTAGACGCGTCTCCTGACGGGAATCGTGACAAGGGCCGGATCGGCATAGGTCTGATGGTTCGGCGTGATGATCAGGGCGCCGCTGGTGGGGATGTTGGCGATGCCCGACAGCTCGAGACCGAAGTAGGCACGACAGAACCGGCTGAAGCCAGGACGCGCGAGGTCGAGCAGCGGGGTCCGCACGACCCTAGACTACACAAAAACGACGGGGCCGGATTCCTCCGGCCCCGCCGGCACGGGTTGGAGCGACGTCAGTTAGTCTTCGTCAGCTGTCTCGAGCTCGTCTTCGCTCGGTACGAACTGGCGCCCGAGGCGCTCGAGCCGGTCCTGGCACCGAACGCACGTCGTGACTTCAGGCAGCG
>Ga0137403_10000923_pt2 | contig 35498 bp, 20 predicted proteins | sample CZOMad2_1_16fung_FD_122057 | JGI IMG/M metagenome (GOLD analysis project Ga0137403, IMG submission 122057) | Vadose zone soil fungal communities from Angelo Coast Range Reserve, California, USA - CZOMad2_1_16fungal (Hybrid Assembly) | ecosystem: Environmental > Terrestrial > Soil > Vadose zone... | reverse complement strand
GGAGGCTGGCCGCGGCCCAGGGTGAAGGTTCCTACATTGTCTTTTTCCAGGGTGACGGTTAGGGTCATAGAATCGCCATCCACATGTCCTGAGTAGCGGGCCTGGAGTGGGGCTGGAGTCTCATCTCGACGCACGGGACCGCCGTGCTCCGGGGTAAATGTTCCTGGAAGGTCAAAGCCGCCGTGCCCGTTGAGCGCCAAGGGCTGCGTGATATGGCCGCGCGCGCAATCAAATTCGACCTCGCCGCCATTTCTGGATACTTCCAGAAGAATGTGCTCTCCGCCCCACATGCCAGTGGTAATCGTCTTCGAATCCTTCAGGGCGTTGACGCCGGCGGAATGAAACGGGGCGCAACACGAGGCCAGCAGCACAATTAGTAAAATTCTCATGAGTAGCGTGACCGCCTTTGCCTGAATCGAATCGTCAATTCTTCCGTCCGGAAAGAACGCACATAGACAGGATAATTCATGGGGATGTGAATTGCATTTGGCAGCACAGATGTACTTTAAAGACCCAGTATTAAAGAACTCTCAGCCCCATGAAGCAAGACAAACCGCCCGATTAGATTTTTCTTCGAAGAACTCACGCATGAAATTGCACACTGACTTTTGGTAAACACCTCGTCCAACCAATACAGCGATTCAAACTTTGGTTTGTAAATGCAGTGCTTTTGGCATTGTAATTCCAGAGACTCTGCTCCATAATCCACCAGCGACTTCATGCATAAGTGATCTAGCAGATACCCGTGCACGGGTTGCGGATACCCCCCAGGTTTTTCACCACAGAAATTTAACTTTTTGAGGTCAACTCATGCGCCAGTGCACTGCCCGGGTCCGTAGTGTAATTTTGTTCGCCTTGACGGCCCTCTTGCCGTTTCCGTTCTTTGCGCAAGATCAGCACCAGGACGCAAAGCAGAAACATGCGCGATCGTCCCACAAGAATAGCAAGGAAATGGTCCTGCAAGCGGACGAGGGCGATCTCGTGCGGGTCAAGACGCCCATCGCCAAAGGGCGCAGCATTCCAGGGTCCTCGCAAGCTGATGGCGGCGCTCCACAAATGCCTCAGGTCCCAACTTTCCAGGTAATGAGTCATCCCCGTGAGCACCGCCTGCAACGAGGGAGGTCATTCCGAGGCGACCTGAGAACATTGCCCCAGATACCGCCGGAAAAGTTCGAACGTCCGGAGTTTGAAGAGCCAAAGGTGGCGCCTATACCTTTTCCGGGAACGGCATTTGCCCCGGCCCAGTCGGCAGCGACGTCGGGCACAAGCGCGCCTTCCCCCAGCAATCCTGCGCCGAGCCCCAGCGCTAACTTCGACGGCCTGGACTTCGCAAACTGGGGTGCAGGCCATCCCCCCGACACCAACGGCGACGTAGGCCCGACCTACTATATCCAGACCATCAATACCTCGATCGGAATTTTTCGCAAGATTGACGGCGTGCGCGTGGCCGCGTTCACTTTCAACAGCTTCCTTAATGGCCACTTCGGCAACCTGTGCGACACCAACAATTTCGGCGATCCTGTAGTGTTGTATGACACGTTTGAGGACCGCTGGATCATTACTGATTTTGCCTTCGTGCTCAGCGGGGGCAACCCTGCTGCGCCGGTGTTCCAGTGCTTCGCCGTCTCCCAGTCAGGCGACCCGGTGGGCGGTGGCTGGAACTTCTACTCCATCAAGACCGCCACTACAGCCGCGGACGCATTCGACGATTATCCCAAGTTCGGCATCTGGTCCGATGGCCTGTACATGTCGGCCAACATGTTCGCCATCACCGGAGGCGCGTTCCAGAACGTGCGCGTATGGGCTTTCAACAAAACCCAGATGTACGCTGGTAATCCGACGGTTCAGATTGTCTCGTTTGATGCTCCATCCGGTGAGTTTACGATGCTTCCCAGCAATGCCCGCCTCCAGGCAGGCACGCCACCCGCCGGCACACCCAACTACTTCACTACGGTTTTTAATTTCACAAACGCAGTCAGCACTTATAAGTTCCACGTGGACTGGAACAACACCTCGGCCTCCACCTTCTCAGGTCCGTCGATCACAATTGCGCCGACCACCTGGACCAATGCTCCCAGCAATGTAGCCACTCCTTCACCGGGCACTAAGATCGATACTCTGGCCCCGCGCCTCATGGTGCAGAACCAGTACACCAACATTGGCGGCGCCGAGTCGTTGTGGGCCAGCCATACCGTACTGGGCAGCGCTGCCGGCACGGCCGCTCCCCGCTTTTATCAAGTGAACGTAACCGGGAGCGCCGTCGCTGCAAACACCACCCAGGCGGCAACGTTTAATCCTGACGCCAGCGCCGTGAACCGCTTTATGCCCAGCTTAGCGGTTGATCGCGCGGGTGACATGGCGATTGGCTACACCGGAACCAGCACCACTCTGCTTCCTGCTCTTCGCTATGCTGGACAGCTCGTCGGAGATCCGGCGAACTCGATCACCCAGACGGAAACTTCTCTCATTGAGGGCACAGGCACGCAGCAGACGGCCTCCTTTACTCGCTGGGGCGATTACAGCGCCATGACGCTCGATCCCGATGGTTGTACTTTCTGGTACACCAACATGTACTACCAGGTCAGCGGAGTGAACTTCAATACCCGGATCGGCGCCTTCGCATTCCCGAGTTGCACACCGGTTGGTGCGGGCGGCTCAATATCAGGAACGGTAACCGCGGCGGCTGGAGGCAGTCCCATCAGCGGCGCGACGGTTGCGCTCGGCGCCAGGGTGACCACCACTGCCGGCGATGGAACCTACTCATTCACCGGGCTTCCCGCCGGCGCTTATCCCAGCGCCACGGCCAGCTTTCCCGGCTATGTTTCCATCACCGTCACCAATATCGTAGTGAACGACGGATCAACTACCACGCAGGATTTCTCCCTCACTCTGGCGTCCGCCAACGGTTGCTTCGTGGATACAACTCAGGCGGATTTCCAGGCTGGAACCTCGACCAACTGCGATCTTATTACGAGTCCGGGAGATGTGATTCTCTCGAGTGCTCCAAGCATCAATCAGCAGAACACCACGCTTGGAAACAACGGCGTCGGAATCACGATCACGACGTGGGGAGGTCAGACGTTTACGCCTTCGGTGACGGGCCAACTCACGCGAGCTGACATTAACTTGTTCTGCAGCGGATGCACGGGCACAACACCTAACCTTACACTTTCGCTCAGAGCGACGAGTGCCGGTCTGCCCACCGGCGCCGACATTGCCTCCGCGACGGTCACAGGCTTCTCAAGCGGCGCTGCGGTCTTCTATACCGCTAACTTCAGCAGTCCACCAACATTGACGGCAGGAACACAGTACGCGCTGGTAATTCGTCCTACCGCGAACCCCGCTCCAGGAACCTATGCGCTCACGCGGAGTGGCACTGCAACGGCAGGCTCGGACGTCTATCCGGGCGGTACGCGAGTTTCCGGAGCTACGAGTGGCACTGTTTGGTCAATTTCCCTCACTGGTGGCGTCTCAACCGATGCCGGCTTCAAAGTTTTCCTGAGTACTGGATTCGCTGCGTCCGGCGCCTTGGTTTCGTCAACCAAGGACGCGAATCCGGCGAACAGCTCAACGGCCAACTGGGGCACGCTTTCCTGGACCGCTGACACGCCAACCAATACGGCCATTCAGTTCCAGGTTGCAGCAAGCAATAACGTCAACGGCCCATTCAACTTTGTTGGACCGGATGGCACAGCCGCAACGTTCTTCAGCAATGGCGGATCGCTGGCGCAGTTTACTGGGAGCCGCTATCTCAAATATCAGGCGTCACTCAGCACTACCGACAGCACTGCCACCGTAAGCCTGCATGATGTGACTGTATGTTTCAATGACACTCCTGCCCTGGCTACAACGCTTACGGTTGCGGCAGCGTCGGGCACTTTTGGCGGCACGGCTGATTTATCCGCCACCCTGACTTCCGGCGGTACGGGCGTGAGCGGCAAGACCGTGAGTTTCACGCTCAATGGAAATAATGCCGGCAGCGGAGTCACGGATGGCTCCGGAATCGTTACCGTGTCGGCCGCGAGCCTCACCGGAATTAATGCCGACAGCTATCCAGGCGGGGTGGCCGCGACATTCGCCGGCGACTCAGGCTTCAGTTCCAGCAGCGGTTCCAATACGTTGACGGTGGCAAAAGCAGATCAGACCATCACTTTCAGCGCGCTCGTGGACAAGGTCTTTGGCGATGCTGACTTCAGCGTAAGCGCGACAGCCTCTTCCGCACTGGCGGTCACGTTCGCTGCCACTGGCAATTGTAGCGTCACGGGTTCCACCGTCCACTTGACCGGCGCCGGCCTGTGCACCATCACGGCCTCGCAGGCGGGAGATGGTAATTTCAATCCGGCACCCGATGTGCCGCAATCCTTCTCAATTTCCAAGGGCAGCCAGACGATCACGTTTGGAGCGCTGGCCAACAAGAACTTTGGCGACCCTGACTTCAGCGTGAGCGCCACAGCGTCTTCTGCTTTGGCGGTCACTTTCGCCGCCACAGGCAATTGCAGTGTGATCGGCTCAACCGTCCATCTGACCGGCGCCGGCTCGTGCACCATCACGGCCTCACAAGCGGGTGACGGTAATTTCAACCCGGCAACTGATGTGCCTCAGTCGTTCACGATCGCCAAAGGTAGCCAGACAATTACTTTCGGCGCGCTGGCCAGCAAGAACTTCGGCGATGCTGACTTCACCGTTAGCGCTACCTCGTCTTCTGCTCTGGCGGTCACCTTCGCCGCCACCGGCAATTGCACCGTGACCGGCTCAACCGTCCACCTGACCAGCGCTGGCTCTTGCACCATCGCTGCATCGCAGGCGGGCGACGGCAATTTCAATCCGGCTGCTGATGTGCCACAGTCGTTTACGATTACCAAAGGAAATCAGGCAATTACTTTTGGCGCTCTGGCCAACAAGAGCTTCGGAGATCCCGATTTCAGCGTGAGCGCGACTGCATCCTCTGCTCTGGCTGTCACCTTTGCGGCAACCGGGAATTGTAGTGTGACCGGTTCTACGGTCCATCTGTCGAGCCCTGGTTCTTGCACCATCACCGCATCACAGGGCGGCGACACCAACTACAACCAGGCAGCGGACGTGCCGCAGACCTTCACCATTGCCAAGGCTGGCCAGACCATCACGTTTGTCGGGCTCGCCGGCAAGACTTTCGGTAATCCCGACTTCAGCGTGGGTGCGACGGCGTCTTCCGCTCTGGCAGTCACTTTCGGCGCCACAGGCAATTGCAGTGTGAGCGGTGCCACCGTTCATCTGACCGGCGCCGGCTCTTGCACCATCACCGCCTCACAGGCGGGCGATGCCAACTTCAACCCGGCAGCAGACGTGCCGCAGACCTTCTCCATCGCCAAGGCCAGCCAGACCATCACGTTTGGCGCCCTGGCCAACAAGATCTTCGGCGCTCCTGACTTTAGTGTGAGCGGCACCGCGTCTTCTGCTCTGTCAGTCACTTTTGGCGCCAGCGGCGTTTGCAGCGTGACCGGCTCCACAGTCCATCTGACCGGAGCCGGTTCTTGCACCATCACAGCCTCGCAGGTGGGTGATGCCAACTTCAACGCGGCTGCAAGCGTTCCGCAGTCCTTTGCTGTGGCGAGCCCGGATTTCACCATCGCCCCGACTCTTCCTTCGGTCACAGTCACCGCAGGGCAGTCAGCCACTGAACACATAATGCTTATTCCCAACCCTGCGACAGGCGCTCCCATAACGTTTGCCTGCTCAGGATTGCCGGCGCTATCGAGCTGCACTTTTGCGCCGTCCACGGTGCCGGCGGGCAGCCCGCAAGTGGATGTTGTTCTCACCATCAGCACCACCGCCGCAACGGCGGCCCTGGCGCACTCGCAGATGTTCTATGCTGCATGGCTGCCATTCAGCGGCATTGGACTGTTCGGTATTGTGGTGATTGCAACGCGAAGAAGAAGCCGCAAGGCAGCTGCCGGCTTCTCCGTGCTGGCATTGATGCTGGTGATCTTGCTGAACGGCTGCGGAGGCCATCCTACGACTACAATGACGAAGCCGGGCACCCCCGCGGGTACATCTGTAGTGACAGTCACGGCCACATCGGTGACTTTTACTCACTCCACAATCTTCAGTCTGACTGTGAACTAGGGGGCTGACGAAAATTCGATGGGTAAATTTGCACCGGCCAGGACAGATTACTTGCGCCAGAATGCCCGGCAACAAAAAAAGATGGTGAGCGCGGAAGGAACCTTCAACCTACTGATTAAGAGCCACTCCTCCATTTTAGAGAAACACGCTGAATTCTCCTGGTTTACCCATCTGTTGAACATTTGTGATCTCTATTGCCCTGAGTAGCTACAATTTCATCCTGCTTGCAAGATGCCTTCTGAAGCTGCGAATTCGTCCGCTCAGGAAGAACCGCTATTCTGGGAAAGAAAAACCCTTGCTGACTCTCCGTTAGTTCCCCAGCACCTGTGCCATAAATCTCTTGAACTACCGCCAGAAGTTCGGTTCTGGGAAGTGGCACAAGACCGACTGATCAGCAAGTCAGTTGCTCTCATAGAACCAGCGGATGTTGCTTCGTGCTGTTTTGTGAGGAAGTCTGCGGCGGATCATGTTGAATCGCGTGGAAATCGTTTGGAAGCAGTTGAAGTCAGTTGATCTGAGTCACTGATTAAGAGCCACTTTCGCCAACCTGTAGTGATGTGTTGAATTCTCCCAGTTCCTATTTTATTGATGTTGAAAGACTTGGCATTCCCTTGTGGGAATGTTTTGTGCTGCGGGGATTTCTGCTGCCCTTCATAGCTACATTTCCGCAAATTGTCAGATGCAAGAGAAAGGGTATCCTGCCAAGTGAAGCATTTTATTCAATACATCCGTTTCTAACGAAGTGCCGGAGCCTCGCAACGGAATTCAGATGGTAGCTCAGGGCAGCTTGGGCGGTATCGCTCTCCGGGAAGGGCGGCACGCCATTCCGCACAAGTCAGGTTACGGTTTGCAAGCCGACACGCACGGTCCCGCCAGCTTTCGAGGTTCATATCCCAGGAGATCCACTCGCCATTTTCTGCTACTGCGATCAAAAGAGCATCATCTTGTGAAAAGCGGAGAGCATTAATGCCAGATCCGAGCGCAGTATTACCAATCAGCCTACCGGATAAGGTTTCCCAAATCCTGACTTCTCCAAGCATGTCTCCACTTGCAATAAGTTTGCCATTGTGACTGAACGTGAGTCTGGAAACCCCACCACGATGCCCTCCGAACATCGCTGTAGGACTTGGCGACCTAGGGTTCCAAAGAAAAATATGCCCGCTTGCATTGCCAGATGCAAACTGCTCTTTATCATCACTTATTGCTACGCTGTAAACCGTCGTGTGACCGAATCCGGCATTCGCGGGATCTAGGGGACCAACGATGACCTTTTGAAGACCTAAATCATAGAGACGAATTGTCCCATCCCAACTCCCGCCAAGAAGAATACGTCCGTCCCGACTGAAAGCCAACGATTCGATGGGCGCCTTGAATCCTGTTATCGCGGGACCGATCTCCGTTCCTGTCTGTAATTGCCACAGATGTATAGCAGCCTGTCCGATATCGGGACTACCATCGCCGGATGTCGTTGCCACAACGCCGGCATCGTTGATAGCAAGGGTGAAAGCACCACCGGTCTTCAACAGAATGGGTTTTTCTGGATTCGTTCCAAAATCTCGCACCCTGACGACACCGGGATAAGATCCCGACACAAACAATTCGCCGCCGGGAGAAAAAGCCATCATGGAGGTCTGTTCGTCGCTGCCCAACGAATAGGACGCCCCTTCATGGTTACGATCAGTGATGATCAGACTGCCCCGTGGGCCAGATTGCACCAAGATCCTGCCGGTCGAGCTAATTGCCGCAACAGCCGGTTGATCCAAAGAGATGCCCTCCGTTGTGTGCGGCTGATCTTGAGCAATATTCCAAAGCACCAGACCTGTCGAGGCGCTCGCCGAAATGAGCCATTTGCCATCCGGGCTGAAACGGACATTATCGATAGGAGCAACGCCAAGAGATGCGATAGAGCGTTGCTTACCAGGAAGCCAAAAAGTAATCGTGCCATCCATCGCTCCAATGGCTAAGAGGCCGTCTTTTCGAAATGCCAAGCTCTTAACTGAGTTCCGCAGCAGCAGTGGAGGACGAATTTCTTTGTTGGCTTGGAGGTCCCATATATATACTGCATGGCCAGCTTGCGGATGCTTCGGTGTTGGACCGGGGGCCACCGTGCCCAAAGCGAGATCGCCACTGCTGGGATTAAATGAGAGTGCAATGGGGTTATAGCCAGTGGGGTCATACGGATGCATCGTTAGGGCACCTGTTTCGGCGTCTTCAACAGTAAATAATTCTTCTGAGTCCTTGAAGTGAGTGGGGAGGGATTGCAGTCGGGTACACTCGGCGAGTTTGCACCATCCGGCCAAGGTTGCCATGCGTCCGTTTCTTTCATCGAAAACAATGTCTACCCCGACTCCTTTCGTGTTTTGGCTCGTGCATGTTCCATTCAGATTGCAAAAAGTAAGCTGCTGATCGTCCGCTCTTCCGGTTCCATGGCCAGTCGCCGTCGCAATGACTACAGTTTCATCATCTGGAGTAAACGCCACTTCGAAAATTCCTTGCGCCAATCGAATGGGATTCCCGATCAGCTTGCCTGATAGAACATCCCAAAAGACAATTTCTAACTCATCCTCGCCGCGACCTGCAAGAACGGTTCCTTTGTGATTAAAAACTAATGGAAACGCGTTAGCACTTGCTAGATTCTTAATAACAGGTTTGCTGAAATCGTTAGAAGTTAAGTCCCAGGTCAGAGTGTGATTCTTCTGGGCCACGGTCAATGTTCGGGAATCCGGCCCGAAATAGAATGGTGCTGCCTGGCCGATGAGAAACGCCTGAATTTTCGCATTCTCGTGGAGCACTTGGAATAGAGAAGCTTTTGCGGCGGGCGTTGGGTACCTGTAAAGGGCTTCGACGCTTAGGAGGGCAGCCAATTGTGGCGAGTCCGCGGCATGATTGCGAGACTCGCTAGCCAAATAATTAGAAGTCGCAATGTTTCGTTGTCGGACTGCTTCATCGCGTTGTGCTCTGGCAAAAATTAAAGCGCCGAGGAGAAGCGCAATCATAATTGACAATGCTGCGATGCCATACCGAACCACTCTTATGGTTCTTCTATGCTGGCGGACGTCCTCTCCCTCTATTTCATCAAGAGGAATGGCTCTAAGCGTAGCAGAGAGGGAAGCAACTGCAGCCCGAAATTTAGGATGTCGTAAAGTGAGTTGATCCTCGTTTCTCGCCCACTTCAGATCAACGTACAACGGCTCTTCGGAAAATATCGGTCCCCTTTCACTCAGGCGCGGAAAAGCCGTGGTTTTGTCCCAATCAAAATCGGAGAGGTTGTTGTCCCATGTCAGGGTCCCGCCAGTGAGGACGATCAGAATTCGACTCGCGTCATTTACGAGTTGAAATTCGCTCAATTCCTTACGGACCCAATGGGATTGAGCTGCTTCTTCGGACGCCAAATACAGAAAATACTCCGATTCAGCTATTGCCGAACTTATGCTGGGCCATAAGGCAGGAGTTACCCCGAGTCCTGTCTTGTCTCTGAAAATCCTTATCGCCCGTAATAAGTACCATTTCTTTGCGAACATCTGGAGTTCTTGCTGGAGCTGAGGAGCAAGTTTGTCGTCTGCGGCATGGCTGTAAGATAAGAATGCTTTAAATCTCTTGGGCATGATCTGCTCATAAAAGAGGAGTACTGATGGGGCGAGCCCTCACGAAATATCAGTCTCAGAGTGTCGCGTTACTTTAGCAAAGTCGGACGTGTATGCTTTTCGTCTAATGCTGCATCAAACCAATTTATCAATTTCGTTCGAAGCGTTCGAGTGTTTTGGCGATTGCCGTAAAAAGTGCGCCATTTGCTTAAGATCAAATGTCACATCCTTCTCAGACTCCGCCAATATAATGCACTGTTTGCCAAAGGCCTGCGCCAGCCCGGCTTCGTAATATACATTGGGATTTTGATTAGTCAGATCTATAACGACTAAGTCGGCACTCGCGCGATCATAAATGATCTCCATCGAGTCTTACAACAAAGGCAGATTGGCCATAAATGACTGTATTTCGAACGTCGCCGTCAGCGCAGAGTAAACTTCGGGAGGGTTGCTAATGCCACAATCACAAAGAAGCGTTAGAATCGGCAGTCTATGAGTGCTCAAGCAACAAACTTACCTGAAATCGATCCCATCATGGAGCGCCTTGAAGATCAGATCGGTTGGTATGACCGAAAGAGCATGACCAATCAGAGGTACTTTAAGCGGATAAAGATGATTGAGATCTCGGCTGCTGCAATAATCCCGTTCTTGTCGGCGCTCAGTTTGCCACGACTGATGTGGCTGACTGGTGGATTGGGCGTTCTGATCACGGTGCTCGAAGGAATGTTGCACCTCAACCAGTACCAGCAGAATTGGATTGCGTACCGCTCAACCTGTGAATCGCTGAAGCACGAGAAATATGTTTACCTCGGGAAGGCGTCACCTTACGCTGGTGCAATAGATCCACATGCTCTATTAGCTGAAAGAATTGAGTCGCTGGTTTCGCAGGAGCACGCGAAATGGGCATCATCCGTTCAGCAGCAAGATCCTAAATCCAAGACAACGTGAAGTCCCAGATCAGATAACCGGCAACTCATTGTTGGTGTGGAATCATGATGTTTTGAAAGGATTTCTGGTGTAGCACCTTTCTGAAGGCATTTGAACGTGGCTGAAAAACTCATTGAAGTCCGTTGATCTGAACGTCTGCCGGGTGGCTGTTTGGGTGATTTCAAGTGTTTCGCCACCATGCCAGACGATGCTGTCTCTCGTCTGGATCCTTACAAGTCGAGTCCGTAGTACTTATCAAGCTGTCTTTTGAACGCGCCGAGGTGGTGCGTGAACAGATTAAAACGTGCGCGCTCGTAAGCGAACGACAGCAGCGCACCGCCAATCGCCGCCTCGATCCAGACAGCGAGCGGGACGGCGCTCGCCGATTTGAGGCTGAGCAGGTGGACGTCATTGAACAAGCATGCGCCAACGAACGTAAATCCGTACATTAGCTTGCTCCAGCGAGGTCCCGTCTTTCCCCGTGTGATCACGCGCACAAATCGATCAGTGGGTTTGCGGGCGAACCTGAGCGGACCTTGGTACGACGGATAAAAGATCCCCATGAATATCATTGCCAGCATAAGGCCGCTCCATGCGACCCATGGTCTCAGCAGCGCCGAGGTCACGAGCGAACTCACATGAGCCGGCAACGTCCGTGCAATCAGAAGAACCACTACTGGAGAAAGCAAGAGGGACATGCTGATAACGGTGACTGCAATCTGCGTGATTCGCAGCACGACGCGGTATCGCCGATTCGGCGCCAAAATGTGGGAGGCAGCATTCTCCACAATGCTCGGTCCGCTTCGGCCGTCGATCAGAAAGGATAGAGGCGCGCTCATGAGGCGATACAGATGCGGCCGCAGCGGGAACAGCACGTGATACGGGTCGTCGCCAGATACCCAGCAAATCAGCACGCGCTCGGCTTTTGCGAAGCCCTCGAGCGCTTCCCACAAGAGCCATTGACTCCGCGTGCTGTCCTCGGAGGCAATCATGATGAATGTACAGCCGAGGAGAATTCGCTCCGCAAACTGATCCGTCAGCCACTTTGACTCCTGGGCGCAACCACGAGGATATGGAGACTCCAGATCCAGTTCGATGGTGTCCACGAGCAACCCAGCGGCTCGGCCGATCTGTGACAGACGCATTGCAAGGTCGCGCTGGCTGCTGCGGTAACTGACGAACAGATGCTCCGGCATACACCGCCTCCCGGAGGCGGCACAGTCTTTTAGAGAGATCCTCCGCCTCAGGCCAAAGAGTGGTTGGGCACTCTTTAACCTTTCTGCAGCGCTTCACTATAGTGGCAAGAAAGACGAGGCCATGGGAGGGCCTTCTAGCCAGCCTGTCAGCTCTATATGTTTCGTGTTCTACTCCGTTGTGCTATTCATGACATTTCCGAAAAGCCCTATTTATCTCCTGTACAATTACCGGTTTTCATTCTGAATCGCTCTTTTCGTTCTTTAAAAGCTTTCTCTGGCTGGTCTTTTACAGCTGCTTCCTCCTCTTTAAATGCTTGGTTAAAATCCCCCATCAGGGCATACACGCATGCTAGCGTGTCTCGATGGTTTGGCCTTGGGAACAATGGATACTGCTTTTTGCGCTGCAAACAAAGCGGCCCTTTGGAGCTGCTGCCTTCCTGAGAGATTGCGAGTTGCGAACCAACCAAGCAAAATTATTGTATCCAAGAGCTCCGTTGTAGAGCATTAGCGCAGTTTGAATAATCGCGTATTGCGTCTTCGTAAAGCGCTCGTCTCTCCCATAATTTTGGGCGCAGTGATAACCAATAGGCAATCGTCTCCTCCCTGCTCATACTCTTTCCGTAAGGCCCAGGGAGGTTAGGCGGCGTGCTGCGTGCAGATCTCTGATTCAGATCCCATTCAAACAGTGACGTACCTTTGAACAACCAGCGAACATAATTGTGATCAGTGTTACCAGAAAGGGGAATCTCAACCATTGCAACGGGCGCACCTAGGTTTTCTGCGATTGTGAGGAATATCAAGCTTCCTGTATCGCAATCAAAAATGTGTCGCCTAGACCCGCTCAAGTCAACTCTATCGATGAGAGCATCGCTTAATGTTTCGGTGTCGATAAAAACTTCGAACTGATGCTCCTGTAGGATGTCGCTAATCGTTTTGCTTATTTTTGCAGCCTGTTGACCCTGACCATCAAGTGTGGTGATCGTGCCATCGTACGTAGTTCGGGTGAGAACTGAATCAATGAGGTCGTCCAGTAAGCGATACTCCTGATCAGGTACAAAGCATGCTTCAGATTCAGAGTCAAGAACTTCAAACCCTATTCCTCGATGGCGAGCTACATATTCACGTGTAAGGGGCGCACCACAGGATCGATTCGCGGCCGATTGGGAGAGCTTTCTCGCCTGTTTGATCCGTTGTCTCATTAGCGGTGAAGGGTTTACCAGATGCCATGGTGAGCATAGGAGTGTACAGGGCGACAATGAACAGGGAGGACATTGCTTCGCTTCATGGCGACTCCTTGCTGCTGGGGTTGCGAGAGGTCGAGCTGCAGGGCCGTTCAGGGGGTGTTGGGACGAAAATTTACCAGGGAATCACAGGAAATTCAAGTGGAGAAATTTAGCCTAAGAAAACCCTTAGAAACATAGATCGCTTTGGATCTCTTTTGAAGAAGGCGTTGCAAAGCGTATCGTTGCATCCCGAGCCACACGAATTGCAGGAATTCCTTCCGATTATGACTGGGTTTTCTTCTCCTTTGCCGGAACTTCCGCATCGCCTGCTGCACAGAGTGACCGTGATCGATTCTCCCAAGCCGACTTCCGCGCCATTGTTGGGAGCACTCCAACCGGAAAGGGGTACTGTACTTCAAGTGGTCTAAACATATCCACAGGTGTCATATGAACTGCCACATCCGCGTTGGAATTCACGCTTTTCTGTGCGCAAATCGTGCAGGCACAGTCCAACCGACAATGGCAAGCAAAGTGGCTGGAAATATCACCGTGGGCGCACCACGCGTATCGTATAGCTGTTTAGATCCGTACGTAGGCGGCCTATCCCACGATATCCAAATCCCGCCGCAGCGGCGGCTCGGACCTGCTTTCCAATCACCCAACAGGATGCTGGCAAACGAAATCTGCGTCGGAATGCCTTCGAGAGATCGTGAAGTGCGATCTTTGGGAGCTGGCCTCCGCAGTTCACATCGCAAGGCTGCGGAAGCTATTGAATAGAAAAGAGCTACGCAGACGTAGTTTTTTGAAGACGCTGATTTCAAGGGGTTCCGAATGGAAAAGGCGCTCCCACGTCGGGGCCGATCGCCGCCTAAGTGCTGTGCGCACGAAACGGGTAAATTGCTATGCGTTTCCGGTACCCGTTCCGGCAAGTCGAGCTACCCAGTTTAGTTTTCTTCGATTCTTCTCACTCTTCTTCTGTTCGGCCCAGCGCTTCTTCATTGCCTCACCGATCTTCCTGCGGGCTGCTGCCGACAAATGCCATTTCCGCCTGCCCGCGGGCTCACTAAACGACGGTCTGCCGCGTCTGCTCTGGGTGCCTTGAAGAGCAGCTTCAGGTTCGGTCCTGCCCCATTCGTAGTTCCATCCTCCGAATGGATGCTTCCAGTTCGGCGGCGTAGTCGGGTGTTTTTTCACGCGGAAAATGGAGAATCCTGGGTTTGTCTATATTCTTCTCCGCAAGGAGCGAGCCGCGATAGTTCCATGAAGGATCAAGCACGTTGAACTTGAGGCCGAACTTGTTGTTCTCCGGGCTCAGGACTTCCGCCATGGCGATCTGGTCAAAGTTCATCAACCTACGGCGTATTTCTTCACCTTCCACGTGACAGAGCGAGGACACTCGTGGCAGCGGCTTCCTGCTGGACCAGCGGAAGTTGCGCTCAGAAAGCGCCGCCCAACTAGCCAGCCAGTTCAGGGTCAACGGGTTTTTTCGAAAAAGAATCACGCCTGTATTGAACATCGGCCGGCCAAACTGGACCCGCGAATAGCTATCGTCCACGGCGGTTTCTACCATTGCGACATCCACCTCGTCGAGCAGGTCAAACAACGCCATCAGTTCATCGGTTACCACTTGCGTATCAGTATCCAGATAGAGTGTGTATTGGTAAGGAGTGCGGCGAAGGCACAGTGCCCGCTTGAGCTTTGCTTCGGAGCCAACCATCGAAATTCCGAAAGCCACACGCGCGGCGGGCAGAACCGTATCGAAGCGGTCACTCGCGCAGAGCCGGTGTTTCATGCGATCGGTGAACAAGGTAACCGGTAAATCAGGATAACGCTGTTTCACAGTGTCTGCGGAAAAGAATGCTTCTTCGATAAAGCTGTCCCCTTTGGTGGCTACATAGACAACCCCTGCGCGGCTGCTTATTCCATTGCTGCTCATTTAATGGCCTTCTACGTCATTTGGGAAACTTATTGCTGTGGAACTCTGGTTCGCTTCAATTCATTTGCCAGTCGTGTCGCGAATGAGATTCTTTAAATTCATTCCCTTTAAATTACGAGAATAGAATTTAAGTCAACGGCTTAGCCTGCATCCGTTGTTCTCTCGCCAACCGGGCCAGCTTTTACCTCAAAATACTAGTAGCCCCTTATCCTCACACTGCGAAATAAATCTCATCATTGCAAGTTCGGCCTCTGGTTCGGTCATATCTAATTCCTGCTGGATGTGTCCGGCAATTGCGAAAATGGAACACTGTGCTTCCAAATCTGCCCATACAAGAGTTCCAAGAGCATCCAGTTTCAATTTCTTGCCCGAGCCAAGCGTCAATACTCCGTGGGTGGACGCCAGAACATTTTTCGATATGCAGATTGGGCCTTTTGGCAAGCTGCCAAGTCTCTTTCTCTTATCGAATTTCCATGAGGCAAGAGGACCGTTCTGATCGACATAGTGAAGAAACACTTGAGCAGCAAACTCGCCTTTAAACGGTTCCCGCCAGTGGGGACAGTCTCTTCCCCGGTAGGCAACGCCATCGCCGGGTTGCAATTCAATACTCCTCGCCCCTTGAGGGCCCTCAACCCAGATTGGCCATGGAGTCTCCGGCTTACGTCCTAGACTTACGCTCACACTTATCTCGCAGGCGAAACGATCTGTATGTTTTTCGAGTACGTCGCCGGTCTTGTAAACGCGAAAATACGAATACGTCGGAAATAAAGATTGAGATGCGACCTGCTCAATAGCAGGAAGCAGCTCTTCCAAAAGACTTTCCATGCGCGGATCAGCGTACGCGGCAGGCGTGCCGGGCACGCGCGAATCGAAACTCATAGTTCGAGTCTTTGAGCGCACTATCGCGTGCTGTAGAAGTTTTGAGCGCTCTTCGTCGGCAACTATCTGCTGTATATGCGTATAGTACTGAGCTGCATACTGAGCTGCATACTGTTTACTGATCTGCATTCGATATCTCCCTTGGTCTCCTGCACCGCCTCTGGCTAGTGCCGGTATCAGCAATTACACACCTGGTTATCAATGGCGAATTATCATGCAACTATGGTCCAGGCACGGCTACTGCAGGAGTGCAACCGGGTTTACACAAAAGATAATCTTCCATTACTAAAACATCTATGGCCGAGCGCAGAAACAAATCCACAGCTTGACTTGGTGTCTCAATGATCGGCATTCCACGTTGGTTGAGGGACGTATTGAGCAAAACTCCCATGCCTGTCTGCTTTTTGAACTCAGATAATAGCCGGTAGTAGAGGGGATTAAATTCCTCCGCCAAGGTCTGCACTCGAGCGGACTGATCACGATGAACCACGCTGGCGATCACACTGCTCCATTCGGCTTTCACCGGAGCAACCAGAATCATATAGGGGCTTTCGACCCGGCAGTCGAAATAGATATCTTTATCCTCAACGAGGACAGACGGCGCGAACGGACGAAAATCTTCGCGATTCTTGATGTATCGATTGATAAAGTGCCCGACGTCAGGACGCCGTGGATCCGCCAAGATACTGCGATTGCCCAGGGCTCGCGGCCCAAACTCAGCACCTTTCTGATACCAAGCAACGATCTTTCCTTCGGCCAGAAAACGGGCGGTTTCACTGACATGATCTGTGCAATGATGGATGAGGTTTAAGGCATCTGCTTTTTCTATTGCGCAAGAAATATCGTCACGGCTATAAGGCTTCCCGAAGAACGTCGATCCATTGTGCATGACACGCTCACGCTCAAGCACTCGAAGCCATCCGAAATAAGCGCATCCGAGAGATATTCCATTGTCCCCTGCGGCTGGCTGAATATAAATATTGGGGAAATAAGCGAGAAGATGCCGATTGGCGACGGCGTTCAGGGCAACGCCGCCGGCATAGCAGAGGTTCTTCGATGTTTGAAGAGAAAGGCGGTTCTCGACGACATACATGATCGCGCGTTCGATTTCCTTTTGGGTCCAAAATGCAATATCGGCGTAGTACTGAAAATTTGTCTTAAGATCTTCGAAGCTGCGAGCAGGGGTGTCGAATTTATTCTGCCAATCATATAACACCCGAACCCGCCCATCCCGAAGATCAAACATCGGAAAGGCATAAATGCCAGGACGTCCATAAGGCGCGAGGCCCATCAACTTGCCGGGATCATCTAAATTGCTAAATATGTATTTGCTAACCGCCTTGTAGACTCCTCCGATAGAGTGCATCACCGGCTGAGGATACATTGGATATGGCTTGCGACTGAAGCCGGGCGGAGAAAAGTCTTTGAAGATGGTGTGAAACCCAGTAGAGTCAAAGAAATAATAACTGTCTACTTCTGAATATAGGCCACGCAACTCGAGTTCCGGGCTTACGGGGATGACGGCACCATCCAAATCGATGCACTCCTCCAGGCTATTCCCTCCGTTATCGATGACAAGCACGTGAGCATCGTGATAGGGACTGGCGGCAAAGGCGCTGTAGGCGTGCGCGAGATGATGAGAAATTGTGACCACGGGGATCGCGGGATCCAAGATTCGCACACCTTCAAACCAAGCATTACCGCGTTCGAACATTCCCGCCCAAGTGTTCTGGACAATGAGGGTTAGATCCTGCATCTTGATGTTGGCGGCATCGAGACAGTATTCGATAGCAGCCGTATCGTTGTATCCATCATGTTTTCGCCGGGTAATCCGCTCTTTCTCTATTGCGACAGCTACATGTCCATCCTTTAACAGGCATACTGAGCCGTCGTGGGATAGGCTGGTTCCAAGGACATACACTGGCTTGGCCATAACTTTTGATTTCAACTCCGCCCGAACTATGTCTGCAGCATCGTGGAGAATTCCATCCCTTAGCCAGAAACAGATCGATGCGCGCGGCTAGAACAGTCGATTATAGAGTTCGACCTCCCTCTAGAATTAAGCGGTTGCACCTCAAGTCCTGAGAGTATTCGAGTTAAGCAGCGGCCTAAAAATATCAACTGTCTGAAGGTGCAACCAAACATTTCTCATCAACTGCTCATCCGCCTGCCCTTCACATCGAAACGCTTCGCGCAAGACCGGCATGGCGTGCTCAAAGTTGGAATCTTGCAGAATATGCTCCAGCAAGAAGAGCATCTCGGAATTCAGCTGGATACCTGCCTTCTTTTCCCGAAAAATCTCCGCCAACCAGGTTAGGATCAGAGATTGCGGGGCTTGACCAGGAAAACGCTCTGCGACTAACTTCAACAGCTCCTCACGTGTCGGAACATTGAGAAGAAGGGCCAAAAAAAACCGCTGTGCCGCATCATGGACCTTCGCTCGAAGAGAGCTGATTTTTGCAGTGCGTTCATTCTCCTCCACACATGGCAAAACATAGTCCAATAGCCAGCGACTTTGGCTGGGAATGATGCTCAGTAAGAAATCCCAGCTTTGGTTGTCTTTGTTCTTGAGCCGAAAAGCAATGGAAAGCACTCGAAATAGCATGAATGGATCGCAGTGACCAGATATCTCTTGGGCGGCCTTCCAGAAAGAGGGGACATCTGTCCGCGCCAGTGATTCAAACATGCGAGTCTGGATAACCCACAAGCTTGGAAGATCGAAATCGTAAAGCGCAAGATGCGGCTTCAGATAGAAATACTGCGGTCTGGCGTCTCGCAGTTTTGATGAAGAGCGCACGACAATACTTACCGACGGGCGATCGAGGTGAAACAGGGAGTGAATCAGCTTATCCCCCGAATGAATTGGCCGAACACTGCCCCTATCCAGCAACTCTGAAGTAACAAATCGTGTGTGCCCCACGATTAGCCTCTCTGAAGCTGCCTTTTCGGGTGTGAAAGCATAGGTGCTCTGCACACTGGAACCAGCTAATACTCCAAATGCACCGCTGAATGCATGCTCGTGAATAGAGGTTGTGCCGTCGATCCAGAAAAGCGCCTCTATATAAAAATTGTCACCGGTGTAAACCCTCACGGGCGGCTGACCGAATTGACTTACCTTCTGCTCCAAGACATGCTCCGGCTTCATCAACCAACTAACAATCTCTTCTGGAGCCACTGTGGTCAATATGTTTGATTCGGCCAGTTGAGCCGTCGCAATTTCAGCAAATGCTTCTTCTTGGGAGTTTTTCTGCATCCACTCCTTGGCTATCTTATTGCCGAGACATTCAAACGCGTTAATCACCATCATTTTCCCTTTCCCCGGCACAATTACCATGTAAAGCTCTCGTAGCTAAGATAATGATTTGGCAGCAACACAGCGTCCTCTGCAGCTAACTCGATTCACTCACCTTATGGTCAGCGTAGGAAGGGTAGACCAGCCAACCAATGGCCGGGTTCTTCTATATTGACACTGGAAGTAGAAAATCTCCTATGAAGAGCCAGGCTCTTCTCGATTGCAGCGGAAGAGAACATACCCCCGAAAGCGAAAAGTCGAACTGGCGGTGAGAATGGAGCCACGCGCTGCGCAAAGAAATCCCATCTTTCTCCCGTCCAATAGTCTTTGAACCACCGAGCAAATTGATTGAGCTCCGAAAAGCTCATCTCTCCCCAGCGTGGGTCATAATAACGGCATGACCCTGGTGCTTCGATGACAAGCGCACAGCGGTGTCCGCCTTCCCCGCTTGCACGCTTTGAATGCCGGAAACGAGTAAGAAGCAAATATAGGCCGGGGCGCGCCCATCCTGTAAAAGCGTTCACAATATCCAAAGCCAGGTGAGAAAACTGCCAGCGTTTTAGAATTGGTAAATTGTGAAGCAATACGAGGTCAAGTTCCAAGGCGTTGTCTACACCAAACAACTTAAAAAGGGCCTTAATTGAAGACACCGTATGTTCCCCGTACTTGAACTTAAGCAACTCGGACTCAGGAGTGCGCAAGCGGCGATTGTTGGGTGGAAATTCCTGCAGGTAAAAACTCCTTGCTTGAGATAGCAGGACATCCCTAACTAGCTCTGGCGAAGCCCTCTGGATACACCTGATCGCGTCATTTCCTTTTCGCAGTTCAGCCCACCACACATGAACTAATCCTGCGCAGAGACCAATGGGCAACTCGATTGGGAATTGCTTCAGAAAGTCTCTCTGACCAAAGAAATATGCCCGAGTCACCCGATGGCGGCAATTCAGTTCCTCAAATGCTGCTTGACTCATCATGTCGGCTGCCAATCTCAGAAATTTAAATCAGGAGTCGCTGCCAATACCGGCGACTTGCATATCTTCCAAGAATGGGGCTGCTTGCAAATTGAACAAATTGGCATAAAGGCCCCCAAGCTTGACTAAATCGCTGTGCGTACCTTGCTCCTGGATTTCTCCACGTGCAAGAACCGCAATTTTGTCAGCCATTCGAACAGTTGAGAACCGGTGCGAAACCATAACTGCCATGGCGCCGATACTCTCGCAGCGGAGTCGCTTACAAAGTTCATCTTCTGCCTGCGCATCGAGGCTGGCGGTTGGCTCATCCAAAATGAGAAGCTGAGCGTCACTGACGAGGGCCCGGCCCAAAGCAATCTTCTGCCATTCGCCACCAGATAGATCAGTGCCGTCTTTGAAACGGTGGCCCAAAACTTGATCGAAACCCATTGGAAATCTATCTATCAGCTTTTCAGCACCGCCTTTTCTTGCGGCTGACCTGAGACGACAGTCGTCGGTCAGTGCGCGAAGATCTCCAAATCCAATGTTTTCGCGGACAGGCAAATCGTAGCGCATAAAATCCTGAAATATGAAACTGATCATTGAGCGGAGTCCCACGAGATCATAGTTCCGGAGATCGACGCCATCTAATAGTATTTGACCGTCGAGAGGATCGTACAGACGCGACAGCAGCTTGATAATTGTTGTCTTGCCTGCTCCATTTTCGCCTACTAAAGCTATCTTTTCCAAGGGACGGATTCGTAAATTGATATTTCGGACCACAAAGTCGGTGGTCCCAGGATATGCAAAACTGACATTGCGGAATTCGAAACCTTCACGAATGGGACAAGGAATAGGCAAAGCACTCGGCAAGGACCGAATTGAAGGCACCATCTTGAAAATGCTGAATAAATCAGTAAGCAATACTGCTTGTTCGGAAATGTCATTCAAATAAGTGAAAATTCGCTGTGTGCTCATTCGTGAACGCGCCAGCGATCCAGTCAAGAACGTAAAAGTTCCGATGGTAATTGCGCCAACCAATACTCTCCTAAAAGCCATTACATAACCCGCATAATAACCAAGCATCGCAAGGATGCCCAGAATCCATCCACCACGAGCTCGCTTGATGACAAGCGTTTTGTTCTCTTGGTAAATAAGGTCTGAGAGACGGCGATATTTGGCGGACAAATGCGACGCAAGGCGAAAAATCCTTACTTCTTTGGCGCTGTCGGCCCACGTACCCAAAAGACGCAAATACTCCAGTTCCCGCCTTTGGGGCGTGCGCCTAAAGAAGGCGGAATATGAGAGTCTAGAAAACCGCGCCTCCCCGATGAACGTCGGGACGGTTGAGACAATCAGGAGAACCATAAGCCAGGGAGAAAACACAATGAGGCCGGTCGACAGAGCAATTAGCGTGAAACATTCCTGAATAGCATTCATCACCGATGTCAATAAAAACATGCGGCCGGTTGCCTGGCCTCGCACGCGCTCAAGCTTGTCATAAAAGACGGGATCTTCGAATGTAGCCAAGTCCAGCTTTGCCACGTGATCGATCAAACGCGTAGCTATAAAGCACGTAAACCGTTCACCCAGCAAACTATCCAGAACAGTATTAGCGTGCGACAACATGTCGGTGACAAGCGCCAGTGCACATTCCAGCAGCAATAACCGCCATACCTTTTCTACATCTCCGTGTCCACGAGACACAGAGAGTATACCGTCCAGGATTTGCTTCGAAACCAAGAGTAACAATGCCGGTAAGGCGGAACGAGCAAGACGTACAAATACAGTGCTGACAAAAAATAATGGACTTGTGCCCCATAACATCCTAAACAAGGGACCCACATTGCCGAGTGCCACCACATGGTCCCGCCAAGTTAGATCGGTTTCAGATGTCAAACTAGCCATCTCACGCCTTTGGATGTTCTATATTTCTGCGTCCACTTTCGCAAACTCGGGTGCAGTTATCTCTTTGTTCATTCCACGCATTCGTGATTGAGGAAGCGGCAAGACATCCACAGGTTCGATGTTCAACCACGCAGCGCTATTTTGATCTTTTTTCTTCCATTCTGTCAGATGTATCAGGGTTATTCGACGAGTCAAAGCAAACTCTTTAAGATCGACACTGCAAACTTCCTGAAGTGCCTTTGGTACCTTGCCTGCATTCAGCAGTGAGCAAAGTTGCTCGAGTAACAGATATGAAGTCCATGCAGTAGATGCCGAATGTATAAAAATTGACGACCTCGGGGCCATGCAAGGTAAAAATTGGCCCAAAAGCGTTAGAATAGCCGTTGCACCGTGCTGGAAATCCGAAAAGAGCAAATCGATGGGCACACCAGCGAATGGGTAGTGATTAAAGTGTCCCATTTCATTTAAAGCCATTGTGGATTTCACGAAGGTTAAATATGGATCGAGACCAAAGAGCCGTGAAATCCCCGAGTAATACTCTTCTGCTGTTGAATGTTGCAGTGAAATAATGTTCGCCTCGCGAAGCCTTATGATGATTTCCTTCACAAATGTCTTGTCTCTGTGAAACACTTCAAAATCGTCTACAGTCCAAATATGGCCTATTTTATTTCTCTTAGCTCCGAGGGCCATCCAAAACGCCGAGACACCATATCCCGTTCCTAGCTCAACGACTGTCTTGGGTCCATTGATACAGACGAAAGAATGCAAGAAAAGGCAAAAGTCCTCTGTGCCAAATCTAGTTCCCACGACATCGCTAAGATTCAACAGGTTAGCGTATTCATCAACGGCGTTCACTGACAAAAGTCTCCATTTCCTGAGCCCACATGTGCACGGCGGGAGCTTGCCGCCCACTCGGTTCCTCTTCGCGAAAGAACCAGAAATGCTGGGAGCGAACGAGATTTCTATGGGGTTGGTACAAAGTTCATCAACAGCCAAGGGCGCAACCATCGACGCGGAGATAGCGACATGCAAAATCCAGGACTCGTAGCGTGCTACGCCCGGAATTTTCAAACTCCCGGAATGGTCCCTCCCGACGCAACCGACAATGAACTACATCACTGTCACAATCATTCGACATGAACCCTGAAGCGTGTTGCACAACCGGTACGTTTGGCCGGCGAAGGCCTGATGATTCCAAGTAGCAACAATGCACGACGAAGAGGCCTGCTCGTCATCAAGTAAATCTCCAAATCGTCGTTTCCGACAGATGCTTTACGCCGCAGTCTGATCTAATATGTATTGCAGACGGTCTCGCAACGTACGTGCAACCTTCAAAACGTCATATCTCAGCATTCCGGCATGCGGTGCTAGCAGATCAACAGGGTTCTGACCCCGGAACCCAGCCAGGCTTCGTTCCAACTCACGCTGAATGTGCCTTGGTTCGAAGACGTCAAAAGATTGGGCGAGGGAAAAAAACGTAGATAAACCATACCAGATAAAACATGCATGAATAAACGAATGCAAGGCAAGATCACGCCCAGTCCACAGAGACTTGGCTCGTGCAACTCGTGCGTCGGGATCTTCTATGATGAATATGCCAGCCCACTCAAGTATGTACAATACTTGGTGCATTGATTCATGCACCAAAGCTGAAGCGATCATTGCCGAGTTCATTTGGTCGGCTCCCCTCAAAAGAACACGTCCAGGAACGCTCGGTTGAGATGTCGAACCATGCTGAGACATCGCCGTTTTGAACGGGATGACTACCTTCACATGTTCCTTTATCAGGAGTGCTGTAGCCTCGCTGACGCTCTTAATTCGAGCAAAGGTTGTGTTCAATTTTTCGCACACAAGCGCCTTCTCCTCTGGCGAATACAGTTGAACATTATCTTTCTGAGCGTCCATGTTCTGCGCTCTTGCTACATTTGGACTATCAAAGTCGATGATTACAGTATCCGCGAGGAGCGGAGCACGGAACACCTGCAAAGAAGTGCTATCTCCTGCAGTCTCAGAACAATAAAAGTCTCCCAGTGCTGTTGCATAGCCTTCCTTCATTGGACCACGGCCGTGAAGTGCGGCCTCCCCATTCAACGCATTGCACAAAAAACAAATCGACTCTACAGGTTCCTTTCTGAGCAGCGTAATGCAATAAAAAGTTTCCGGAGCCGTCAAGAAGCGAAGTTTCGCAGAAAGCGGAAGCTCTTCGAAGGTAGTACGCATAGATTTTGACAAATCCAGATCATATCGACCGATGTGATCCAAGCAGCTCCGAAACCGACGAAGGGCAACACTGCGCGCCAATACCTGCAAGTTTTTAAAATGTTCAGCCGATTCCTCCCACGCGAAGATATCTGGTATCTTGCGGAGCATCGAACTGTATCTGGATGAAGTATTCACTGTCCAGCTAAGGTCAGGAACGGCCAGTTCTCCGAGCGAATCGCCGGTAGGCTCCGAAGAGTCAGCGCGGGAATCATATAAATGAATAGCAGCTCCAGTGGCAACCATAAACAACCCTCCTCTAATGTAATCGATCCAGAAAGTAAAAGTCTCCGACTACATGTTTAGGGCAGTCGGAGAGCTAGTCCGGCGCGGTGTCGCGCTCAGTTACGGTTGTATCGGCCCTATATGATCGTGAATGTGCGCGTGATCGTTAATGCTGCCAGAATCAACATCGTGATCATTGTCGATTTCTTCATACAAAAGATTAGGATCGACTGTCTTTTCGAATATCTCTTCTAGCTTCTTTTTGTCTAGTTCTACAATCACAACTGGACTCCTTTCTGCCAGTAATGATTCATGATATATAGGGGAGTGCTGGAGCTTGTCAAGAACTACCGCAAATAATATTTTTCTTATCCCAAATTGGAACGCCAGACTAACGACAAGTAAGGGTAGGGAAGCAGATCACTCACGAGATGAGGCGAATGTGATTTCTGAGATGAAACCACGCAGTCCGTCCTCGCTCTCATGCTTACCAAATATGAACTTTGTTTAAGTCTCAGGATTATTGACGGCGTTTTATCTGCAATCACATTGACCGACGCCCCCCGCTACTCATGGCGCAGGGCCTGTATTGGTTCCACGCGCGAGGCGCGAAGAGCAGGAACGAATGCTGCGAGCAAGGCTACCGCCATCAGCAAGAGAGCCACGCTAACGAACGTAATAGGGTCGTCCGGTTCTAATCCAAAGAGCATGGAACGCAGAAACCTGGCCAGCAGAAAGGCGATGCTTAATCCCGCGACAATTCCGGCGACTGTCATCTGAAACGCTTCATTCAAGATCATCTCCAGGATCTTTTGTGTTTGAGCGCCAAGAGCCAGACGAATGCCAATTTCATTGGTTCGCCGTGCCACAGTATAGGCCATTATCCCGTAGATACCGATACAGGCCAACATCAATGCAAGGATGCCAAAACCGGCCGTGAGACCAGCAAGAAGGCGTTCCTGTTGAGTGATACTGCGTATCTGCTCGTCTTGAGTATGTACCCCGACCATGGGAAGAGACTTGTCGACGGACTGCACAGTGGTTCGGAGCACTTGAACGAGGCTGGAAGGCGTAATTTGCGTGCGTACCTCATAAGTCATGCCTCCTGGACTACGCAGAAGCTGATGATAGAGGACGTAATAGGTTGGTGGAGGTTGTCTGCGTAGATTATCATAATGGGCGTCGCCGCAGATTCCCACGATTTCAAAAGGAACCTGATCAGCTAAGTAGTATCCACGAAATCTCTTGCCAATTGGGTTTGCATCGGAAAAATATTGCCGCGCCAATGCTTGATTTATGACTGCCACCTTAGGGGAAGTATCCGTATCGGTGCTGTTGAAGCCCCGGCCGGCAATGATCGGAATGCCCAGCGCTGAAAAGAAGCTTTGCCCTACAGTATTACGCCACGCGTCCTGAGCATTAGCATTCTGCGGGCCATGCGGCTGATCGAGCCGGATAAAGGTGTTTGTTGAAACAGAATTCGCAAGCAAGGGCGCTGAGGAAAGAGTGACTGATTCAACGCCAGGTATCGCGTTGAGCTTTTCTTCAATATTGCGGAACAATATTACATCTTTGGGAGGCGGATACAACACGCGCGACAATTGAATTCTGAAGAGCAGCAGGTGATCAGTCCGAAAACCGGGTTCGACAGAATTAAGGTTAACCAGCGTGCGGACAAAGAGCGCTGCGCCCACGACCAAGAGTGTTGAAAGCGCCACTTGAAAGGAAACGATAAGCTTCCCTGCCAGACCCTTTCGGCGATAAGCTACGCTTTGCGTTTGTTCTTTCAATTCAGGATTCGCTTCGGTTCGTATCGCTTTCCATGCAGGAGCAAGACCAAACAGTAATCCGGCAAGGATCGAAATACCGACAGTAAAAACAAAAACGCGTTGATCAAACTCGCCGTTAAACACCACCCTTCCCCAGGGAGGGGATAATAGGTGCAAGAGCGCATTGCGTCCCGGATAGCTAACGACCAAACCTGCGGTGCCCCCCAGCAAGGAAAGTAGCAGACTCTCGGTAAGCATCTGCCGCAAGACGCGAGTGCGTCCGGCTCCCAGCGCTATGCGGACTGCCATCTCCCCCTGTCTCATCGCGGAACGGGCTAGCAGCAAGTTCGCAATATTTACGCACGCCAGAAGAAGCACTAGTCCTACCAAAGCTAATAGCACGTACATCGGTTTGGTGAGCGTAAGAGCGCTCATATTCAATCCTCGACTGCCATCCGAAAGCAATAAATGAGGAATCGCCTTGTGTTTATCAGCATTCGCACCCGCAAGCAGGAGTGACTGGAAAAGCGTATCCAGAGAGCTTTGCGCCATCGGCACCGGCGTGCCAGACTTAGACCGGGCCATAATCTGTACCCACCAGAATTCCTTATCGTTCAGCAGGGAGCCTTGGCCTAGCGGCGCAAGCTCAGGCTGCATGCTGAGTGGCAGAAAGATATCGGGCGACACGTGTGGATCGCTAGCCCCGGTGAAATGCGGGGGGTTCACTCCGATGATGACAATCAGATTGCCATTCAACGTGATGGTCTTGCCGATAACGGAGGGGGAACCATCGAAGTATCTTGTCCAGGCTTCATGGCTGATCGTAGCTACGGCTCCGCTGCCGGCCACAGCGTCATCGGACGGCGTAATGGGGCGACCCAACGCAGGATGAACTCCGAGCTCCTGATAGTAGTTGCCAGACACCATTTGTCCCTGTAGTACGACTGCATCATCACCTATAGTTGCCGACAAAAGACCAGCACTTTTGAATGCGAAAAGATCGCCTAAAACTTGATTTTGGCCGCGCAGTAACTGGTAGATCGGATATGGAAATGGCGAGTGCTGTCCACCCGGCACGGATGGCAAGTCACCCGATTGATTCTCAACGATGCTACGTTCTGGAGCTGTCCACATAAGAAGGCGCAACTCTTCCGGATGTGGAACGGCCAGACGGTCAAATAAAACTTGTTTCGCAAAGGTGAAAATGACTGTGTTTGCACCAATCCCCAGCGCGAGCGAGCCGATAGCAATTGCTGTAAATCCGGGAGATTTGATCAATATGCGTAGTGCATAACGTAGGTCAGTGCGGAAATCATCCCACAGGCGCAGATGAAGCATGTTCCAAAATATACCTTGCCGTTGTGGGTTTCTCAACGCTTTAATTAAATTCAAACACAAATCCGTTGCAGCTCTGTTTTTTCGACGAGTGGTTGGAGGTCGGGATTTCCTTCCGAAAGCGTTACTAGGCTCTGGAGCCTCAAGACTTACAATGCCACCCCTTGCAGGTTCCAGTAAAGCCTTCTTGAGACTGTATTGCCTGCCTTCGAGACTACCGGGACCCCTTCTTGCTGCAAATCTTGCAGTCATTTTTCCTGGTCAACAGAGTCGCCGTATCCCACTCCCCTGACGAGAAATGGACGGCCCGATAACTCCACGAGCGTGTTCGTCCTGTCAGAACCGAATCAATTGCGTATGTCACAAGCGCGCCCACTAATTGCAATATGTCGGCGATTGCCGGCGTTCCCGGGCAAGGAAACGACTCCTCCTCGTCCACGCCTGGAAATAGGCACGCCACGCACGGTCCATCTGGTTCCTGGATCAAGACATAACCATGATCAGCATCGGCAGTGACGGCCGTATAGATGACTGGAACACTGCGCTTCCTGAAGTATTGTGCCGCTGTCACGCGCGCGGAATTATTGTCAACGCCGCAAACCGCTACATCACAGGTCAAATCAATATCTTGGTGAATCGCTGTTTCCAATGACATTGCATACCCTAAGGGCGGTGCCGCAGGTGCAAGGACACTATCCAACACTGGCCCCAGCCCACGACGGGTCCGGCCTGGTTCACCTCAGCCATCAACCCCAACAACTCAAGCTCGCCTCCGGTTCCCGTGTCTACAACCGCCAATGTCAATTACTTTTGCAAGCTCCACCCAGCTGAGACGAGTTTCATCCAGGCAAGCACACCTGAGATTGTAAGGCTCGTGATTGTGTCAGGATCACTTCCAAGCAAAACCATCAACCGCAATGACTCCGTATTCTGGTTCAACGACACGCCCGACAAGTACCAACTCTATACCATCGTTCCTGGGAACCAGATACCTTGGGGGGTGCCGCCTGATCCGCTACCACCAAAGCAACCCTCCTCACAAGTGGTATTTCCAAACTCCGGGATATTTGTCTATCAGTGCAAACTTCACCCTGGGCAAAACGGCACTATTACCGTCCTGTAGATACAGGAAAAGGACAAAAGAAGAGGCGATACGAGGTCAAAAAAAAGAGCGAAAAATCAAGAGAATCCCATGAGTTACGACCGGCGGCGCTTCCTCAATCAGGCCCTGGCGGCCTCAGCAGGAATTGCCATTTCTGGATTGGTTCCCCACCTTAATGCGGCCCCGCTGGCGCCTCATCTCAATGCGGCCCCTCTGGTGCCTTCGCCTGGGTGTTCTACCAGCCCAGCCGCGAACGAGCTCGTCAATCCCGGGGAGATCACCAGCGTCGGCACCACACTCCGATCTGTGCTGGTAGTGCACGATGAGAATAGAACAGTTCCCACTCTCACCGGACAGTCTTTTATGCTCAGGGCCTATGAAGGCTACAGTGGCAATCGTATCGATCCGGCCAAGCGCGTGACTAAACCCGGCGTTTACGGACCAGGCCCAACTTTTCGAGCAAAGGTCGGCGACACAATTCAGATCGCGCTTCTCAATCACATCAATCCACAGAAGTTTTCAGAAACCCCAAATGGTCAATGTGACGTAACCACCACTCCCACAGGAGGCCAGATTTACCCCAGTCCATCACCACCGGCGCCCGGGACAGACGTAAAACCGGATTGTTTTCGCGGATCGAATCACACGAACATGCACTTTCATGGTACTCACGTAAGCCCGAACGCCTTTTCCGATAACGTGCTGATCGAAATCGCTCCTGACCTGAACTCAACGACGGAAGAGTGTGACAGGCTGTTTGAAAGTGTTGCCTGCAAAGACTACCCCAACCCTCATGCCTGGCAACATCAGGATGTCGGTACCGAAAGGGCCCTCAAAGAATTCTTCACTGCAAATCAGCAGCGGCTGAGAGCGCTGCCCCCGGAAGATAAAGATAAGGAACTCCATACCCGGCAAGCGGAACACAACGACATGCTCATCGAATATGGCGAGTTTCCGCAGTACTGGTCCGGTTGTTTTCCTTATTGCATCAGGCCACCAAAAAGCGCGCCGCCGTTCACCATGGCGCAGGCCCAGGGAACACACTGGTATCACGCCCACAAACACGGTTCCACTTCCATCCAGGTATTTAACGGCATGGCCGGCGCACTGATTCTGGAAGGCGAAGACTACGATACGCCTCTCAAGAACGTCATGCCCGGTGTCGAGCAAAAGGTGCTGTTGATCCAGGAGTTTGCTCAACAACCTAATATGGAGCGCGTTGGCGCTCCCTCCGTCAAAAACCCACCGGGGATCGGGGTCGTACCCGGCGGTGCACGCGTCACACCGCTTTTGCTCGTCAATGGCCAGGCCAATCCCACCATCACCATGCAAGCCAACGAGGTCCAGTGGTGGCGAATCATCAATGCCACTGTCCATCGCGGAAAAGGCGGTTACGTCTGCAACTTTACTCAAAACAACCCGACGGCCAAGATCAACTTCCGCCAGATCGCCCAGGATGGGGTTCAGTTTCATCAGGACAACTATGCATCGCAAATTCCGCCCCCTGCGGGAACGGGCAGGCTTCCGGTCAATTTCCTTTTGGGACCCGCCAATCGCGTGGACATCCTGGTTCAAGCGCCCAATACTCCGGGAACGGCAATCTTGGCCGGTTTTAACACCGGGACCAACTTTGCCACCGATCCTATCCTCACTGTCAAGGTGGTGCAGGCAGCAGGCGGGTGCAACACCACGTGGCCCAATGCGAATCAATTCCCGAAACAGCCGACTTTCCTGGGGGACATTACCTCGTTCTCTGAGCGCCGCTATTTGAAATACCAAATGACTGCCAGAGGCGGAATTCCCACGATCAACAATAATACCTTCCAGGAAGGCAGGGTGGATGAAAGCATGCTTCTGGGTACCAAGCAGGAATGGATCCTGGAAAATTATTCAACCAGCGCCGATGGAAGTCCGCTGCATCCTTTCCATATCCACGTGAATCCCTTTCAGATACTCGAGGTGTTTGATCCTACTGGATCCCTTAAAGATGTACTCTCCTTCAGCAGCGCGGCATTTGGCAATTGGAGCAAGATCAAGATCGCGCCAAATGGGGCTTTCATCTTGCCGGCCCCCTGGGTCTGGTGGGACACCTTCCCGCTTCCCCTGGCCAAGGACGCTAACACCCCCGGATATATCAGGTTCCGTACCTGGTTCACCGATTTTGCCGGTAAGTTTGTTGATCATTGCCACATCCTCGCTCACGAAGACCGTGGCATGATGCAACTGATTGAGGTGGTGGACAACAAGACCCCGTACCAACACCGTTAATGCCACCCTGAGGTCGAGAGCAACGTTCAGCCCAGCGCTTTGCGCTGGGCTGATTTTCAAGTGGTAAATCGATGACTATTTAAGTTCTGGAACCACACTTGCAGTCTTTGTGCCCTTCTGCTGTGGCCGATTTTTCGCCACTGGCTATCGTGTGAAGGCAGCACAATGCCATAGACTTTTCGATTTGTGAGAGCCACAGGCTCGAAAGAGCCAAACTAAGGATTACTTCAGAACGCTCTTGGCACTGAAGCCCTTGGTGCAAACCCAGTGGGTCTACCTAAGAGTGAACCCTATAAAAGCTTTGTATTCAATGAAATTTGAAGCCGGCATGGCGGTCTGCAACGGTTACTGTAGTCGATTTTGTAACTGTCGAAGCTTCGCGTCTCAACAGCTTTCAACACTCGAAAATTTCCTGCGAGGAGCACCGGGTAGAGCACCTTGTCCCGAATCAACTGCTCGGGCAGGGCTCGTCTCAGCGCTGTCTGAAATCATTTCACTGCGTGCTGAAAATGCTCGGGTAGCTACAATTTTGTCGTGTGGGGATTCGCGGAGGCCACATCAGTTGCTCTCCCCAGACCATAAGTTATTGAAAAGATTTGGTGAGCGCGGAAGGAATCGAACCTTCAACCTACTGATTAAGAGTCAGTTGCTCTGCCAGTTGAGCTACGCGCCCTTTGCCAGGGAATAATCGATGAGGGACGTCACAGGAAGCAGTACCAGTGTAACACAGGGCTTTTATTGCAAGGCGCAGCTCGCGGATTCACGGAAGCTTAACTATTTGTTCATCGGGCGTTAAAGAAGCCGGCGTAAAACAATCTCAATCGCTTCATCAAGGAGAAAATTCGAACCTGTTTTTTCTCTCGTAACTCGCGAAAACGGGGCCCTTCTCCGGGCCCATTTTCACTTTCCCGTGATCCGGCGTTTCGTAGCGGAGCCCGTCGGCTCCAGTCGCGCCAGTTCGAGCAGCGCCATGCAGCGCGCGTCTTCTTTGCGCGCCGTTTCATGCAGCACCACTACTTCCTTCGAGCCTTCCTGCTCAATCACACAGCGCCATAGGTTGGGCGCGCCGGGGCTTTGGGGTACGATTCGGGCCTGGTAAGGCGATTGGACAATTCGCATTTTCTCTCTCCTGGGCTGGGGATAGGCTACGGAGGGCACGGCCTCGACTGAGCCTCTATTACACTCCAGCTGAAGAGGCCCAAATGTTAAGAACGTGTTAAAAGAAGGCTCTGTCCTGTGGAATACCTGGAAAGAACCGGTTCTTAAGCCTGATTAAGGCGTCGTTTCGGCTGGCGGGCGGCTCGTTTATCGCGAAACCTCTGCGCGCTGCGGCTCTTTGGCGGCATCGGATTCACGCTCGCGTGCCAGAACGGCCGGTTGGATGTGCCAGATGTCGCGGGCGTATTCGGCAATTGTGCGGTCGCTGGAGAAGAAGCCGGTGCGGGCGACGTTCAAGATGGATTTCGCCGTCCACACGTCCGGCTCGCGATAATCTTTTTCGGCGCGATGGCTGGCTTCAATGTACGAGGAGAGATCAGCCAGATGGAAGTAACGATCGCCGCGGTCCAGCAGTTCGTCCACGATCCAGCGGAAAAGGCCGGGCTCGTCGGGACACAAGCGGTTTGAGCCCAGGCAATCCACCACGCGGCGCACGGTAGCGTCATTGTTATAGATCTCGCGCGGATTGTAGCCCTTGGATTCCTGATACCAGCTCACGTCTTCCCGCGTGAGACCGAAGGTATAGATATTGGCCTCGCCCACGGCTTCCATGATTTCGATGTTCGCTCCGTCGAGCGTGCCCAGCGTGAGCGCGCCGTTCATGGCGAGCTTCATGTTGCCGGTGCCGGAAGCTTCCATACCGGCGGTCGATATCTGCTGGCTGAGATCGGCGGCGGGCATGATGATTTCTGCCAGTGAAACGCGGTAATCGGGAACAAACACGACCTTGATCCGATCTCTTACCCGCGGATCAGTATTCACCACCTGGGCAAGGTTGTTGATCAGCTTGATGATCTGCTTGGCCGCCCAATATCCTGGCGCTGCCTTGCCGGCGAAGATATAACTGCGTAGCATCTGCGGCTCCGCGCCATCTTCCACCACGCTCAGATATTCGTGAATCACGCGCATCACGTTCAGAAGCTGGCGTTTGTATTCATGAATACGCTTTACGTGGACGTCAAACATCGAGTGCGGATCAATGCCTACGGCGGTGGTGTTAAAGACTTCGCGCGCCAGTTTCTCTTTATTGCGCCGCTTGATGTCGCGGAATTCCTCGCGGAAAGCGAGATCACTGGCGCCCTTTTCGATGGCACGCACGCGCTCCAGGTCGGTAATCCATTCTTCTCCCACGGTACGTGTGAGCAGGGCGGAGAGGCCGGGATTGGCTTTCAATATCCAGCGCCGAGGCGCCACTCCATTGGTCTTGTTGCTGAAGCGCTCCGGCCACAGCTGGGCAAAGTCCGGAACCAGCGCACTTTTGATCAGGTCAGTATGAAGCTGGGAGACCCCGTTGATTGCGTGGCTCCCGACAATCGCCAAGTTGGCCATGCGTACGTGCTTTTCCGGGCCTTCTTCAATGATTGACATGCGCCTCTGGCGGTCCATGTCTCCCGGCCAGCTGCGGCCTACAGTACGTAGAAACTGGTGGTTGATGCCGAAGATGATCTCGGTGTGCCGCGGCAGAACGCGCTCAATCAGCGACACAGGCCATTTTTCCAGGGCTTCCGGCAAGAGCGTGTGATTGGTATAACCGAGCGTGGCCACGGTAAGCTCCCAGGCTTTGTCCCAGTCCAGGGAGTTCTCATCCACCAGAACGCGCATCAACTCAGCCACGCACAGGCTGGGATGCGTGTCATTCATCTGAATGGCGACCTTGGCGGGAAGATCGTCAAAGCCCGAATGCGTGGACATGTAATGGCGTAGGATGTCGCGCAACGCGCACGCCACCAGGAAATATTCCTGGTTCAGCCGCAGCTCTTTACCGGAGAGCACGGAATCAGAGGGATAAAGGACGCGGGAAATATTTTCCGAGGCAATCTTCTGCTCGACCGCGCGAATGTAGTCGCCGCGGTTGAAAATCTCAATATCAAAATCTTCTGACGCTCGCGCCGTGAACAGGCGCAGGAAGTTTACGGTGTCGCCACCGTAGCCGGCCACCGGCATGTCATTGGGCACGCCGACCACGATCCTGCTGTCAACCCAGCTCTGCCTCCGGTTGCCGTGTGAATCACGCGACGACTGCAGCCGCCCATACATGGGAACCGTGCAAAAATCCTGAGGACGCTCGATGTAAAACGGCGTCCCTTCAGACTTCCACTGATCCGGCTTTTCCCGCTGAAAGCCGCCCACGATCTCTTGCTTGAACATGCCGTATTCGTAGTCAATGCCGTAGCCAAAGCCCGGCATGCCCATGGTGGCCAGTGATTCCAGAAAACATGCGGCCAGTCGCCCCAGGCCGCCATTGCCGAGGCCAGCGTCGGGCTCCACTTCCAGAACGTCTTCCAACCTCACGCCAAATTCCGCCAGCACAGCGCGGCACTGCTCGCTCAGGCCAAGGTTGCATAGATTGTCACTCAGCCAGCGTCCCATTAGAAATTCCATGGAGATGTAGCCCAGGCGCTTCACGTTCGATTCGCGATAACGCCGCTCCGTTTTGAGCAGGCCATCGATCATGCAATCACGAATGGTCAGAGAGAGAGGCTTGAAAAGTTCACGCGGGACGAGATTGCCTGCCGAGCGAGCGAGCGCGTAATGAATGTGCCGCAGGATGGACTCACGCAGCGGTTCCGGATTAAACCGTGTTCCGGTCAATAAATCAGCGGACATTCTGGATCGTTGGATGCACGTCCCTCAAGCACCGGGGATACGCGGCAACTCATTTAGTATTGCACAGCGAGCGCTGGAAGCGCACTCAGGTGAAATACCATGGTAGGGCGAATAGGCTGTGCCTCTACGTAAGACTAGGATGCTTGTGGTGCCAGTCCGTCTGGCGTTGGAAGATGCGCGCCGCCTGAACAACTTTCACGTCATCGAGCGCGCGAGCAATAAACTGGATTCCCACCGGCAAGCCGTGCTGTCCGAAGCCGCAGGGTACGCTGATCGCGGGCAGCCCGCAGATATTGCCGATGCCTCCAATCGGATCGGCAAAGGTGAGCGCCTCGTCCAGGTTGGCATCTAGTTTGCTGGCGGTTACGGGAAGCGAGGCCGTGGCCAAAACATCAACGTGCTTGAAAATTTCATCCATCTTTACCTGCAGAACGGCACGGATACGCTGGGCCAGGATGAAGTCTGAAGCGCTGATCTCTTCATTCATGTAGCCGCCGATTTTGCCCAGCGGATCGGTCAGCTCGGCTACGCGTCCGGACTGGATGAGCGAGCGAAACGCGGTGGCGCCCTCTACGGAAACGACAAGACCGGCAGCGGTTTCCCACGGACCTTCCGGCAAAGTGGTATTGCTCAGCGCGATCGATGAACTCTTTTCCAGCACCTGCCGCGCGGCCATCACGGCCTGATTTACGTCTGGTGAAATTTCCTTCCACTGGTT